>Ga0302324_100022187_pt1 | contig 12345 bp, 12 predicted proteins | sample Palsa_T0_1_FD_201949 | JGI IMG/M metagenome (GOLD analysis project Ga0302324, IMG submission 201949) | Peat permafrost microbial communities from Stordalen Mire near Abisko, Sweden - Palsa_T0_1 | ecosystem: Environmental > Terrestrial > Soil > Palsa > Peat permafrost | place: Sweden: Abisko...
TCTGATTCTGCCCGGGCTATTCCGGATGGTCTGTTGCGCGGTGTTGTTGCCGGTAGTGCTGTTCGACGGCCTGGCGCCGTACGCTGCGCTGCTGCGCAGCGTGCATTTGATCCGGCCGCTGTGGTGGAAGGCGCTGGCCGCCTTCGTGATCGCTTTTCTGATGTTCTTCATCGGCGCATTTGTGCTGGCGGCGATCATCGGCGTGATCGCTGAGCTGCTGGGCGGAAACGAGGCGGCGCTGGCAGCCATCGAGACCGCGTGCACCGTGGGCTACGGCGCATTGTTCCTGGTGTTTCTGGGCGCGCTGATGCTGGTGCTTCACTCCGCCGCCAGCAGTTCGGCCTGATATTCCTGGCTCAGTGCCTGCAGCAACTCATCGAGCGCACCGTCCATGATCGCGGCCAGCTTGTACAGCGTCAGATCGATACGGTGGTCGGTCACGCGGCCCTGCGGAAAATTGTAGGTGCGAATGCGTTCGGAGCGATCGCCGCTGCCGACCTGCAGCTTGCGCGAGTGAGCCTGGGCTGAGAGCTGCTTCTCCTGCTCGGCGGCCAGCAGACGCGCCGACAGCAGCGCCATGGCCCGCGAGCGGTTCTTGTGCTGCGAGCGCTCGTCCTGGCATTCCACGACCAGGCCGCTGGGTAAATGGGTGATGCGTATGGCCGAATCGGTCTTGTTGACATGTTGTCCGCCGGCGCCGGAGGAGCGATAGGTATCAATGCGCAGGTCGGCCGGATTGATATCGACTTTATCGATCTCATCGAGTTCCGGCAGGATCGCGACTGTGACCGCGGAGGTGTGGATGCGGCCCTGCGCTTCGGTGGCCGGGACGCGCTGAACGCGATGCGTGCCGGACTCGAATTTCAGCCGCGAGAACACGCCCCGGCCGACGATGCGGCAGATCACCTCCCGGTAGCCGCCGTGCTCGCCGGGATTCTCGTTCAAAGTCTCGATCTGCCAGCCTTGGGTTTCGGCGTAGCGGCTGTACATGCGCAGCAGATCGCCGGCGAAGATCGCGGCCTCATCGCCGCCGGTGCCGGCCCGGATCTCGAGAAATATGTTGCGCTCATCGCGCGGATCGCGCGGCAGCAACAGCCGCTGCAGCTCGGCGTCGTGCTGGTCCAGGCGGCCGCGTATGGCCGTGATTTCCTCCTGCCCAAGCGCCCGCATATCGGAGTCCGCGTCGCTCAAAATACCCTCGGCCGCGGACAGGTCGCGCTCCAGGCGGCGATAGTCTGCAAACGCCGACGCGGTGGGCTGCAGGCGTGCATATTCGACCGATAAGTCCCGGAAACGCTGGGAGTTTCCGAGGGTTTCGGGGTCGGCCAGCAGGCCCGAGAGCTCTTCAAAGCGATGTTCGGCTTTTTCGAGCTTTTGCCGGATTGACGGTTTCATCTTCGGCTATAGTCTAACGGCCATGGAGCCTCGCCACCGCAAACCCGCGCTCGCAGCGCTGTTCGCCAGTGCCGCAGTGGCGTGCCTGGCGCCTGTCGCCCAGGCGGCCCGCGGCTCGCACGACGCCGAGGACTCCAACGCGCTGATCATGACCGCGGAGATCGCACTGCAGCGAAATGACTGCGGCCGCGCCTCGGCCAACTACACCATTGCGGCCCAGCGCCTGGCCGATGCCAAGCTCGCGGCTCGCGCCACCGACGTGGCGCTGGACTGCGGCCAATATCAGGCCGCCGAGCGCGCCGCGGCGCGCTGGCGCGCACTGGTACCGAGCGAGCCGGCAGCGCTGCACGCGGCCATGCGCGCGGAGCTGGGTCAATACAAGATCGACGATGCCCGCAGCGACTTCGAGGGCTGGTTCAAGAGTGGCGGCCTGGCGAACGCGCGCAGCGCCGGCAAGGACGACACCGGGGCCGCGGGGGTTGCCGAGGCCGTCAGACTGCTGGCGCAGGAATCCGGGGTGCCGGCGACCCTGGCCATGCTGCGTGGGGTACAGATCGCGCCGCTGCAAACCGGGCCGTCGCAGCTCGCGATGGCTGATCTGGCGCTGGACGGCTGGAACTACCGCGAGGCGCTGCAGTACGGACAAAAAGCCCTGGGCGCCGGGGCGGCCGCCGCACCCACGCAACTGGTGCTGGCGCGGGCGCACGCCGGGCTCGGCGAGGCCGATCAGGCCGTGGCCGCCGCTGCCGCCGCGCGCACGGCCTCGCCCAAGGATCAGACTTTCGCCTCGGCCGACGTGCTCATGATGCTCGGACGTGACCGCGAAGCCCGCACAACGCTCGAGACCCTGCGCGACACACCCGGGATGCACATGCAGGCGCAGCGTCGGCTGGGATTGCTGGCCTTCAACCGGGGCGACTACGAGGAGGCGCAGCGCGACTTCTCGGAATTGCTCAAGGATCACGACTCCTCGGCGATCGCGGTGTACTACCTGGCCGCCATCGCCGATCGGCGTGACGATGTCGCCACGGCTCTGCGCGGCTATCAACTGCTCGGCGGCACCGCATTGGATGGCGCGGCCCGGGATCGAGCCGCGACGCTGCTGTACAAGCAAGGGCAGCGCGAGCAGGCACTGCAGCTGCTGCAGCCCACCGACGATGCCAGCCCGCAGACGCGGCTCAATGCCGAGATCGAGCAGGCGCAGCTGCTTTCCAACGGCGGCGAGGCCGATCAGTCGCTGGCGCGTATCGACGATGCATTGGCGCGTTTTCCGGCTCACCCGGACTTGCTCTATCAAAAGTCGATCCTGCTCGAGAAGGCCGGGCGCACCGAGGCTGCGATCACTCAGCTCGAAAGCCTGTATCGCGAGCGGCCGCAGGATGGAGCGATCTCCAATGCCCTGGGATTTCTACTGGCCGATCATAATCGCGAGCTCGCGCGCGCCGATCGGCTGATCACGGCAGCGTTGAAGAGCGAGCCGGATAATCCGGCCATTCTGGACAGCATGGGTTGGCTCGACTATCGGCGCGGCAACTCGCGTGAGGCACTGCCATTGCTCGAGCGCGCGTTCCGCCTGGCCCAGGATGGCGATATCGGTGCGCATTGGGGCGAAGTGCTGTGGTCGCTGGGCGAGAAGTCCAAGGCACGCGAGGCCTGGAGCCGGGCCTTGGTCGCCGATCCCGACAACGCGCTGGTCCGCGCCGCACAGCAGCGCGCCGGGGTGCCGCAGATGCCGGCCAACGGTACCGGCACCTCGATCTAGGAGTGATGACGCGCCGCGCCAGCTACGGCGTCGTGGCCCTGTGCTTGTTGCTGTGCGCGGGCTGTGCCACTGCGCCCAAGCGCACCCAGTCGCCGGCGCCGGCGCCCATGCCCCCGTGGGAGCAGCGCCTGCCTGCGCTGCAGGCCATTTCCGCCTTTGAGCTCGACGGCCGAGTGGCAGCCAGCGACGGGCAGCAGGGATTCAGCGCCGGGCTGCATTGGCGGCAGCAGAACGATACCGCCGCGATCGACTTGACCGCACCTTTAGGTTTTGGCGCCGCGCACATCGAGCTGAGCGCTGACAACCTGAGCGTCACCACCAGCAAGGGCGTCACGCTGACGCACGCCGCTGCCAGCGAAGAACTGGCTGCCACGCTGGGTTTTGAGCCGCCGCTGCGCAGCCTGCGCTATTGGGTGCTCGGCGCCAGCGATCCTGAGTTTGCGGCTCAGGAGTCCATCGATGACCAGCAGCGCCTGACGCATCTGGAGCAGGACGGATGGCGCGTGGATTGTGAAGACTATGCGTTGGTGGGGCAGCAATGGCTGCCGCGACGGCTGACGGTGACTCGCCAGGCATTGCGGCTCAAGCTCATCGTCAACTCGTGGCGGCTGTAACTTCGGCGCTGTCCTGGTGGCCGGCGCCCGCCAAACTGAACCTGTTCCTGCATATCGTCGCGCGCTTTGCCGACGGATATCACGACCTGCAGACGCTGTTTCAGCTGATCGATCTGTGTGATCGCATCGGGCTCGCAACGCGCGAGGACGGCGTCATCGAGCGTATCGCTGGTATGCCGGACGTTGCGCCCGAGCGCGACCTGGCAGTGCGTGCCGCACGCGCATTGCAGCGTCATACCGGCACGCGACTGGGCGCCGATGTGCACGTGATTAAACATATTCCTGCCGGCGGCGGCCTCGGTGGCGGCAGTTCCGATGCGGCCACGGTATTGCTGGCCTTGAATCGCCTTTGGGGAACGGGACTTGCGCTGGAGGAGCTGTCAAAGCTCGGATTGGCGCTCGGAGCGGACGTGCCGGTCTTCATTTATGGCGCCTCGGCCTGGGGTGAGGGTCGAGGCGAGCGGCTGCAGGCGGTGACTGCGCCACCGCGCTGGTTTGTAGTGATTCACCCCGGGGTGGCGGTCAGTACCGCGGAGATCTTCCAGGCCCCTGAATTGACACGAAATTCTGACCTCATCACAATAGCCGGCTTCGCGCAGGGCCAGAGCCGCAATGTCTGCGAGCCGGTCGTGCGTTCACGCTATCCTGAAGTGGCAGCGGCGCTTGACTGGCTGGATGCGCAAATCAGTGCGTGCGATTCGCATCAGAGCGCGCGCCTGACGGGTACCGGGGCGTGCATCTTTGCCGCTTTCGAGCACGAGCAGGATGCGCGCGAGATTGCGCAGCGTGTTCCGGGCGGCTGGGGTAGTTTCGTCGCCCGCGGTCTGGACCGCTCGCCGCTACATGCCATGCTCGGACAGCCGGGCTGAAGAGTTTGGTTCTGCTGGGGTGTCGCCAAGTGGTAAGGCAGCGGGTTTTGATCCCGCCATTCGGAGGTTCGAATCCTTCCACCCCAGCCACGGTTTGACCGATAGGAAGAGTTCATAGTGGATTCGGAGACGCTCTCGCTGTTCAGCGGCAACGCCAATCCCGTGCTCGCGCACGAGATTGCGCGCCACTTGCGGCTGCCGGTGGGGCGGGCCGCGGTCAGCCGTTTCAGTGACGGTGAAATCAACGTCGAGATCATGGAAAACGTGCGCGGGCGCGATGTATTCATCGTGCAGCCTACTTGCCCACCGGCCAACGATAATCTGATGGAACTGCTGATGATGACCGACGCCTGCCGTCGCGCCTCGTCAGCACGCATTACCGCCGTGGTGCCGTATTTCGGTTACGCCCGCCAGGACCGACGGCCGCGCGCTACGCGCTCGGCCATCACCGCCAAGCTGGTGGCGGACATCATTGCCAGCGCCGGTGTGGATCGGCTGCTGACCGTCGATCTGCATTCCGATCAGATCCAGGGGTTTTTTGGCATTCCTGTGGACAACGTGTATGGTTCGCCGGTGCTGCTCGGCGATGTCTGGCGGCAGCGCTATCCGAACCTGATCGTGGTATCGCCCGATGTCGGCGGCGTGGTGCGCGCACGCGCCTTCGCCAAGCGGCTCGATGATGCGGAGCTGGCGATCATCGACAAGCGGCGGCCACGGCCGAACGAGTCCAAGGTCATGAACATCATCGGTGAGGTCGCCGGCAAGACCTGCGTGCTGATCGATGACATGGTCGACACCGCCGGCACATTGTGCCTGGCGGCGCAGGCGCTCAAGGAAGAAGGCGCCGAGAAAGTGGTGGCCTACATCACGCACGCCGTGCTCTCCGGAGGCGCGGTGGAGCGCGTGGCCGGCTCGGTGCTGGATGAGCTGGTTGTGACCGACACGATTCCGCTCTCACAGGCGGCCAAGGAGTGCTCGCGCATTCGCCAGCTCTCGGTGGCCTCGTTGTTGGCTGAGACCATTCGTCGCATGCGCGATGAGGAATCGGTCAGTTCGCTGTATATCGACTAGTTTTTTTGTTGGAGACACTGGTCGCGCTGTCTCCTTTGGGTCATCAAAAGTCAGGAGTGCTTTATGCGTATCACATATCAGGTTGGCGCGGACTCGCGTCACGATCAGGGCAAAGGTGCGAGCCGCCGCCTGCGTCGTGCCGGTAAAGTCCCCGCAGTGCTGTATGGCGGCCAAGGCGGCCCGCGCAGCATCACGCTCGATCACCAGCAGTTGCTGACGCTGATCGACAAGGAAAAATTCTATTCCTCGATCATCAGCGTCAACGTCGACGCGCAGCCACAGCCGGCGATCATTCGCGACGTGCAGATGCATCCGGCAAAAAACGCCGTGGTGCACGTGGACCTGCAGCGCGTGGTCGAGACCGAGAAGCTTCGGATCCATCTGCCCATCCATTTCAAGGGTGAGGCGGTGGCGCCGGGCGTCAAGACCCAGGGTGGCATCGTCTCGCATCTGATGCAGGACGTGGAGATCAGCTGTCTGCCGGCCGATCTGCCCGACTTCCTCGAACTGGATCTGTCCGCCATGAATCTCAATGAGACCCGGTTGCTGGGCGATGTCCCACTGCCAGCGGGAGTCACCATCCCGGAGCTTGCGCATCGCAATCCGCCAGTGGTTTCGGTGCACAGCCCGCGTGCGGCGGAGCCGGAACCCGAGGCGGTGGCAGCGGTGACCGATGTCGCAGCGGCGGCGGTGCCGGCGGCGGCCGATGCGGCCAAGAAGGAAGAGCCCAAAAAGGAAGAGGCCAAGAAGGAAGCCGCGCCAGCGAAGAAGGAGGGCGGCAAGAAGTAACAGTCGCGGTCGATCGTGGCCGCGCTGCCGCTCAAGCTCATCGTCGGTCTCGGCAATCCCGGGACCAAGTACGCGCGCACCCGCCACAATGCGGGCTGGTGGTTTGTCGATGCGCTGCTCGCGCAGCAACGTGGGACCTGGCGGCATGAGGCTCAGCAGCATGCCGACCTGGCCCGGGTTCGCATCGATGACTCGGAGCTGTGGCTGGCCAAGCCGACCGCCTTCATGAATCGCAGCGGCGCACCGGTGAATGCGCTCGCGCACTTCTACCGCATAGCGCCGCAGGAGATGCTGATCGTGCACGATGACATCGATCTGCCGCCCGGGGTCGCGCGACTCAAACTCGGCGGCGGTCACGGCGGCCACAACGGCGTGCGCGATGTGATCGCGCACCTGGGCGCGGATTTCTGGCGCCTGCGCCTGGGGGTGGGTCACCCGGGTTCCAAGGACATGGTGCTGGACGCGGTGCTCGATCGCCCGACGGGCGCCGAGCAGCACATGATCGATGAGGCCATACAACGCGCGCTCGAGGCCGTGCCCGAGCTGCTGCGCGACGGCGCGCAGAAGGCGATGAATCGGCTGCACAGCAGCGGCGGCGAGCCGGCCGTCTAGGGAGTAGCAGAGTTGGCAATTCAATGCGGCATCGTCGGACTGCCCAATGTGGGCAAATCCACGCTGTTCAATGCGCTCACGCGGGCGCAGATCGCGGCCGAAAATTATCCGTTTTGCACCATCGATCCCAACGTCGGGGTAGTGCCGGTTCCGGACAATCGTCTCGAGCAGCTCGCGGCCATCGTGCACCCCGAGAAAATCCTGCCCACCGCAGTCGAATTCGTCGATATTGCCGGTCTGGTCGCGGGCGCTTCCCAGGGCGAGGGCCTGGGTAATCAATTCCTGGCTCATATCCGCGAGGTCGACGCCATCGCCCATGTGGTGCGCTGTTTCGAGAACGATGACATCGTGCATGTGGCCGGCCGCATCGACCCGCTGTCGGATGTCGACACCATCAACACCGAGTTGGCCCTGGCCGATCTGACTTCGGTTGAAAAAGCCGTTGAGCGCGCGGGCAAGGCGATCAAGAGCGGCGGCGATAAGGACGCCGTGCGCAGGCGCGAATTGTTTGAGCGCGCGCGTGCGCTGCTCAACCAGGGCAAACCGGCAAGGCTGCTGGCCGTCGGCGAAGAGGACAAACGCGATCTGCGCGAACTGCAGCTGCTGACTTCCAAACCGGCCATGTATATCGCCAATGTCGATGAGGCGGGACTGGCCGCCGACAATGCGCATCTGACGGCATTGCGCGCTCGCGCCGCGGCCGAGCATGCGGTGGTGGTACCGGTGTGCGCCGCGATCGAAGCCGAGATCGCGCAGCTGCCGGAAGAGGAGCGGGCCGAGTTTCTGCGCGACCTGGGGCTAGCCGAACCCGGATTGAATCGCGTGATCCGCGGCGCCTACGAGCTGCTGGGACTTATTACATATTTCACTGCCGGCCCGAAGGAGGTGCGCGCCTGGACCGTGCGCCGCGGCAGTACCGCGCCCCAGGCCGCCGGCGTGATCCACACGGATTTCGAACGTGGTTTCATTCGCGCCGAGGTCATCGCCTACAACGATTACGTTCAGTATCGCGGCGAGGCGGGCGCGCGCGAGGCCGGACGGCTGCGGCTCGAGGGCAAGGAATACCTGGTGCACGAAGGCGATGTCATGCATTTTCGTTTCAATGTTTGAGTTGCAAGTTCTGCTATGCTCAGCTCGAAAGCGCGCAACGCTGCATTTATTAAGCGGGTTTAACTCGGCGCACATGGTGGCTTAACGCACGCCCGACCAATGTCGGTTCTCGGTTCTGCTATACCGCCGTAAATCGATGGGGGGCGAGCGATGCTGCAGTGGGCGACCGATCGATGGAACTTCCGACGCGCCGCCCGCAGCGCGGTGCAGGCCGCCACCCGTCCGCGCACCGACGCCCCGCGCGACATCGTGCTGGTGCCTTGTTGGCGGCGGCCCGAAATGCTCTGGCATTGCATCGACAACCTGTGCAAGGCCCACGGCATCCAGTCCATGCACATCGTATTCCGTCCCGACAGCGGCTATGACGCCGACAATATCGCCGTAATCCGTGAACACGCCGGGCGCTTGCCGAGCTACGAGATACAGCCGGCGCCCCGCTGTCCATACCGGCGCAGCAAGCTCAGCGCCAATATTCTGCTCGGCTATATGCAGGCGGCGGCGCTGACCCGCCGCTACGTTTATTTGGTCGAAGAGGACATCATGGTCGGGCGGGATTTTTTCCGCTGGCATGCCGCCGTGCATGCGCAGCGTGAGGGCCTGTTCTGCTCGATCGCCGTGCGCAACCACAATCGCCGTATCGATACTCCCGACGATCCGGATTGCTACTACCTGACCAGCGGCGATTATTGTTCCTGGGGCGTGTGCTTCGATCGCGACGTGATTACGGGCCTGATCGCCCCGCATGTGAATCTCGATTATCTCTCGCGTCCCAAGCGCTATCTGCGCCGCCATTTCGTCGGCAGCCGCGTTAGCCTGGGCTTTGTCGAGCAGGCGAGCCTGGTACGCCGCATACAGGAGATCTGCGCGCGGCCGATCGCTTATCCGGCGACGCCGCGCGCATTTCACGCCGGTTTTTACGGCCGCAATCGTCCGGGGGGGATATCCGGCGCACTCAACGAGCGTGTGCAGCAGCTCGACACCATGATCTATGACTGCTCAGCCATGCGCAGCGCGGCGCTATCGGAACGTTACGCGGAAGACAGCGAACCGGTTCGGCTCGATGTGGTCGGCGGTCCTGGCCTGCACCAGCTGCAGCTGCCCTCGACCTGAGCGGCCGTGTATCACGTATCGCGCAGTCCCTCGCTGGCGAACGTGCGCCTGGCACGTCTGCGCCCCACGCAACTGACCGTCGGCTACATCGAGGTCACGCTCAAAGCCCGTGATTGGGCGCGCATGCCCAAGAAGAAGCGCAAGAGCGCCATAGAAAATCACATATTTCCTGCGGTGCTCGGGCCCAGCCATGAATACTTTATTACCGACCACCATCATCTGGGTATTGCTCTGATTGAAGAGGGCATCAAGGACGTGGTGGTTGCGGTACTGGATGATCTGTCGTGGCTCGAAACCCCGGTGTTCTGGCGCACCATGGAATACCGCTCATGGAGCCATCCCTACGATTGTCGCGGCCGGCGCTGCGCCTATGGCGACATGCCCCGGCACCTGACGCAACTCGAGGACGATCCGTACCGCAGTCTGGCCGGACTGGTACGTCGTGCCGGCGGCTTTGCCAAGGATTCGGAGCCATTCGTGGAGTTTCTGTGGGCGGATTATTTCCGCCCGCAGGTGGCGGTGCGTCTGATCAAGCGCGAACTTCGGCGCGCGCTGGCGCTTGGGCTGCGGCTGGCGCACTCGAGCGATGCGCGCTATCTGCCGGGGTGGACCGGCAAGGTCTCGAGCGGCGCGGTCAGTCCGGCGCCTTGAGCAACGGCGTCACGATCCGCTCCAGCGCGTGTACGCTGCCGGTCGCTGCGACTCAATGCTGCATATCCGGCATGTCAGGCGCATGGGGTGACAGTGGATTGCGCACTTCAAACAGTACGTTCACGGCCGTGCCGCCGGCAAAATGCAGTGCGATGGATACGTAGTCCCCGGGCTGAACCGCCTTCGTCGGATGTTCGAGCATGATGTGGTAACCAGCGGTTGCGAAGCTCACGGTTGAGCCCGGCGGGATCGTGATCTGCGGCACCGGCTGCATGACACTGGTGTCGCCGCGGATGATGGTTTGATGCAGCGAGGCAACGGCATAGTCGAGGCTTGAGACGCCAACCAGCACTTGCGGCTGCCGTCCGCTGTTGTGCAACGTGGCATATCCGCCGGCCGGAAGGCTCGCCGGCAGCCAGCGGATCCAGGCGTCTGTGATCTGAACGGGCGGCGCATCGGCGGCCCCCGCCCAAACTATCCACAGACAAGCCATCGCGTTGGCCAGCGCCGCAAATGCAGCCGAACGGTTAGAGCGCATAGCGATACCCCACGGCGCCGTTCTACTGCGCCGCACGCCGGCCGATCTCAGGTCTATCGAATACCTCGCGCCGGTGATAGTCGAGATACGCGCGCTGCGGCGAGTGGAATGGGCCGACATTCATCGGCAGCGTGAGCTTCCAGGATTTCAACACCGCGGGGTTCAGATGCCGTGAGACCAGCAGTTCGCCGTCGTCGGCAAAGGCTATGTAGCCGCGCGCGAACAGGTGGGCGACGTGCGGCGACAGCAGCAGGCCGTTGCAGCCATCCAGTTTTTCGCGGTCATTCGACACGCTCCAGGGCTTGATGTGGCTGGCGCGCAGATGCCGCCGGTCGAGCAATCCCGTCAGGCGGCAGGCGCTTTCGATCTGCTCCACATTGCGGCGATATACCCCCTGTCCGCGCCGGGCGCGGATCAGCTGCTGCTTGTCCTTAGCGCCGATGTCGGTTCGTTGCCGCAGCGACGTCTGCATCCAATCATCGGCGAGTTCCGACCCTACTGCGGACTTGATTTGCGCTTCGATGTCCTCGACCTGCTCTGCCAGCAGCTGTCGCAGCACCTCTGCCATGGCCTGGGGTATCGAGGCCAGATAGACGCCTGGACTGCGCACACCCGTGGCTCGAAGCGGCGAGTATTTCTTCGGCAGTACCGGCTTCAGCGCCGACATATGCCCCTTGGGACTCAGCGGCACGTCGAGTTCGAGGAAACGGACAGGAATCTGCCATCCTTGACTGGCGCCTGCGGGCTTGCCCGGCTGCTGCAGGTCCGCGGGTTGCGGCGCCTCGAAGGCGCTACGCAGAGCAATGCCCACGCCGCGTACCAGGCCATTGCTGAACGCGAACACCAGGTCGCCCCGCTGCACCTCGGTCATGTTACGAATCGACTGATTGCTCGAGCCGTTCTTATTGCGTTGCGGCGACCATAAATAGTCGCCTGGTAGCCCTTGTGCGGCTGAGCGCTTGTGATTGAGCCACCAGTACTTGATGCCGGGCCGCAGGTTCATATCGCCCCCCAGAGATCCCTCGCGAAGGGTAACGCGAATCGGTAACCGGCTGCGTGGGCTGTAACCGACAGATTTAACAAAGGTTTTTTGACGACATTTACCGCGATCGCCCATCCCCCTAGAATGCGCGTCCCTCGAGGCTAGGTAGCTCAGCTGGTTAGAGCGTGGCACTCATAATGCCGAGGTCGTGGGTTCGAGTCCCACCCTAGCCACCAATCAATTCAAAAACATAGCAGCGCGATCGTTGAATTCACGAAGTACCGTAAGCGCAGAGTAAGCGCGGGACACACCGAGGTTCTCGCCGCCTCGAGAAATTCTCTTCGACAATTCAAGACTTACGGGCGTCACGACGCTGCGCTTATAAGCGCAGCGAGAACAATCTAGTCTCCGCCCGTTGGCAACAGCAGCTCGAAGAACCCGTAGTTAGGTTTGCAATACGGTAACATATACGTTACCATATGCGCATGAAGATCCGGGTTGAGGAATACATTCGCCCGGATGGATCGAGCCCGTACGCGGACTGGTTCAACAGCCTCGACAATCAGGCCGCGGCGAAAGTCGCCACCGCCAAGGTGCGCATGGAGCTGGGCAACACATCGAGTGTGAAGTGGTTCGCAGGTATCGGCGAGTACGTCATTAATTGGGGCCCGGGCTACCGAATCTACCTCGCGAAGGATGGCGATGCACTGATCGCGCTATTTGGCGGTGGAACAAAGCGCCGACAGCAAGCGGATATTGAGCGAGCAAAGGCACTCCACGTGGAATACAAAACACGGAAAGTAGCCTCCCAAACGGATACCACGGGCAAGCGACCTAGGAGG
>Ga0302324_100022188_pt1 | contig 12345 bp, 10 predicted proteins | sample Palsa_T0_1_FD_201949 | JGI IMG/M metagenome (GOLD analysis project Ga0302324, IMG submission 201949) | Peat permafrost microbial communities from Stordalen Mire near Abisko, Sweden - Palsa_T0_1 | ecosystem: Environmental > Terrestrial > Soil > Palsa > Peat permafrost | place: Sweden: Abisko...
CGTCACCAGACCAAGCTGTTCACGGTGGTCGGCGCCCCGGCCGGCCACATCGACGATCTCGTCGACGCGATCGTGGCCGGCCGCGCCGATCTCGTCGCGATGGCAGATTGACCGCCAGGCAATCACGAAGGCAAGAGGTACCAGGACATGAACCCGCTCCACGGCAGCGAGGCCGCCACCGAGGTCTCTTCCCTGCAGACCACGGCCCTGCAAGGGGTCGTCCCGCACCCCGCGGCGGCGGTGGACCGGTACCTGGCGACCGGGGCATGGGGCACGCGCTCCCTCCCCGCGGCCTTCCGCCAGGCCGCGGGGACCTACGCCGGCCGCACGGCGCTGATCACGCCGGACACGCGGCTCACCTATCGCGAACTCGACGTCCGCTCGGATGCCGTGGCCGCCGGGCTGCTGAGCTCCGGCCTGCTGCCGGGGGAACGCGTGCTGTTGCAGCTGACGAACTCCGCCACGGCCGTCGTCGCCTGGTACGGGCTGCTCAAGGCCGGCCTGATCCCGGTCTGCACGCTCGCCATCCACCGTCGCCTCGAGATCGAGCAGATCGGCCGGAAATCCGGCGCGGTGGCCCACCTCGTCCAGGCCGACTTCCCCGGCTTCGACCTGGTCGGGCTGGCGCAGGAGATGGCCGGCCTGCTGCCCGCGATGCGGCAGCTCGTGACCGTGGGCGCTGCACCGGACACGCCAGGCCTGCGGATCGAGGACCTGCAGGATCTCCAGGTCAGCGACACCGAGCACGCTGATCTGCGCCGGATCGCGGAATCGCTCGACGTCTGCGGGCCCGCCGTGCTGCAGCTGTCGGGTGGCACCACCGGAACACCGAAGATCATCCCCCGGCTGCACGCCGAGTACCGCTACAACGCAGACCTGACCGCCGGCTGGTGGGGCCACACCGAGCACAGCGTGCTCGCCTTCGGGCTCCCGCTCGCCCACAACGCAGCGCTCACCAACGGCCTGCACGCCGCCCACGGTGCCGGCGCCGCGCTGCTCCTCGCGACTCCCGCCGCCGACGTCATGCTCCCCCTGATGGCCGAGCACGGTGCCACCTGGACCATGAGCCCGCCGGGACTGGCCAGGGAGTACCTGGCCCACCCGGCCTTCGACGACGCCGTCGCCCGGCTCGGCACCTGGGTGCTGACCGCCGCGCGCGTCCCCCGCCCGGTCTACGACGAGCTGACCGGACGGGGCGTCCACGTCACCCAGGCCTTCGGCATGAGCGAGGGACTCTTCCTGTTCACCCCGCACGATGCGCCTGCCGGCCTGCGGGCCGAGACCGTCGGCGTCCCGATCTCGCCCCTCGACGAAGTCCGGGTGTTCCAGCCCGGCACGGAGATCGAGGTCGCCGAGGGCGAGACCGGAGAGCTAGCCGCTCGCGGCCCTTACACCGTCCGCGGCTACCTCGCCGCGCCGGACCGCGACCGCGAGGCCTTCACCGCGGACGGCTTCTATCATTCCGGCGACCTCGTGCGGGCACGCCGATACCAGGGCATGCTGAGCTACTCCATCGAGGGCCGGATGAAGGACCTCATCGACCGCGGCGGTGAGAAGATCAACGCCGAAGAGGTCGAGCGCCTGATCGCGGGTCACCCCGCCGTTGCCGAGATAGCCCTGATCGGCATGCCCGACCCCCGACTAGGCGAGCGCGGCTGCGCCTACGTCGTGCCCAGGGACCCGCAGCACCCGCCGGCACTCACCGACATCTGCTCGTACCTGGAGGCCGAGGGCCTGGCCAAGTACAAATGGCCCGAACGCCTCGAACTCACCGACGCGCTGCCGCGCACCCAGGTCGGGAAGATCTCCAAAGTGACACTGCGCGCCGACATCGCCGCGAAGCTCGAACACGAGACCACCCCGCGCAGGCCGGCCGTCACGGCGTGACCAAAGGGACCGGGCCTTCGTGTCCTCGCCCCCGCGACCCGGGCACGGCACCTGGCCGCTCGGTGACCTTCGCCAGCCTGGCGGCCAGCTTTTCCTCAGACGCCGGGCGCTTCATGCGCCACGAAGATTTGATCTCTTACTGCATTGTCGCAGCTGAGAGGGCTGACGATGACTGCTGAAGTGGATCCCGCGAAAGGACTCGAACCCTTTAACCTGCCGGCTAACAGGAGTTCAGGGCCTGGCAGGACCGAGCCTAGGCCGTGGGCATCGTCAGCCCGCTTCGCCTGCATAAAGGCTTGTCAGGGGCTTGCAAGGCCGCCGGGACCCGCACCTGCGGGATTTCCGTGGGACGCTGGTGGCCTGGCGACGGTAGCAGCGCCTCGCTGCTCACCCAGGGGTGCGGCTCGTGCGTATGGTCATGCGTCGCCGGGATCGAACAGGCGCCGCATCGGCTGGTCGGTGACCTGCGCGATCAGGTCGTAATCGCTATCGACGTGCAGGACCTCGGCTCCGTGCAGTTCGGCGGTCGCGGCGATGATCAGGTCCGGGATCGGACGCCGGTGGCCGTTGCCGCTGTGCGCGGCGAGCAGCCGCTGCACCTCCAGTGCCCGGTCCATCACGGCTTCGTTGACCGGTAGCCACTCCAATGCCCGCTGGCCAGCGAGTAGCGCCTCCAGATCTGCTTGGTTCCGCGCGGAGTAACAGATCTCCAGGGCCGTCATATGGCACGCAGCGATGACATGCGCGGTGCGCAGGCTCAGGAACGCGGCCCGCGCGCGTTTGTCTCGCCTGGCCCACTCCAGCGCGGACTTGTCCGCGAGCAGCACGCTCAACCGCGACCGCCGTCCCGCCACGCGCCGCGCTGCGCCTCATCGGAAAGGTCGGCTCCGGTCTCGTCGAGGAGCTCAAGCATGCGCGCCGCTGCCCGCTGGTTCGCCACCCGGCGCAGGGCAGCGTTCACGGTCGCCACCTTGCTCTTGGTGCCCAGCTCCTCGCTCGCCAGCGACAGGGCTTCATCATCAAGGTCCACCATCGTCCTCGACATCAGAACCTTCCAGATAGTGATGCCTGATATCAATCAGATTGTATATCAAGTAATGCGATAAAGGGGCATCATAATGCTAGGTCGACTGAGCTTGCTCACCACCGCCTCCCTTCAAGCCCTCCGCCATCATCGCTGCGGAGCCCAGCTAGATCCAGGTTGTGCAGGCCCGCGACGATCCCTTGGCCGCAGTCGACCTGCTTCCAGATGTAGTCCAGGTCGTATCCCCTAGCTCAGGGTCGCAACCACCGCCGCTAAACGACCACCGCCGAGACTCGAAACGATTTGGTGAGATCCCGGGGTGCTGAGTCCGTCCCGCGCTCGACCTCGACTGTCGTCTATGACAGCCTTTGCCCAGGGACGCGTCTGGGAACGGGAGTGACTGTTGATGACTGGTGGCGCCTATGACCCGGAGACGTGGCACGACTTCTTCATCGCAGCTGCCGGAGCCACTGCGGCGCTCAGCGGTCTTATTTTCGTGGCGGTCAGCATCAATTTGCGTGACATTCTCGCTGAGGAGAAGAAGATCGGGAGTTCATATCTCACCGGTCGGGCCCTTGAATCGCTGGCGGCCTTGCTGATCGTGCTCGGGATCAGTTTGGTGGGTTTGGATCCGTCCATCGGCCGGGTTGCCTTCGCGGCGTTCCTGCTGTTTTGCGCCGTCGGGTCAGCTGTGTCTCCAGCCCGGTCGACCTCTGCCTACCGGGCCTCGCACGTCAAGCCGATCGCCTACGACCTCCGGCTGTTCCTGGCCCTGCTCTTGGTGGCTGCGTATGCCATAACCGCAGTCACGCTGCTGGCCCAAGGCGGTGGCGGACTGCACTGGCTTCCGTTCGCGTTTCTTCTCGCGATAAGCATTGCCGCTGCCAATGCCTGGATCTTGCTCGTCGAGGTCCTCCGCTAGAGGAGACGGCACGAGCATGCTCTGGCAGGACGAGCAGATCGGCGCCATGTCAGCGGCGCTGGAGGCGGCGCGAAGCGGAAAGCCGACTGTCCTGAGCGTGCTGGGGCGGCCGGGGATGGGGAAGACTTCGCTGCTGCGTGAGATCGCCATCCGCGCGTCCGGCTTTAACGTCCTTGAGGCAGATGGACAGGAGTCGGCTTACCGCGAGCCGTTCGATCTGCTCCGTCAACTGGGTGTCCACGATGTCCGCTCAGCTGGCGCCATCGCCGTGGACCCGCTGGTCGCGGCCCAGGGCCTGCGGGACCTGGTCGATGCGCTCAGCCCTACCGGTCCGGTGCTGATCTTGGTGGACGACCTGCAGTGGGTCGATCAGGAGTCGGTCGAGTCGTTGTACTGGCTGGTCCACCGGGCTCGCGGTGACCGCCTGCTGCTGGCACTAGCGTCCCGTCCTGAGGGTCCCGAGAGCACAGGTGCCTGGCGCCGGCTGATTCATCAGGCGTCCCGCACGCCAGCGCTGCCACTGACCGGACTGTCCCTCGCGCAGGCCATGGCGGCGGTTCTCACTGTCCATCCGGGCGCGGACCCGGACGCGATTCGCCGTCTGTGGGACCACTGCGGGACAAGCCCGTTCCACCTGGATTCGCTGCTGCGCCAGTACGGCTTTACCGAACTGGCCGCCATGCGCTCTTTGCCGGCTCCGGCCGAACTGGCCGCCCGCACGAAAGCGGAACTGTCCGGGTATGCCCGTGACGTCGCCGCCCTTGTCCACGCGTCGGCGGTACTCGGATACAGCTGGCAGGCTTTGCCGCGACTGGCCGCGCTAGGCCAGGTCGATGACCCGGCCGGGGCTCGCGAAGCGCTCGTAGAGGCCGGCCTCCTGGTAGCGCGGACGCCGGACATGACTTCGCCGCTGCGAGCATCGCACGCATTGATGCGGGCGGCCATCTACCAGTCGATCCCATACGCCCGCCGGCGGCAACTCCACCTGCGCGCGGCCGAGCAGGCCGGCAACGTGATGGAGTCACTCGAACATCGGGTTGCGGCCGCGGATCGCCACGACGACGCTCTCGCCGCGGAGCTGGAACAAGCCGCACAGACTGCTCACGCCATCGGGGACTTCCGGCAAGCCGGGCAGATGTATCGCTGGGCGAGTGAGCTGAGCGACGATGCCGTGACCCGGAATCGCCGGTGGCTCGACGCGGCCGTCGAGATGATCCTGGCCCGCGACGTCGGCTGGGTGCGGCAGCAACTTGCCGCCGTGCAATCAGCGCCGGACCTGGCTCGCCGGGCGGTGATCCAGGGGCTCATGTTCGGAGTCGAGAAACGATGGCTGGACGCCTGGGCAACCTACACCTCCGTGAGCCAGGCCGTCCTGGACCGGGCGGAGCCGGTTGTCCGCTACCGGCTCCTGGTCCTGACGGCCTGGTCGATGATCTGCGCCGGACGCGACCTCGAAGACCTCGCGCCGCTGCTGACCCGGGCCGCGAACGAGCCAGTCCATGATCGGGCCCTGATCGGAAATGAGATCTTCTCCCGCGGCATGCTGGGCTTGCGGCGAAGCGATGCGGCAGCCCTGGACGAGACGCTCAGCTCGATCCCCGAGCGGTCATCGGACACCCCGTTGCAGCTGACCTACAAGCTCGCCTGGCGCGGGTCTATTCACGCCTTCTGGGGCAACGCTGCCGCTTCGGAAGCCGACCTGGCCGAAGTGACGACCCGTATCCGCAATGGTGTCGGCGACAACAGCGACGGCGTCTACAACGGCTTGCTGGCCTTCGCTCGCTGGCTGAGCGGCTCATGGGATCTCGCCGGCGTCGAAATGCGGATCGCCCTGGACCACGTGACCGGGCAGCCGCACCCGATGCTCCGCGGCATTGAACCGCTACTGCACGCAGTGCGCGGGGATTTCGGCCAGGCGGATAAGGAACTCCGCGAAGCAGCAGACGTCCTGGAGGTAATGCCCTGGCGTGAGCCAGTGCACCTGTACGTGATCAGCTACGTCGTCCGCCTGCACGCAGGCGCCGACCCGGCCGCCCAGAAGACGGGACTGCAGCATCTGCGCACTGTCTTCGGCGACTCGATCGTGGCCGTTCCCGGCTTCACCGGCCCGCTGTGGATATTCCACCTGGCCATCGCCGCGATCTGGGCCGGCGACCTGGACCGCGCCGAGGAACTGACTCGGCAGGGCGAAAGACAACCGCACCCGCCGCGCTGGATGAGGTGGGTGCCGCAATGGCTGCGAGGACTGGCCGCCGAAACCGCCGGGGCGAGCAAGCAAGCCCGCCTGCACCTGGATACCGCAGTCGCCGGGCTCACCGACGATCTGCCCCTCTACCGGGCCCACGTTCTCGCCGATCACGCACGAGCCGCGGCCTTCCAGGGCGACGCAGCCGCCCAGCGATCCCTGGAATCTGCCCGCCAGCTCTATCATGTCCTGGGAGCACCGCCCTACCTCGCGCGGCTGACCCAAACCGCGGACCCAGCACAGCCCGGTTCGCTTGTCGCGCTGGATGTGCTGTCAGCCCTCAGCGACCGTGAGCGCGACGTCGCGACACTTCTCATCAGCGGGCTCACCTACGCCCAGATCGCCCGCGACCTCTTCGTCACTCGCGCCACTGTGGGGTTTCACACCGGCAGGATCTACGCCAAGACCGGCGTCACATCCCGCGCCGAACTCATCGACCTCGTCCGAAGCGGCACCCTCAAGCGCCAGAACTAGTCAATTCATACAGTCGCGCCAGCCGCCGTCAGCGCGAGCCTGCTTGGTACCAGCCACCCGATACCAGCAGGCAAGGACGACCATGACCACATCGACCGCAACCGACCCGAGCCCCACCGTCAAGGGCCCGAACGCCATCAGCGTCACCGGCTTCTTCGCCGACGAACAGTTCGACTTCCTCACCCGCAGCGCCATCGGCTACGCCGCCAAGGGCGTCATGGACGTCGGTGAGGTGTTCGCCACCATCGCCCGGATCACCGACGGCGACGCTGACAGCTGGTACGCCGCCTGGCACCAGACCGCCGACAAGCTCCACGCTAAGGCCACCGCGGCTCTCGTCTCCGGCCACGTCGCCACGGCCAACGCGTTCTTCCTCGCCGCCGCCGAGGCCTACTCCCAGACCAATGCCGTCGCCGACCGCCAGCACGACCAGACACTCTCCGGCCCGGCCTTCGACCTGCAGATCCAGTGCTGGGAAGCCTTCATCGACTCGACCGACGGCCACGCTCAGCGCATCGCCGTCCCCTACCAGCCGGTTCCGATTCCCGGATACCTGTTCCGCCCCGACACCTCCGGCACGCCTCGCCCGACACTGGTCATGACCAACGGCAGCGAAGGATCACTATCCGGGCTGTGGGCATGGGGCGTCAGCACCGCGCTCGCCCGCGGCTGGAACGCCTTCATCTATGACGGCCCCGGCCAGCAGACCATGCTCTTCGACCACAACGTGCCGTTCCGCCCGGACTGGGAAGCGGTCATCACCCCCATCATCGACAGCCTCACCGGCCGTCCCGACGTCGACGCCTCCGCGCTGCTGGCCTACGGCTGCAGCCAAGCCGGCTACTGGGTGCCCCGCGCCCTAGCCTTCGAACACCGCTTCGTCGCGGCCGTCGTCGACCCCGGCGTCATGGACGTCTCCACCAAGTGGCTGACCTACATCCCCGCCGAACTGATCGCTATGCTCCAGGCCGGCAGCAAGGACGCCTTCAACGCCACCATCGCCGAAGCAGCCGCCAAGGACCCGATGCTCGCCCAGGCCATGGCCGCCCGCGGCCGCCCGTTCGCCCAGCCGACCCCCTACGACACCTTCAACGCGGCCACCGGCTACAACCTGCGCGACGTCGTCACCGAAATCCAGACCCCGGTGCTGATCACCAACCCTGACGACGAGACCTTCTGGCCCGGGCAATCGCAGAACCTCTACGACAACCTCACCGGCGAACGCGAGATCACCCACTTCCGGCGCGAAGACGGCGCCAACTTCCACTGCGAGCCCATGGGACGCGCAGAGACAGAATGCCGGATCTTCGACTTCCTGCAAGACCAGCTCGATCAGCGGAACTGACCCGATCTAGATACGGCCCCCTCGTAAACCTTACGCATCGAAGGTGCGAGGGGGCCCGTGTCGATGCTCTCTCTGCCGAAGCTGCCGATCCCGCGGCAAGTGACAGCGAGCCGGGATCAGCGCCAATGCCAAGACCTGAATTATCGCAGTCAAAAGATCGGATAACCAGATGAACGAAGCCACTCACCGATGCGACCATGGCAGCACATATGCTCCGCGTTCATTTCCCGGACCACCGCCCCGGCCGCCAGTTCCCGGGTCCCGCTCGTCGAGCGGCTACGGCAGATGCCCGCGAGGCAGCACATGAACGCACGCTCCGATCCCACCAGCCAGGAGTCAACACCGCGTCTCGCGTCCGACTTTCACCGGCTGCTTTTCTCCGCGGCAATCGGCGTGCCAGCCACGGCGGCAGCAGAAGGTCTCTACCTAGCAATTTCAGGCAGCGGCCTGTCAGTCATCGCGATCGTCGTCGCCGCCTACATTTTTTCGGCCACATCTTCTCTCGCCTATTTCATCACCACGTTCGCGGTCTTTCAGAACGCCGACGCTGACTCGCTCGCACGCTGGGTCGCCGCCACCGCGCCGACCGGACGGCTCTCCAAACTGCAAGCCGAGTTCGCAGGAACCGGCCCAACCATCACGGTGCAATGGTCAGGCCTCGCCATCGTGTCCGTCGTGGTGCTCGCGCTTTCACCCGACCTCCTCAGGCAACCCTTGGTCATCGCGCTGAGCGCAGCCGTGGTGACGACAGCATGGCTGGTCACCATAGCCTCGTACGCGGTCCACTACGCACGCGTAACAGCGACCGTCGGCGGCCTCACGTTCCCTGGCGACAGCGGCGTGGTCTTCTGGGATTGCGTCTACCTCGCCACCCAGGTACAAACCACTTTCTCATCCTCAGACGTCGAGATCGGAACAACCCTGACCCGCAGAATTGTCACCGGTCACACGCTCGTCGCATTCGCCTTCAACACCGTCATCATCGCCCTGCTCATAGCCGTGCTCTTCCTCGGCCACAGCTAAAGAGCCAACCGTGCCCAGAAAACTACGGGAAGCGCCGAGATCATGCCCCGGACCCGGCCGCCCTCCCCCGGCGTCGGGAAGGCGATCAGGTCCGCGCCGCGTAGCGTCATGTTGGGCGCGTCGGCTTCCAGGCGCTCGGTGACCTTGGCCGGCCAGGCGGCCGGCTTCCCCTCCGACGCCGCCTCGCACTGCTGCCGCTGCCCGTTCTCGTGCCAGACCGCCCGCCAGCGGCCCTGGTCCTCACGGGCCGGGTAGACAGTAATCCCGTGCTCCAGCTCGCTCATCGGGGCGCGCTTAGCTGAGTGAGCAAGCGGAGCGCAACTGGTCTACCTGCGGGTCTCAACCACCCAGCCGTAGCGGCGGGAAAGCGCGTCGCGGCGAGGCGCCCGGACCGCAGCACCCGGTCAGCAAGTGGCGTGACAGTGCCGTGCGCCCCTGAAACGACGGCTATCCGTGACCAGCGTTCCGTCCTGCTGTCCGAGTTGCTCCTTCGGCGCCCTGAGGTGGCGCCGAGGCGCGTGTATTCCATGACCATCCACCCGGTCGTTGCTCGGTGCACAGACGAAAGCGTGAACACCGCGTCGTCGGGGTCGCTACTTGCCGAGCATGAAGTCGGCCATGAGGTCTTGCACGGCTTCGACCATGTGTCCGCCGTCGGCGGTCTTGCAGCCGGCAGTCGTTGCGGCCTCGATGAACGGGGTCACGCCGTGTCCGGCGATCACATCGCCGACAAACATGGACGAGGTGAGCAGTGCCGCATCGACCGGGAGCGGATCGCCGTCCTCCATGCCCATAGGTGTCGCGTTGAACACCAGATCAAAACCGGTCGGGTCCGGCGGTCCGGCAGCCACCCGTCCATCACCGAGATTTGCGAGCAGGTCGAGGAGGCAGGTGATCCGCGACTCGTCGGTGTCGTGGATGGCGAGTTCACGGACTCCCGCCTCAAGGAGTGCGATGGCGATCGCGCTTCCCGCGCCGCCTGCGCCTACGAGGAATGCCCGCGCCCCCTCAATTTTGGCGCCCTGGTCTTTCTGTGCTTTCACGAAGGCGAGCCCGTCGAGCATGTCGCCATGCCAGGTGCCGTCGGGACTGCAGCGGATGACGCTCACGACCTCGAGCATCGTGGCTCGCTCGGAGCTGGTGGTGCAGTGCGCGAACGCGGTGCGCTTGTGCGGCATTGTGACGAGTATTCCGTCTACATTTGGAGTGGCCCCCAGACCCGCCATGACGACGTCGAGGCTTTCCGCCGACACCTGCATTGGGATGCACATGCCATTGTGGCGGCGCTCCCCGAAAGTCCGGGTCAGGCGCATCGGGGACTCGGCGTATTTGACCGGGTCGCCGATGATGGGAAACAGTCGCGTTGCGCCACTGAGCTGGTTGAACATGTCGATTCTCGTCTTTCTTGCCGCTAGCTTTGAGCGTCGGTCAATCGGATGGTTTGGCTCGCTAGCAGCTTCTGGCGACACCAGTCCTCGCGCGCGGGCCGCCGTGACTGGCACTCACGCTATCCCCGCGACGGGCGATGCTGGCACGCCGTTTCTGGCTTATAGACCGCTTCCAGACCTGGGAGGCTGGCGAGCTCGCCCTCTTTTTGTTTGCCAGCACGGTAGCCCTCGGAGCTGTTCAAATGCCACTACTTCTCATCCGGTCGCGGGACCCTCACCCGGGCCGCGGACGCGGCCAGGTCGGCGGCTAGCCGGTCACCAGCCGCCGAAGGACAACCCGCCGTTAACGCTTACCGTCTGCCCGGTGACCTGCACCGCGTCAGCGGCCAGGAACACCGCGACGTCGGCGACCTCGCCGGCCGACGGCGGCCGGCCCTGCGGGAAGCGCTCCACAGCCTTGGTGAACAGCCTCGACTGGAAGCTCTCGGTGGCGAAGATCTGGTCCCACGACGGCGTGCCGGACGTGATCGTCATGGCCACGCTGTTGACCCGGATGCTCCACCGCGAGAGCTCGCGGGCCAGCGATTTGGTCATCAGGATCACCGCGGCTCCGACCGCGCCCACGACGGATTCACCCGGGGTGGGATGGCGGGCCGCATCGGTGGTGAGCATCACCACCGAGCCGCCCCGTTCGCGCAACGCGGGAAGCGCCGCTCGGACCGGGAAGATCCGGGGGTAGATCCGGGATTCGAAGGCAAGCTTGAGGTCCTCCATGGTCATCTCGGCGAATGGCGTCGGCCCGACGTCGTGCGCGGAGCCCGCGCTGACCAGGATGTCGATCCCGCCGTGATCGGCCACGACCCGGTCGACGAGGGCGCTGATGACGGCGGGCTCTCCGGCATCGCCGACTTCGGCAAAGGTTCGCATCGACACCGGGCGGAGCACGGACAAGGCCCGTTCTCCTGATTCCCGCGACCGGCCCGTGACCACGACATGGGCACCCCGTCGCGCCAGGCGCAGTCCGGTCTCGAGCCCGACCCCGGCCGTCCCGCCGGTGATCAGTGCGACCTTGCCCGTCAGGTCGTCGGCGCCAGCGGCCGGCTCGCCCGGCTGCGCGCTCATGCCGCTTCCACCGTCGCGGCCAGGCCCTGGCCGCCGCCGACACACATGGTGACCAGGCCCTGGCCCCCGCCCCGCCGCTGGAGCTCGTGCAGCAGCGTGGTGACCATCCGCATGCCGGTCGCCCCGATGGGATGACCGAGGGAGATACCTGAGCCGTTGACGTTAAGCCGGTCCTGGTCGTGCCAGCCCCAGCCTTCCAGTACCGCCAGCACCTCGGCAAACGCCTCGTTCAGCTCGACCAGGTCCATCCGGTCCAGCAGGCTGCGGGTATCGGTTCCGGTCCGGGCGGCGAGCCTGGCCACGGCCGGCACCGGCCCGAAGCCCATCCGCGACGGGTCGCAGCCCGCCGCCGCCCACCCACCTAGGTAGCCGGACGGCTCGAGGCCGAGGGCGGCAAGCTGGTCTTCGGCGACGACGAGGCAGGCGGCCGCCGCGTCGTTTTGCTGGGCGGCGTTTCCGGCCGTGACGGTGCCGCCGGGCGTGACCGGCCGGAGCCGGGCCAGGGTCTCGGAGGTCGAATCCGGCCGAACGCCCTGGTCGGACTCGACGAGCACCGGATCCCCGCGGCGCTGCGGCACCTCCACCGGGATTACCTCGTCGGCGAACCGGCCGTCTTTCCAGGCTGCGGCGGCTCGCTGGTGGCTGCGCGCGGCGTATGCGTCGGCCCGCTCGCGGCCGATGCCGAAGTCGCTGGCGAGGTTCTCGGCTGTCTCGATCATCCCGGAGATCGGCCCGAACCGGGCCTCAGGCTGCGAACGTTCCCGGCCGCGGTCCAGCCGGTCGTACAGCGGGACCGTGCCGCTCCGCGCGCCCCAGCGGGTAGCGGTGGAGTAGTACTCGATGCGGCTCATCGACTCGACCCCGCCCGCCAGCACGACGTCGGCGGCCCCGGTCTGCACCATCATGACCGCCGTG
>Ga0302324_100022189_pt1 | contig 12345 bp, 7 predicted proteins | sample Palsa_T0_1_FD_201949 | JGI IMG/M metagenome (GOLD analysis project Ga0302324, IMG submission 201949) | Peat permafrost microbial communities from Stordalen Mire near Abisko, Sweden - Palsa_T0_1 | ecosystem: Environmental > Terrestrial > Soil > Palsa > Peat permafrost | place: Sweden: Abisko...
GGCGCGGTAACATCCAATGCTTGATCAGATCGCCCACCAGGCCCTCGCGGAGCCGGACCTTCAGCGTCTCGCCGAGCCATTTCTGCGCTACATTGAGGACCAGCAGAATACCGGCGATCAGGAAAAAGACGGCCAGCTGGTAGAGGAAGTCCCTGAAGTCGCGCCGCGATAGAGCATCATAGAAAGGCTTGCTCCAGCGGTTGAGCCGGATCTGGCCGTAAGTCGTAGCCACGACCACCAGGAATATCTCCGCCACCAGCACAATGATCCTGTTGCCGACTGGCGAGGCCATGATTGCCCGGAGCACCATGCCCAGCTGGGGCACGAGGCGTGCGTGCGCCTCCTCGGCATCGGCCGCGGCGGTGCTGACGGGTTCTTCCGACTCGGCTATCGTGCTTGGCTCTCCTCGAACACCGCGCAGTTTTGCCATTAGCGGTCAACTCGCCGTGCGGGTGCACGGGCGCCGGGCGAAGCTACCATAATCCGGCATCGCAGATGCGGCAAGCCGGGACGCCAATGTCTGCAGGCTGTAGATAATCTTCAACCGGCGGCGCGCCGCGCCACGATGCAGGAGATGAATGCGGCGTAGCTCCAGGCGAGATGGCGGGCGGAAGTCTGCACGCCGGTCGTCTTGTCGAACTGTTCCGACAGGTCGCCGCTCGGTGGCGTAAAACGGCGTACGGTCTCCAGAAACGCGTCGCCACGCCTGACCAGGTCTTGCGCAGCGCTCGAGCCGACGGCCGCACGGAAGCAGAACTCGGCGGCCGCGAGGGTCGAGAAATAGTAAGCGCCGCCCGAATAATAGCGGTCGTTCGCATAGCGGCCCATGGCGGGCGCTAGCGCGGGCCGGCGGTCACGGTTGATCGGATAGTCCGCATCGAACAGCTCTTCCAGGCGCGCGAGCGTCGCATGCATGCGCGGGTCGTGGACCGAATGCGTGGTGCCGCCGCCCGACCCGTGCACTGCCGCGAGAATCACGGCGATGTCGAGTTCCTTGGCGGAACGCTCGCCCGATTCCAATACGCGCGATTTGTAATAGCCCCGGTCTTCGAGCCAATAGGTGTCGAGCCTCCGGCGAATGGCTGCGCATTCGGTGCCGAGCGCGCGCGCTTCCACGGCGCTGCCACGCTCCTGCAGCCAGCCGGCGCCGGCTTCGAGCGCGGCGGCGGCAATGCACAGGGTGTAATAGTGCAGGCCTTTCTCTTCCTCCCAGATGTCGAAGCAGGACTCGCGCCAGCGTTTTCGCGTATAGGCGAGATCCGCGGTCACCAGCACCTCTACCGCGGCGTTCAGCTCCGGATCGACGCGCGTGCTGCGTTCCCAGCGCAGCAGCGTGAGCGCGCGCATCGCCGGCCCGTCGTTCTGCGGGCGCGGCCAGCTCGAGATGTCGAGCGTACCGTCGGGGTTGACCCGCGTTTCGGCGGCGACGGTCTCGCCATGGACCGACGCGACGTCGGCATCCGCACGCAGGAACTTGGTGAAATCCGGCGCGACCCGGGTACGCCAGTCGGGAGCGGCGAGCAGGGCGCGACCGTCCAGATGCTGCAGCGACAGGCTGAAACGCACGAAGTCCCCGAGCTGTGCCAGCGCGTCAGCTCCGACGCTGCCATCCTCGAACAGCAAGCGCAACGCGTCGATGACGACGGCGGAATCCCGATACCAATGAAAAAAATAGTCGGGGTCCGGATCGTAAGCGGCCAGGACGGGGGAGGCGACGATCGAACCCTGCTTCGGAACGATGCTCTGGCCGAATCCCGGCCGGTGTTTGACGAGACCGAGCGGCGACACACTCATCAGCATCGCCTTCGCGGCATGACGGTATTGCCGATCGACCCAGCGGTCGAGCGGTTCCATCAGCGCGGGGTCCGTCGGCGCAGATGCGGGCTGGTGAACCCGAGCCGGCGCAGACCGGCCTGCACTTCGGGCACGCTCATGAACAGCTTCCACAACAGTCCGGTGCGGTAGTTCTCGATCATCAGGATGATGGGTCCCTGATCAATGGCGAGAAACGTATCCGCATACCAGTTCTTGCTGTCGCAGAATGCATCGATGAAGCCGTAGCGGCCCCACAGCCTTCCCTCGTGGCTGGTGAGAAAATAGCGCAGCGCACGCATTGCCTCGCGCGGCGCATAGGGAAAGCTGGCCACGGCTGCCGTGGGCGAGATGGTGCCGTTGTCATTCTCGGGATCATGAACCAGATATCCGACCTTATCGTCACTGGCGGTGATCCCCCAGCAGGCCGAGCTATAGCCTTTGAAGCGGTCAGGATTGGCAACGCAGTGCGCGTAGTTGATGCGCACATGGCGGACATTCTGCTGCCAATAGTCGACGTAATGATCCTTGAGGCCGCGCGGGTCAAGGCCGCAGAATGAATAGTGCGTGAAGAACAGGGGGCCGCCGTACGGCATGCCCAGAGGTAACTCGATGCCATAGTAGGCCTTGCCGTTAAGATAGCTGCGGCCAGCGGCATAGCCGTGGTGATAGACGATCGGATCGATGCCATAGCGCGGCGCGGATGCCGCGAGCACGTAGGTGACCAGACATTCGTCCCAACCGCGGATCTCGTGGTCCATGGCCCAGCCGTTGTTGGGGCTCCAATGCCAGTAGAGCACTTTGCGGCCGCCCTGCGTATACCAGTTCCACTCGACGTCTTCCCATACGCCGGTGATGTACGCGCGCAGCTTCTTTTCCTGCTTCGTGTTGCGAGTGAAGTACTGGCGTGCGCACAGCAGCCCCATGCACAGGTAGGAAGTCTCCACCAGATCGCCGCCGTCGTCCTTGCGGCTCAGCGGGACCGTGGCTCCGGTGCGAGCGTTTATGAAATGTGAGAAGGCGCCGTGATAACAGGGCACACTAATGAGAAAGTCGAGCATGCGCTGCAAGCGCTCCAGCGCCGCCTCGCGCGAAATCCAGCCGCGCTCGATGGCGACGATCAGCGCCATGACGCCGAAGCCGGAGCCCCCCATGGTGACGGGCTCCGCAACCTTGCGGTCGCGCGTCCTGAGCCGGTCGGGCGCAAGACTTGTGATCGGATCGGCGCCCTCCCAGAAGAATCGAAAGGTTTGCCGCTGGATCGCCTCGAGCAACGCATCGTTGGGCAGTCTGGCCAGGGCCGCCGGGCCCGGCGTGCTGGCCGTCGGGGCGGTGGCGGTGGCGCGGGCTCTGGTCCTGGAGGATCGGTAGGGTTTGGGCACGGTGAGGCTACTCAGTGGTGGCGGTGGGGCGTCTCGTCGGGCTCGGCGGCTGCTCGTCCATAATCCCTCACGTTATCCGGGGTATCGCGACCTTGCTATTGCCAGGCGCAGAAGGGTATAGAAAATGCGCGGTGCGCTCTAATGTTGCGGTGAGAAACGGAAGGTGCATCACATGAGTCGGATTGAGGCGCTCATCGGCAAGATGACCTTGGCCGAGAAACTCGGGCAACTCACCATGACAGCCGCCGGCTTCCCGGTCACGGGACCGGTCATTGCGGGCGACTCGACCGAAGGCATCAAGGCCGGAACGATTGGCAGCCTGCTCAATCTCTTCGGGGCCCACCAGGCGCGTGAAATGCAGCGGCTCGCGATCGAGGAATCGCGGCTTGGAGTGCCGCTCCTCATAGCGCTCGACGTCATCCATGGTCATCGGACCTTGTTTCCGGTGCCCCTGGCCGAAGCAGCGCTGTTCGATGCCGGCGCGTGGGCGCTCACTGCCCGGGAGTCAGCCCGCGAGGCCGCCGCCGACGGCCTCGCGATGACCTTTGCCCCCATGCTGGACGTGTCGCGCGATCCGCGCTGGGGTCGCAGCGTGGAGGGCCCGGGCGAGGACCCGTGGCTTGGCGCGCAGATCGCTAAGGCCAAGATCTGGGGCATTCAGGGCGCCGAACTGGGCGCGGCGGACGCGCTGGCGGCGGTAGCCAAGCACTATTGCGCCTACGGGCTGGTAACCGCGGGACGCGATTATGCTTCGGTCGATGTCTCCGAGCGCAGCTTGCGCGAAGTGCACCTGCCGCCGTTTGCCGCGGCCGTCGCAGCCGGCGCGGCGGCGGTGATGCCTGCGTTTACCGATCTCGCCGGCATTCCGATGACTGCTCACGCCCAGCTGCTGCGTGGCTGGCTGCGCGGGCGGCTGGGCTTCAACGGCGTCATTGTCAGCGACTACAATGCCATTGCCGAACTCATCCGCCACGGCGTGGCCGCTGACCTTACCGAGGCGGCGACGCTGGCGCTGAAGGCCGGGGTGGACATCGACATGATGGCCAATGCTTATCGCCTCGGCTTGCCGGTGGCCCTGCAGCGCGGGCTGGTGACGATGATCGAGATCGACGAGGCGGTGCGCCGCGTGCTCGGGCTGAAGGAGCGGCTGGGGCTGTTCGATCAGCCGTATCGTCGCGGCGCGAAAGCGGAGAGCGCTGCGGTCCTGGCTCATCGCCGGCAGCTTGCACGTGAGATCGGTGCCCGCGCTATCGTGATGCTGAAGAACGCAGGCGCCGCACTGCCGCTGGCGGGATCCCTGCGCCGACTCGCCGTCGTCGGTCCGTTGGCCGACGCAGCTGCCGAAATGGGCGGCCCGTGGTCGCTCGCGGGCCAGCCCGAAACTCATGTGAGTGTCGTGGCGGGCCTGCGCGCGGTGCTGCCGGAAGCGCAGATACTGCACGGCGCGGGGGTAGCCATCCAGGGAGGCGATATCTCCGGCATGCAGCAGGCGGTCGAGCTTGGCGGCGCGGCGGACGCATATATCCTGTGTCTGGGCGAAGCCGCGAACATGAGCGGCGAGGCTGCCAGCCGTGCATATCTGGACCTTCCCGGACAGCAGCGCTTGTTCGCGCAAGCCGTCATCGATCGTGCCCGCACGCTGGCCAAGCCGGTGGTCGCCGTGCTGTTCTCGGGCCGCCCACTGGTTGTGCCCTGGCTGATTGAGCAGGCCGATGCCGTGCTTGCGGCCTGGTTCCTGGGCAGCGAAGCGGGTAACTCCATCGCCGATGTGCTGACCGGACGCGTGTCCCCGAGCGGCCGTACGCCGATGAGCTGGCCACGGGCGATGGGGCAGATTCCGATATTCTTCGGCCAACGTCCGGGCGGACGGCCCGCCGAGGCAAAGGACGCATACACCAGCAGATATATTGACCTGCCGAATGAGCCGCTGTTCGCCTTCGGCCATGGCCTCACCTTCGGGCGCTTTAGCCTGTCCAACCTGCGCGTGTCGCCGTCCCAGGTGACCGAGAGGGAAACGATTGAGATTCGCGTTGACCTCGTCAATGACGGTGCGCGAACGGCCGAAGAGACGGTGTTCCTTTTCACGCATGACCGCCTGGCAAGCGTGGCGCGACCGCTGTTGGAACTCAAGGGCTTCGGCAAGATCGTATTGCAGCCGGGCGAAACGGGCACCGTGACCCTGCATCTGGCGGCCTCTGAGCTGCGCTTTCTGGGCCTGGATCTGCAGCCGGTATTCGAAGCGGGCGAGATCGAGATCCTGGTTGGCCCGTGCGCCGACCGCTCGCAGCTGCTGGCGCAGACCATCCGCCTGTGCCTCACCGCAGGCTAGCCGAGCGGTCTTCGCAGGCGGACCGCCGCGGCGCACCTGCGGCCACCGCTCAGGCGAGTGGCAGATGGTGCGGTCGCACCAGCATGTGCCAGTCCTGGTGCTCCTCCAGAATCAGTGCGACGGCCGCCTCGACCGACGCTTTGAGCGTGCTGACGCCAGCGCCTTGCGGGCGGCCGGCGAGCGCCTCCTGAATATCGGCAATGGCGCCCTGCAGCTCCTGCGCCAGCCGCTCGGAGGTCGCGCCGAGCCGGTAGGCTTCCGATTGCGCCAGGGCACCATGCAGCGACGCGCCGAGCGCCGGAAAAAACGTCGTCACCAGAGTCAGCCAGAGAGAATGGAACAGCAGATGCATGAGCGCGCCGAGCGCCGTGAGCCCAAACAGCCCGCTGGTCACGCGGTGGACACGATGCAGCAGCGCGTGTTGTCGGGTGGCGATGCGCGCGTGATAGCGCTTCTGGTCCTGCAGGATGTCGATCGTCCACTGCGCGTATTGGGTGATGAACTCCGGGTCCGACCAGGCCTGTGCGAGCAGCGCCCGGGCCAGCGGCTCGCTGCGCGCGCACAGCGCGGCAATTTCGTCCGCGCCGCGCAGGTCCTGGCCCGGGTCCAGTACGCGCAGATACCAATTCGCCTGCGTCTCGGGCTTAGAGAAGTTCAGCAGCGGGGCGATCAGCGGCAGGTACCAGGTCAGCTCGGCGGTGGTGCGAGCGCGCAGCCACTCGCCCTGCCAGTCACGCCGGTGTCCCAGCCAGTAGATCGCACTCACGCTGCCGATCACGAGCACCTCCGCGATCGCCCATAATCCCGAGAACGGGTGCAAGGCGTGTGAAGGGCTGTCCCAGCCGAGCGCCAGCGGCATCACCGCGCACAGCACTGCGCCAGCGCTGAGCAGATAGATGGCCCAGAACCCACTGCGATAGCGGTGCCCGTAATGGATCGCCCGCTGATCAAACTTGCGGTGAGCCGCAGCAATCGACTCGATCAGCGGCAGCAGGCGCTGCGGCGGTTGTGGCGGTGAGGCTGGAGGAAGTGCCTCAAAGCGCACGCCGACGAGCAGCAGTTTTTGAATGACCTGGTGCAGCGGCACGCGAATTTCAGCCGAGGATTTCGTAGGTGGTGGCGAATATGGCCGGCGAAACGATGCCCAGGCTGCCATCGCCGTAATCGACCAGCCAGTCGCCGGCCTTGCCGGTCAGTCGGGACTGGCCATCGGCCAGCAAGACCTCGAATGGCCCGGGCATCTGCAGTGCGCGCACGCGGGTGGGCAGGCTCAGATACGTTCCGGTCTCACCGGCCCGTGCGGGTGGCACCGGCCGGTACTTCTCGGCAAAGTGTGCCCGCGAGACACGCCACCGCTCGCCGGCGACACCCGTCAGGATGGCATCGCCCGGTTGGGCATGAACCAACCCCTCGGGCGTCTGCACCGTGCAGGCCTCAGGGGCGAATCGGACGCTTACCTCGCGCTCGAACTTGCGCGCTTCAACGCAGCGCCGGTCGTTGCTGAGCGCGCTGGAGAACCCCCGTTGCCCGCTCGAGCGAAATAGCGGCACCGGGGCCGCGCTCACCCCACGCCTCGAGGTGCATCCGTGGGCCCAAGGCCGGTAGCCGGCTCGTGCATCGCCGCGTGAATCCGATCGCTCCACACACGCACGCTGCGCAGCGCGCGCATCTGCGCCGGGACGGCATCAACCAGCGACGCAGCCTCCTTCAGCAGGGCAGTGCGACGCTCCGGCTCGATCAGCGCCTGCGCGTAGAGTGCGCGCGCCAACTCGACGTGTTGCTGCTGATCGCCGTGGTTGCGCGCCGCGAGTGCACGATGATACTTGACGATGGGTTCGATGATCCGCTGCGCCTCATCGCCGCGGTGCTCGCCGAGCAGTGCCAGTGATAGCATCGTGGACACTTCGGCCTGCTCGCGCCGGTTGTCGTCGGTGTTCATTGGCCAGTGTGTGCGCGCCTCGAGCGCCTGGTTCAGCGTCTGCTCGGCCGCGGCGTAATCGCCCAGCAGATACTCGGCCTCGCCCTTGAGCCGGTCGGGATAGAATATGCAGGTGGATTTGTAGTAGTCCTGATAGCCGCCGTTGGGCTTGATGCCCTGCATGAGCACCACGATCTCTGAACCGATGCGCCGGGCGGCGGCGAAATCCCCGCGCCACAGGGCGCCGGCTTCCAGGCCCATGCGCAGGTTGCAGTCGCCGAACAGGGGTACCGGGCTGCCCGCCGCTTCACTACTGTGCAGGGCTGCGACGAATTTCGTGGCGCTGCCGAGCGCAGTCTCAGCGGCTGTGCTCTCGCCCAGGTCGGCCTGCCGCCCGGCCATGACGGACAGCGGATACAGCTGGTTCAACACAAACTCAGCGCCGGCGCCTTCGGCGTGCCGCATGTCCGCGATGGCTTTCTGATAATAGTCCAGCGACTCGCGCGGCTGTCCCGCGGCCCAGCTGGCCTCGCCCAGATCCATGCGCACGGACGCGAGGTTATTGAACGAAATGGTGTTCTTCGGATCGAGCGTGACCAGCGTTTGCGCGGTGGCCTCGCCCCGCCGGCCTATGGCCAAGGCCTCTGCCGGGCGCAGTTCGCTCGACGCCAACTCGGTCAGGGCCGCTTGCATGACTTCCTGCGCATGCAGTGCGATACGATGTCCGGGCCGCAGCACCAGCACCTGCTCGGCGACCGCATCGGCATCCGCCGCCACCTGCCGCGCCTCCCGGCTGCGACCCAGGCCGATCAGAGCCGCGACCCGCCAGGTTCCGCACTCGGCATACAGGGCCGCCATGTTCAGGTCGGAGAGGTCGCGGCCGCCCAGTTGCGCGGCAAGTTCCATGGCCTGCTGCAGCGTGGCCGCGGCTTTTTCGTTCATCGTCTGATCCTGGACCTGGAGGTAACCCAGAAAGAAGACCACTTCGACCTCGGCGCGCCGCGCGGCCCTGGATGCGTTGGGCAGGTCGGTGATCGGCTTGATCAACTCGACCGCACGCTGAGCGGTCGGCAGTGCCTCCGGGCTTTGCTGGTTGGCCAATATGCGGCCTTTGATCTGCGTGCCGCGCGCCAGGGCGATCGTGGTTGCTTCCGAGGTATCTCCTCCCTGGTGCAATTGCCCGAGCAGGTTCAATGCTTCGGTATCTGCTGTAGTCGCGGCATCGAGATCGCCCAGCGTACGGGTGGCCCTGGCGTACTGCAGCAGCGCCAGTGCGCCATTGCGCACGCTGTCCGGACCCTTGAGGCTGGCTGGCAGCGCGTGAAAATAGTCGACCTCGCGCTTGGCCAGTTCGGCCGCGACATCCAGTCGGCCGGAGCTCTCCAGTTCGCGCGCAAAATCATCCGTCAGGTACCCCAGCAGCTGCTCGGCCTGCCCGCGCGCCTGCTCGGCGGCAGTGCGAGTCTGCTCCGCGAAGCGTTCGGCGCGATGTGCCCGCTGAGTGCTCAGGTACGCCAGCAGCGCTGCGAGCACAGCGCCTATCGCAAGTACCGCGCACACCGTGGCCACCTGGCGTGCGCGCACCAGTGCACGGCGCGCTGCCAGCTCGCGCTCACGCTGCTCAGCCAGCAGCCGCTCGGTTGCCTCACGCGCATCGCGCTCATGGCGCTGATCGCGGCTCGCCTTGACGACGCCGCACAGCACATCGTGCGTGAGCTCCACGCGACGCACATCGAGGCGTTCCTCGATGCGCAGCAGCCGCCGGTTGACCAGGACTGCCAGCGTATTCGGAGCAGCGCCGGCGGCGGTCAGACTCCTGACCAGGCGCTCCTCGGCAATGTTCTCGCGAAAACCGGACGCGGTCAGTAGCTCGTCCTCGATGATGCGGCGCACGGCCGGGGGCTGGTCGGCTAGAGCGCGTTCATAAAAGTTACTGAGGATGCTGGCATGCGAGCCGGCGAGCAGATCCAGCGAAATCTCTTCGCGCCCCTGGGAGATGCGCGCATCGTTGAGCTCGCGGCAGATCAGGCTCAGCAACGATGGCTCGACCTCGGCGTTGGCAAGCTCCGCGCCACCGGCCACGAAGCGCACGATGGCGGCGGCCACTTCCTCCGACACCAGCCCCTTGCCGGGCCGCATGACGGCGGTGAGTGCCTGGGTGCCGGTCATCGGCGCAAGGCGCAGGCGGTTCTGCGTGATGCTCGGCATTGCGGCCTTGAGGCCTTCGAGCGGCGCCAGGTAGTCCTCCCGCAGGGCAATGAGCACCCGGTAGTCGCTGCGTGCAAAGTCGAAGCGTTCGGCCAGCGAATCGTCGGAATCCAGTTTTGCCTCAAGCGACTTGGGCGCACGGTTCTCGACCAGGTCAGCCAGATCGGCGATGAATCGCGCGGCGCGGGCGCGTCCGAAGTCATCGCTCTGGGCGAGGGTGAAGATCTCCTCGAACTGATCGAAGATCAGCAGCGGGATCAGGGTGTTGCCCGATTCGTCGCGCAGCACATCGTCGCGATGGTGCAGGTACTCCCACAGCGACTCGTCTTCGGTCGCGACGCCGACCTGCGTCCATTCGCCGGCGCCACGGGCCGTGCGGGCAATCGCCTGTTTGATCTGCTCGGCGGGCTCCGGTGCGTCGGGCGCGTAGTCCACGCGCACGTAGACCGGACAGTAACCTTGGCCGCGCAGGCGCGGCACCAGTCCGGCGCGCAGGATGGAGGTTTTGCCTAGCCCGGATTGGCCGAACAGGACCGTCAGCAGCTTGCGCTGCACGCGCCGCGCCAGTTCCGCGACCTCATCTTCGCGGCCGTAGAAATAGGCCCGCGTCTCCTCGGTAAATGAGGCCAGGCCGAGCCAGGGATTGCGCTCATCGACCGCCGGTGCTTCGGTGGCAGGTTTTAGGGGGGTGTCGGCCTGAGCGTTCACTGCTGGCGGGCTCGCATGAAATCGCTCAGCCGCTGCGCAAATTCTGCCGGCACGACACCGCTTGGCAGCTGACTGAAGTGCAATGCTTTGAATTTGTCCGGCACCAGGGCTTCGGCGGCACCGGTGGCGTCGATCGTCACCGGCAGAATGAATAGCGCGCCGTCGGCCATATTGCGCGCGCGATCGATCGCGTAGCTCCACTCGCGACGGAAGTAGCCTTCGAGCCGCCGCTGGGTCGTCGCCGAGACCACCGGTATGAAATAGGAGCAGCGCGCAATGTTGCGCTGAATCTTGCGGTCGTAGTCGTCGCCGACTTCCAGCCGGTCGATGTCGAACCAGATCGTGATGCCGGCGGCTTCGAGGCCGGCCTTGATCTGCTGCACGGCGGCGAGATCCTCGCGTGCGTAACTGACGAACACGGCGTTGTCGGGCATGTCCCGGGCCGGCGGAAGGAAGCGGGCCGGTGCATCGCCGCGCGTGGCCTGGGCCGCGGGCTTGCGGCGGGCGGCCAGGCGAGTGTGCAATTCATCCACGAATCGCTCCGCGCCCAGATAGATCCGCGTGCGGACGCTGACCTGCTGCAGAAAGGACACGAGCCGCTCATCCCCACTGGTGTGATCGTCGGCCATGATTTCCCCGACGTCGCGCGGGTCAGACAGCCGCTGGCGCTTGGCCATGCGCAGGAACAAACGTGCAAGCCAGTTGGTGAATGTGCTGCCGATGAACAGCAGATGGTTGTGCTCGAGCTCGTGAAACAGTTTCTCCGGCGCGAGGTGTTCGCTTTGTAGTGCGCAGATGAACTCGAGCAGATCCTCGTCCGATATCACGTACGTCGGCGAGGCCGAGAGCCGGCCGAACAGGTGATAGACCACCGGTCGCTGCAGCCGGTCGCGCTCGGAGGGCAGATCGACCACGCGGTTGGGCGAATACGACAATACTTCGGTGAAAGCCGAGCCGCTGAAGCGCTCCAGATTGATGGCCGCCTCGAGCAGCGGATCGAAAGTGGTGGAGACGAACAGGTCGAATTCGGGGATTGCCGCGAGACGGCGCAGAGCCTGCGGGGGCTCGAAGGCCGCGTCTTTCAGAATACCGCGCAAGCGCACGTAGGCCTCCTCGCGCCGCCCACGCGCGCCGAGGAACCAGCAAACCACATCGTTCAGCGTGTAGGGTTGCGGCAGTTGCGTCACGTCGACGTTGAGCCTGCCGGCCAGTTTTTCCGCGAGCCAGTCGTACAGCAGGCGCGGACCGCGATCTGTGGCGACCTGAAGCAGCTCCGGTCCCACGATCGGAATGACGCGGCGCTCCTCGATGAAGCTGAGCAGGTCATCCCAGGCGTCGTCGTCCAGCGCGCTGGTCGGTAGCGGTGCGGTCGCGCCCGGGCTCATACGCCGCCGACGCTGATGCGCCCGGTCATCCCCGGCGCGGCCTGCGATCTTCCCGTTTCGGACGTGTCAAGATTGCTGTTTCGGTCCATGAATACGCGCTCGCGGCGAGATCGCTGATGGGTTATCTATGCGTTGCCTGGCAAACCTCGGCCGGCTGCACCTTGAGCCGAGACAGATCGGCACCTGAGCGATGGTTATGCCGCAGTTGGGTCGGCTGCGATTGGGAAGCGAGTCTGCCGCAGTGCGGCGAGCCTGGCAAGCTGGTCGGGGTTCGCGTACCCGGGTCAGGGCAGGGTGCTCACTAAAAGACTGCCAAGCCAACGTGCTTCCGATGCATCCATGCTGCGGAGGGTAAGGGGGTATCTCGTGACCCAGTGACCGCCTCGAGCCACCGTCTGCTGCGGCCGCAGTGGCGCTGTCGGCGATACTCGGCGCGATTGCGTGTTCGGCGATCCCGCGATGAACTGCGGGCGAGCGCGCAGCGGACAGCCCCGGCGCGGCGCAGGTGCGCTCTGCGCTGAGCGCCGACATGACCTCTATTGGTCACGCAGTGGAATCTCTTCCGAGAGCAGCAACTGAAGCGGTGCGCCAGCTGCGCAGCCG
>Ga0302324_100022190_pt1 | contig 12345 bp, 17 predicted proteins | sample Palsa_T0_1_FD_201949 | JGI IMG/M metagenome (GOLD analysis project Ga0302324, IMG submission 201949) | Peat permafrost microbial communities from Stordalen Mire near Abisko, Sweden - Palsa_T0_1 | ecosystem: Environmental > Terrestrial > Soil > Palsa > Peat permafrost | place: Sweden: Abisko...
CCCCATCTGGATGCCGCGTATAATCTCGCGCGCTGGCTCCTGCGTAATGACCAGGATGCCGAAGACGCCGTGCAGGAAGCTTATCTGCGAGCTTACAAGGCCTTTTCCCGTTTCCGCGGAGGAGACAGCAAGGCCTGGCTGATGACGATTCTGCGCAATGTCTGCTTTACCATGATTAAGAAGTTGAGAAGTCACGAGACGCCCGAGCCTTTCGACGAGCAAATCCACCGGGCGGCGGGCCAATCGGACCTGCGGGAAGCCTTTCGTCAGAAGGCCAATGCCGAGACGCTCCAATCCGGCCTCGAGAAGCTGCCGGACGAATTCCGCGAGATCATCGCGTTGCACGACCTCGAAGGCCTCGCGTACAAGCAATCGCCGTCGCCATCGGTATCCCCATCGGCACGGTTATGTCGCGGCTCGCCCGGGCACGGGGACGCTTGCGCGCCGAAATCGTCGCCTCAAACCTCAAGCAAGCGTCCGCATGAACCACGACGACGTTTCAGGGCTGCTGGGCGCGTATCTCGATGGCGAGCTGGACCTGACCACTTGCATGGATCTGGAGGAGCACATCGCGGGCTGCGAGCCCTGCCGTCAAAAAATGGAGGCAGACCAGGAGTTGGTCGCGGTGATCCAATCGGAAACACCCCGGTTCGAGGCCTCGCCCTTTTTGAAAACCCGCATCCGGGCGGCTCTGCGCGCGGAGAAATCCCAGCCCCTTCCCTTTTGGAGGCGGGCATGGCTCTCCTCCGGCGTGGCCGTTGCTGCGCTTCTCATTCTGGTGGCTTATATTTACTACCGGGCGCCGGGAATCCCCGCATTGGTCCAGGAAGCCGTGGCGGATCATGTGCGCTCCTTGCAGGTCAGCCACCTGATGGACGTCGCCTCGACCGATCAGCACACAGTAAAGCCATGGTTTGCCGGCAAGCTCGATTACTCTCCGCAGGTAGTCGATCTTGCTCCTGCCGGCTACCCGCTGATCGGCGGTCGGCTCGATGTTTTGGACAACCGGAACGTCGCCGCCCTCATTTATCAGCGACGCAAACATTACATCAACCTGTTCATTTGGCCCTCAAACGGCCCGTCGCTCCACGGAAAGCTCTACGTCCGGAACGGCTACCACGCCCTGGGCTGGACGCGATCGGGGATGAATTACATGGCCGTCTCCGAATTGGGGGAACAGGAATTCACGGACTTCGTGAAAATGATCCAGGACAAAACCGTCGAGACGCGCCCCGGGGAATGATTGCCATCAGGGAACTGCTGAAAACCGACCTCGGCATGGCGAAGAAATTCGGCACTTTCGCCCATTTTTGCGGTGTCCGCCGCAATGACCCTCCGGCCGATGGCCAAAGCCCCGCGAATCTTTAGGATGCTTGCGGTCATGGCGCTTGTCACCACAGCCATGACCGGTCCGTCGCTCACACTCTTTAGATTTGCGCCCCGCCGCCATCGACGAAGAGTTCGATGCCGTTTACGAAACTGCTGTCGTCGGAGGCGAGGAACACAACCGCTTTGGCGATTTCGTCCGGGGTGCCCACGCGGCCGAGCGGAATGGCGGTGACCTGGGAATCCACAAATGCCTGCACCTGCTCTTTCGTCAGTCCCAACAGATCGTAGCCCGGAGTCGGCACGACACCCGGACTGATGGCGTTGACACGAATTTTGCATTCCTTGAGGTCGAGTGTCCAGTTGCGCGCAAACGACCGCACGGCTGCTTTCGTTGCGCTATAAACGCTAAAGGCCGGCGTGCCCTTGATCGAGGTGATGGACGCGTTGAGGATGATTGACGAACCGGGCGGCATCAGAGGCAGCGCTTTTTGAACGGTGAAAAGCAAACCGCGAACATTGGTATTGAAGGTCTTGTCGAAATGCTCCTCGGTGATCTGGCCAAGGGGCGCGAGGCTGCCGCCTCCGGCGTTGGCGAAGAGAATGTCGAGGCGACCCTTCTCGCTTTCAATGGCGGTATAGACACGGTCGAGGTCTGCAAGGTTGGAGACGTCACCGCGGATACCGGTGACCCCGCTTCCAATGAGCTTTACGGCGGCGTCGAGCTCGGGTTGACGGCGGCCGGTAATGAAGACATACGCGCCTTCGGACACAAACCGTTTGGCTGTGGCGAGTCCGATTCCACTGTTGCCTCCGGTGACGAGGGCGATTTTTCCTGCAAGTTTGCCGGTGTTCATGACTTTGGTCCTTTCGATATTTCGGCGGTTGATTTGCTATTATGTATCGCTCGGTATAGAAATAACGGTCGTGGACGGGAACCTGTCAAAGATTTATTTACCTGCCGGTATGAAACGCGAAAATCCTGTATCGGCGCCCGGGCGTCCCCGCGCTTTCGACGCAGAGAAAGCGTTGGACAGCGCGATGCAGGTTTTTTGGCGGAAGGGTTACCTCGGCACGTCGCTTTCTGATCTCACAGATGCGATGGGCATCAATCGTCCGAGTCTTTATGCTGCTTTTGGCAACAAGAAATCTCTCTTCCGCAAAGTGCTTGAGCGCTACTCCAAGGGTCCGTCCGTTTATCTTTCTGAGGCGCTTCAGCGGCCGACCGCACGCGCCGTAATCGAGCGACTGTTCCACGGAGTGGTTGATTTGTTGACCGATCCAAATACGCCGGCGACTTGTATGTGGGTGCATGGCGCTCTTTCCTGTGGTGACGATCCGTTGCGAAAGGAATTCGCAGCGCAGCGTGCCGCCGGGCTTGCCCATTTGCGCACGCGCTTGAAGCGCGCAATCGCCGATGGTGACCTTCCTGCCAACGCGGACGCGGACGCGCTCGCGCGCTATGTACAGACAGTCAACTTTGGCCTGACAGTTCAGGCGTCCACTGGTGCGACCCGTAAGGAAATGCTGCGCATTGTTGAAATCGCTTTGGAGGCTTGGCCGAAATGAAAGGCCTTCCTTCAATTGGCCGACAAGATCGTCCGACCGCGGCACCGCGGACGACTACGTCAGCCGCTTCGCAATCATCCCCAGCCTTCTTGCACCAACGAGTCTTGAATAAAAACCAATCCAACAGACCCTCCTCGTTCGTTGCGCGCGATTTCCGGACTGCTTCTCATCGCGTGCATCTTCACCGCAGTTGGTGGCTATATGGATGCATACTCCTACATGGCTCACAATGGTGTTTTCGCTAACACACACAGGCTTCGTCGCAGACTTGAATGGCTTCACCAGCACGACCGGGCGTCCGGAACTGCGAGCGGCCTCCGCAACGTCCTCTCCTTCTGGTAGTGTCCTAATTTGACTAGAGCATCCGAAACATGACGTAAGCATCGACAAATCCGAGTTGGGAATGTCGAAACGCTCCCGGAAGGGTGCCGACAATCTGAAAACCGAGTTGCCGCCAGAGCAGCACTGCCGCCTCGTTTGTGGAAACCACGAAGTTGAATTGCATCGCGCGGAAACCGAGTCGGCGGGCTTCGGCGAGACAGTGCTCCCCCATGCGTCTGCCTACGCCGGAACCGCGCGCCGCCGGCAAGACCATGAATGCGGCGTTCGCAACGTGCGATCCAAGAGAAGGCTGGTTTGGCTTGAGGATGTAGGTGCCCACCACCCGTCCGTCGCTCTCTGCAACGTAAGTGTGAGTGCCTGGGTGAAGCCAGTATCCCAGAGCTTCATCGCGCGGCATCTGCGGGTCGAAAACATAGGTGTCTCCGCGCGCGATGACAGCGTAGAAGATGCTCCAGATTGCGTCTTCGTCAGACCGGGTTGCAGGTCGAATCGTCATGGCTCTGGAATGCAGGTAACCGCCTGAAGAAGATTTCTCCTTTTCCATCCAACTGCTTTTACCGGGTCTGGCCCTTGATTCAACCCCATAAACCCTCACGAAACCGTTTCGGCTTGCTGTACTCGGGGTGACGCTTACGATGCGGCGGAAGCTTACGGACGGAAGATGCAAAATGAAGCTCGCTTCAGGATCGTCCTCCGTCACGGACGATTCATAGTCATGTACCTTTCCGCTCACGGGCCAAAACGGTGATGCCAACCTCGACGTTGCCGCGGATGGCATTGGAATATGGGCAGATTTTGTCGGCAGACTCAACCAACTCCTCGGCCTTCTTTTGGTCAACACCGGCGATGGTGACAGAAAGTGTCGCGGACAGCACAAAGCCGCCCGAGTCGTTGCGACTGAGACCAATCTCAGCGACAACTTCGATGTCCTCGTCCGCAAATTTTAGCCCTGCATTACGGCTTACGTGCAGGATCGCGTTCTCGAAGCAGGCGGCATAGCCGCCGCCAAAAAGCGTTTCCGGGTTGGTCGCATCTCCCTTGCCCCCGAGCTGATGGGGCAGGGCCAGCTTCAAATCGAGCAGGCCGTCCTCGCTGAGGATTTGACCATGACGGCCGCCGATCGCCGTGACTTTGGTGGAATATAATGTGTTCATAGTGTTGAATGCTTTGGTTTTGACTGGGTGGCGATTTTAAGGCTTGGGCGGCCCCGGTTTTCGAATCTTCTACTTTGCTTGCGATGCAGCTTCCTCGATCAGGGCCGCAACTCCTTCGGCCTGGAGACATAAACCGAGTGACTGGCGCCTGGAACTTCGACCATGTGGCTTCCAGCTCGTTTGGCGTACCAGCGTTCGAGGTCGGGACTGATGGTTCTGTCGCTTCCCGCTACTAACATCCAGCTCGGAGAATTCGCCCCCGAACAAAAAGGGATAATCGAACAAGGTGCTGGGCGGCGGTCCGGCGCCGTCAAATAATTCCTGGGTAAAGGCGACGTAGAGGCCAGTCATTTTATTTGCCTGCCAGGCGTGGACCCGCCCAGGACCGATGGCGACCAGTGACTTTCCCGACAACGCATGGACTTCGAAATCCATCAACACTGAACCCTGACCCCGCAATAAAAAAAGCTCCACGTAGTCGTGCCGATGGACTTCCATCCGCTTGTGGCGGATACTGACACACTCCTCGAACTCCTCGACGAAGATCCCGTGTTCAAGGAATGGGGAAGAACCGAAGTCCTTCAAAGGAATCAGCGAAACGCTCTTTTTTAACACTCTCATGTCAATCCTCCCATTAGGCCTGGCCAATATGAGGGAAGCTTCCTAAACCGTCGCATCGGCCGAATGCAGCATCGGCAACACCAACCCGAGGATGGCGTCTGCAGCTTCCTCCGAGGTATCGCGATTCGGCGTTTGCAGCCATTCCTTTGCTCCTCCGTAGATGGCCCAGCTTGCGGTAGTGGCGATCATCTCCGGGGTGAGCCTGCCGCCGGACGGATGGTTCTTGAGACCGTCGAGGATCATGTGCCGCACGACGGCGATGACCGCTGACTCCAGGTGCGGCCCCTCGAGGCGCCGCTCCCCACCGCAGCCCGCGCTGGGCGTGCCGGCGAGGAAGTCGCAAACGCCGAGCACGATCGCCCTGACGGCGGAGGAACACGTGCCGTCGAACTTTACGCCGCGCCCCGCGAGCAATTCATTGAATCGGGTCGCGACCATGCATTCCAGGAGGGCGAATTTGTCGGTGTAATGGTCATAAATTGTCGCGCGATTCACAGTCGCCGCGTCCGCGATGTCCTGCACGGAAAGCTCTTCGAAGCCCTTCGTTTTGAGCAGGTTTTCCAACGCCTCCTGCAGTAGCTGGCGCGTCCGCCGTACCCGCGGATCGACGCTTTTGGAACAGGAATCGGCCATGAAAGAAGAATTTAGGCTGTAAACCCCAGTTTGTCACCTTCTGTCGCATACACAACAAATGTCGTATTTCATTGTTGACAACGAATGCCGTGTAAGCGTCATTTGTCGATAAGCCATGAAAACATCCACATTGCTCCATATCGACTCCAGTCCCCTCGGCGACGCCTCCATCTCCCGCCATCTTTCCCACGAGTTTGTACAACGCTGGAAGGAGGCGAATCCCGGCGGAAAAGTGGTGACCCGAGATCTCAACGCCACACCCATTCCAACGATCAACGCAGGGTGGGTCGCGGCCTCCTTTACGCCCGAAGAGGCCCGTACCCCTGCTCAGCGCGATGTGCTTGCCATCTCGGACCGCCTCCTCGCGGAGCTGGAATCGGCCGACGAATATGTGTTTGGCGTTCCGATGCACAATTTCGGGGTGCCTTCCGTCCTGAAGCTCTGGATCGATCAGATCGTCCGCGCCGGCAAGGCCTTCGCCTATCTCGACGGAGTCCCGACTGGCTTGCTCAAGAACAAGAGGGCGACATTTCTGATCGCTTCGGGCGGTGTGTACGGCGCCGGCACCGCAATGGCTTCGTTCAATTTTGTGGAGCCGTACCTGCGAACAATCTTCGGGTTCGTAGGCGTGACCGATGTGAGCTTCCTGGCCGCCGGTGGCGCCGCGGCGGTGGCCTATGGCAAGGTGGACCGCGAAAGCTTCCTGCGCCCGCATATCGACACGATCAAAAACTGGTTCCAGCCTGCGGCCGCTTAATGCGCCATCGTCACAGAAAGGAAATCCAAAACATGAAAATCGCCACTCACATCGCCCGTCTGCTACTGGGGATCGTCTTCCTCGTCTTCGGCCTAAACGGGTTTCTGCACTTCATCCCCATGCCGCCGCCGACCGGGGTGGCCGGCCAATTCCTGGGAGCACTTTTTGTGTCGCACTATCTCGTGTTCGTATTTCTTCTCCAGGTCATCCCGGCTGCTCTGTTGTTGATCAACCGATACGTACCGCTGGCGCTTACGTTGCTCGGTCCGATCATCGTGAATATCCTGCTCTTCCACGCGCTCATGGCGCCGGAGGGCTTGCCACTGGCGCTTGTCACCGCCGCGCTATGGTGTGTGACGGCGTATAAAGTCCGCCCGGCCTTCGCCGGCCTCTTCCAGAAGCGGGTGCAGGCGTGAGCCCGACCGCGAACCGGTGTGTCTCCTGACGGGCAGTCGCCGCTTCGCTCCCGGCAGGCATTAGTAGCGAACAGGAATCTGGGTATAGTACTTCCGGATTATGAATATGCCTGCTTCAGACATTGAAAGTGCGCCAGATTTCAAAGCCGAAACTTTGGAGTCGGATGCACGAGCGTCCCATATCCCTCGCGCCCGCATTCCGATCTTTTTGACCGTGATCCTGACGATCCTGCTGGCGGCGAACTGGTTCGTATTGGCGACGTGGAATCACTTCTGGAGAAGGCCGGGAACCGACGCATGGGCCTTCATCCTGCCGGCGCTCACGATCACATTTATCGCTTCGATGTTTCTGGGGTGGCGCTATTCGGGCCTATGGCTGCGGATCATGTACCGGGTTTCAGCGACGTGGCTGGGTGTCCTGAATTTCGCATTTTTCGCGGCAGGCGCGGCGTGGATCGTTTCCTGGGCAGGCTCGCTGCTTTCGTTCATCGAGCCGAAACTCATCGCCGTGTCCTTCGCCGGGACCGCGGCGCTCGTGGGTCTCTATGGCCTCGTGAACGGCTCCTGGTTGCGCGTGACTCGCGTCACCGTGAATCTGCTAAATCTGCCCGCCGCGTGGGATGGCCGGCGCGCGGCGCTGGTGACCGACATGCACCTGGGCAATGTCCGTGGCGCGGGCTTCACGCGCCGCGTGGTCGCGCGCCTGCAAGAACTCAAGCCTGATGCCGTATTCATCAGCGGGGACATGTTCGATGGGGTTAAGGCAGACTTCGGCGCGCTCGTCGAGCCGTGGAAACGACTTTCCACTCCGGCCGGAATCTATTTTGTCTGCGGCAATCACGAAGAATTCGATGATCGCACAAAGTTCGTGGAGGCGGTGATGGGCGCCGGCATCCGCGTTCTGAATGGCGAAAAGGTGGAAATCGACGGGTTGCAAATCGTTGGGATACATGACGGAGAGACCAATGATCCGCGCCTTTTCAAAGCGCTGTTGCAGCGTGCGGATCTGGATCGGAGCTGCGCCACCATCCTGCTCGCGCACCGGCCATCAAACCTTGCCATTCCCGCGGAGGAAGGCATTTCCTTGCAGCTTTCCGGCCACACCCACGGCGGGCAGATATGGCCATGGCACTGGCTTGCCGCCCGCGTGCATGGACGATTTAACCATGGACTCAACCGATTCGACCGAATGCAGGTTTTGACGAGCTACGGCGCCGGCACTTGGGGCGTACCGATGCGCGTCTGCACAAAATCGGAGATTGTTTTGATCCGGTTTGAAAAGGGAACGATATAATAACCCAGGCTCAGAGCCGGCCCAAACCCGTATCGAACGCTTGCCCCCCTGCTGCTGCCAACCGACTGGCGAGTCCATCCAAGCTGACTATTCCCCGCAACCCCGGAACAAATCCTCCCATGATGCGTCGGGAGCCATCCGCAGCTTCAGACGCGTGAGCAACGCCGGCCAGTATTCCGGTGGGGGATTCAGTATCCGGCCTCGCGCACCAACTCTGACGCCTTTGTTCCCAGCACAGTCGCGATCTTTTGCAGCGTGCTGATCGCGACCTCGTATTCGCCCCGCTCGATATTGCCGATGTAGTTTTTGCTCAGATCAACCTTTTCTGCGAACCGTTCCTGGGTAATCTCCATCGCTTCACGCTTGGCCCGCAGCACCTTGCCAAGAGCGACCGCAACCGGGGATTTCCTGCGGCGTTGTGATCTCGATCCCGGCATTGAGGCCGAAGCGTAGGAAGGAAGGCAAAATCCATCGACCAAGCATCCTTGGTGTTTGATTGCATCACACTCGGTGCTTTGCTCTGCTTTTGAGGCACGCGCCGGGATCGAAAGATAAAGGGCGATTTCCGGACGGCTTTTATGAAATCCTGGATCTCCGCAGCTCGCGCACGAAGAGGTAACGGCCGGTCATTGCCAAGAGTACCCAGCGCCCTCCACGGTCCGGCTGCCCACTGCTTTCGACCAAGCGTGTCTGGGCATCGGAAAGCTGAACGCCCGGGACTTGCCGGAAATTCCAGATGTCATCTCCTGCGTACGAACGCGCGGATCAATCTCCCCGCCGGGGACACTCGGAGAGACACCTGGGATCCAATACCAACGGCCCGGGTATCTTCCCTATGCTGGCCGCGCAGGCGTCGGAGGCGGTCTGCCCCCTCAATCAATTCCCTTCATCAGCTCGTCCCACGAGCAGTGGAGAGCTCTCCGCAGACGCGCAGCAACCGCAACCGTCGGCTGCGAACTTCCTCCCTCAAGCCGCTGGAGGTAGGAGCGGTCGATCTCCGCGAGTTCACAAACCTGCTAGGCCTTTTCTTGAGCGGTGATGTTGTAGTGCATGCTTTAGTCCGATTGTTCCCATCCCGAATATCGAGATCCAAAGCGTCTGAAAGGCGAACTTCAGCCAAAAGGTCTGAACTGGTGATAATGTGCGTCTATTCATGAACGCAGAGGGCTGAGGAAAAAGCCCATATCATCAAATTTTCAGCTGCATTCGTTCCTCATCCTGCTCCCGTAGATGTTCCAGGCGTTTTTGGAGTTGCTGGATTTCTTGGGCGGTGGTGATGGTGCGCATGTAGATGGTATTAGGATAAGTCTAAAGCCCAGAGTCATAAGGATAATATAGTGGACGCATGAGAGTGCAAATCGTGAATGCGCTCTGAATCACTGAGGCCAGGATAAATGTTAGAACCCACCTCATTGGAGTTTTGCTCAAACGGAAACCAAGAATGAGTGTCGGAGTTGTTGGCCAAAGAAGCGCGAAGAACCAAAACAGGAAGCTCCAACGAAACAGGAAGGCTGTGTATGAGGGCAATCGAACCACACCCATGTCATGATATAAGTTATGGATTCTTGGGATTTGAAATGTGATGAAGATGTTCACACCGGAGGCAACGAGCAGAAACGCAAAGGCGATCCAATGCATGAGGACACGCTTGCGAGGTGGTGGCACCATAGTTTTCATCGGAAGAGATGGATTCTCGACGTGGTGGCGTTTAATTTCAAGCCCATTCCTCCATCGCCGTTCCTGCTTTCCACCAGCCGAATTTCCGCTACCATCCCCAAAAATGTCAGAAGCCGAGTGCATCGACACCAGGTTGAGGAGCCTATGATTGTTCTGAGATCAGTGCCCTCAATGAAACCGGCGTATGAATCGTGCATTCTTCATTGTGAAGCCAAATGCCAGGATGTTGCGCCCGTAAATGTGACCAGAGGTCCTGAATGACGCTCAACGAACGGTCTGCCAATAGTGGCGAACCGCCCCAACTCTTTGGTTCGTCACCGAATAGAGTCATGCCTGCTTCCAGATAATCTCGACCCATCTCGCAACGCACACGCCACTCCCACCAAGAAGGAGATGCGTCGTGAATTAGTATCATGTTTGGATACTTATAGAAAGTGGTAGCAATATCCCCTGGTGAATATGCGGCGATTTCATTGAGGTCGAGACTACTGATAGGTTGGGATAAATGTGTTGGCCCAGGAATAAAAGACCATCTCCCAGATGTTTTGAATCTCATGGGAGTAAATAGTGCATGTCACCAGTGGTATCAACCAGGTTCTTCGGGATGTACATCTCGAACACTTCGTTCGGATATGTGGCACCCAAGTTGAGGACGCCGGCGCCAGCATTAGTTGTCTTTGCCTCGTGCAGTGATTTCATCCTCAAGCCTTTGTAAGACTTTCTCTGCATATCTCAATGCCCGTTCTGTTCTTGGAAGAAAGACGTTCTTCACCCAATCCTTGTGAGGCGGCAGTTCGTTGCCACCTCTGGTTTTATTTGAAAACAAAGGGCGAAAGCCATGCCAACTTGCGTGTTTGCCGTTTTCCAGATATTCATGTCCTTTGAGAATCGCCTCTTCAAGACCTTTAATCCGTTCAAGCACGGCGTTCTTCTTTGCGTTCATTTGCATTGCGTGACCCCTTCAAAGGAAGACAGTTGCCGAAGGATGTTTTCGACGTCGTCCAGGGCTATGCTACCGCCCTTGAACGGATAAACCTCGACGACGGTCCCATGAACCACCACCGTCCCTCCCACATGCTGGGCTGCATCGGCGGCTTGAATGGTGGGTTCATCGGTGGCCAGGGATGATGAACAGAGAGCAATGGCCGTCACAATCGTCAGCTATTGATTCGGTGCCGCGCTGTTTGCAGCAATTTTATCCAGTATATTAGGGTTTTGTTCAGCGAGGTCTTTTAATTCTGAAAGGGACGCATCGACTTTCTCGATTTGATTCCCATGCTTCAATCTCACGATCCATCCCTCAATCTTGTCGCCCGACTTAAATGAACTGCTCGATGTGCTCACGGGAATTGCCGACAGATTGGTCGCTCCAGAGTTAATTGTAGCTATCGCACCGCCAGCGAGAGATGCGGAGGAATCTGTTTCTCTATGCTCCGCCAGGTTTTGGGAGGCAATATCAACGGTCATGTTACCAGTCGGGATCGTTTTCGTTCCGCTGTCGAATACCCACCTGTTCTTGGTGTTCACATCCTTGGCCACGAAGAACCATTGAACGCTGTATTCATTTGCTGTGGGCGGTGTCCCAACAGAGTGCAGTGAAATTTCAATTGCGATTTGATGATTAAAATCTAGTTGCCTGCTTTTATTTCCTACGTTCAGTGTGTCATCGCCAACAAAGGCGGTGGCTGTAGTTACCGACGTGTCTGTCTGGTGGAAGTCGCTTCCGCTTCGAATGTTGAGCACTTGAAAATCCTCGAATCCACCGGCTTCGGCCGCAATTGGAATGAGGAACAATACAAGGAGAGAAGCGCGAAATAGAGAGCGGCCTGTTTTCATACCATCCTGATGCTATTCCGTTCATGGGTGGACATCCATCGAAAAGTTGGCGGACCACCGTGGCGTGACCAGGAGGACCTTTCTGCACCACCGTCAATGCCTCACCATCTTCAAACCTCGGTGGACTGGAGGGACAGTCCACGCGGTAGGTGCCCGTTGCTCCTCTTGGAATTGTTGGAATGGATCTCCTGGTCATGCAGGTGTTCAGAAGAACACATATTGTGGGGAGATGTCCAATTTAAAAAAGCGGACCTCACGATGCAGATGTGGTCCATCCCGTCAGGAAGGTCGTTGGGGGCGACGTAGCGAATCCTGGTCAGTCTGGACGTTGGATGATGTGAAAGACGCGGGGCAGGGAACACATCGTGGTCTTCACCGGGGCGATGGAGTTCAACCTGGGTGCGAAAATGCATGGGGCAGGGGACGTGACAAACGTGACAGAAAGTTTTTGATTTCTGTACGGGTTTACGACCCGTGGGCTCTTTGACGAGAGGGCTTGGTATAGAGGTACTGCCTTCATAGTATGGTACCTGTGAAGCGAGCAATGGCCATATAGGCGGCATCCATGGCACGCATTTCTTCCGTCCCTGCGGGACTCGCGAACCATTTCTCGACGAAACCAGGGGCTGAAGCCCCTGGCTATTATCGATCCGTCCCTGCGGGACTCGGCAGAAGTATTTTGTAATCAATGTTTTATACACTAACTAAGCGCCATTACCC
>Ga0302324_100022197_pt1 | contig 12343 bp, 10 predicted proteins | sample Palsa_T0_1_FD_201949 | JGI IMG/M metagenome (GOLD analysis project Ga0302324, IMG submission 201949) | Peat permafrost microbial communities from Stordalen Mire near Abisko, Sweden - Palsa_T0_1 | ecosystem: Environmental > Terrestrial > Soil > Palsa > Peat permafrost | place: Sweden: Abisko...
CCCAGGGCAGTCCAGAGACCATCCGATGCTGCATCGTCAGCGGCGCAACCAGCGTCCAGGACATCGTGAACGTGGTGTGGCTGGCTCGGCTGGCGGGGGTTCGCGTCGAAGGCGAGGGTTCCGATCCGGGACTGATGCCGGTACCCTTGTTCGAGTCGATTGAAGACTTGCAGAACGCGGCGGTCATCTGCCGCGATCTGTGGAGCGGCGCCGAATATCAGCGCCTGCTGGCATCATGGGACGGCCGGCAGGAGGTAATGCTGGGCTACTCCGATTCGAACAAGGACGGAGGGATGTTGACCAGCACCTGGGAGATCTTTCGCGCGCATCGCGCCCTGCATCAGGCCGCGCGCGAGTGCGGCGTGAAACTTCGGCTCTTTCACGGGCGGGGCGGTACGGTCGGCCGCGGGGGCGGTCCCACACACCGGGCCATATTTGCGCAACCCTTTGGCGCCTTTGAGGGAGAGATCCGCATTACCGAGCAGGGCGAGGTGCTCAACTGGAAGTATTCCGATGTAGTGCTCGCCGAACGCAACCTGGAGTTGATGATTGCAGCCTGCCTTGATGCACTGGCCCGGCCAAATGCGCTCGATCCCGAAGGCCACTACACAGGAGTTCTGCTACCGCAGTGGGAACAGGCCTTCGCGGAGCTCTCGGCGGACTCGTTTGGGTTTTACCGGGAGAAGATCATCGACGACCCCGAGGTGCTGCAATACTTCGAAGCGGCCACACCGGTGGGCGAACTGGAGAATGCCAAGATCGGGTCGCGTCCGGCGAGACGCAAGGGTGCACTGGACTTCAGCAATCTGCGCGCCATTCCATGGGTCTTCGGGTGGACGCAGAGCCGTTTGTTGGCGCCGGGGTGGTTCGGCGTCGGACACGCAATCCAGCGATATGCAGAGAAACCGAGCGGCGGCGATTTGCTGCGCACGATGATGCGGGAGTTTCCCCTGTTTATCGACCTCATTCGCAATGTGGAGACCGCGCTCGCTAAGGCGGACCTGGGAATCGCGCGGCTCTATGCGCAACTTGCGCCAGACGCAGCCATGCGCAATCGGGTCTTCTCGAAGATCGAAGAGGAGTTCCATCGTACGCTGGAGGCAGTGCTGATCGTTACTGGCCAGCGAGAGTTGCTGGAGACAAACCAGGTGCTTGCGCGGTCCATCCGGCTGCGCAATCCGTATGTCGATCCGATGAGCCTAATTCAGGTGGACCTGTTGCGGCGCAAACGCGGCGGCGAAGACACGCCTGAAATCAATCGCGCCATCGCCGGCACGATCAATGGAATTGCGGCCGGATTGCGCAATACCGGCTGAGGCTTCCAGTTAGGGCCAGTCTGGCATTCTTTCGGATGATCTCGATTCGACAGGCCGAATCCGAGGCGCGTCAGAGTCGCGGCACATCAACGAATGGAGCGTTCGACCTCGCGGTCGACACTGGAGACAGGCTTCGGTTCAATTTTGTCCGCGGCAAGCAACGAGCTTGCGGTAAGCGTGTCGGCGCGACGAAGGGACGGGAACCAGAGGCTCCAAAGCCCGGTGACGACGACCGATCCGATGCCGCCGACCACCACGGCGCGCACCGCGCCCCACCATTGAGCGGTGAGTCCGCTCTCAAACTCTCCGAGTTCATTGGACGCCCCCAGGAAGAGTGAATTGACCGCGCTCACCCGGCCTCGCATCTCGGGCGGCGTGGCCAGCTGCAACAAGGATGAGCGGATGACGACGCTGACCATATCCGCACCGCCGACCAGCATGAGCGCTACTACCGAGAACGGGATGCTGCGGGAAAGCCCAAAGGCAATCGTTCCCAGCCCAAACAGTCCTACGCAAATGAACATCTTCTTTCCGGCGCGACGACGGATCGGATAAAAGGCCATCGCCATCGAGACAGTCAGGGCGCCGATGGCTGGCGCCGCTCGCAGAATTCCCAGCCCGCGGGGTCCGGCGTGCAGGATGTCCTGCGCAAAGATCGGCAGTAGCGCCACGGACCCGCCGAGCAGGACGGCAAACAGGTCCAGTGAGATCGACCCCAGCAAGATTTTCCTGCGCCAGACGTAGTGAAAGCCGGCCAGCACGACTTCCATGGAAGTCGCCCGTTTTTCCATCCTGCCGGGGCGCACGGAGATTCTCGAGATCAGGGAGAGATAAACCACCAGAGTGAGCAGGGTGAAGATGTAAACTGCGCTGGCTCCGTTGATGTGTCCGCGCAGAGGCAGCGTAAAAATGATGCCTCCGATCGCCGGGCCGGCGATGTTGGCGATCTGGAAGATCGTCGAACCCCAGGTCACTGCATTGACAAAGTGTTCCTTCGGTACGAGGTGAGGAACCAGCGCCGAACTGGCAGGTCCGCTGAACGAACGTCCGGTGCCGATCAGCGCCAGAACGCCGTAGATGGGCCAGATGCTATCTAGCCCTCGCCAGGCGAACCAGAACAGCGCGGAGGTACAAAACATTTGCAGTCCATAGCACACCAGAATGACACGCCTCCGGTCATAGCGGTCGGCGACGTGCCCGGAGGGCAAGATGAACAGCAGGCCCGGGAGAAAGAGCGCCAGTCCGGTATAGCCCAAGTCGAGGGCGCGGTGGGTAATCTGATAAACCTGCCATGCAACCGCCAGCGCTTGCGCCTCAGCGCCGATTATGACCATCACCCGCGCCATCTGGTACAGCCGGAAGTCGCGGGAGAGGAAGGCGGCGGTGCCAGTGGTGGGTGGTTTCAGAGCCATGCCTTTTGCTGGAAGGGTTCGAATGCAAAGCGGGGAAAGCTATTTCTGGGCGGCAAAGTCCAGGGCGGGCCTGCTTCAATTGTAAGCAATTGCCGACGCCGATGCAGACTTCGGCGGCGATCTGGGCTTTTGCGGCCCATAAAAGGCTGGAGCTTCGGCGCAAATGCAAGCCCCGGCGATTTAGCTCGCCGGGGCGAATGGTGAGGCGACAGCTTTAGCCTCGGCGCCTGACTCATGGCAGCGGAGTCTTGCCGGACGATGCCGTTGGAGGAGCTCCCTTTAGATATGCCTGATACTGGACGTCGATGATGCCGAGGTTGCGGGCGAGGCCAAGCTTTGCCTGGTTGTACTGATACACCGTATTCACATATTGAGTCTGGGCGTTGGCCAGGGTGGACTGCGCCTGGACGACGGGAAGGTTGTCATCGATTCCTGCCTCGAAGCGTTGGGCGCTTTGATCGAGTTCGGTGGTCGCAAGGTCGAGGTTGCTTCGGGCAACCTTGACCAGGACCGCTTGGCTGGCAACGTCGAGAAGGCTGTCCCGCAATTGCTGGTCAATTTTGTCTTTCAGGTCGGCCATCTGAGTGAGCACGCCAGCCAACTGCGCATCGGCGGTCTCGCGGTCGCCGCGAAACCTGGCTTCGCGAAACAGCGGAATCTCCAGCTGGCCCTGAGCGGCGAAGACTCCGTGATAGACCTGTCCGGTGACCCCCTGCACACCGTAGAAGCCGCCGAAACTTAGATTCGGCAGGCGCTCATGTTTTGCTGCGCCGAGCGAGAGCTGCGACTCCCGGATCTGCTGCAGCATCGACTGATAGTCCTGACGGGTGGCGTAGGCTTGCTGTTTTGCCTGCTCGATCGACGTCGCTTCCAACTCCGCGTAGGGAGAAGTATCGGTCAACTGGATCTTTTGACCGGCGGGAACGCCAATCTCGCGCTCTAGGGCAATCTTGGTCTTCTCGAAATCATTTTCATCCGCGATGACCGTCTGCTGCTGAGTCTGATATTGGACCCGGGCGCGCAACTCGTCGAGGCGGGCGACGGTGCCCGCTTTATGCTCGGCGACCACTTGGTTCAGGAGGACTTGGTCGGTTTTCAGCAGCGCTCTCGCATAGTCCAGCTGCGCGCCCGCAGACAGTGCCTGCAGGTAGGTGGTGGCCACATTCAGAACCACGAGGCCCCGGGAAGACTGCATATTGTAGAACGCTGCCGACTCGCCGACCTTCGCGGCGCGGTACTGCTCGATGGCGGAGAGATTGAAGAGCGTCTGGTTGAGATTGAGCTGGCCCTGGGTGACGGTGACCTGGCTGATTAAATGCGCTCCGGTAAACTCGGTGCCTCCTCCTGGAATCTGGGAGATGAACCCTTGGGTGAAGCCTTCGGCCGCCAGATTGTACTGATGCACTCCATTTTGGCCTTGCAAGGTCACATTTGGCAGCAGGGTATTGAGCGCCTGGAGCCGTTGGCCGCTAGCAGTCTTCTGCCGGTCACGATTGATGGTCAGTGCGAGATTGTTGTCGAGGCCCAGCCGGACAGCATCGTCCAGAGTAAGCGGCAGGACGTCGCTGCTGGGCGCAACTGCGGTGACGCTACCGTAGTAGGGATTCGTGGCGGAGCTCTGATTCGCGGTAGCGGCTATGCTTTGCGCCGGTGAACTCGGGGAGAAAACGCCAAGCGCGATCCATGCGGCCAGAAGTCCTGAATTGCCAATCTTCATCTGAGTCAAATTACCCGCGTCTGGACTGCCGGTTCTCTCTGTTAGTTAGATCAGCCTGCTATAGTTAGATCAGCCTGCGCTGCCCAGGTTGCCAAAAAATTGCCTCAATCGTGAAAGGACCGGGGGTAACCTCGCTCATGCGGTTCGAGCCAAAGTCCATCAACTGGGCTGACTGAAGCGGCGATCAGGCGCTGTTTCATTCAACAGATTGAAGGAGTTCGCAGGCCCGCCGCAAGTCCTCATCTCGTTTCGCAAAGCAGAAACGCAGCAGGTTCTCGCCTCGTCCTTCATGGAAAAAGGCGGTCCCGGCTACCGCCGCGACGCCATGTTTCCGCAGCAAGGTGCGGGCTTTTTCCCTGGCGGTGTCCCCGGGCAGGGAAGAAACATCGGCGAGAACGTAATAGGCTCCGGCCGGCACATGAGGGGTCAGCCCCGCAGCCACGAGCGCCGAGCACAACTGGTCGCGTTTGGCCTCATATTCCGCCGACAGGTTGGTATAAAACGAGACCGGAAGCTCGAACAAGCCCGCAGCCGAGGCGTATTGGAAAGGCGACGGAGCGCAAACGTAGGTCAGATCGTGAAAGTACGCAATGGATGGGAGCCATCTGGCGCTGGCGGTGAGGTAGCCGATCCGCCAACCCGTAATGGCGAAGGTCTTCGAGAGGCCCGAGACCGAGATGGTCCTTTCTGCCATTCCCGATAACGTGGCAGGACTGATGTGCTGGGTTCCGTCGTAGAGAAAATATTCATAAATCTCGTCGGTAAAAAGAAACAGATCGTGTTCTTCGACCAGCTCGGCGATCCATTCCAATTCATGACGGGAAAAGACTTTGCCGCAAGGATTCGAGGGGCTGTTGACCAGCAGCGCCCGGGTCCGGGGGGTAATGGCGGCGCGTAGGCGATCCAGATCGAGCGCCCAATCGCCGACCTGCAGAGACACGGTGACGGGTTGGATGCGAAGAGCTTCCAGCGTGTTCAGGTGATAGCCGTAATAGGGTTCGAAGAGTATGACCTCATCGCCCGGATCGAGCAGTGCCAAGACCGCCGCGTAAAAGCCGCCAGTTGCACCCGACGTCACCAATACTTCCGACCCAGGATCGACGGTTAGTTGATTGTCGCGCTGCAACTTACGCGCGATCGCCTCCCGCAGAGGAGCGATCCCATCCAGGCGGGTATAGATGTTGTGGCCCTCCCGGATGGCCTCAATGGCACGGTCTGCTACCACGCCTGGCATCTCCGTGTCACAGACGCCCTGGGCGAGATTGACGCCGCCTACGGCATCGCATTCCATCGTCATCGCTCGAATTTCCGACTGCACCAAATTTGGAGCAATGCGGCTCAGGCGCAAATTTGCAGTTGCGGTTCCCATAACTCCTATGTTTACCACGCTGCGCCCCGGTCTGCTCCTCGAGTAATCCGAATTCGAAAGAATCCGAATTGCGCGCGCAAGCAACAACGGGGTCGGTCCAAACATCCTAGGAGTAAGGAAAAGTCAACTTGACGTGACAACGCGAGAAACAATTCGGGTTCTGCTGCTGGCCAACCAGTTCACCTCCGCCCAGATTCGGTTCATGGGAAAGCATTCTGCAGCCGGTCTGGAGATGGTCGAAACCAGGTCGGGCAGCGAGTTCCTCGATCGACTGAGGGATGCGGGCCCCGATCTGATAGTTATTGCGACCGATTCCATGGGCCCATTGTCGTTCGCCGCCCTTTTGGAGCAAATCTCAGAGGTTTCCCCTGATTCGCAGGTGGTTGCACTGGGATCTAAGGGTGACACCGGGCGAGATGGGATTCGGCGGCTGGAAGAAGGAGCCGCAGACTATCTTCCCCTATCTCATCTCGAGCAGTTGCCCTTCGTAGTGGGACGATTACGGCGCGTACGCGAAACGGCAGATGTCACTGCCAAGCTGCGGGAAGAAGCCCAGCAGGCCTACAGCGCTCTGGTTGAAAACCAGAAGCTCATCGCGATTGGCAGGCTGGCTGCTTCGATCGCCCACGAAATCAACAATCCGCTGGAATCGATCACCAACCTTCTTTACCTGCTTCGAACCGAATCGTCGCTGTCGCCGAATGCCGAGAACTACGTGGATCTCGCCGAACGGGAGATGGAACGCGTAGCCCAGATCAGCCGACAAACACTGAACTTTTACCGGGAGACGCGAACCCCGGTCGAGGTGAGTCCGGCCGAACTGCTGGATGAGGTGCTGGTTCTCTACTCGCGGAGAATTGAAGAGCGGCGGATCGAGGTGGTTCGCCAGTACCGGACCGATGCCAGCCTGGTGGTTTTCCCGGGGGAAATGCGACAAGTGCTGTTGAATCTTGTCACGAATGCGATCGAAGCGAGTCCGGTCGGGGGAAAGCTGGTGCTCCGAGTGAGTCGGGCACGCAAGTGGTCAGAAGGCATCTCGGGCGTTCGGATCGTGATCGCAGATAATGGCTGCGGGATTCCGGCGGACACTCGCCAGCATATTGGAGAGCTTTTTTATACGACCAAGGGGCAGCGGGGCACAGGCCTCGGACTCTGGGTTACGCGGACAATCATCCAGCGGTATGGCGGTGAGTTGCGGCTATATTCCTCCACCCAGACTCACCGGCACGGCACTTGCTTCAGTATCTTCCTACCCGCAAATATGCGTCCGCGGCCGGTGGTCTTGACTGCCAACTCGGCCGGGACTGAACCCGCCTCCGGACCCCACGATTGGCGATCCTCGGATCGGCTCGCAGTGGCGAATGAATTTCATGCCAATGTGCTGAGGAACCGTGATAAGCGAAGAAGGCGGTCTCGCCTCGCGGCCAGCTAGCGGAACAGCTAGGGATCGCTCCTCGATTCCAGAACCTTCCGCCAACATCTGAAATTCGGTCATTATAGTTTCTTCACCACTCGGCGCTACACTTCTGTTCATGACCCTTCGCGTTGCGCTTGGAATGCTTTTCGTTGCTGCGGTGCTTGAGGCTGGAGGCGATGCTTTGGTTCGCTCCGGGCTGCACGCCCACGCATTCGCAACCCGAATTCTGTTCTTTGGCCTGGGCGCGGTGGTGCTCTTCAGCTATGGGTGCATCGTGAATTCGCCACCCTGGGATTTCGGAAAACTGCTGGGCGTTTATGTGGTTTTCTTCTTCGTAGTGGCACAATGGATCAACTGGGCATTCTTTCACCAGCGGCCCAGCGGGGCTATTTTGCTCGGCGGAGGATTTATCGTCGCCGGCGGGGCGATTATCTCCTGGGCTTCACTTCGCGGAACGTTGTAGATGGGCTGCAGTTGCCAAAGAAGAGCCACTTGGCCCCTAACACGATGACCCCGTATGCACAGATATTGATCAGCAGACCGACACCGAGCGCGGGAAGCTGTTCGCGAAGTGGAGCCTGCGAATCGTGGTTGAACATGGATTGGGCAATATCTCCCGCGAAAAGCAGGGGTGGGGCAAGATCGAGAGATGCCTCAAAGAGCCAGGAAGCGGGTCTGGCGCTCAACAGGTGTACGCTGCCGTATTGGGCGAAGGTCAACAGCGCCACAAACGCAGTACTCCAAGCAAGAGCTTTGATATAGCCCATCCCGAGCCCCCGCGAGCTTCCTGAGACCATCATTTCATACGGTGAGGAGATTGATCTGCCCCCAAGCATTCCTTGCTCTGCAATTTTCGTAGAGTGCAATTTCCGTAGAGTATCGGGTCTCCAGAGGATTCGATACAATTTGAATAGAATCAGGTCTAACTACTTATGCCAGCTTCGCTACGAATCCCCGGGAACCTCGCACTTATCGCCTTTGCCGCCATTCTTGCCGGCTTTTCAACGCCGACCGCGCCAGCGCAATTTTCCGGAGGTCAGGCAGGCGCCACCGCGACCGGGGACAAGTCCCCGCTTAAGCCGCCGCCTGGGGCAAGAGTGGCAATCTTCGAATTCCAGGACCTGGAGTGCCCCGACTGTGCTCGCGCCTTCCCGCTGCTTAAAGAGGCTGCCGCGAAATACAACATTCCCTGGGTACAACACGACTTTCCTTTGCCTTTCCATGCCTGGAGCTTTCAGGCCGCCGTGAATGCGCGGTGGTTCGATACCAAGTCGGTGAAACTTGGCGAGGACTACCGCGAGGCGGTCTTCGCCAATCAACCGAGCATCGCCAGCGCGGACGATCTTCGGAACTTTACCGAGAAATTTGCCACTGATCATAAGGTCGCGTTTCCGTTCGCGGTCGACCCGCAGGGCAAACTTGCCGCCGAAGTGAAGGCGGATTATGCGCTTGGCCAGCGGATTGGAATCGAGCATACCCCGACGATCTGGGTAGTCACGAATAAGTCCGGCAACGCCCCGCCGTTTGTTGAGATTGTCGATCGGACCAAACTCTACAACATCATCGATCAGGCGCTGGCCGCAACCAAGCCGGCTGCCACCCATACGACGACCGCGTCTGCAAAGCACTGAGATCGAGGCCGGGGGCGCGAGCGAGTTCGGCGGATGATTATTCGAGAACCATCAGTATCTCGCCAGCGGCAACGGTGTTTCCGGGGCCTACCCGAATCTCCCGCACTGTGCCAGCTCGCAAGGCCTTCAACTCGTTCTGCATCTTCATGGCTTCGATGGCGATGAGCGCCTGGTGTGCCTCAACCTCCTGATTGGAAACAACCAGCACTCTGAGGATTCGCCCAGGCATCGGGGCGCTTATGACCTGATCCCCGCCAGATGCGCCGCGCCGCTGGCGGCGAGCGGCGAGCGAGCGCGGGTCGTCGACTGCGACCATGACTCGCACTCCATTGACCTCTACTGCGGTTTCGGCCGGACCTTCATGCTGGAAACACCGGTAAGCCTTGCCGTCGATGATCAGGCCGAGGATTCCGGGTTGTAATATCCGCGCATTCACCTCCACGCACATCCCATCCAGCAGAACCTGCCAGGTGTCGTCGCCCGGAGACGGAATCAACTCAAGCCGCCGGCGCTTTCCGGCGGCTTCAAGGTTGATCCAAGCTCGCTCGGAAGTATTCATGCTTTGAGCCCTTCGCGGCGTCCCGCCTGCTTCCACTGCGACGGAGCCGAAGCCGTGTCTGAGGCTAGAGCAGCCTTTTGTCTTCCATGGAGCTCGAAGAATCCCGCAGCTATTGCAGCCACATCCTCCTCAGGGATGCGATTCGGCAGGGTTCGAGCCGGAGCCAGCGGTTGGGTCAGCAGACGGTCGAGATATCCAGTGTCAATGAGCCCGGCTTGAAATTCCGGATCATCGAGAATGCGACGGAACAGCCCCACATTGGCTCGAATGCCGCCGATAAAGTACTCGCCCAAAGCTCTTCGCATGCGGGCAACGGCGAGAGCCCGAGTCGGCGCGTAGGCGATCAGCTTGGAAAGCATGGGATCGTAGTCCATCGGCACGTTCCAGCCCTCATAGACACCCGAGTCTTCGCGAATGCCGGGACCGGATGGCTGAACCAGCCGAGTGATCTTTCCCGGTGACGGCATGAAGCCATTTTCGTGGTCTTCGGCGTAAATGCGGCACTCGATCGCGTGGCCTCGCAACAGGATGTCAGCCTGGGCGAAGGGGAGTGGTTCTCCCGAAGCGATGGCGATCTGCAGCTGCACCAGATCGAGGCCGGTGACCATCTCGGTGACCGGATGTTCTACTTGAAGCCGGGTATTCATCTCCAGGAAGTAGAAATTGCGGAGTAATCCGTCGGGGGCGATTTCGACCAGAAACTCCACCGTACCGGCATTTGTGTATCCGGCGGATCTGGCCAGCTGGACTGCGCTCTCACCCATCCTGCGGCGAAAGCCGTCATCGATGAAGGCGCAAGGCGCCTCCTCAATCACCTTCTGGTGGCGACGCTGCACCGAACAGTCCCGTTCCCCGAGATGGACGCAGTTGCCATGCTCATCGGCCAGGATCTGAATTTCGATATGTCGAGGCCGCTCGATTTGTTTCTCGAGATAGACTTCGCTGGAGCCGAATGCCCGTTCCGCTTCGCTGCCCGCCGCCTGATAAGCACCGGCCATCTGACTGGGATCTGCGATGGCCCGCATGCCTTTGCCGCCCCCGCCCGCTGAGGCCTTAAGCATGACTGGATAGCCCATTTCGCCGGCAACGGAAAGCGCCTCCTCCAGACTCGCGAGCGCCGTCGTAGAACCTGGAACCCTCGGAACCCCAATACGATCTGCAGCCTGACGGGCACGGGTCTTCGACCCCAATGCCTGCATTGCAGAGGCCGGCGGCCCGATGAACTTGACCCCGATTGCCTGGCACGCTTCTGCGAACCCAGCATTCTCGGAGAGGAAGCCGTACCCCGGATGAATGGCGTCGGCAGCGCATTTTTGCGCGATCTCCAGGATGAGGTCACCCCGCAGATAGGATTCTTTCGAAGGAGCGGGTCCTAATCGGTAGGCCTCGGAGGCCGCAGAAACGTGCGGCGCAGCGCGATCGGCGTCCGAGTAGACCGCGATCGTTTCGATATTCAACTCTCTACAGGCGCGGATGATACGCAGGGCGATCTCGCCGCGATTGGCGACCAGGACTTTCCGGATTTTGCTCATGGCTCGATCGCTAGATGCATGAAGATGTCTGAGGCGAAAAGCAAAGCCCCCGCGAACGGGGGCTTGCTGGCTAGATCACACTGAAAACTACTTGGATTGATCCAGAGTAACTCCGCCCGGGCCGGCAGCCTTCTTCTCTTCGTTGGTCTTGCGCGTACCCATGGCTTTCGTGTTCCAATCGATGGCGGCTTGGACGTCGGCCTTGCGTGCAGCATCGTTGCCGCACTCCAGGTCGGCTTTACGCCGGTTGAGCAGGTTCATATACGACATCGCGTCATCATAATTTGGACGGATGTCGAGCGCCTTCTGCATGTATTGCAGGCCTTCGGTCACGAGCGCGGTATTTTCCTGCTGGAGCTTCTGGCAGTCGGCTTTGGCCAATTTTGGATTGCCATCGCCTGAGTCGGTCAAATTGACCGAGCCCAAAACCTGAACAGCGTTCCGATATGCCTGACGCCAGTCAATGTAGCCCACGGTGTAGTGCGCTTCGGCGTCCTGCGGGTCGACGGCAATCGCCTTCAATTGCCACTCCTTGGCCTCGTCGAACTTTCCGATGTTCAAGTACAGCGCCGCGATGCCCTTGATACTGCCGGTGTCCCTCGGGTTTCTATCGTAGACCTGCTTAAAACCATCGATCGCCATCTGCGCTCGCTTGAGGTTGTCCGGGGTCTGCAGGTCGGGCACCACCGACTGCGCGTAAGCGGTAGCCAGATAGAGTTCGGCGGAGGGGTATGTCGGGTCGAGCGCGACCGCCTTCTGGAAATGGTTGATGGCGTCTTCGTAGCGCGCGCTCTTGTAGGCCTGTACACCTTTATTCAGCTGATCGCGGGCTTCGAGTTTCTGGCACCCGGTCATGACGGGCAGGAGCGAAAGGGCGACGGCTGCTGCCAATACCGGAAAACGTGCGATTCGATTCATTCTTGTTGTCATCTCCTTCGATCGCCCCGATGGATCCTGGCTTATCCGGGCTGGCCTTCCTGCATGATTGCGGGACAATCCGCCGACGAAAGCGGCCGCGTTGCGATTGTAATCGGTTTTCCAGTGCGCGCAACAGTTGGCTTCAACATTCATGCCCGAAAGTCTGAGGACTTCGCCTGCATTCTGCAGCAACCCGCCCCGCTTCGTTTATTGCCCCGCCTCGATCTTGGGGGTAATCAACCCTATATGGTCTACACCCGCAGCGTGGCCGATGTCTATGACTTCCGCAATTTCGCCGAAATTCAACTTGTCGTCGCCCTTGACGAACATGACTCGTTCGGCGCGGGTCGCGAAAATCGTAGTCAGCCGGGTGAGCAGATCGCCCTTGGCAACATCGTCCTGATTGATCTTGTACCCGGGTTCACCGCCGCCCGGCCGCGATGTGACCTGGACGACAATCGTACGATCATTA
>Ga0302324_100022199_pt1 | contig 12342 bp, 16 predicted proteins | sample Palsa_T0_1_FD_201949 | JGI IMG/M metagenome (GOLD analysis project Ga0302324, IMG submission 201949) | Peat permafrost microbial communities from Stordalen Mire near Abisko, Sweden - Palsa_T0_1 | ecosystem: Environmental > Terrestrial > Soil > Palsa > Peat permafrost | place: Sweden: Abisko...
TACGCCCGCTGCGCACCAGGTCGACCATCTGTCGCTTAAACTCCGGCGTGTACCGGACCGTCTTGTCTGCCATCGTGAACCCCTCCAAACCTTACGTTGAGGTGTCCACGAAACCGGGTCAACTCCAAAACCGCTTCGAGACAGTATTCGTTGTTACTACTGTCGACGACGCGAACAAGCTGAATTAAGAAGGGGTCGAACTGAAGCTGATTGTTGCCCCCATCAGTGGCCACCAACGATATCGACGTCGTTGCGCGCGGCTGGATTCGGCGACTTGAAGACTTTAGTGGCCGGATCTCTTCGCGGAGGGTATCGAGCACGCCCTGATCGCTCAGGATGCAGTCCGAAATTGCGTCTTTGAGCTGCGCCTGCGACATCGGATCGAGCACACAACCCCCTTAGGCACTGCGGAACACGTTGCATCCTTCGTGGCGTTCAGGCGCGCAAATTTGATTGCGGCCGCGCTCACGGCCTGCCGAATGTTCTGCTATCCATATTTAAAAATAAATGACTTAGGTTGGAACAGCGCTGACTTGCCGCGCCCCTAGTCGTGTGGCGCCATACTGATCTTGGCATCGACGCAAACGACGCGATTTGCGGGCCAGTTATCAACGACTTAGCCGCCGCCTATCAAGGTCATTTCGGGTGGACGAAAACGCTGTGAGGAGTAGGGCGTTAGCAGCCTCAGGTGCCGGAGAGTGAACGGAGCGGGTCGACGCTAGTGAGGCCGATCAACGCCCGCCGCTTTCTGTAACACGAAGTACCCAAGCCTCGACCGCGGTCCAGGTATCTGCAGACGGAGATTTGATGTGGCGGTTGGTAGAATTGCGAAAGACGATGACTTTCTTTCCTGAGGATCGGAGCGACTGAATATTCGAAGGGCTGTCTTCCACGTAGGCATCGGCGTCCACCGACGACTTTTGCGCCATGAAGCACAAGTCCCAGTAAGGGATTCCATGTTTTTCGAGCCACTCGACAGTTTGGTTTATGGCTTGTCGATGGAACCATTCGATGTACAGACGGTGGGTTATGATGCGAATGCGCACTCCGCGGCGAGCTAACCGACGCAAGGCCGCCGGTGCACCTTGGATCGGTGGTAAAACCTCGAATAGTCGGCGCTCCTTCACTGCATATCTATGTAGGTCCCTGTAGCCTTGCACACCTCCGAGCTTCCATTCCTTGAGGCCATAACTGACATTGTCGGTCAGCGTCTCCGGCGGGACCCCAAGCCACTCGGCCGCGATAGGCTTGAGCCCTCCGATGAAGTCGGCGACCACGCCATCCAAATCGACTCCAAACAAGAATGCTGCGCGCTTCATTGCGCTAGCGTAATACAAGCATTGCGTCCGCGTACGTCACCCGAGCTGAGAAAGCCGATCGAAATCGGATTCTGACTACCGACGCATAGCAGCATGACCAGCCGTTTGTACCGCGTAATTCACCCGCCGCCAGAGATCGGCAAGCTCGATACGAGCTTGCGATACACGGACATTCTTTTCGGGTTTGTGATCAAGGAACTCTTTGTCCGGTTGCAAAATTGGGCCGAAATAGGGCCTGCGGTCCGATGGCAACTGAGCGTCGCCACAGTTCTCGTGCTTTGTAGCTGGATTGGATTTCGTCGCAGCACGAATAGAACAGTCTACGAAGTGAAGTTCTTCAACCTTCCGTTGATGAAGTTCGTCGCCGATCAGCTGATGCTTATCCTTTACTTTAGGATTGCAGTACTGACGGGCACAGACGGTACAACTACCTTCGATAGCAGCGCACTTAGTCGGCACACTGTTTGGTTGCTCACTGTCGTGTTTGGACTTTACGTTATATGGGACGCGTTCGGAATCTGGATGTGTTACTCAAGACGGCGAGTCGGGGCTGAAAATCTTCCTCGATATCCAGCAATAGACAACGATTCAACCACAAACAAACCCATCTTGACCGGGCGTTTTCAGCGTGCTGACTGGTGGGGCTTTTGGATCAGCGTGGCGGGTGCCGTCGCGTTTTTGCTCGTCGCGGCTTTCTCGTGTGGGCTGACCTGGCGAGTTCAAGTGATGATCGCAGTCCTAGTGCTTGTCGGGTACCGATTCTCCAAAGAGATTAGAACGTCGTGCCGCAACCCTTAGCAACCAAAGAACACTGCTTCTATCGCGTGGCTCCAACCGACGTGGGCCTTTTAGCTTGCGTGGAATCTATTGCACTCAAGGCGAAGCGCCCTTTCCGTCCCCTAAAATTACAGGCGCTGCTTCAGCTACCTCAGTTGGCGGATAGCTCTGGCATCGTGGGTCGAGTAGCAGCAGCTTCACTGATCGAAGACCTCGCCTGCGAGCTCCCCGCAGAATCATGCTGGAGGGCGCAGACCTCCGCAGTGGTGTCTCCGCGAGATCTTCAGTTTGTCGAAGTTGCTTCTGATGAGGCCACGCGGATTACCCGAACCTTCCACTACTTACGATCCCCACGTATAGGCGGTCGCGCATATGGTTTGTCCACACCCTCCGGGGTCATCATTGCTCTTGCGGTCTCGTCGGTGCTCGATGTGGAGGGCATTCTTACGCTGCTCAAAGAGGCGAGGCGCCCGATTCGCCCTAGGATAGTCTCGCGACTATTCGTATTTGAGGACGCACCAAAGAACTCAATTTCCTATCTTCTGGCTCGAGCGAGTGCTCACGAGCGGCGCTTCGGCACAACCGATCTCGTGACGTACGTCAATCCCAATATGGGCTTTACGGGTGTGTCGTATCGTGCAAGCGGCTGGACGCTGCTAGGGGATGAGCCTGGTACTAGATACAAATATGTTGATGGCCGATACATCACGGACCGTGAGCTATCGGCGACCTTCGGTACAAGCGAGGATGGCGCACTTCACAGGATGTTGGGTTCGCGGTTCGGCGCGACTTCAATGAGGCTTTCGCCCCTCCTCATTTTTCGGACAGAGATTGGTCCCCAGCGGGCATAGCCAAAGCTGCACGGTAGAGGTTTGTGACGGCACCTTGCGCTATCTCTTGTACGGGGCGACTGCGGAACCTGCTGGAGGAAATTGTTTCCGATTTGGAGAAAAACCCAGTCGAAACCCACGCGGAGCGGCTGAGGCAGATCGCAAAAATCTCGCCACACGCGATCGAAGTCCTGCCGTCTAAGGAGCCACTCGAGCGCTACAACTGCATCATGCATTCCCTGGCAATCGTGGGAAAGCTCGATGACTATCCCCACCTCCTTCTGCTCGCGAGAACCGCGTTTCTGCGGTATTTGATAGATGAGGGTGTTTTGAAGTCATGCGATCCCGGGAGAGGACTCGAACCATGCCAATGTACCCAGTAGAGTCAATGGTTTACGAACCTTCCGACTGGTTTCACCCGCTAAACTACCCGCTGTTTGATGCAGCCTTGGGATTCGGTTACGTAGCCAAGTACCGGTGGCTGCCCAAGGAAGAGATCATATTGATACTTGCCATCCGACATCAGCTCGAAGCGGGTTATTCGGACGATTCAGAGCCCTGACCGTTCACTCAAGCCGGCGCTTGCCGGCCTAGAGCTGCCGCTTCCCCGCGGCCCGAAAGCCGCGTCGATCTGGAGCAAGTGCGCGGCAAGGAGATCAAATATGCAGGAGACAACCTGGATATCTTTGAGGGACAGATGCGCAACCATGGCCCCGCTTGGGCGGCGTTCGATATTCGCATGATGTTTCAAGGATATCTCGAGCGGGGCTTTGTTGCCGAAGACGGTGATGCTGCGATATTCACGAAACTACTGGGCCACGAACCCCGCGCTTACGATGATTTTGCAAACGAGACCATGCACGAATGGCAGACGCTCGCGAATCCCCGAGTGGCTGCTTAGCGGCGGGGCCCTTTCGGAATCCGCGGGTTCGGCGAACACTCTGGTACTTGAGCATAGGAAGATTTCTTATTCGCCAAACCTCCGTCCGTCCAGACTCGATTTTGTTGCAGAATTCACCTTCCGGGTGGTGCGACTTTTCTCGGGCCGGTCATAGGGCGGCGCGTATGCGCGATTCGCTCTCAGCGACGGCCTGTAGGCTAGGCATAGTCTCTGAACTGAACAAAATGGATTAGAAGTGAAAGTTCGCGCCGAGCGTAAGAACTCGGGCGGAGACATCGATGCGCTGTGTGAAGACGTTCGTAGGGGAACGGCCGGAATTGAACGTTAAGTTAGCGCTCACGTCCGATATGTTTCCAAATCGAATGTCAACGTATTCAGCCTGTAGACTCCAATTGCGATTCAGCACCATTTCAACGCCGGCTCCGAAAGAGAAACCGAGAGCTGTTTCAGAAACGGAGCCCGATGCAAAAGCAGCGCTGTTGTTGTCGCGGAATATAAAGCCACCATTTGGCTTTCCGACAGCAACGCCCCCACTGACGAATGGGATCCAGTTGTTAACGACAAAGCCGATTCTTGGCCGTACGGTAACCAGCCAGCTTGAATGGGCCATCGACGTGAGGGTAAATCCGGTAGGAGGGCAGCAAGGGTACACGGCACCGGCGTTGGCTGTTCCCGTTAGTCGCTGGTAGCTGACGTCGCCCTCTAGACCATAGAAAAGGCGATTAGCTTCCCAATGGCACTCGGTTTGCATGTCGATTGTTGGCGACGCCGAGTGAATAGACTGGGAGCCGACCGCGTTGATCGCAGGAACGCTGCTGGGATAGAAATAGCTTCCGGGAACTCCCAATACGGTTACTGTTCTAGTACCGAACCGAGTCCACGCGCCCCCTTGTTTGAGGCCAAGCGAGCAATTCCCCTGGTTAAGGGCCGTCCCATTCCTGGACGGGATCGCGCCGTCGCCCAAGTCATTCGCGGCGGTGACAGTCAGTGCGCAGAGGGTCAACAGCACTGCGAGGGCGCCCCGAAACGCTGCCGAACCGTCAACCAGTACCACGAAGACCTCTAGCGCTGATAAGTGCCACCAATCCTCAGTCTGAGCTTTCGGTCGTTCAGGATGGCAAATCGTGCCACTAGTGACGCGAAGATTGAACTATAGCATTTGGAACCGGAGAGTCCCGGGCAAGCCATACTAAGTGCAACTGCACGAATCGATCACCGGGGCAGCTCTGGCCTGCGTGAGCCTCGCGGACCGCTACAGCTGTGACACTCGTATCAGAAATGCGAATTCCGGGGAAGCGCGCTTCCAGAGCATCTTCTAGGTCAATCGCTATTAGCGTGTCCTGTCCGTAGCTAAGTACATTGCCCGCATGGTCGAATAGGATCCAAAGCGTCTGATCGGCCGGAGGATATTCCGTGAGTATGCTGGGAAAGTAGCGCTGAACGAGCGCCCGATCCAAGCTCTGCGAAGATCGGGCTCCGAAAATCACAAGAACTGACCCCACGGGCAGCTCAATACGGTCAACGCCCACGTACCGCACGTCTCCACTTTGCAAGCCGAAGCGCTCGAACTGCGTCTCATCGGCAGTCAGCGTCTCCGAATGCAACGCATACGTTTGAACGTCAGAGGCGGCAATCGTCCCGTCGGAATTGAAGAGAACGATGAGAACCGCCGTTCCCGGCTGCTTATCACTCAGAAGTTGCGGATAGCGCTCCCTTACGAGCTCCGTCACGCGTTCTCGAAAGGGCTGCATCCTTCCACTGGGCGGCGGCTTTTGCAGCCCCGGCAGGTCTAGGGCCAAACTACATAACGGAATGAGTAGCCAAAGACTCGCGAGGCAAGCCAAAATCACTGCGCGCGACTGCCACGTCCGACATTGACCGCGTGCACCGCTCTTGGACTCAAGGTAAAAGTCCGTTGGGTGGAACGGTGGCCACCGTAACCACGAGCTTCCGGTGTCTCCGCGCTGTTTCGTGTTCATGACGTTAGACCTCGACGCGCTTGCAAGACGCTGCGCATCATTTGTTGGTCGACGATAGCCGAGCGTGCGGCTGCGATTATCGAGACCAGGCGCGCGCGAGGCTCGGCCTCGGCCAGGACGGCTGCGTCCTCCGCGAGGCGCAGGAGGTCAATACGTAAAGCGAGCCAGAAGGTTTGCATGGTGGGCTCCTCCAAATCGCTCTGGGCGAGCACCAGGTTTCCCTCTGCGATAAGGTCTCGTGCCGCTGCGGAGCCACTGCACCGCTTCAACCGCTCAAACAATTCGAGCCGATACTCATCGAGCGTCACAGGGACGACCCCCTCGTCTGGCGCCTTGCGAAAGGCATTCCGTTCATTTGTATCGCGTGATATCGATGAGCGCGATCACAAGGCCCGCAATCTCGTGGCCCTCATCACGCGCGCACGCAATGGTGGCCAGCACGGTATGGCGGCCGTCTGGCATGACCCACTCGCGTGGCGCGGAGCCTTTGCCAGCAACAGCTCGCGCCAGGTCCGAGAGTGCCCCTGGATCCGACTGTGGGATAACTTCCTCGATACGACGACCTGTGAGTTCCTCGACAGGAATTTCGATCAGTTCCGCGTAACGTGCATTGGCATCCACCACGCGTTGATTGCGGTCAACAAAGCACAGAGCAATCGGTGCACTGCTGTAGATCGCTCGCAGCTGTGCGAGCCGTTGGTTGTAGGAGAGGTCGAGCGGGGAGGGGTCTTCCGCTTGCGCTCCGATCAACCAAATTACCGCGGGCACCTTGTCAGCCGCCAAAGGCTTGCTGAACAAATACCCCTGGCCAAAATTGCAACCGAAGTGCAAAAGCATCCGCAGCTGCCGCATCGTTTCGATGCCTTCGGCGACGACCGGCATACCCAGGCTCTGACCGAGCCCAATGATGGCGCTGACAATTTTTCGGCTCTCGCGCGACGCCGCCATTGAGCTCACAAAGCTGCGATCGATCTTGATCTTGTCGAATGGGAGTGCTTGCAACCGTGTAAGGCTGGAGAACCCCGTTCCGAAGTCGTCCAGAACCACCTGGGCGCCAAGGTTCTTGAGGCGATTGATTGCGGCGCGCGCGGCGGACAGGTCATCGATCACGGCGCTCTCCGTGATTTCGAGTTGAATGCGCGAGAGCGGGAAGCGCGAAGGGCGGGCCGCCGCCTCGATCTGCGCAGGCAGTCGCGCGTCCTGGAACTGCAGCGGCGAAATATTGAACGCAAGTCGGAACTGATATTTCCATTCAGCGGCCACTGTGCATGCGGAGCGGATGATCTGCGATGTCAACTCAGGGATCAGTCCAGCCTGCTCGGCGACCGGTACGAAACGTGTTGGCGGCACCGCCCCGAGTTCCGCGTCGTTCCATCGAGCGAGCACTTCGAAGCCGGCTATCGAATGTGTGGGGAATCGAACGATCGGCTGGAAAACCGGGTAGAAGCCCCCGCGTTGCAGTCCACGGCGAATGTGACGCTCGTCCAGCGCGGAGTCTTCAACTACCGCGGTTTTGAGGGGCAGAGCATCCTCGGTGCTACCCATCGACCCATTCCGTTCGCGAATGGAAGTGCCGATTTATAAAAGGCGATTTCATTTCAGCATCTCAATGCGCGGTCTGCTAGGCGCGGAAATGAGTCTACGAAAGCGCTCCGAAGGCCTCCATATCCCTGGGCGTCATACTATTGACCGAGGATGCCGACGGTGCGAGATTCAACTTGCAACGTGCGCGCAAAAAATGTCGTGACTGGTCGATGAGAGTTAGAAGGGCAGGGGACGGGACGAGACTCCCCACTGATTGGCGCAGTGCTTTAGGGTGTTAGGACGTCGCGAAGTCGGAGTCGTGTGCTTTAGTTTGCGAGCCGCGGGGACCGTTGAAGTCAGAGTCGCACACGGCAGTTAGCGAACCGCTGGAAGCCGGAGTCACAACCCGGCGGTGCGGGCTTCCGCACGAGATTCGCTGGCCAAAGAGCACTCCAGGTCAGATAAAGGCGAGAGACCTGCCAGCCCGGGCTCGCGGACCTAAGGCCGGATGCAACCTGCCGCGCGCCATGCCCTTGGCGACTGTCCTGTCCAGCGACGGAAGGCGCGCGTTAGGCAGCTCGGCGCAGAGTAGCCCAACATGTGCGTAACTGCGCTGAGGCTATAAACCGGAACTCTGAGGTAGAACATCGCCAGGTCGCGCCGAGTGTCATCCAGCACGCTTCGGTATGTTGTGCCGTTGTCGAGCAATTTGCGCTGCAAAGTCCGGACACTCATTTTCAGCAGTCTTGCGACCTCTTCCTCAGTCGGCTCGCCGTCTGGAAGACGTGCTCTGAGGAGCTCACCCACGCGAACCTGTATGCCGCTGATCTCCGTTTTCGCAAGATAGCGGAGCGCAATCGCATCGTTATGCTGGGCAAGTTCTGCGTTACCTGAATCAAGCTGGCGCTCAATGGCCTCCGCAGCAAAAACCATTCGCGTTTGCGGCGCCCCGAAGGTTAGAGGCGCTCGCAGAATAGCGTTGAAGTCATCGATTCGTTCTGGGGCAGGCCTGCGCAGCTCAATCCGCAAGGGGGAGAAGTCTCGTCCGATAAGCGAGCGGCACATCCGCAGGTATGCGGCGACTAGGCAATCAACTGATTCATCCGGAACTTCTGTCGTGGGCTCCATGACGAAGTGATATTCCCGACCGCGGCGTACAAATCGGTAGTTCACGACGTCGCTAACCCAGCGGCTGTATCGCAGCGCCCGTTCAAAGGCGTCCTTAAGCGTCGAACTCGATGAAATTCCGTAGCTAAGAGCATGGAAGCTCGTGTTTTTGATGTGGCTGGCCGCCTTAACGCCAAATGCCGGATCTTGGGTGACTTTGGCGGCAAGTTTCCACAGACGTATGGAAAGCTCAATCGGACACCTTACGTCGGGCCCGTCGAGAGCCCTGAGCTCAAGACCCGATTGAGCGAGCACCGCTTTGCTGTCGCACCCCGCTGCATCCATCGCACGGCAGATCGTCTTGACCCAGGCTCCTAGGGTTGTCTTGCTGGGCTGAAACTCCGAGCTTAGCTCGAGCGCGCGGCGCTGTTCCCGCATAGTTTTCCCGGCCGTTGTCCGTAGTATCCGGGTCAGACGTGGCGCATCAACAGCATGGCTTTGTTTAACAGACACGTTTAGCAACCCTAGGCCTAGATGGGCCGTCCAACAAGCAATTCCGTCGGGCATCCCCTGCGTATATGGCCCTCTCCTTAGACGCATCCACGCGCGCCATTGCGCGGTCCGCATCGGCGCGTTCTGGAATCCCGGTTGGCGCCGTACCATAGACACTCATTTAGCTTCCGATGCAGCCAATTCGCCGGAGCTACCGTACTCGGAAGACCACTCTGAGCACTTTGTGCTCCTCAAGACGCTCCGGAAGTTGAAGTACATCATGTCGCGGGTCGCCGCCGGTCGATATGTCCAAATCCTAAGCCACTAGCGTATCTATCTCAGCAAGTAGGAGTCTTATACGCGCGTGCTGGCAAACTGAAGCCGTGTTGACGTGCCAAGTCAACAGATTGGCGCAAGGAACAACCAGGATGTCTCGTTATACTGCCGGGAAGAACGCTGGCGCTCCAATGTCCCGTCTGGATGTTGTCGGCGAACGGATCGGCTGCACGCTCCCAGCAAAGAGCGTGAATTCCCGAGGTGACCTAGCAAAGGCCTCGCACCGGGTTTCGTTCGCGCGCCTTGACGCGAAGAGGTCGGACCATGAGCACTACCCACCCGTTTGGCCTGTCCGAGGCCCTCAGATCGCTCCCGGGTGCCTTGCGGCCAACCACCCAATGACGAGCCCACGTAGAGGTAATGGAGTCTAGTTAACCCACTGCACGGTCAAGCTTGCGTGTCCGCGTTCGGAGTCATTTAGGATCCGGAGCGAGACTCCGCGCGCCAGGCAGTGGGTGATTGTCCCGTCCATCGACGGAACGCGCGTGTGAAGGAACTCGTTGCGGTGTATCCCAGCATATATGTGATCGTGGTGACGCTGTAATGAGATGCTTTGAGGTAGGAGAGCGCCAAGTCACGCCGGGTATCGTCCAGCACTTCTCGGTAGGTCGTGCCGCTGTCGACCAATTTTCGCTGAAACGTCCGGACGCTCATATTCAGCAATTGGGCGAAATCCTCCTCAGACGGCTCTCCGTCCGCTAGTCTCGTGGTCAGGAGTTCGCGCAAGCGAATGGCAAGGCTTCGGATCTCGGTGTTCGCAAGATAGCGCAGCGCAATTATGTCGTTCGCTTGGGCCAGTTCGGGATTACCCGCGGCAAGCGGACGCTCGATACTGTCCGCGGCGAAAACCATAGAGTTCTTTGGTGCATTAAATCGCAATGGTGAGCGAAAGATTGCGTTGAAATCTGCAATTTGTGGCGGTACCGGTCGCCGCAGTTCAATGCGTAAGGGCGAGAACTGTCGTCCGATCAGAGAGCGGCACATACGCAAGAAAACTCCAACCACACAGTCAACTGAGACATCCGGAATTTCCATGACGGGCTCGATGACGAAGTAGTATTCACGACCCCGGCGTACGAACTGGTAGGTTACAGCATCGGTGACCCAACGACTGTAGCGCACCGATCGTTCGAAGGCCTCCTTGAGCGTCGAGCTGGATGAGACTCCATAGCTCAGCGCGTGGAAGCTGGTGTTCTTGAGATAGCTTGCCGCCTTGACACCGAAAGCGGGGTCTTGGGTAACCTCTACTGCAAGGTCCCACAAGCGTATCGAGAACTCGACGGGGACTCGTACTTCAGGTCCGTCGAGAGCCTCAAGCTCCAGACCCACTTCAGCAAGCGCCGCTCTGCTGTCGCAACCCGCGGCATCCATCGCTCTGCAGATCGCCTTGACCCACCCACCCACTGTCGTTCGACTGGATTGGGACGAAACAGCGTGTGAGCTGGTGTCTATTGCACAGGCTTGCATTGCTCCTGCCGATCGTCATCCGGTTCTCGGTGGCCAGAATGGGTCAATGCGATGCGGGTAGAGAAGCTTATTGCCTCTTCCTCACTGTGCTGTTGGCTCTCGCCCGTCATTTCGTTGGACCCGGATAAAGCATTTCGGTCTCTACGTTATTTCTACGTTGAAATGGCACTCTTATACACTCGGGGAACATGTGCCTGCGGTACTGGCACGCACAGTCCATAGATTGGCGCGAAAGGCTTAGAGGTGCGACGGCGCGCTTAGGCCTTATGAGCTGCCCCCGGTTTACCTGACACCGACCTAGGCTTTCCCAACTGAGTTTTCGAACTCCATGGGGCTTTTGTATCCGATCGTCGAGTGCATCCGACGCGCATTGTAGAACCGTTCGATGTAATCGAACACATCTGCTCGAGCCTGATCTCGGGTGCTGTAGACCTTCCTGTTGCAGCGCTCGGTCTTCAGGCTTGAGAAGAAGCTCTCCATCGCCGAGTTGTCCCAGACATTGCCCGTCCGACTCATCGAACAGGTAATGCCGTGATCACTCAGTAGACGCTGGAACTGTTCGCTTTGATACTGACTACCCTGGTCCGAGTGATGCATAAGCTGCTCAGGCTTGCCGCGGCGCCACAACGCCATGACGAGAGCGTCCGTCACCAGTTGCGCGGTCATCGTGGCGCTCATCGACCAGCCGACGATCCGCCTGGAGAACAGATCGAGAACCACCGCTGCGTACAGCCAACCCTCGTCGGTCCAGATGTACGTGAAGTCGGCAACCCAGCGCTGGTTGGGCGCCTGAGCTTCAAATTGCCGATCGAGCAGATTATTTGCGATGGCGTTCTCCGGCCGCTGTCCTACATCGAAGGGCATGCGACGGCGCTTAGCACGAGCTTTAAGCTCTTCCAGCGACATAAGCCGCTCAACCCGATGGCGCCCGCAAGCGTGACCCCAGGCACGCAGTTCGCGCCACACACGGCGACTGCCGTACGTTCGATCGCTCTGCTCAAAGCTCGTGCGGATATGCACCAGCAGTTGGCGGTTTGCTCGCGATCGTGTTGCCTCCGGCCGCCTCATCCACTCGTAGAACCCGCCTCGCGACACGCCGAGCGCTTGGCACATCTGACGCGTCTGCCAGATGCCACGATGCTTCGCGATGAAAGAGAACTTCACTGCGGTTCCTTGGTGAACAAGGCAATGGCTTTTTTTAAAATGTCGCGCTCGGCCTTGGTTTTGGCAAGCTCGCGCCTGAGCCTGGATACCTCAGCATCGTCCGGGCGCTGTTTGCCGCGCCCGGGAAATGCCTTGGGGCCGTTCTCGACATGATCGCGAACCCACTTGCGCAGCACGTTCTGGTGCAGCCCCAGATCCCTTGCCGCCTGGGCGACCGTTACACCGCGTTCCCGGACCAGCTTGATCGCCTCAAGCTTGAACTCCGGACTGAAGCTCCGCCTTCCCATCACACACCTCCGGTTGCATCATCCCACCTAACGTAAGCGTCATGCGCAGGCCACTTGACCGTCAGGGCTTGATCTGAGCAAGGCGCTGGTTGATGGCATTCAGATCGAACGCGTGCGGGTCGAACGGGTAGCCGATCCAGTCGCGTAGCTCGGCATGCT
>Ga0302324_100022201_pt1 | contig 12342 bp, 10 predicted proteins | sample Palsa_T0_1_FD_201949 | JGI IMG/M metagenome (GOLD analysis project Ga0302324, IMG submission 201949) | Peat permafrost microbial communities from Stordalen Mire near Abisko, Sweden - Palsa_T0_1 | ecosystem: Environmental > Terrestrial > Soil > Palsa > Peat permafrost | place: Sweden: Abisko...
CGGCGCCCTGCGGCGTGTCGGTCACGATGTTCGCGGTGACCAGCAGCTGCGCGCCGAGCGAGCTCGTCACCTGGGCGACCTCATCGGGACCGAAGTACGGCAGGAACGCCGTGCCGCCGACGTCAGCCCCCCCGTCACAGAGACCGTCGGTCACCGTGAAGCCGCTCATGTAGCCGCACACGGCGGTGGTCAGGCATTGCCCCGGCTCACCATCCACCGAGCACACCGCCGCTCCCGCACGGCCGGCGTCACCCGCATCACCCGCGTCGCCGGCATCGGGTAGCGCGTTTCCAGCGTCGGACCGGCATCACCCGCATCCACTCGCATGTGACCCGCATCCCCGGCGCACGCCGCAAGAAGAAAAGCGAGGGAGCTCGAGGCGGCGATGCGCAGCAAATCGGTCATGGCCGCGGAATGTACGCCCTTCTCGGCGCTACTCACAGATGCCGTAGCTTCCGGCACCGCCCGGCGGGCGTCCGGTTGCCTGCATGCACACCAGACCAGCGCAGCAGTTGGAATCCAACACGCAGACGTCGCCTGCTGTCAGGCAGCTCGAGACGCCCCCGTCGATCAAGCCGCAGCACCAGCCGCCTCCGTCTAGAGGGACCCCCTCATAGCCACCATCCGAGCAGCAGGGGCCGTCCGCGCACGCATTCGACGTAATCGCTCCCGACCGGTTGCAGGCCGAGAACCAACCCAGGTTCTGGGTCACCTCGCACCAGCCGGCCGCGTTGCAGACGCCCCCCTGACAGCCGAGACCCTGGCTCAGATTGCAACTGAAGCCCGCGAGCGCTCCGCCGCAACTCCCGAAGGGTCCATTCGGAGTGCTGAAGTCGAAAGCACAGACCCCCTCGAAGGGCACCGTCGGATAGGACATTTCCATGTCGCTACTCTCTCTTGCAAATCCCTGGCAGGGCTGGCCAGAATCGAGCACCGTCCACCCGTTGGGATTGAGGGCTGGGTCGCAGTAGGTGCACGACCCGTTCTGGAGGTTCAGCCAGTCGCCGTCCGCGACGATCTCGCCACGGACCTCGCAACCGCCGTCGGCATGATAGCCGCCGTCACCCGCATCCGGCCCGCCGTCGGGTCCCGAGTCCAAGTCGAGGACCGGGCCGCTGTCGGGCACAGCCACCAGTGGCGGCGCGCCGCGGCACGCCACTGGACGCAGGAAGAGAAAAAAGGCGACCGCAACCAGCAGCCCCGCGGGGATGACGCTCGCCTTGGCGTGGATCTCAGCGATGGATGAACACGCTCACGTCGTTGCTCACCCAGTTTGACACCGCGAAGTCCATCTTGCCATCGCCATTGAAGTCTGCGTTCACGATGTCGCTCGGACCCTCGTCGGCCTGGTAGTAGATCGGGTCCTGGAACGTACCATCGCCGTTCCCGAGGTACAAGGCGACGTTCGCCCCGGTCTCGGTCGAATCATAGAACGCCACCGCGATGTCCTGATTACCGTCTCCGTTGAAGTCGGCCGTGATCAGCCACTGGGGCCTGCCACCTTCCTCGGAATAGTTGTAAGGAACGCCGAACCCGCCGTCACAAGTATTCAAGAGAACGCTGACGCTGTCGCCGACGTTGTTTCCAGTCACGAGATCCGTGCAGCCATCGCCGTTGAAGTCCGCGGCCGCGATCCCAATCGGCTGACTGCCGACGGCCCAGGGGCCGAGCGCCGAGAACACTCCGCCGGTCTGCTGGAGCACCCAGACCTGGTCGCTGCCATTGTCGGCCACCGCGATCTGAGGACCGCCGGCAAAGCCGAAGTTGCCGACCGCCAGACCCCGCGGGTAGCCCACGCCGCCGATGCCGGTGCCCCACACGAACCCGCCATCCCCCTGCCCCAACCCGACGTAGATCGAGGGGCCCTCGATGAGAATCAGGTCGGGCAGTCCATCGCTGTTGATGTCGGCGGTGATGACCTGATAGCTCGTCTGGTCTGCGACCTCGCTGTTGGCGTAGCTGAAGCCCGCATCAGCAGTGCCGCTGAACAGGACCATGTCGACGCCGTTCGCGTTCTGCCAGGTCGACACTGCAAGGTCGGCGAGGCCATCCCCGTTGAAGTCGGCGCTGCAGATGTACTGCAAAGACGGCTGGGCGGCGCTGTCGTTGTAGCTGCCGCCACTGGTGAACGTCCCGTCCCCGGCGCCGAGCAGCACCCAGACCATACCGTCTCCATAGTCCGCCATGGCGAGCCCGATGTTGCCGCCAGTGTTCTGGAAGGTGGTGAGCGCATGGGGCCCCACACTCACCGCATAGTTCACGGGCGGATAGAAAAGGTCGCTGCCGGCGTCGGGGCAGGGGCAGGTCCCGCCGCAGCCATCTGACGTTCCGCAAGTGCCCTCGCCGCAGCTCGGCGTGCAGCCGGCGTCGGGGCAGGGGCAGGTCCCGCCGCAGCCATCCGACGTTCCGCAAGTGCCCTCGCCGCAGCTCGGCGTGCACCCGGCGTCATCGCAGTTGGCGTTGCAGGTTCCACCGCAGCCGTCCGACGACCCGCAAGCCGCACCGTCAGCGCAGCTCGGCGAGCAGCCAGCATCGTCGCAGTTGGCGTCGCAGGTTCCACCGCAGCCATCCGACGACCCGCAGGCCGCACCGTCAGCGCAGCTCGGCGAGCAGCCGGCGTCGTCCGAGGGCAGCTCGAAGCCACCGAAGAACGTGAACCCTGAGGTCTGAAAAGTGACCAGGCCGCTTGCCACCGTCAGCGGAGTTATCGTTCGCGAGCTTCCGTTCGCTTCGACGGCCATCACCCCGACGCGCGAGGCGCTCACTCCCGCAGGGAGCGAGACCGGGATGCTCACGGTAGCGGGTTTGGCGAAGGCGGTGCCGCTCGGCTCGAAGTCCACGACTGGCCCCAACGCACCCGAAGAGACCACCGCATGGATCGTACCGCCAATCTCGATGGTGGTCGGGGCGCTGAGCGCTCCCGGCGGGATGGTGATCGAGGTGCCGGCGATGGCCGGGTCGTCCGACGCCGTGACGGTCAGCGTTCCACCGCTGGGGCCGATGACCCCGGTCTTGGCGTACTGGCTACCGACCCGCATGATGCTGCTGCTGCAAGCGGTGCAGAAGACCAGGGCCAGCGCCGCGTTTCGGCATCGATCAAGACCGTTCATTTTGTTCTCCCGTCAGTAAAGAGACGCCCGACTTCAAAGGGCGAGTTGGAAAGGAAGCGCACAGACTAGCTCTCAGCGTCAAAATTGTTTTGTGGATTCATCCGCGAGCTCCCTGGCCACCTCGTCGCGATGGCCGCCGGCGGGGAACCGCTTGCGATAAGTCAGAAGCGCTTCCTTGGCGGCCGGCCAGTTGCCGAGCTTTCGCTGGCAGCGCGCGATTCCATAGAGCGCCGCCTCCGCCGAGGCTGGCGCCGAAACCTGGGCATACTCGCCGAGCGCGACCCGGCATTCCCCGGCCTCGCTGAGCAGATCGCCGCGCAGGCGCCGCACCTCGTCGGTTCGCTCGCTGGCGGGATGAGAGGCCAGGAAGCGCACGCTCTCCGCCAGCGCTTCCTTGCGATTGCCGCCCTTGACCTCGATCTCCAGGACCGCCAGATCCACCTCGGGCAGCAACGCCCCTTGCGGATAGGCGCTTCGGTAGCCCTGGAAGGCCTCGAGAGCCCCCCGGGGATTGCCCAGCCGATTCTGGTAGAGGCGGCCGAGGGCGTAGAGCGCGAGGTCGGCGTACTCGGGATCGTCTTGCGGCGCACGCGCCAGCTCAGCCGCCGCGGCCTCGAGCTCGCCTCGACGCTCGAGCGCCAGACCCTTGCCATAGGCTCCAGAGCTCGCGCCGTTGGTGGTTGCGGGGCTCGCGGTGGGTATCGGTGCCGGCTCCATGGCGAGCTGCTCCAACGGATTGGCCGGGCGACCGCCTGCGATCGGCTCGCGCTCCGCGAGGACGATGGGCGGGGGGGGCACTCCCGCAAGGGCAACCGAGCTACTGGCGCGGACAGAGCGGTGGGCGAGCGAGACTCCGGCGGGGACGGCCGGCGGTAAGCGAAACTCTTCCGCCGGCACACGGCCGGAGCTACCAGCGGGGACGCTGGTCGACACCTGCCCCACCGCCTCTAACTCGCGATCGAGATCGGCCGCGCGCGCCCTGGTCAATCCGTCTTCGAGAAGCGTCTTCACTGAATCGGGGATCGCCGACGCTCCCAGCTGCCCGGGCTCGCTGCTGATCCAGCGCTGGCCAGCCTGTACCCGCCAGGTCCGACCGTCGGTGGCGGCGATCTCCACCGTCCCTTCACGGACCGCGACCGCGGTGCGGTCGCTCGCATCCTGGTCAACCTGAAAGAGCGTCCCGACCACCTTCACCGAATAGCGATCGGTCAGGATGACGAAGGGCTCCTCGGGCGCCCGCTTCGAGACCCGCGCGATGACCGAGCCCCGCAAGAGCCGCAAGAACGTTCCAGCATTCAGCCGGTCGATCCCCAGCTGGGTGCCAGGAGCCAGCAGCACCGACGCAACCCCCGGAATGTCGAGCACCGCCATGCCGCTCGGGTCGGTGCGCAGCCACTGGCTCTCGGCCAGCACCTGTCCATCCTGACCGGGCTGCCAGTGTTCGGCCGGACGGCTGAAGAAGACTCCGCCGCGCGTCGCGTCCAGCTCGGCGGCCACGGCAGCCCCGATCGGGGCAGCCGCAATCGGAGCAGTTTTGATCGGAGCAGCCGCAGCGATCGGCGTCGCTCGCTGCTGCGCCACGCGGGTGGGAGCTCGCAACAGAATCGTCCCCAGCAGGACCAGGAAGGCGAGCCCCACCGGCGCCAGGACTGAAGCAGCGAATCGCCAGTCAGAATCGACCCGCTTCGAGACCGGATTCGCGAGCCGTTGCCACACCCGCTCGACGGTCAAGTCATCCGGCTCGAGGACCGCGTAGCGCTCGAGCAACTTGGCGGCGGCTTGCTCGTCCAGGTTCTCCGCCCCGCCGCCGATCAGCGGCTGAGGCCCGTCTTGATTCTGGCGCCGATTCATGGCGCTCCTTTCCGGGATGCCCGGCTCTGCTCGAACAACTCCAGCGACCGGCCGATTTTCGTGAACTCGCGCCGCGCGTGGGCGAGCCGCGACCAGACGGTGTCCAGCGGAACCCCGAGCAGGTTGGCGATCTCTTCGCCGGCCAGCCCCTGCAGCTCGAACAGCGCGAAGACCTCGCGCTTCTTGCGGGTCATCTTGGCGAGGATGCGATCGACGCGCCGCGCTGCTTCCCGGCGCAGCAGGATCTGCTCCGGCCCTTCGGAATCGGAAGCACTCGAGCCATGCCAGAGCCGTGCGAAGGCCTCGCGCACCCTCTGCCGCCGGTGGCGGCTGTTCACGCGGTGACTGGTGAGCTTGAAGAGCCACACCCCCAGGGCCCCGGGACGCACCTTGGCGAGGTCGCGAAAGGCGGCCGCGAAGACATCCTGGGCCACGTCCTCGAGCTCGACCGCCGGAGCGCCGAGGCGCCGGGCCATTCCCATCACCATGCGCACATGCCGTTCATACAGCTCCCGCAAAGCGGCTCGATCGCCAAGACGGCAGCGTGCCAGCAGCAGCTCCTCGTCATCGCTTGGGTGGGACACCTCTCCCATCGGAGCCACGCTGCTCGCCGCTACCAGTCTTTCGGTCCTCACAAAGGTCGTCATGGGGGAAGCGCGGCAGCAAGACCCAAACGTCAAATTACTTTCAGAAGAATCGCCAGCCGAAGATCGCGGTGGCCGTGAAGGTCCACGTCCTGGTCAGGACGTCGTCGCCCGCGACCGCCACGTCCGCGGCCACCTGCCTCTGCTGAGGTGCCCACCGCTCCTCCGCGCGAAGCCCGACGAAGAGCCGAGCCGCCAATTCGAGAGTATAGCCAACGCCCGGTGCCAGGAAGAGCTCGGCCGGAAACTGCGGAGGAGTGCTGAACAGCTTCCCTGCGATCGGTTCGGACGACACCGCGGCCAGCGCCACGCCAATCGACCCGTCGAGCGACAGCCGCCCCGGCCCGAGACGCGGGCTCCATCCAGCGCCGAGCTCAAAATCAAACGGCTGCGCCCGGTAGGAGCCGCCGGGTCCCAGGTTCACCGTCGTCACGGGGACCGAGGCCCAGAGCCCGACGTCCGCCACGAACAGAAACTCGAACGCGCCCAGCCCGAGCCTCGCTCCAAGGGCAAACGCAGCCACGAACCGCACGGGACCCTGCAGCGTCCCAGCTCCGCCCCAGGCCGAGATTGTCGGCCGGAGGCCCGCCGAATTGCTGAGGGGGCCGACATCCGTGCTCGGCAGCTGGTCGAAGAGACCGTCGACGATCGAAGCCGCGGTCCGCACGAGGCGTCTGCAATCCTGTCCCGGCAGCGGCCGCAGGAGAGGAGTCGGATTTCCCGTCACCCGCAGGACGGCCTGCCCGGACCCGAGGCCGTCGATTCGCGCGAGCCAGGCCCCAGCCGGAAGCACATCGGTAGAAGCTTGTGGCGAAGCTCCCGACAGGGAAACGATCTCGAGCTCGGGCCGCAAGGCTTTCAGGTCTCGCGCGAAGCCGTCCGTGTCGCAGGTCGCGCTGCCGTCGGTCTGCACGCCCACCACCGGGGCGCTCAGCACCAATGCCAGGACGATCCCCATGCAGCGCCCGCTCCTACCACAGCTCGTCCGGAAGAATCGACCGGGCTACGAGAGACGCGCTTCGTCTTGACAGCGCCGCGAGCGCGGGATTCATGGCCGCGTGCGTCGCTTCGCGCCTTCCTTCCTGCTGGCGATCGCGGCCGGGGTCGCGCTCGCCCCGGGCCTCGCGCAGGCCTATCGGCCTTTCGACGGCACCGACGCCGACGTGGCCGAGCGCGGCGAATTCGAGCTCGAGCTCGGGCCGCTGGGCTACTTCCGGCTCGGGGACACCAACTTCCTGATCCTGCCCGGCGCGGTGCTCAACTACGGGATCCTGCCGCGGACCGAGCTGGTGCTGCAGGGCTTCAACTACCTTCAGGTCGACGGACCGCTGACGCAGCCGCGCGACCAGCTCCTCGACACGCAGCTCACCGCCAAGATCGTCCTGCGCGAGGGCTGCTTGCAGGATCGCCCGGGCGTGAGCATCGCCACCGAGGACGGGGTGCTGCTCCCTAACGTCAACGGCGACGTGACCGTCGGCGCGACGGCGGCTGGCATCCTCTCGCAGTGCTTTACCAATTTGACGGTGCACTACAACGCCCAGGTACAGCTCAACCTCGAACACGCCCTCGAGCTCTTCGGCAGCGTCATCCTCGAAGGGCCGCGACGCTGGCCGGTGCGCCCGGTGGCGGAGCTCTACGCCGACGCGCAGGCGGGTGGGAGCACGGGCAAAAGCGGCGCGGTTGGATCCGTGCTCCAGGAGGCGACCATCTATTCCGCGCTGCTGGGTGCCATCTGGCGGGTCGGCGAGAATCTCGACCTCGACGCCGCCGTGCGCGGCGCGAGCGTCGAGGGTCTCTGGAACCTCGAGGTCCGGCTCGGGCTCACCTGGCGCGTGCGGTAGGGTTCGGGGTCGAGTTCGCGGTCGCGGTCGAGTTCGCGGTCGACGGTCGCGGTCGATGGTCGCGGTCGACGGTCGGGATCGACGGTCGGGATCGGGGTCGCGTTCGTGGCTCGTTCATTGTGTTTCCGTTTCCTTCTTCCTCTGGGGCGAAAGGAAACGGAAACCCAATGAACGACGCACGATCCTCTGCAGGTCCCCTTCTCCCCCACCACCGCCTCATCGCCTTCCAGGTCGCGAAACAGCTGTTGCTCGCGGTCCGGGACGCCCACATCCGAGACGCAAAGCTTCGGGACGAGGCCCTGCGCTCCGCGAAGTCAACGTGCCTCAACATCGCCGAGGGCGCTGGTCGGGTGACTCGCGGCGACAAGGCCCGCTCCTTCGCCATCGCGCGAGCCGAAGCGGTCGAGGCTGCGGCGGCGATCGAGATCGCGGCGTTGCTGGGCGACTGCGCCGAGGACGCGGCCCTCGAGATCGCGCGGATCGCCGACCGCTTGATTGCCCTCCTCACCGGTTTGTGCCGCTGAGCAAGACCCGCAGCATGCGCTTGAACCTAAAAGCGAGCGCCAGCACTGCCTCCGCCTGCGACCTATCCATGGCGCCGATCGCTGCCGAGAGAGGTCGACGGCTCCCGCCAGCTCGCACACCGAGTTGCGCGATTGCGTAAAGTACCGGCGCCGCAGCCCGGGCATCTCGTTCGGCAGGCCCTCACAAAGGCCCAAGAACGCGCTCTTCGCTGCCCTCGTTGCCTGGTCTCTGAGCTCGGCGTCGCTGATGCGCGCCTCGTGAACCCTCACCGCAATCTCCTTCGCGACCTTATAGGCGTCCAGCTTCTGAAATCTGAATCCCTCGTCGTTCTCCATGCCCTGCCTCCTTTCACCCAAGGGACAAGGAGGCGGGGCATGGAGAACGAATGAGCTCGATGGTCGCGGTCGGGGTCGACGGTCGCGTTCGAGGTCCCGGTCGAGGTCGATGGTCGCGGTCGGGTTCGCGCCGGCGTTCCCACCCTCGTTTTTTCGACTCACATGACCTACATCTGAGCCGGCCCAAGCGCCCACTCTCATGTCCGCCCTCGTGGTCTCCGTTGCTCTCGTTCTCACCACCGCCCAGCCGGAGGCCTCGGCTGCGGCGCCGGCGGCGGTGTCGGTCGGTCGCGAGAGGGTCTTCGACATCGCGGCTGCCAACGGGGCCGCGAGCGCCGAAGAGCGGGCCCAGACCGCCCAGACGCTGCTGGCGCAGTTCGTCGACGATCTCGACGCCCCGGCGCTCGTCACCGTCGACCCCGCTCCGCCGACCGGCCCCGACGACACCGGGAGCGAGCTCGCCGTCCGGGTCGACGGGCACGAGGTGTTTCGAATCACGTCCGACGACGTGCGCCTCAGCGGTCTGCCCGCCGAAGCCTATGGGCAATCTCTGCGGGCCTCGATCCAGACTGCGCTCCAGCGCGAGCGGCGACACGTCTCCCAGCAACGCTTCCTGCAGTCCGTGTCGCTGGTGGTCTTCCTGGGGCTGCTCCTCTTTCTCGCGCTGCGCGGCGTCCGCGAAGCCAACGCGCGCCTGCGGACCGTGGTGGACGCGCGCTTCGCGAAGATGCGCGGGCTGCGCCTCGGCGACCTGGAGATCCTTTCCCCGGCCGCGCTGGAAGGCGCCAGCCATGTGGCGGCCGGAGCGGCCAGGCTGCTGCTCCAGCTCGGCCTGATCTACCTCTACCTGGTCTTCGTGCTCATGCGGTTCAGCACCACCCGCGGCTGGGTCGGGCCGCTCGACCAGGCCCTGGCCGCCCCTTTTGCCAAGCTGGCGGCCCGCATCGTCGACCTCGTCCCGCGCGGCCTGGTGGTTCTCTTCGCCCTCATCGTGATGCTCGGCAGCCTGCGCGTGGCTGATTTCTTCGTCGCCCGGGTCGCCCGCGGAGACATCCGGTCGAGCTGGTTGCCGCGCGATCTGGCGCCCACCCTCTCGCCTCTCATCCGGGCGGCGATCGTCGTGGCGGCGCTGCTCTTGTTCGGTCCCCTGATCGGCTCGGAGCAGAACCAGCTCTTCACGCGGGTCGGCTTGCTCCTCCTCGGGGGAGTCAGCCTGGCGCTGGTCCCGCTGGCGGCCACGGCCCTGGTCGGCGTGGTGGCGATCGTCGGTCGCCGCTATCGCGCCGGCGAGTGGCTCACGATCGGCACTCTGGTGGGAGAAGTGACGCACGTCGGCTATCTCGGTTTGACGCTGGTCCCGCCCGAGGCCGGCCGGCTGTGGGTGCCGCATCTGACCATGCTCTGGAAACCGGTGCGTCACATGACCGGCGCGCCCATCGCCGAGCTGGAGATTCCCGTCGATCTTCACGCCGACCCGCGCCAGGTGCTCGAGATCCTCGCGGGACCGCAGGCCAAGAAGCTCGACGCGCGGCTCGTCAAGCTCACTCCCGAGGCGGCCATCTATGCCATTCGCCTGCCCGCCCATCACGAGACCTCCCCGGTGCTTCAGGCCGCCTGGGTCGCCTTGGCGGCGGCCGGCATCGCCGTGGGCGGAAAAGGTGCAGTAGCGCCGGCCCCCGGGCCAGTAGCGCCGGCCCCCGTGCCGGCGGACCCCCGTACGACAGCGAGCTGACCCGTGCCGGCCTTGCTGCAGGTGATGGCGCTGGCGGCGATGGCGTTCCTCGCCAGCGCGCTCCTGGGCCGCGAGCAGCGACGCGCCGGCGCCCTCAGCTTCTACCTTCTGGCGGGGGTGCTCCTCGGTCCGCTCGGGATCGGGCTATTGGACGACAAGTCGCAGCGGCTGCTGCAGCCCTTCCTCTCGCTGTCAGTCACCTGGATGGGCTGCTTGCACGGGATGAAGCTCTTCGATCCCCGCGCCCCGCGGCCGACCTGGCGAGTGTCGCTGGCGGCGCTCGCGGAAGGGGGGGCAATCATTCTCGCGGTGATGTTCATGCTGCGCGCCGTGGCGCCGACGCCCGCCTTCGGCGCGTCGGTTCCCCTGGCCAGCGGTGCCGCCGTCGGGATCGCCGTCGCCGGCTCCAGCACCTTCGCGGCCGAGCTGCTGCGCCAGCGGCTGGGCGACGCGTGGGCGCCCTTTCGCTTCCTCGAAGCGGTGAGCAACGTCGACGCGCTGGTGCCGATCCTCGGGCTCCTGGCGCTGTGCTTCATCTTGCCGACCCCGCACCTCGCGCTCCCGCTGACCTCTTTCGTGTGGGCTCCGGCGGCTGGTCTCATCGCGCTCGGTCTCACGCTGGGGCTGGTCTTCCTTCTGGCGGCTGGTCGACGCGCCCCGCTGGAACGGGCCTGGCTCGTGCTCCTGGGCGCGGCATTCCTGGCGGCCGGGGTCGCCAGCCAGCTCGGACTGCCCGAGCTGGTGGTGGGCTTCGTGGCCGGCGCCGTGACCGTGCAATCGGTTGGAGGGCGGCGGATCTCCGATGTGGTGGCCGCCAGCGAGCGGCCGGTGGCGCTGCTCATCGCCGTGATCGTCGGGATACGGCTGGCTCCTGATTTCGCGTTGTTCGGGCTGGCGTTGGTGGCCCTCAGCATGCGCCTCGCCGGCCCGCTGCTCACCCTGCCGCTTCTCAAGTGGCTGGGGCCGCGCGACGGGCTCAAGGGCTTGGCCCTGCGTGGTCTCGGAGGCTATCCCCTGGCGGTGGCCGCGCAGATCGACCTGAGCTACGGCGGCTGGCTCGGATCCCTGGCCTTGGCCGCCGCGGCTGCGGCCTGCCTTGGGACCGAGGCGCTCGCCACGATCAGGCTGTATGCCGTCCTGCGAGAGCACCGCGCCCAGCTTGCGACGGAGCCGGCCAGTGTCCCGTCCGGGAGACTCTAGAGATCATGCGCCAGGTCACGAGCTTCGCGACACTGGCCTTTGGAGGAGGGCGTGCCGCCCTCCCTGCCGGGCCGCTCGCGCAGCCCGTCATTCCCCCCCTGCTCCGGCCGGACTCCCGGCCGCGCCGCGCCGTGCGCGGCGAACAGACCTGGCGAAAGTAGCCCGCATGTGACAACCGGGACACCAATGGCTGAGGCTACGCGCGAGCGGCGGCTGGGCGCGCGCCCCGTGATCCGCTCGCTCTGCGGGCTGGCGGCGGCGTTCGCCGTCATGTGGATCACGACGCGCATCGCGGGTGCGAGCCCCGCGGAGAGATTCTCGGGCGGCGAAGCGGCCCATGTGCTGGCGAGCCTGGGCTTCCTGCTCCTCGCGGGCAGCTTGTGCGCCGAGCTGCTGGAGCCCCTGGGGCTGCCGCACCTGACGGGCTACCTGGCGGCGGGGGTGCTGGCCGGCCCCTATCTGCTGGCGCTCGTCGACGGGCCTTCGGTGGTCGCGCTGCAGAAGATGAATGGGCTGGCGCTGGCGCTCATCGCCTTCGCCGCCGGCGCCGAGCTCAGCTTCGACATGCTCCGGACCGGCCTGGGTCGGCTCGCGACGGCGGTCACGGCGCAGGTCGTGATCCTGCCGGTGGCGCTCGGGTTGGTCTTCTACTTCGCCAGCCCGTGGATGCCCTTCCTCTCGGGAAGATCCCCGAGCATCGTGCTGGGACTGGCGCTCCTGTGGGGCGTCGTCGCGGCCGTGAAGTCGCCGGCCGCCATCCTGGGCGTGCTGGCCGAGACTCGCGCCGACGGCCCGCTCGCCAAGTACGCCGTTGCGATGGTGGTGGTTCTCGACGTGGCGGTGCTCGTGATCTTCCAGCTCGCGATGCTGGTGGCCCGGGCCATCATGGACCCAGCCGCCGGGATGTCGTTCGGGGCGGTCTTCGAGGTCGGCCACGAGCTGCTGTCCTCGCTGGCACTCGGGACCACCCTGGGGCTGGTGACCGGACTCACGCTGGCCATGATCAATCGCGGCGCCATCCTGTTCCTGCTCGGGCTGGCCTTCGCGACCTCGCAGCTCGACGCCTACTTCGGCTACGACTCGATGCTGGTCTTCGCGGTGGCA
>Ga0302324_100022202_pt1 | contig 12341 bp, 7 predicted proteins | sample Palsa_T0_1_FD_201949 | JGI IMG/M metagenome (GOLD analysis project Ga0302324, IMG submission 201949) | Peat permafrost microbial communities from Stordalen Mire near Abisko, Sweden - Palsa_T0_1 | ecosystem: Environmental > Terrestrial > Soil > Palsa > Peat permafrost | place: Sweden: Abisko...
CTTGGGCTCAATTCCGAACAACGCTTTAGCTTCGAGGCGGCCGCCGTTCGGAAAAGCGTTCCGCGGCCCGGAAAATCCGCGGTTAGTGAAGCACCACGGCCGCAATCGCGACCGGCGCTGCTCCCGCTCGCGCTGACGAGCTTCGTCGGTCGCGAAGCGGAAATCGCGGAGATCGGGGCGCTCGTGCGCGAGCGCCGTCTGATCACGCTGACGGGACCCGGCGGCATCGGAAAGACCCGAACGGCGCTCGAGGTGGGAGCTGCATTCGCCGAGCATCTGAGCGCCGGCGTGCGTCTGGTCGAACTCGCGCCGCTCGGCGATTCCGAATTCGTCGCCGCGGCAATCGCGGCTGCCCTCGAGCTGCAAGAGGTGCCGAACCAACCGCCGCTCACGACGCTGCTCGCATACCTCCACGAAAAAGAGCTGCTCTTGCTGCTGGATAACTGCGAGCACGTCGTCTCGGAGGCCGCGCTCGTTGCGGAGCGGTTGCTGCGCGGTTGCCCGCGGCTTCGGATCCTCGCAACCAGCCGCGAGCCCCTGCGAGTCGCGGGCGAACAGACCTACCGTTTACCCGCGCTTGCCGCTCCGGCGCTCGAGGCTGCTCGCAAACTCGGCGTTGCTGACGCGGCCGGGTTTCCATCGATCGTCCTGTTTACACAACGGGCGCAGGCCGTCGATCATCGCTTCGCGCTCAGCGACGAAACGGTCCGCCATGTCGCCGAAATATGCGCGCGCCTGGACGGTATCCCGCTCGCGATCGAGCTTGCGGCTGCGCGTGTGACGAGTCTTCCGGTTGCGGCGATCGCGGAGAAACTGGACCTGCGTTTCGCGCTGCTGGCCCATGGCGGGCGCACGGCGCCGGCGCGCCAGCAAACGCTGCGAGCGACGATCGATTGGAGCTACGAGCTGCTCTCGCAGCCCGAACGTCGCATCTTCGAGTGCCTCTCCGTCTTCGCCGGCGGCTGTACCCTCGAAGCCGCTACCGCCGTCTGCGGAGAAGAAGGGGCTGCGGAATCCGACGTCCTGGAACTGCTCTCGTCGCTGACCGAGAAGTCGCTGATCGTCGCCGAAATGAACCTCGCCGGTCCCCGCTATCGGCTGTTGGAATCGTTCCGGCAATACGGCCGAGAAAAGCTCGTGCTGCGAGCCGACCGAGCTGAGGTCTGCAGTCGCCACGCACTGACGTATTGCCGGATCGCCGAATACTTCGAGCGCGCGTTTCAAGAAGTGCCCGATCGAGGCTGGCACGCCTCGGCCCGATTGGAGCTGGACAATTGGCGAACTGCGCTCGAATGGTCGCTCGGCGCGGCAAACGACATTTGCCTGGGGCAACGGTTGACCGCGAGTTTGAAATCGGTGTGGCAACGGTTTGCGATCTCCGAGGGGCGGATCTGGATTCGCCTCGGCCTCGAACTCGTCGACGAAAACACGCCGCTCGAAGTCGCTGCGGAACTCGACCGAGCCGATGCGGCGATCAGCGAGGAACTGGGCGAGTTCAGCACGTCGCTGGCCGCGGCCCTGCGGGCGGTCGACCGATACCATGCCATCGGCGATCGGATCGGAACGGCACGCTCGCAAGTCGCCGCCGGCAGTGCCCTGGTTCGCCTCGACCGGCCCAGCGACGCCGAACCGCTGCTGCGCGAGGCTTTAGGCGCCGCGCGGGCGCTCGGCCTCGATACGCTGGCGGCCAACACCCTTTACTTGCTGGCCGCGGCAGGCGCACTGAGCGGCGACTTCGCCGAAGCGCGCGCAGCCTCGGGAGAGGCGCTTGCGATGTATCGGGCGCTCGGCAAAGAGCGCTGGGTCGCCGTTACCCTGACGGCGCGTGCGGAGATCGAGTTTTGGGCCGGCGACGCTGAAGCGGCCGTGCGGGTAGCGAATGAAGCGCTAGCGGCATGCCGTTTCGAGGACGATCCCGATTCGGTCGAGTCGGCCGTTCACGCCAACACGGCGGCATATCTGATCGCGATCGATCGCTACGACGAAGCCCGCACCCATGCACGCGAAGCGCTCGACATATCGCGTCGGCTTCGCTTCGAGCTGCACGAAACGTGGGCCCTGCAGCACCTCGCCGCAATCGCCGCGCTTGCACCGCAGACGGCACTGATGGAGCTGCCGCGCGCCGCACGTCTCATCGGGTTCGTCGGAGCATGCTACGCTGCCCTCGGAGCAGCGCCGGAGCCAACCGACCGGCAGGAGTACAATCGGGTACTGGCCGCCCTGCGAGCGGCGATGCCCTGGAACCAGCTCGACCTGTTGCTGGCTCGCGGCGCAGAGATGAGTGAAGAGCAGGCGATCGAAGAAGCGCTCCGCGTCGAGGTTTAGCTCGTTTTCAACTTGTGACCTAGGCCTCACTTTTCGGCCGCGCCTCGCCAGTTTGGCTGCCGATAAAGCTAGAGCATGTTAGCCTCGGCGTTTACGCGCATACGGGACTATCGGGCTACCTTTTTCACTGTAGCCCTGATTCTGATTGCGCTAGTGGTTGTCGTTACCGGCGAACTCTCGAAGAGAATCGGGGAGCAGGCGACGCGTATCTCGGTCACCGTCCGCGAACGCGAGGGCCTGGCCTACACGACGCTGATCGGAAAGACCGTCGACTCGTTGCGCGCGCTGCGCGACCGCATCCAATTCGACGGCGACGCCGGTTCGGCGCAACGACGCGACGTCACGGGAGCGCTTACGGCCCTCGACTCTTATGATGATGTTTCCGGGCGGCCGTTCGACCTTACGAAGCGCGTCAGCGTCCTCGAGGGTCAGTGGGCGCTCGTCCCGCAAGGTGCCGGTTCGTCCGCGGCCGTCGCGGGCGTACTGGCAACCGCCACGAGTTTGGCGGAGGTCGCGAGCGAACGCTCGTCACTGGTCTCCGACCCCAACGGTGCGACGGCGGCCCTCGTCGACGCCTACGGGACGCAGTTGCCGATCGTCGCGCAGCGCATCGACGATGCGAAGCTCGTGCTCTATCGGGCAGAACTGAGCGGTGGCCTGACCGAGCGCGACCGGGTCGCGGCCGCGACGATGATCGGCGAATCCCGCCAGGCGTATCTGAGCGCCGACGAAGAAATCGAAAACGCGACGCGCACGGTTGGCGATCTGCCGGAGCTGGAAGAACAACTCGTTGCGCTCGACGGCAGCCTGGATGCCTTTTCGTCGATCCTGGACCGGACGCGCGGTTCGACCTTGCGCGGCCGCGAGCTGGCGGAAGCGTTGCGGGGCGTGGCAGACTCCGTCATCGATTCGGTCGACCTCGCCCACGACGATTTAGGCGCGAGCATCGACTCCGCCCTCGAGGGGCGCGAAGCTGAGGAGAGCAGCCAGCTGCACGAGCTGAACGTCGCGGTGGTTGCCGTGGTCTGCGTCGGCCTGATCATGCTCCTGTGGCTCGGAATCGCGATGCAGCGGCGTCATCTTCTCGCGCAGGCCCGCACGCGCCGCGAGTTCGAAAGGCTGGAAGCCGAGCTTGCGCGGCAGCGCGTGCTCGACGCCTTGGCCGTCACCGAAGCGCATTTCCGCGCAGCCTTCGACCGTTCGTCGATCGGCGTCGCCATCTTGGATCGCGAAGGCGTCGTGCTGCGAACGAACGCGCGGATGCACCAGATGCTGGATCCGGTCGACGGGGAGTCGGTCGGTGCCGCTGCCGTCGACTACAAACGGCTGTTCGCCGGCGAGATCGAATCCTTCACGACCGAAGTATATCGGAGCCCGAGCGACGCTTGGTTCGAAGCGACGGTGTCGCTGGTTCGCGACGACGACCACCAGCCGCGCTTCGCGATCTCGATGCTGAAGGACATCACCGAGCGCAAGAAGCTAGCGGACCGCTTCCGCCACGAGGCCACCCACGACGCCCTTTCGGGGCTGCCGAACCGCGCCTGCTTCAACGAGCACGTGCAGTTAGCCCTCACCGCGACCCCCATCGGACCGCGGGCGGTGTTGTTCATCGATATCGACGAGTTCAAGCTCGTCAACGACAGCTTCGGGCACGCCGTCGGCGACCGCGTAATCGTCTGGTGTGCCGAGCAATTACGCTCCAACGTCCACGGCGGCGACTTCGTCGCGCGGTTGGGCGGCGACGAGTTCGCCGCCTTCATCACCGGCCGGGACCGGGCACAGGTCGAGGAAACGGTCCGGCGCGTCAGCGACGCGCTGTCGGAAACGCTCGTGCTCGACGGCCGTGACATCTTCATCGCCGCCAGCATCGGCATCGCATACGTGCAAGAGTCCTATACGTCGGTCGAAGAGATTCTGCGCGACGCGGACACGGCGATGTACTCGGCCAAGATGGGCGGGACGGCGCGCTATGCGGTCTTCGACCGCTCGATGCGCGAGGACGTGTCGCGGCGCGTTAGCCTGTCCGTTCAGTTGCGCCGCGCTCTCGAACGCGATCAGCTCCACCTCGTGTACCAGCCCGTCGTCTCGCTTGGAAACGGCAGAATCGACTCGTTCGAGGCGCTCCTGCGTTGGGAGCACCCCGAACTCGGCAACGTGTCGCCGGTCGAGTTCATCCCGCTCGCCGAAGAACTGGGGCTGATCGTTCCAATCGGCCGGTTCGTGCTCGATCGTGCCTGTGCCCAGTTCGCGCAGTGGAAACGTGACTTCCCCGATCAGCGGCCGAGGACGATGTCCGTGAACACGTCGGTTCGCGAAATCGTGCAAGGCGACTTTGTCGATAACGTTGCCGGGACCTTACGCCGTCACGGGATGGAAGCCAAGGAATTGGTCCTGGAAGTTACCGAGAGCACCGTCCTCGCCAGCGGCCGCTCCTCGTGCGCTCCCCTAGAACGGCTGCGCGATCTCGGCGTCGGCCTCGCCATCGACGACTTCGGCACCGGCTTCTCGTCGCTGCGGTATCTGCAGCAGTTCCCCTTCGACGTGCTCAAGATCGACCGCTCGTTCGTAGGCGGCGACGACGGCGGCCTCGCAAGCGAACCGATCGTCACGATGTTGCTCGCGCTCGCGACCGCGGTCGGGGTCAGCGTGACTGCCGAAGGCGTGGAAACCGCCGAACAGGCCGCGCGCCTGCGCGAAATGGGCTGCGGTGAGGTGCAAGGCTACTACTTCGGCCGCCCCACCCGCGCCGACGAAGTCCCCTCCGTCTTCTACCAACTCGAAGCCAGCCGCTCCAGCGCCGCCTAAAAGGCTAGCAAAGCGGGGGCCCGCGCCGCGAAGTCGGCGCGGGGGCGTGCAGCTCAGTTTTTTCGGCAACGTCGAAAAAGCTGAGCGGAGCGCCAGGCTCGGGGCAACGTCCCGAGCCCTTTAAACGGAAAACTTGAGGGCGGCGCAAAAGGCCTCCGGTTATGCAGCGTCACTTTGCATATTGGCCGCGGCGCCGGCCGTTTTCGTTCCCGATCCCGGTGACGAATCTCGCGCTGAACCTCGAGACCTCGGCGGCACGTTACCCGAACCATCCGGCCATCGTCTACTACGACACGCCGCTGAGTTACGGCCGTTTGTGGAAAAGCGTCGAAGCGCTGGCGGGGTATCTGGAAAAGCGCGCCGGGGTGAAGGCGGGCGATCGCGTCATCCTCGACATGCAGAACTCGCCGCAGTATGCGATCGCGTACTATGCGATCCTGCGCGCGAACGCCGTGGTGGTTCCGATCAACCCGATGGTCATCACGAGCGAACTCGAGACCTATGCCGAGGATAGCGGCGCGAGCGTTGCGATCGTGGGTCAAGAACTGCTCGATCGCGTGCTGCCGCTGGTCGGGGAGCAGCTCGAGCGGGTCGTCGTTGCCGTGTACTCGGACTACCTCGAGCGCGAGACCGACCTCGCGCTGCCGCCGGCGGTGGCGGCGCCGGCCGCACCGCTCGAGGCCCCGGCCTTGGTCGCCTGGCGCGACGCGCTCGCCGAAGACCACTCGCCCGGCCCCGTGACCACGGGCGATCTCGACATCGCGGTGTTACCGTACACCTCGGGGACGACGGGCCGCCCGAAGGGTTGCGTTCACACCCACCGTTCGTGCCAGACGACGACGATGTCGGTCATTGCCTGGGGCGGCGCCGGCTCGTCGGGTGGTCGCGTGCTTTCCGTCCTGCCGTACTTTCACGTGACCGGCATGACGGTCGACATGAACGCTACGCTCGCGACCGGCTCGACCCTGGTGATGACCACCCGCTGGGAGGCGGCGACGACGCTCAAGCTGATCGAGCGCTACCGCTGCGACACGATGACGGCGATCAGCACGATGGTGGTCGACCTGCTCGCTCAGCCCGATTTCCGGCCGGAGCGAATCGCATCGCTGCGTCACCTCGGCGGCGGCGGTGCGCCGTTACCGGCCGCCGTCGGCACCCAACTGGTCGAGCGCCTGGGACTGCATTACATGGAGGGATACGGGCTGACCGAGACGATCTCGATGACGCACGCCAACCCGCCGGACCGGACGAAGCTGCAGTGCCTGGGGATTCCGACCTTCGGCGTCGACTCGCGCGTGATCGACCCCGATACCGGCCGGGAACTCGCGCCCAACGAAACGGGCGAGATCGTGATCAACGGCTCGCAGGTGATGCGCGAATACTGGCGCCAACCGGCGGCAACGGCCGAGGCCTTTCTCGAACTGGAAGGCAAGCCGTTTTTTCGCACCGGCGACCTCGGCTTTATGGACGACGAAGGCTACTTCTTCATGGTCGACCGTCTCAAGCGCATGATCAATGCGGCCGGCCTGAAAGTCTGGCCCGCGGAGGTCGAGACCAAGTTGTTCGCGCACCCGGCGATCAAAGAGGCTTGCGTGATCGCTTCGAACGACCCCCGCAAGGGCGAGGTCGTCAAGGCGCTGGTCGTGTTGCGCGAGGGTGCGAGCGTCACGCCGGAGGAGATCATCGCGTGGGCACGCGATAAAATGGCGGTCTACAAGGTTCCCGAGATCGTCGAATTCGTTGCCTCGTTACCGCGTTCGGGCACGGGCAAGGTTCAATGGCGCGAGCTTCAAGAACGCGAGAACGCCGCCCTCGCACATCGGTAAGCTAAAAAGGAAATCATGCAGAAGTCGATCCTGATCGCGATAATTGCGCTCGCTGCGCTGCCGCAAGCGGCATTCGGCGCCGATAGACCGGCGCGGCTCGACCCGGACCACTCGAGCGCGACCTTTACCGTGCGGCACCTGTTGCTGACCAAAGTGAGCGGCACGATCGCAATCAAAGACACGACGATCGTGTTCGGCGAAGGCAACGCGCTAAAAGAGGCCGACGCGACCCTCGACCTGGCGACGATCGACACGCACCAGGACCAGCGGGACGGCGACTTGCGCTCCGCCCGCTGGTTCGATGTGGCGACCTATCCGCTGCTAACGTTCAAGAGCACGAAGATCGAGCCCGGCGCCGCAGGCGCCTTCCACATCACCGGCGACCTGACGTTCCACGGCGTGACCAAGCCGGTGAGCTTCGACGCCGCCTACCTCGGCACGATCAAGGACGGCCGGGGCCGCACGCACCTGGGTTACTCTGCGACCTTCACGATCGACCGGACGGCCTGGAACCTAGGCCCGACGTTCCCGCCCACGATCGTGAGTAACGACGTCACGATCGACCTGGAGATCGACGCCATCGAAGGATAGCGCCGCATCCCGGCTCAAGCTAAGGCGCGATAGCTCGCACGGTTGGAGGATGTTGCTCGTGAAGCGTTTCCTAATGGCATTCGCGGTTGCTGCCTTGCTCGCCGGTTGTTCCAAAACGGCGAACACGACGAGCGATCAGGCGACGGCGGCCGCCAACGCAGCGGCCACGGCGGCAGCAGCGGCATCGGCAGCCGGCAACGCAGCGGCCACGGCGGTCGCAGCGGCGGCGACGGCGGCGGCCGCAGCGGCCGGCGTGGCGAGCGGCGGCGATTCGGCGGCCGCGACGACGGCAAGCGGCGCGCCGTTCGTGCCGATTACCCTTCCGGTCTACCCCGGCGCGACCAAGGAAACGGACAAGAGCTTGCAGATGAGTTCCAACGGTTCGTCGGTGACGATCGATTATTACGCGAGCAGCGATAGCTCCGACACGGTCGTGGCCTGGTACAAAGCACACCTGCCTTCGACCTGGCAAAACTTCACGATTTCGAGCGGAGCGAAGACCGCGGGAACGTTCGCCTCTCCCGATCACGGTAACGCGGGCCAGAGCGTGGTCGTTACGGGCGAGGACAAGGGCGGCAGCCAGATTCAACTCTCGACCAAGACCGGCAGCTAGCGCCGGCGCGGCGAGCGCTGCTCAGCGCCGGCGCCACCACCAGATGCCTGCGATCAACGCGACGAGACCGATCGCGGAGGTCGCGAACACGTTGCGCCACGGCGGGGCGTGAAACTGGTGCCAGCGCAGGGTGTCGTCGAGGCTTGCCGCGCCGTGCGCGATCAGCTTCGGACGCCGGTCGCGGTGCAAGCCGAGCGTCACCTCGTTGCCGGCTTGAAAGAGTTTGTCGACCCGCTTGGGATCGCGCATTTCGACGCCGAGTTCGGCGATCGGTACGACGACGCTGCCGCCCCCTTCGGTGCGCAGGGTCGCGAGATAGAGCGGGTCGTTGCGCTCGACGACGATGCCACGATACTCGCTGCCGGGCCGTAGCGGCATCGATCGCCCGTCGACGATCAGGGTGATGACGGCGCCCGCCGGGTTGGGATCGCGCGGAAAGTGCCGCCGCTGCCGGATCTGGTCGGGCGGCTCCGTGTGCTTGGAGGGCAGCCCACGATTGCGCGCATCTTCGGGCGAGAACGTGATGCGCCCCAGCGCGTCGAGCTGCACCTCGCTGCCGTCCGGTAAGCGTGCCGTTGCGCCGGGCGTGCCGCCGACGACGGCCAGCAGAACGCTGCCGTCCTCGCGGTGATAGGCGACGTCGGACGTGCCGTTGCCAAGATCGCTCGGCACACCGAGGTAGATGCCGAAGTTGGCGTGGTGGACGGGATCGTCCGCACCCGGATAGCCGGACCATTCCCAGCGCATCGATTCGACCGGTTTCGGAATCGCCCGGACGTCGATGCCGGCGGACGACAGCACGCCGATCGCGTACGAGTTCGAGTCGCGCCCGACGCGCAAGAACGGCACCTCGATCGCGAGATAGCTCTGATCGCCGTCGTAGCTGCGCTGCGTCTGACGCACGAGCTGCGCGAAGAACTCCTGGGAGAGGCCATGAGGCGGAGCGATCAGGACCGGATCGAAGTCCATGATGCCGCGCTTGGCGAAGTCGTCTTCAGGATAACGGAAGGGGACGAGCGCACCCGTTCCGTTGCTGTTGGAGGGTCCGCCCTCGACGATGATCGCGCGTGAGGTATCGCCGTCGGTGACCGCGAGGAACAGGTGACCGCCGAAATCTTGCTCCCAGACGTGGCGCAGCGAAGGAATCGTCGCAAAGCCCAGGCGGATGCGCGGCGTGACGATGTCGAGCGCGAACCAGACCGCCGGCCGCCCGATCAGGGCCACTGCGTGCGGCGGCAGCTTCCAAACGTTAGGTACCGTAGCTTCGCGGCCGTCGACCAGCGGCGTCGAGTCCGGCGCCGCCGACTCGACGGTCGAGGTGACGAAGCGCGGGATGCGCGCGCGAAATTTCATGGGCGCTTACTCGGGTTCGAATTTCCGCAGTTCGGCTTTCACGAGGCTGCGCCCGACGTCGCGCCGATCGCGGTGAGCGCCCCCGGGGCGGACGTTGGTGGGCGGACCCTTCGGCGGAAGAAGCGCAACCAGCTTGAATTTGGGTTTCCGTTTGCCCATGGTCAGACGCTCGTCCGCAGCAGTTCGGCGGTCCGCGCCGCTGCGCGTTTGAGCAGTTCGCGCCCGTCCTTGAGCGCGTCGTCGAGGTCCGTCGGCCCGTCGACGATCGGGACGCAGGTGACGCCGCGTGCGCGCAGCGCAAGTTCGGCGGCCGAGGTGACGCTGCCGGCGAACGCGACGACGGGGACGCGCGCGGTTCGCGCTAGAGCCGCCACGCCCAACACCGTCTTGCCGCCGAGCGTCTGGGCGTCGATGCTGCCTTCGCCCGTGACGCACAGCGTCGCGCGCGCGAGCGCTGCCGGCAGACCCAGAAGTTCGCCGACAAGTTCCGCGCCGCGGCGCGCCTCGGCGTTGAGAAATGCGAGCAGCGCGAAGCCGGCTCCGCCGGCGGCGCCGCTGCCCGCCGTGCTGCGCACGTCGCGACCGAGCGTCGCAGCCGTAACGTCGGCGTAGTGTTCGAGCGCCGCATCGAGTTCCAGCACGTCCTCGGGGCTCGCGCCCTTCTGCGGACCGAACACGGCGCTCGCCCCATACGGGCCGGTCAGGGCATGAATGACGTCGGTTGCGGCCACGAAAGTCGCCCGCGCCACGCGCGGGTCGAGGCCGGTCAGGTCGATGCGCGCGAGCCGCGCGAGCGGCGCGCCGCCCGGTGACAGATCGATGCCCGCTTCGTCGTAGAAGCGGACGCCGAGCGCTCGCAGCAAGCCCGTTCCGCCGTCGTTGCTGGCGCTGCCGCCCAGCCCGACGACGATGCGCTGGGCGCCCGCGTCCAGCGCCGCTGCGATCAGCTGACCCGTTCCGCCCGTGCTCGCGTGGCGCACGTCGCGGTCGCTGCCGCGCAGCCGGCCCAGTCCCGAGGCAGCCGCAAGTTCGACCAGCGCCGTCGTACCGTCGAGCGCAAACGATGCGTCGATCTCGTGCCCGGCGGCGTCCTGAACCGTGACGCTGACGCGGCGAAAGCCGTTGGCGACGAATGCGTCGACGGTGCCCTCGCCGCCATCGGCCATCGGCACGAGGATCGTCGAGCAGGCCCGCCGGCCGTAAGAGGAACGCCAGCCTTCGGCGATCGCGCGCGCCGCCCGCGCTGCCGTCAAGCTGCCCTTGAATTTGTCGGGCGCGATGACGACGACAGGTTCGGGTCGCATTTTGGGAAGGCTTCTGGGCCTAGGATGACCGGCTCCTGGGAGGCTTCGCGCCAGGATTATAGACGCATGAGAAAAGCCTGGGGCGCGCAACCGCTGGTGGCATGCACGTCGTAGCCTGCGTTGCAGCGTTGAAATCTGTAAATCACGCGCGTCGTCAGGAGACCGAGAAATGGTTCGCTTGCGTTGGATGATCGTGGGTGTGGTCGCGCTCGCTGGGTGTAGCGGTGGGGGCGGAGGACCGTACTATCCGGGCCCGTACCAAACGCCGTTTCCCACGGCAGCGCCGACCGCCGAAGCGACGGCATGTGCTTCCGCCGCGCCGACGGCAGCACCAGCCTCCGGCGCTGCGGTCTTCTACCTCGCGTGCTCGCTCTCGACGGCGAACACGGTCACCGGCTTTACGATTCCGGGTGACCCCAGCGGCACGCTGATCGACGCCTCGACCGTCGATGAGAGCGAACCGTTGGCGGCCGGTTCGATTCAAAGTCCGCCGCCGGCCGACACGCTGACGGTCAGCATCACGGCCGGCGAAAGCACCAGTGCGAACCGTCGCGCGCCGCGCTCGCTGCGATCGGCCGGCCAGCCGCTTGCGCGGCGAAGCGTTGCTTCCTTCGTGCGGCGTTTCGCCCACGTCCATCGCGTCGCAAGCAAGAAGCTGGCCGCGCTCGTGATGGCGAGCGAACGCGGCTCGGCCGCCCTCACACGCCGCCGCTCGAGCTTACCGGCGACGCTGGATGCGACCGCGAACATCTGGACGCTGAACGCGAGCGGCACGTATATTACCGTTCCCTCGACGCTCGAGTACCAGAGTGGGCACGCCGACATCTGGGTCGACAACACGCTCCTGGCTGCCGCCGGCGGCCCGCTCGACGCGACGTCGATTCAAACGATCGGAAGCGATTACGACAACGCCTGGTCGGCCGACACTGCCGGGATCGGCACGCCCGACTACACCTCGTCAGCGACCGGCGCGCAAGAAACGACCGGCTGCACCGGATCGCAGACGCCGATCTTCATTTCCGATACCGGCGACCGTCAAGCGGTGTTCGTGATCTCGTCCGCCTCGAACGGCGGTTTCGGCAGTTACTTCGACCCCGCCAACCTCGTCTACGAGGACGTCGCCTTCAACTGCCTCGGTAACGCGCAGTCCAACGAGAGCGCGGGCGTCTACCTGCAATGGAACGTCGGCAGTTCGGCCGACAGCACGCCCCAGCAATTGCAAGAAGACGACGTCGTGCTGACCGCCAACGACCTGACGCACCTGATCTACTTCGTCGGCCAGACGATTACGAACCCCGGATCTTCCAACGATACGTACCTCCAAACGGGCTACGTGGATACGCCGTTCATCCTCGAGGGCGTCGCGTCGCTGTCGGAGGATTTCGCCGTTCACAACCTGTACCCGAGCCTCACCTTCGACGTCGACGACAACCTGCAGAGCGCGCAGACGTATCTCGCCAGCCCGCAGTCCTACGAATTGACCGCGTTTTACGGAACCGATCCGGGCACGGCGGCGGAGCAGGG
>Ga0302324_100022205_pt1 | contig 12341 bp, 12 predicted proteins | sample Palsa_T0_1_FD_201949 | JGI IMG/M metagenome (GOLD analysis project Ga0302324, IMG submission 201949) | Peat permafrost microbial communities from Stordalen Mire near Abisko, Sweden - Palsa_T0_1 | ecosystem: Environmental > Terrestrial > Soil > Palsa > Peat permafrost | place: Sweden: Abisko...
CTTGAGCATATCGATCGCGTGGGCTCACTTTCGCAGGCGGCGCGCGACCTTGGCTTGAGCTATCGCCGCGCCTGGCTGCTGCTCGACGATTTAAACCATTCGTTCACCGAGCCCGTGGCGAGCGCCAGCGTCGGCGGAGTGGGCGGCGGTGGCGTCCAATTGACCGCGTTTGCCAAGGAACTCATTTCGGCGTATCGGGATGTTGAACGCGCCGCGCTCGCTGAGACGCGCAGGCACTTCGCCGCCTTGATCAAAGACGTTGAGCCCAAGAAAGGTTTGAAATCACGCCTGCGGCGCCTTCTCAGCCGACGGCCGCCCAAGGCGCACAAGGCCGCGGGTGGACGCTCGCGCACGGCTCTGTGAGCGCATGATTCTACCGTCGTGAGTGCGTATGTATTGATTCACGGTGCATGGCATGGTGGCTGGTGCTGGCATAAGGTGCTGGCGCGCTTGAGGGCAGCCGGCAAGAGCGCGACTGCTCCGGATCTGCCAAGCCTCGGCCGTGACCGCACGCCCGTCGAAGAGATCACGCTACAAAGATGGACCGACAGTGTCTGCGGGCATTTGGATGACGAAGCTGAGCCCGTCATTCTGGTCGGTCACAGTCGCGCCGGCGCTATCATCAGTCAGGCCGCTGAAGAGCGTCCGCAAAAGGTGTGCACGCTCGTGTACCTCGCGGCATACCTTCTGGCGGATGGCGAGTCGGTGTCGCAGACAGCGTTAAAGGATGAATGCTCGCTCGTGGCGCCCAACATGGTGCTCGCGGCAGATCGAAAGAGCAGCACTCTGCGGGATGCCGCCATCAAAGACGCACTTTATGGGGAGTGCCCGGATGAGGATGTGATCCTTGCACAATCGCTCCTGGCCCCGGAGGCGCTTGCGCCCCTGACGACACCGATTCGCACCAGCGCAGCCAACTTCGGGCGAGTACCCAGGGTCTACATCGAGTGCCGACGCGATCGGGCGGTCTCACTGTCCGAGCAGCGCCGTATGGTAAGAGCGCTTCCGTGTCAGCAGGTCCTCTCAATGGATACCGACCACTCGCCATTCTTCTCAGCGCCGGATGAGCTCACGGCGCATCTCCTGTCGCTGCAATCGTAGGGGGCTGTAACCGATGTTTGGCACCCACGACATCGCATTGTTCATTGCAGCGGGCCTTCTTCTGAACGTCACGCCCGGTGCGGATTTTCTATTCATACTGGGAAGGAGCGCCGCAGGGGGCTTTGCCGCAGGAGTCAGGGCGGCGCTTGGCGTAGGGGCGGGCTGCTGCGTGCATATGATGGCCGCCGCGCTCGGGCTCTCCGCTTTGTTGGCTGCGTCCGCGACTGCGTTCACCGCGGTGAAGTGGGTCGGAGCCGCCTATCTTGTGTACCTGGGCATAACACTCCTGAGAGGGCGCGGCGGAATTGCGGCGGACATCGGCGAGCGGCGCGAGCCGACTTCGATGCGCCGGGTCTTCTGGCAGGGCTTCTTGACCAATGTATTGAATCCCAAGGTCGCGCTCTTCTTCCTTGCTTTTGTGCCGCAGTTCATCGATGCGGGCAGTACGACAAAGATCCAGGCTTTCCTTCTGCTCGGGGTGATATTCAACATCAACGGCACGGCCTGGAATTTGTTCGTCGCATGGTCTGCTTCGGCACTTGCGCGGCGCCTCGATTTGACGAGGCGCATCGGCCTTTGGGTGAATCGCTGTTTGGGCGCGTTGTTCCTTGCGCTCGGCGTGAAGCTCGCCTTCTCGCGGCTCGATTAAGCGCATGACGCCGAATACACCCTCACAGGACGAAACAGTCGGTTCGCCCGAGCTTGCGCGCCGCGCCTTGTTCGGTTTCATCATCACGTTCATCGCAGCGCGCATCGTGGTGCTTTTAATCATGTCGCATCGCATGCCAAATCTTTATTTCTTCCTGCATGGCACGCACGTCCATCATTTGAATTATGGGATTTTTCTGCTCGCCGGGGTTGGCGCATATCTTCTGTTCGCCATGCCACGCGGGAAAGCCTTACGCCTCGCCGCATTCGGTTATGGCATCGCCATGGCTCTAACTTTCGATGAATTTGGCATGTGGCTGCATTTGGGAGGCAGCTATTGGCAACGGGCGAGTGTGGATGCGATCGTCGTCGTCGCCGCACTCTTCAGCTTCATTGGGTTCGCCTCAGCGATACGCCGCTTCGAAGCGCGCCATGTGAGGGTTGCAATTGCACTCCTCATTGCCCTGATAGCATTCGGAGTTGTGCTGTACGACGCGTCACTGCGGATCGGCAAAGTGGAGGGTCCGCGGTTGGAGGCGCTCGAACTTTCGTCATCGCCATGACCCCTACGCTTTGATAGCAAGAATTTTGGCACGACGGAGCGGGCGTACCAACCCCAAGTGTCGTCGACATACTTCCACCGCATGACCAGGTCCACCGGGTTTGCGAGACACGCGGCCGGTTCGAATCACAACGGCCAACTCATGGCGCGCGGACGGCGGGATAAAACGTTGTTCGACTGCGCCGCGAAGAGAAGGGCGCTCTGCCGTCTGCGCTACAGGTCGTTTACGTTGAGCTCCGCGTCGTTGCCCCTCCAGGCGGCTTGAAACTCTTTCCGTGTATTGGCGGCATCGGCATCGCGCCCCTGCACACGCAACGCTTCTGCAACGCCGCGCAGCAGGCGCGGATCGTGAGGCGAATGGATGAGGCCATCGCGGAATGTAGCCTCCGCCTCTGCAGCGGAGTTCTGCTTCAAAAGCATCGCGCCGAGGCTCTCGCGTATGGGGTAGGGCCAGGAGGGCGGCTCGCTGTACGGCATTGCGTCCTGGATCCGCACAGCTTCGCGCAGAAACTCGGTTGCCTGCGCTAGCTGCCCATGCGACTCTGCGATCCGCGCGCGCAGGATCGCAGTACAAATCGTGAGACTGTCACGGTCACCCGCGGCAGCGAGCTTGTCTAGCACGTGCTCGACGTCGAGGCCTTCCCCGAACACCGGCGCAGGTGGGACAAGTGCGGCTTCTGCAAGCAACGCCTTGAGCTCGCCTTCCGCGGGCTCCGCTCGGCCTTTCGCGGCAAAGGCCAGTCCGCGGCCGAAATGCCAGAATCCGAGCTTTGCATGGCTATTGTGATAATCAGACGGTTTCAGCTCCGCGGCCGGTTCCGGAAATGCGAGCAAATCATCCCACTCGTGAAATCGTATGAGTACGGCGATCGCGTTCGTCGGATCCTTGGTCATTTCCTGATAGTCGTGTGCGGAGTTTCGGGCCTTGGTCTCACTACCCGCCATCATGTAGGCGTAGGTCAGGAAGTCGACGCAGTGGCCGCAGGCACGCTCCTGCTTGGGGTTACTGCTGAGGCGGTAATTAAGGGCATGATCAATCGCATGCTCGTTGGCTTCGATCGCTGACGGCCAATCTCCGACCCGCAGATAAATATGAGCGGGCATGTGCACGAGATGGGCGGCCGCGGGCTCCATCGGTAGTGCAGTGAGGCGCCGCGCAACAGCCAGTGCACGTGCGGGGTCGTTGCTCGCTTCGACCGCATGGATGTAGTAATGCATGAGACCGATGTGCTCGGGATAGCGCCGCAGTCCGTTCTCGAGGAGCGCAACGAGCTCTAGAGTGTCGGGCGCGGGCTTGCCGTCCGCACTCCAGAGCATCCACGGATGCAGGTCCATGATGGATTCGGCGTAGAGCGCGGCCGCATCCGCGTCATTGGGATTTCTGCCCACCAGCGCGCGCATAGCATCGCGATATCCCACTGCGAGCTTGTCGAAGTCTGGCTTGGGATCGCCGCTGTAACGCGTGCTCAGCGCGTCGATGTACTCGCGTTCCTGTGCAGTCGCGTGCTTCGCCGCGAGCAGCTTCGCCCTCGTGATCGAATCTGCCGCGACCAGCGTGCTTTTGGGTTCGGGCTCATTGTTGATGTTCGGTCCGACGGCAAGCGCGATGCCCCACCACGCCATTGCCAGCGAGGGGTCCAGGCGCGCCGCCTCCCTGAATGCCTGCTCGGCCTCTTCGGGGTCGTAGGCAAACACCAAGGTAAGCCCGCGGTCAAATGCGAATTGTGCGGTAGGGAATGATGTGGAAACGGTGTGATGAACATAGGTATACGGAACCTGCACTGAAGCATCGGTGGACGATGCTGCGCTCAGGATGCCGGAGCTGCAGAGGATGAGCCGCGCGCAGTGCGCAAATGGATTTCGGGTCATCAGCCATTACCCTACGCGTTGGACTGGTCGGCCACGGGTGGTATCACGGTCGGCTCAGCCGCTACCCTCGATCATCCTATCGCTAATGGACGGAGCGCGAGACGAAACCGGAGAACCAGGTGGCCGCGCGACGGCGGCCCTGCGATCAACTGACTAGGAGTCAGTCATCCATCAGGAAGCTGCGCAGCTGCTCGCTGCGGCTCGGATGACGCAGCTTGCGCAGCGCTTTCGCCTCGATCTGGCGGATGCGCTCGCGGGTGACATCAAACTGCTTGCCGACCTCCTCAAGGGTGTGGTCGGTATTCATGTCGATGCCGAAGCGCATGCGCAGGACCTTCGCCTCGCGCGGCGTGAGCTGCGCCAGCACCGCGTGGGTGGTTTCGCGCAGACTCTCCACCGTCGCCTGGTCGATGGGCGAGGAAACCGACGTGTCCTCGATGAAGTCGCCCAAATGCGAATCCTCATCATCGCCGATGGGTGTCTCCATCGAGATGGGCTCTTTCGCGATCTTCAGGACCTTGCGCACCTTGTCCTCGGGCATCTCCATGCGCACGGCGAGCTCTTCGGGGGTCGGCTCGCGTCCCATTTCCTGCAGCATCTGCCGCGAAATGCGATTCAGTTTGTTGATCGTCTCGATCATGTGCACCGGGATGCGGATGGTGCGCGCCTGGTCGGCGATCGAACGGGTGATGGCCTGGCGGATCCACCACGTCGCGTAGGTTGAGAATTTGTAGCCGCGGCGGTACTCGAACTTGTCCACCGCCTTCATGAGGCCGATGTTGCCTTCCTGGATCAGGTCCAGGAACTGCAGACCGCGGTTCGTGTACTTCTTCGCGATGGAGATGACGAGGCGCAGGTTGGCCTCAACCATCTCTTTCTTGGCACGGCGCGCCTTGGCCTCTCCGATCGAGACCTCGCGATTGACTTCCTTGATGTCATTGACCGTGAGGTGGTAGAGGGTCTCGAGGCCCTGCAGCTTCTTCTGGCGGCGCTCGATCTCGTCCTTGAACTTGCCGAGGGCCGCGGAATACTTCTTCCCGCCCTTCATGTGCTTCAGGAGCCAGCGCGCGCTCGTTTCGTTCTTCGGGAAGGTCGAGATGAAATCCTTGCGTGGCATGCCGGCGTCGCGCACGGCAATGACCATGATCTCTTTCTCGAGCTGGCGCACCTCGGTGACATGCGTGCGCAGATTGAGGATCAGCGCATCGAACATTCGCGGCGAGAGCTTGAGCTCCATGAATTCGGCGGCAAGTTTCTTACGCAGCTTGAAGGTCTTGAGCTCGCGCGCGCCGTGTTTGGCGATGGCGCTCAACGCGTGCACCTGCAAACGTGCAATCGAGCCAAAGCGGCGCGCTGCCTCCTCCGGATCCGGGCCGGTGTCGACCGCTTCCTCGCTGTCGTCGCCGTCCTCGGTTTCCTCTTCGCGCTCGGTCTCGGCTTCCGCTTCGACGATTTCGAGCTTCGTCGGATTCTGCGGCTGGGCGATGACGTCCGGCGCATTGGGATCGATGAAACCGACAATGACGTCGACCAGACGTGCTTGGCCAGCTTTTACGGGTTCGTAGGCGCGCAGCAGGAAGTCGTGCGTCGCCGGATACATGGAAAGAGCGCTGCGCACCGCCTCGAGACCCTCCTCGATGCGCTTGGCAATGCGAATCTCGCCTTCGCGCGTCAGGAGCTCAACCGTCCCCATCTCGCGCATGTACATGCGCACGGGATCCGTGGTGCGGCCCAGTTCGGCGTCGAGCGCAGCGAGCGCCGCGGCGGCCTCTTCGATCGCTTCTTCATCCGCAGGGGCTGAGGGCTCAGCGGCGAGCAGCGCCTCGGTGTCCGGTGCCTTCTCGTACACCGGAATGCCCATGTCGTTAATCGTGTTGACGATATCCTCGATCTGCTCGGGATCGACGATTTCGGAAGGCAGGTGGTCATTGACCTGAGCGTAGGTCAGGTAGCCTTGTTCCTTGCCGCGCGCGATCAGCAGCTTCAGCTGCGACTGGCGCTCTTCGGGCATGACTGGAACGCGCCGCTCAATGCCGAGCATCTTCTTCTCGACCGGCGGCTTTGCGCCACCCTTTGCCGTGGCGGCCTTGCCGTCGACCTTGATCTCGGCGCTCTTCGCGCGCTCTGCCAGCGGCGGATGCGTCTCCGGCTTCTTTGGCGCGACAGCTTTAGCGCGCTCCTTTTCGCGTATGGGCGCTTGCTTCTTCTGCGCCACGGCTTTGACGGCTTTGCGCTCGGTAGGAACGCGTTTCTTGCTGGCAGTTTGGGTCTTTTGCTTGCGTGTCATGGTCGATCAAACGAACTCAACGGTATTCCCCTATGTGTGTGCCATGGTGAGGCGGTACAAGGGGCGCCAAAGCAAAGCCCGCAATTGTATTTGACGGGGACACGCCTGCCAACTGCGACAGTCACACCGCGGGACGATTTGTCGTAAGTCGCTGAAATTCCTGAAGTTCTAAGCCGTCGAGTTCAGCACTCCGGCTTTTAAGCTCAAGCTCCTTCAGGCGCTGGGTGTCCGCAAGTTCACCGAGCTTCACGAGCGCAGCACGCAATTCGGAAGCTGCGGCACCCGCATCGGTAATGACATCCTGCCTCTGCAGAAGTTTCTCCAGCGACTCGCGCTCTGGCTTATCGGCCCACCGCTCGATGACTTGAGCGGAGATCTGCGCGGGCGCGCGCTTCAAGTCATCGAGGAGCTCGCGCAGCAATTCGATGCCAGGTTCATGCAGCCGATCAAGATCTGCGCGCTCCTCGGCAGTCACCCGCGCGGCAATCGCCGGGAATTGCAAGAGCCGCACAATGGCCTGGCGCACGAGACTGCCGCGGCCGGCGCTGATCCCCGCGCGCGTGGCGGGTCGTTCGCGCGCAGCTGGCTCTTGGGCGCGGCTGGCCTTTCCCCACAGCTCCTGCAGCCGCTCGGATGAGAGCTTGATGGTCGCAGCGATTCGCTCGAGGACGAGTTCCCGATACAGCCCATGGGCAAGTTTGGCGACTAGCGGGCGCGCCGCTTCCGCAAAGCGCGCGCGGCCATCAGCATGCGAAAGATCAATGTCCGTACTGACCTCGCGCACGAGGTATTCCGAAAGCGGCAACGCCTGCGCGAGGCGCTTTTCAAAGCCTTCGCGCCCTTCTGCTCCGACGAGAGTGTCAGGGTCGTGCCCTTCGGGCAGAAAGAGAAAACGGATTTCACGTCCCTCACGCGCCTCGGGCAGGGTGTTCTGCAGCGCGCGCCAGGCGGCCGCACGACCGGCGCGGTCGCCGTCGAAAGCGAACACCACTTCATTGACAAGGCGAAAAATGCGTTTCAGGTGCTCCGGCGTCGTCGCTGTGCCGAGCGTCGCGACGGCATAGGGAATGCCCGCCTGATGCAGGCGCACGACGTCCATGTAGCCTTCGACGACCAGGAGGCGCTTCAGGGCAACGCGACTCTGGCGTGCCTCGTATAGACCATAAAGCTCCCGGCCCTTATGAAAAAGAGTGGTCTCCGGAGAATTCAGATACTTCGGCTCGCCTTGATCAATGATCCGTCCGCCGAAGGCGATGGCGCGGCCGCGTGCATCCCGTATTGGGAACATGATGCGATCGCGAAATCGATCGTAATGACGCTCGCCGTCGCGGATCTGACCGCCGTCGCGCTCGATGATGAGTCCGAGATCAGTCAACTGCTGCCGCGCGGCGTCGCTGCCGCCGAATCGTCTTAAGACGTCGTTCCACGATTCGCGTGCATAGCCGATCGCGAATTGCGCAATGGTGGGCGCATCCAGTGCGCGGCCGGTCAAGTATTGACGCGCACGCGTGTCACGTGCGAGCGCATCACTGTAATAGCTCACAACGCGTGCCATGAGCGCATAAAGGTCATCGTCCGCGCGGCGCGGCGCACTGCCGCCGGCAGAAGCCTCGTGCGGCACCTCAAGCCCAAGGCGCTCGGCGAGTTCCTCAATTGCCTCGGGGAACGTCAGGCGGTCGTAGGCCATGAGAAATCCGAGCGCGGTGCCGTGTGCGCTGCAGCCAAAGCAGTGATAGAACTGCTTATCGGGGCTCACCCAGAAGGATGGCGTCTTCTCGGTGTGGAACGGACAGCAGGCCTTGTACTCGCGCCCTGCTTTTTTCAGCGGCACACGCAGCCCGACGATCTCCACGATGTCGGCGCGGGCAATGAGCTCGTCGATGAAGCTTTGCGGGATGCGGCTCATGAGGACCGCTTAAGGCCGAAGGGCTGCCTAACCGAGCTTCTGTTTGATCCGGGCGCTGACCGCACCCATATCGGCGCGGCCGGCAAGCTCGCTCTTCAAAGCTCCCATGACCTTGCCCATGTCTTTCATTGAGACCGCGCCGGTCTTCGCAATGGCTGCGCTGATGAGCGCCTCGATCTCGGCGGCCGAGAGCTGCGTGGGCAGATACTCCTGCAGGAGCGCAATCTCCGCTTTTTCCTTGGCGACGAGATCCGCGCGGCCACCGGTTTCGAACTGCGCGATCGATTCCTTGCGCTGCTTCACCATCTTGTCGATCACGGCGAGCACTTGGCTGTCGTCCAAGGTGACGCGCTCGTCGACCTCGCGCTGCTTGATGCCCGCCAAGATCATGCGCACGGTCCCGAGGCGCTCCTTTTGCGCCGCGCGCATCGCGCTCTTCATGTCCTCGGTGATACGCTCCTTCAGCGACATGGTCGTCGAGGGAATGCCATCAACGGGCGGGGCGAACGACGTCCCTGGAGATGCGCTTCATGTGGCGCTTGATGGCGGCGGCTTTCTTTCTTTTCCGCTCTTGCGTGGGCTTTTCGTAGAATTCGCGCCGGCGCAACTCAGTGAGAATGCCGGCTTTCTCGCAAGCACGCTTGAAACGGCGCAGGGCGGCATCGAAATATTCATTCTCGCGAATACGAACGCTGGGCATCGAAATCCTAATCTATTGATTTAATTGAACTTTCAATACGGCCTATGCCGCATTCGGGCGGCGATTCTAATGAGCCCCGTGGCAAAAGGCAAAGCGTGTTGCAACGACGCTCCGGAAGCGTGCGGGCGACAAGCACTTATGAACCCAAGAGTAAACGGCGAAAGAGTCTTGGAAATGGCAGTTATGCCCCATGCGCGTTCTCGCGATTGAATCCTCGTGTGACGAGAGCGCGGTGGCGGTCTTCGATGACAGGCAGGGGCTCCTTGCACACGAGCTCTTCAGCCAGGTGGAGCTGCACAGGATCTTCGGCGGCGTGGTGCCGGAGCTGGCTTCGCGCGACCACGTTCGGCGCCTGCTGCCGCTTGTGAAGAGTGCCCTCTCCCGTGCCGCAACCGACCCTCGGGAGCTCTCCGGCGTGGTGTACACGGCGGGACCCGGCTTGATCGGCGCGTTACTGACCGGGGCGGCGCTCGGGCGCAGTCTTGCCTATGGCTGGCGGATCGCGGCCTTGGGAGTGCATCACCTCGAGGCCCACTTGCTGGCGCCGCTTCTTGAGCCCGAGCCGCCGCCGTTTCCGCATGTCGCCCTCCTGGTGTCCGGCGGCCACACCATGCTCATCGAAGTGCGCGCCGTCGGCAGTTACATGATCCTCGGCCAGACGCGCGACGACGCTGCGGGGGAGGCCTTTGATAAGACCGCGAAGCTCCTGGGACTCCCCTATCCCGGTGGCCCGGAGCTTGCGCAATTGGCCGAGAGCGGTCGTCCGGCAGTTTTTGCGTTTCCGCGCCCCATGCTCGATCGCCCCGGACTTGAGTTCAGTTTTTCGGGCCTCAAGACCGCGGTCCTGCATGCGGTGCGCGAGCGTGAATTGACGACTGCCGTGAAGGCGGATATCGCCTACGCGGTGCAGGAGGCGATCGTCGAGACTCTGGTGGCAAAGTCGGTGCGCGCGCTCGAAGAGACCGGGCTCGATAGGCTCGTCGTTTCCGGTGGCGTCGGCGCCAACAAGTTTCTGCGCGCACGGATGCGCGCGGCAGTTGCCGCGCGCGGCGGGCGCGTGTTTTATCCGCGCTTTGAGTTCTGTACCGACAATGCAGCGATGATAGCGGTCGCGGGAATAAAGCGGGTCGCGGCCGGGCAGCACGCGAGACTTGCGATCGAAGCGCGTGCGCAATGGCCACTTGATTCCCTCGAGGCGCTATGACGGATCCGCGCACCCGTGATCGGATCTTTCTGCGCGGCCTTGCGGTCGATTGCATCATCGGCTTTATTGACTGGGAGCGGCGCGTCAAGCAAACGGTCGTCATCGATTTGGAGATGACCATCGACTGTCGGCACGCGGCGATCCGCGATGACGTAGCCGACACACTCAACTACAAGACGGTCGCCAAACGCCTGATCGCCTTCGTTCAAGAATCGAAATTCAATCTGGTCGAGACGTTGGTTGAGCGGATTGCCGCTCTCGTCCTTGCAGAGTTTGCTGTCGAGTGGGTGCGCGTTACCTTGAGCAAGCCTGGCGCCATCCGCGGCTCGCGTGATGTGGGGGTCACGATCGAGCGCACACGGGCAGAACTGCCGGCGCGCGGCGCGTCCCCGGCCTAAGAATCCTCCGTGCCGCAGGTCTTCGTCGCCGCTGGCAGCAACGTTGCGCCCCAGGAGCACATGGCACGGGCCACGTGCGAGCTGACGCGGGCTTTTCCGGACGTGCGTTTCTCGCCCTGGTATCAGAATCGAGCCGCGGGCTTCGAAGGGGAGGACTTCATCAACCTCGTGGCCGGATTTACCACCCTGCTGCCGGTGGATGAGTTGCTCGTCGTCCTGCGCGCCATTGAAGCGCTCTGCGGCCGGCCACGGGAGGCACCGCGCTGGGCGCCCCGGACCATGGATCTCGACGTACTCCTTTACGGGGACCTTGTCTGCCGGCGGCCGGGCCTCACTCTGCCGCGGCCCGATCTCTTGGTGCGCGCCTATATGCTAGGCCCGCTCGCCGATCTTGCGCCCAACCTCATGCACCCGGTCGCTGGGGTGACCATCGCAGAGCTTTGGGGGAGCTTTGATCAAGCCGCTCATCCCCTCGAGCGCGTCGCGCCGGACACTACCATCCGACGCTGCGACCTCCGTCAACCGCGAGAATCTGGCCCGTGATGTATGGTGCTTCGGCTGCGAGGAACAATGCCGTGCGCGCAACATCGTCCGGGGAGCCCTGGCGCTGCAGGAGGGTCTGGGAAATGATTTTCGCCTTGAGCTGCGGATCGGGCGCGTCTTCGGGCCACAGGATGGGACCCGGTGCGATGCCATTCACCCGCACCTCGGGGGCAAGCTCGCGCGCGAGTGCGCGAGTGAGCATGGCGAGCGCGGCCTTGGCGGTGCAATACACGGCAAAGCGTTTCAATGGCCGGAAGCCATGAATATCCAGAAGATTAATGATGAGCCCGCCGCTTTTGCGCAGAGCGGGGGCTGCCGCTTGCGAGAGAAAGAGCGGCGCTCTCACGTTCGTGCCCATGAGGTCGTCCCAGTCCTGGGGCGTTATGGCGCCCATGGGTGTGGGATAGAAGGTCGAGGCATTGTTCACGAGCACATCAAGGCGCCCAAATGCGCCGACGGCCGCATCGATGCAGGGCGCAAGCTCGCCCACATCGAGAAGGTCAGCCTGCAGTGTTTGCGCCGACCGCGCGCGCGCATCATTGAGCTCGCGCGCCAGGAACTCAGCCTCCGCGGCAGATGTCCTGTAGTGCAGGATCACATCGGCACCCGCCGCGTGCAGCGTGCGGGCGATAGCGGCGCCGACGCGACGAGCGCCGCCCGTGACCAGCACCGCGTGACCCGCCATCGGCGTTTGGGTCTTATGCGCCATGGCCTGCAATTATGACCGCATCCGCCGAGCGCTCAATGCTGGCGCTGCTCTCGCAGGATGAACGGCAGCACTCATTCTCACTCGCCGAATTCATTGCTACTCGCATCGTCGCCGCCGGCGGCTGGGTGCCCTTCGATACTTTCATGGAGCTTGCACTGTATTCGCCGGGGCTCGGGTATTACAGCGCCGGCGCCGTGAAGCTCGGAGTGGGCGGTGATTTCGTCACCGCCCCCGAGATGTCGAGGCTATTCGGGCAATGTCTTGCCCGGCAATGCGCTCAAGTGCTCGCCATGACGGGAGGCGAGATACTCGAGTTTGGAGCGGGAACGGGCGCGATGGCCGCGACGGTGATGGAGGAGCTGGCCGCCCTTGATGCGCTGCCGGATCGCTACGCAATTTTGGAGGTGAGCGCCG
>Ga0302324_100022206_pt1 | contig 12341 bp, 11 predicted proteins | sample Palsa_T0_1_FD_201949 | JGI IMG/M metagenome (GOLD analysis project Ga0302324, IMG submission 201949) | Peat permafrost microbial communities from Stordalen Mire near Abisko, Sweden - Palsa_T0_1 | ecosystem: Environmental > Terrestrial > Soil > Palsa > Peat permafrost | place: Sweden: Abisko...
GCCCACCGGCCAGCGCTTCTGCGTGGTACGGCAGCAGCCGCGGCGCGCGGATTTTGCCGCCGCCGCCAATGTCTGGGACTGAAGCGTCTTAAGCGCATACGTGCTCCTGCCGGGCGCGCCGCGCGCTAGAATCCGCGGCTCATCATGAACCGTAGCGAGATCCTCTTTCCGCCGCAGCATGCAGCGCTGCGCGAGGATGTGCATGCCCTGGGTGCGCTCGTGGGCGACATCCTGCGTGAACAGGAAGGTCAGGCGCTCCTCGACCTCGTCGAACAAGACCGCGTCTGCGCCATCCGCCGCCGCGACGGGGATCCGCAGGCGGGAATCGAGCTCGCCGCGCGCGTGCAGGGGCGGGCGCCTGCCACGGCGCGCGATCTGGTGCGGGCCTTTTCCGCCTGGTTCCAGGTCGTGAACCTCGCGGAGAAGGTGCATCGCATCCGGCGCCGGCGCCACTACTTCCTGAAGGAGAGCGCGCGACCGCAGCCGGGCGGCGTCGAGGATGCTGTGGGGACGCTCAAGGCGCGCGGCGCAAGCTTGGATGATGCGCTCGCGCTCATCGGCAGTTTGCGCATCGAGCCCGTGTTCATGGCGCATCCGACCGAATCGACGCGGCGCACGCTCCTGCGCAGACAGCAGCGCATCACGCAGCTCATGCTCGATCGGCTCGACCCGACTCTGGCGCCGGCGGAGGTGCGCAGCATCGCCGGGCGGCTGCGCACCGAATTCACCGCCGCGTGGCAGACCGAAGAGCATTCGCGCGAAAAGCTCACCGTCGCGGATGAGCGCGAACACGTGCTCTTCTATCTGGTGGAGATCCTGTACCGCGTGGTGCCGGCGTTTTACGACGAGATCGGCCAGGCGCTGGAGAAACTGTATGGCGTGCCGGCGGACTTGCTCGAGCTGCCGACGATCCTGCGTTTCGGCTCCTGGGTTGGCGGTGACATGGACGGCAATCCCGACGTGCACGCCAAGAGCATCCGCGAGACTCTGGCGCGCCAGCAGCAGATGATCGTGAACACCTATTTTGGGGAATGCCAGACGCTCGCGCAGCAGCTCTCGCAGAGCGCAAGCCGCATCAGCGTCTCCGCGGCGCTCGCCGCGCGCATCGACGACTACATGACGCTCTTGCCGAGCGCCCGCACGAGCGTCTCCTCGCGCCACGATCGCATGCCGTACCGGGTGTTTCTTGCGCAGATCGGCGAGCGCTTGCGGCACACCTACGCGGGGCGCGCCAACGGCTATGAGCAGCCGCGGCAGTTTCGCGCCGACGTGCAGTTGATCGCCGACAGTTTGAACGCCAACAAGGGAGCGCACGCGGGCCTGTTCTTCGTGCGGCGGCTGCTGCGGCGCATAGACACCTTCGGCTTTCACGTCGCCACCCTCGATGTGCGCCAGCACACCGGTGTGCATCATCAGATGGTGGCACGCGGACTCGACGATCCCCATTGGCGCGCCCGCCCGCGCGAGGAGCGGCGGCAGCTTCTGGGCGCAGCGCTCGAGGGCGATGTGGGCCCACGCGCCGATCTTGACGCGTTTGGCAAGCGCAGTCTGTCGGTATTTGATGCCGTCATGCAGGGCCGCCATCGCTACGGCGCGGACGCGGTCGGTTATTTCATCGTGAGCGGCGCCGCCGGCGCGGATGATGTGCTCGCGGCGCTGCTGCTGGCGCGCTGGGCGGAGGCCTACGACAAGCGCACCGGAGAGGTGGCGCTTGATTTTGCTCCCATGTTCGAGTCCATCGAATCTCTTGAGGGCTGCGGGGAGACGATGCGCGAGCTCCTCGGTGATGAGCGCTATCGCCGCCACCTGGAGGCGCGCGGCCGCAAGCAATGCGTACTCATCGGCTATTCCGATACCAACAAGGAAGCGGGGCTGTGCGCAGCGCGCTTTGCCATCCACGAGGCGCAGAGATCTCTTGCGCAGGTGCTGGCCGCCGAGCACGACAGCCACGTCATCTTCCACGGCCGCGGCGGCAGCAGCGCGCGCGGCGGCGGCCGCATCGATGCGCTGGTACGTGCGGCACCTGCGGAGGCCGTCAACGGCGTACTGCGCCTGACCGAGCAGGGCGAGGTGGTGCAGCAAAGCTACGGACTGCGGCCCATCGCCATGCGCACTCTGGAGCGCGCCTTCAACGCGCTCTGCCTGTGCACGGCGGCGGCGCGCGCCGGCACGCTGCCAAGCGATGACGCGCAGCAACGGCTTGCGGCCGCCGTCATGGCGGAGGCGAGCCGCGCGGCGTACCGGCGCCTCGTGAACGGCGAGCCTGCGTTCTATGACTACTTTCGCTTCGTGACTCCCATCGACGTGATCGAACGGATGCAGATCGCGGCCCGACCCGTATACCGGGCGGGAGTCGAGGCTCTGGGTGCCCTGCGAGCGGTGCCGTGGGTGTTTGCCTGGACGCAGGCGCGGCACATGCTGCCGGGCTGGTACGGTGCCGGCGCGGGCCTGCAGGCCGCCATCGAGCGCTTCGGCCTTGCGACGCTGCGCGCCGGCTACGCCAACTGGTTCTTTCTGCGCAATCTTATCGATGACGTCGAAGCGACGCTCGCGCGGGCGGATCTGGATATCGCGCAGGCCTACAACGTTCTGGCGCCGACGCCGCTGCACCGCTTCTTCGCCGAGATCCGCCGCGAATTCGCCGCCGCACGCGAGCAGGTGCTCGCCGTGAAGGACTGCGCGGCGCTGCTCGACTCGGATCCGACGCTGCAGCGCGCACTGCAGCTGCGCAATCCCTATGTTGATCCGATGAACCTCATGCAGGTGGATCTGCTGCAGCGCTGGCGATCGACCGAGCGCGCAGACCGCGATCTTTTCGAGGCGCTGCTCGCGAGCATCGGCGGCATCGCGCAGGGCCTGCAGAGCACGGGCTGAGAAGCATGCAAACAGGGGTGAGCGTGCGCGCAGCCGAGGAGCACGATGTCGCTCTCATTCTCGGCTTCATCCGCGAGCTGGCGGAATTCGAGCACTTGGCGCACACGGTGGTGGCGACCGAAGCGGCGCTGCGCGCGGCGCTATTTGGCCCGCGGCCCTATGCGGAGGTCGTGATGGCCTGCATCGATGGCGAAGAGGTGGGCTTCGCGCTCTACTTCCATTCGTTTTCGACCTTTCTCGCTCGCCCGGGGCTCTACCTTGAGGATCTGTTCGTCACACCCGCCGCCCGCGGCCGTGGCGTCGGCCGCTATCTTCTCGTGTGGCTCGCGCGAATCGCCCTCGAGCGCGGCTGCGGCCGCCTGGAGTGGGCGGTGCTCGATTGGAATGAGGCCGCGATCGGCTTCTATCGAAAGCTCGGCGCGGAGCTCATGGAGGAATGGAAGACGTGCCGCGTGACGGGCAGCGCGCTTGCGGCCCTGGCCGCGCGCGGCTGAGCTGCGCGCGCGGTTGCGCGCTGCCGCGCTGCCGTGGCGCTGTTGTCGAGAAGCTCCACCAGCATCTCGCGCGCCCGCGCGACGCGGCTTTTGATGGTGCCGACCGCGCAGCCGCAGATGGCCGCAGCCTCCTCGTAGGAAAGACCGCTGGCGCTCACGAGCAGCAGTGCGGTGCGCTGGCCGGTGGGCAGTGTGGAGAGCGCGTTGTTCAATTCGCGCAGCTCAATCTCGCCGTCGTGATCGGGCGGGACGCTCGGCTCGGGCAGGGTGCTGGTGTCGACCCCCACCGCCTCGAATTTCTGGCGGCGCAGCTGCGAGTAGTGCTCGTTGCGCAGAATGGTGAACAGCCAGGCCTTGAGATTGGTGCCCGGCTGGAAGCGCTCGATGTTACTCAACGCCCGCAGCAGCGCCTCCTGGACCAGGTCGGCCGCGCGTACGGCATCGCGGCACAGCGAGCGTGCGAAGTTATGCATTTGCGGCATCAGGGCCACCATGTCGTCGGCTACCATGCTTGAGCGCTCCGTACTTGCTTCATGTGGGCCGCAAGTTACAGGCGGGTAGGGGCGAGAACAGTCGGCGCTTAGCCGTGCAGCGCGGGGCGGCTTCCGAACTGCATGTCAGAGGATTCCTACAGGCAGGGGCGCGCTTATGCGCCCCGCGCCTCTACCGCAGGCAATTGCATGGCGCGGCGGTACTTGGTCACGGTGCGCCGCGCGACCTTGACTCCGCGGTCGGTCAGGAGCGCGGTCAGCTGCACATCCGAAAGCGGGCGGCTGCGATCCTCGGCCGCGATGAACTCGCGCATCAGTGCGCGGATGGCAGTTGCCGAGCAGGAGCCGCCGCTCGCGGTCGCGAGCTGGCGCGAAAAGAAGCGCTTCAATGAGATGACGCCGCGCGGGGTTGCCATGTATTTGTGGCTGGTCGCGCGCGACACGGTCGATTCGTGCAGATCGAGCTCCTGGGCGATCTCCCGCAGCGTGAGCGGGCGCATCGCAAGGTCGCCGTATTCGAAGAAATTACGCTGCCGCGCAACCACCGCCTCGGCGACGCGCTGGATCGTGAGAAAACGCTGCTCGAGGTTGCGCACCAGCCAGCGCGCCTCCTGCAGATGCTGCGCGAGCGGCGCGCTGTCGGGCGCGCGCGCGCGCCGCAGACACTGCGCGTAGTGCTGATTGACGCGAATGCGCGGGTAGATGGCCGCATTGATGCTCACGACCCAACGCTTCTTTTCACGGCGCACGAGCACATCCGGAATGATGGCGTGCGGCTCGAACGTGCCGACCCGGGATCCGGGTCGCGGGTCGAGCCCGCGGATGAGCTCGAAGGCCGCCTCGAGCTCGCGCTGCGTGCAGCCCAGGTGCGATCGCAGCGGCGCATAATCGCGCGCCGCCATCAGCGCAAGCTTGTCGCGCGCAATTTGCGTCGCGAGCGCGTGTCCCGGCAGCGACGCATCAAGCGCCTGCAGCTGCAGCGACAGGCACTCGGCAAGGTCGCGCGCCGCAATGCCGCTCGGCTCCAGAGTCTGCACGATCCGCAGCGCCGTCTGCAGCTCCCCGGGTGGCACCGCGGCATCATCCCCGAGCAGCTTCTCCAGCGGCTGGCGCAGAAAGCCGTCCTCGTCGAGCGCATCGACGATGAGGCGCCCGAGCGCGTAGTCGCGCTCGCCGAGGCCGAGCAAGAGGAGCTGTTCATTGAGGGAATCCCGCAGCGATGCGGGCGCGGCCGTCCACTCGGTCCAGTCGGGAAGATCATCGCCCCTGCCGCTTGCGGAGCGCACCTCGGAGTAGTCGAAATCGCGCTCCACGTCCTCGGCTGAGGACTCCGGCCCGGCGGTATCCTCGGCCGTGTCGGTAATCTCCTCGAGAAAGGGATTCAGCGCCATGGCTTGGTGCAGTTCTTGCACGCAGTCCAACGCCGACAGCTGCAGCAATTTGACTGACTGCTGCAATCTCGGGGTGAGGGCGAGCTGCTGCTTCAGGCGTAGGCCTATTACCGCATTGAACATCGTGAAAGTCCTGTGTGTACGGCCCGCAACGCGACCTTCCACGTTGGCTCGAGTCCACATGTCTAAAGCGCTGCGGAGATCTTGCAAAGACGTGTAAGAAACGCCCCGAGCGCCGTGAACGGGCATAGCCTTGAAAACGCCATGAATACAATTCACGACGACCGCATGGGTTCCGAGGTGGCGCACCTGCGCGCGGCGTTGAATCGCGAGCGGCGCGCACGGGCGGTGCTCGGTCGCGCCAAGGATGCGCTCGAAGTCATCCTCGGCGCGGGTGGCGTAGGGTTCTGCAGAATTCTCGGCACGCGGCGCAGAATCAGCGCCAACGCGCATTTCAAAGCGCACTTCGGCTGGCCCCCCGATGTCCTCATCGAGCGCGACGATCTGCAAGATCGCGTGCACGCGGAGGATCGCGCGGCGCTCGCGCAGGCGCTGAGCGCGGCGCTCTCGCAGGGCACGCCGCTCGATCTGAGGGTGCGCGCCGTCTGGCCGTGCGGCACCACGCAACACATCGCGCTGCGCGGGCGCTGCGCACTCGCCGACGTGCCCGCAGGTGCTACGCATCGGGATCGCCGGGCGCATGAGCTCGTGCTGGTCGCGAGCAATGTCACGGCCGAGTGCAGCGCGATGCGAGAGCTTGCGGACAGTGCGTAACGCGCAAGCGAGCCGCGCGCGCTGCTGCGGGCTCAATTGCGGCAAACCTGATGTACCAAGCGCGGACATATCACGGGCACGCTTTGTGCTGGTTTCTGCGGCGGAGCCACTGCACGGGATTTCGACATGCGCGCACGAGAGACGATCCGCACATTGAATCGCCTGATAGTCAGCTGCCGCGGCGCTGAAGCTTTCTGTCTGGCCTGCGCTCGAACACGCGCAGCTGCGCAGCTGCGCTGCGTGCTGCGCCATCGCAGCGAGGAGTGGGGCCGGTTCGGTGATGAGCTGCAGGCCCTCGTTCTGATGCTCGGCGGCGAGCCGGCCACGGGGAAGCTCACGAGCCTCTGGCGCCGCCGCATCTGGGTCATCGGCAAGGCGCTCCTCCTGGGCTCGAGCGAGGCGCTCGTCCTGGAGGAATGGCAGCGCGAGCAGCAGCGGGTGCTCGGCCGCTACGAGGAGGCACTCAAAGGCTATCTCGCCAAACGCATCCTGCGCACGGTCGGCACGCAATCCATCCGCATCCAGCAGCGCCTGCAGCAGATCGAGTCGCTGCGCCAGGAGTACGCGGTGGGCTCACCGAACCCCTCGCGCGTCTAAGCTCTTAATAGTCTTAGAAAAACCGCCCTCGGCAAGGCGCAAGCCCGGGCGAGCTCGAGCCGCTGCGCGCTTGCGCCGAGCCCTGCGCAGCTCATGATACCCTTGTGCTTCGCGCCGGCACCCAAGCGCACCGATCCGCCTTGCACACAGGGTGCAATCTGGGCTCAGACGGCCACGCCCGGCTCCTGCGGAGCGCTCGCGCGAGGGTACCGTCGGTTACGCACGAGCAGCAGCATTTATGGAAGCGACATGGCCCACGCGCTGATCGTCGACGACGACACGGACACCCTTGACTGGCTGCAGGAAGTGGCCCGCATGGAGGGTTTCACTGTGGCGCGCGCGCAATCCCTGCGCGAGGCGCGCATCGAGCTTGGGCAACAGCGTCCGGATGTCCTGCTGACCGACCTGCGCCTGCCCGACGGGCAGGGCATCGAGCTGGTGCATGAACTCGAGGATCCCGAGTCGACCGAAGTCATCGTCGTGACGGGTCACGCCACGGTCGACAGCGCCGTCGCCGCGCTGCGCGCCGGCGCCAGCGACTACCTCGTGAAGCCGGCTGAAGTGGAGCGCGTGCAGGCGGTGCTGCGGCGCGCGAAAAAAACCAGCGCCCTGCAGCATGAGATTGGCGCTCTGCGCGAGGAGCTGCGCAAGCTCGGTCGCTTCGGACGCATTCTCGGCAGCTCCCCGCGCATGCAGGTGCTGTACGACCAGTTGAGCCGGGTTGCGCCCACATCGGCCACCGTCCTGCTGATCGGTGAGAGCGGCACGGGCAAGGAGCTCGCCGCGCACACCGTGCACGCACTGAGCCGCCGCCGCGATGCGCCGTTTCTGCCGCTCAACTGCGGCGCGGTTGCGCCGCAGCTCATTGAGACCGAGCTCTTCGGTCACGAGCGCGGCAGCTTCACCGGAGCGGATCGTCAGCATAAGGGGTTTTTCGAGCGCGCCAACGGCGGCAGCATCTTCCTGGACGAAGTCACGGAGATGCCGATGGAGCTGCAGGTCAAATTACTGCGGGTGCTTGAGACCGGAACATTTACGCGCGTCGGCGGCGCGGCGCAGGTCGCCAGCGACGTGCGCATCATCGCGGCAACCAACCGCGATCCTCACAAGGCCGTGGCCGAGGGCAAGCTGCGCGAGGACCTCTATCATCGGCTGAACGTCTTCCCCATTCAGCTGCCGCCGCTGCGCGAACGCGGCGTCGATATCGAGCAGCTCGCGCTCTTTTTCCTCGACGAACAGAATCGTGCCGAAGGCACCCACAAGGCCTTCTCGCGCGAAGCGCTCGTGCGCCTGTATCAGCATCCCTGGCCGGGTAATGTGCGCGAGTTGCGCAACTACGTGCAGCGCGCTTATATCATGGCGGACGAAGTGGTCGAGGGCGAGATTGCCACCGCCGCCAATGCCGCGCCGGTCGAGGACGCAACAGTCATCGCCATCCACGTCGGCACCCCGCTTGCCGAAGTGGAGCGGCGCGTGACGCTGGCGACGCTCGCTTACTGCGGCCAGGTGAAGCGCAAGGCCGCGCAGGTCCTGGGGGTGAGCCTGAAGACGCTGTATAACCGGCTGGATGCGTACAACGGCAAGGGCAGCGTGGCGGGCGAGGCGCAGGCGTACGAGGCGCTGGCGGGCGACAGCGCACATGAGGTCGCACATGGGAATGATCCGGCTGCGCCGCCGCGTTGAACCGACGCCGCGCCGCCGCGTCGGAGGAGTCCTACGGCCGCATGCGCCGTTTCGTTGTCGCGGCGCGGTCAAATACCCCTGTCGCAGCACCCGCGGCGCGGCTATTCTTGAGCGCCTGCGGCCGTATACTTTGCCGGAGGCATAGCATCCCATGCCGTCCACTCGAGTAGCAGTTGTCGACGACCATGAGCTCGTGCGCATCGGGCTCAGGCAGATTATTGAGGCCCAGCCGGATTTCGCCTGGGCCGGTGATGCCGCCACCGGTCGCGAGGCGTTTGAGATGTTGCGCACCCAGCCCTGCGATGTGCTGCTGCTCGACCTGTCGTTGCCCGACATGTCGGGACTGGATGTCCTGCGGCGCATCAAGTCGCATCACGAGTCGGTCGCAACCCTGGTGCTCTCCGCCTATCCGGAGAAACAGTACGGCTTGAACGTGCTGCGCGCGGGAGCGAGCGGTTTTGTCAGCAAGACCGCCGCGCCCGAGGAGCTGTGCCGCGCCATCCGTGCCTCACTGCGCGGCGGGCGCTACGTGAGTCCGGAACTTGCCGAAGTGCTCGTCAACGGAATGCAGGGGCCCACCGGCTCCGAGCCCCCGCATGCCATGCTCTCCGAGCGGGAGTTTCAGATCTTCTGCAAGCTCGCCGAAGGCCAGAGCGTCACGCAGATCGGTGCCGCGCTCTTCCTCAGCGTCAAGACAGTCAGCACGTACCGCACGCGCATCCTGGAAAAAATGGGTATGAAGAGCAATGCCGACATGACCTACTACGCGATCAAGAACGACCTCGTGCAATGACGACCGTCGGCGCCTCCGGGTCACTGCCGCGCATGAGCAACACCGCCCCGGTAGAACGGCGCATCCTGCTCATCGAGGATTCCGAGGCGTTGAGCCGGCGCCTGGTTGATCTGTTATCCGATCCGGGCTCGGTCGCCATCGTCGCGCAGGCCGCCACGCAGTCCGAGGCCCTGGCGCATCTCTTAGGAACAGAATTCGACGTCCTCGTTGTCGACATCGAGCTTGCCGAAGGCAATGGGGTCGCCGTGGTGCGCAAGGCCCGCCAGCACTATGCGCCGCAGTCGCAGCCGCTCATCATCGTGCTCACCAACTACGCCTCGGACTTCGTGCGCGAGCATTGCTTTGCCGCAGGCGCGGATTATTTTCTCGACAAAATGCGCGACATCTCGCAACTGAAGGCGCTGGTGGCGCACGCCCAGACGAAGTGGCCGCAGAGCCCTGCCGGGCATTGACTGCGCGGGTGCGCGCGCCGCGCGCTTTAGGGGCTGGCCGCCCGCGGAACTTCAACTTCAATCTGCGTTCCGCGCCCGGGATTGGAACGCAATGTGAAGCGCCCGTGCAGCGCCTCGATGCGGTGGCGCATTCCCGTCAGTCCATGCGACCAGCGAAATCCGCCGCCTGCGAGCTTGAAGCCGCGACCATCATCAGCAAGCTTGAGAATGTAGCGGTCTGCGGTTGCGCCGAATTGCAGGTGCACCCGGCGCGCATCGGCATGACGGATGACGTTCGTCATCCCCTCCTCGACGAGACGAAAGAGCGCGATGCCGATGTCCTGCGGCACTGGCCCGACCTCATCGTCGACTGCGGCGTCGAAGCTGAGATTGGCCTTGGCGCAGGCGGATTCCACGTGCGCGCGCAGCGCGGTCGCAAGGCCGAAGTGATCCAGCAGCGACGGGCGCAAATGCTCCACCACGCGCCGTTTGACCGTCATCGCCTGATCGAGGGCGTCTCCCAACTGGGCGAGGCGCCGTTCGTTCGGCGGCTCACCCAGGCGCGACTGCAGCCAGGACAGGTCCATCTTCGCAGCCGTCAGGAGCCCGCCGAGCTCATCGTGCAGGTTGCGTGCAAGCTCCGAGCGTTCCTTCTCGGCGAAGTTAAGCAGATGCGTGGAGAGCTCCGCGAGCTCACGCGTGCGCGCCTCGAGCGGCTTTTCAACCCGCGGCATCGAGCCGGGCCGTTCGCGCCGCAGCACTGATGCCACCCGCGCGAGGCGGGCCGTGACGGCATGCACGATGCGGCTGGGAGGCGGCATGCAGCGGATGCGGGTGCGCGGCCGGCTTCACGCCTGATCCGCCGCAGGGCCGACTGCGTTTGCGTGCCGGCGCGCGCACGCAAAGAGAAGATGTCGACGAGCGCCGCGCCGGGGGCGCTGCGCCACCGGGAGCCGGGGACGGGCGGGGGGCGTCTCCTCAGGTGCGCGGGCGAATGCCGGCGCCAGCCTCTCGGCCGCGCCAAACCAGGGTGCGGTTGTGTGCCGGCATGTCGTAATCGCCATCAAGTTCCAGACCCTCCTGTCGCGCAAGCCCGTCGACCGCTTCGAAATCGCGGATTGCGCTCGCCGCGTCGCGTTCCCGAAGATAGCGGTCAAAAGCCGCGTTACTCTCACTGGTATATCGCCCGGCGTAGCGAAAAGGTCCATAAATGCATAAAACTCCTCCCTGCGCGAGGTGCGCCCCGACGCCGTGGAAGAACTCGCGCACCGCCTGGGGGGACATTATGTGCAGCGTATTGGCGCTGAAGATGCCGTCAATGCCCGCGACCGGCCAGGGATGGCTGCGCACGTCGAGGAGTATGGGCGGCGCAAGATTCGCGCCGCCTTCGTGCTCGATGCGCGCGCGCAGCGTGGGCAGATGCTCCGCGGTGTCGCTCGGCTGCCAGTGCAGCTGGGGCAGGTGGCGCGCGAAATACACGGCGTGCTCTCCGGTGCCACTGCCGATCTCGAGCACCTGGCGAGTGGCTGCGAAAGCATCCTTGAGAACTCCCAGGATGGGATTCTTATTGCGTTGGCACGCCTCGGAAGAGGGAAGCATTGGGGGGCAATGGGTCGTCCGCGCGGAAGTGCAATGATAGCGCGATGCGCCGCGCACGGCCCCTCAAGCCCGCAGACGCGTCTCCTCCAGCAGGACGGGAGCGGCCACGGCCGGGCCTTGGGCGTAGTCGACATTCGCCGCAGCGAGGCGGTTGAGTAGATCCACGGAGGCGACGGATTGAATGATGGTCGTTCTGCCGAGCACCTTGTTGATCTGATGCAGGGAGCGCAGGAGCGTATCGCCGACATCGTCGCCGGCGCCGCGCGCGATTGCGGCGTGATCGATCTTGACGTTGGTGACGTCAAGGGACTTCAGGTAAGCGAAGGAGGAGATGCCGCGGCCGAAGCCGTCGAGCGTGAACTGGAAGCCGAGCGGCGCGAGCTTGCGGACGAGGTCGTTGATCTGCACGAAGCCGCTTGCAAGCGCCTGCTCCTCGATCTCAAGACCAATGTGCTGCACGGGCGCCTGCGCCTCGCGCGCGGCCGCCGCGATGAACTGCGCCAGCTCCGGATCGGAGAAGGAGGCCTGGGTCAGGTTGAGGAACCAGCGGCTGACGCCGGGATTCTCGCGCTGATGGCGCGCGATCCAGCGAAACGCATGCCGCAGGCACCAGCGGTCCACGCGGTGCGCGAGGTTGGCATTGAAGGCCGCGATCTGCGCAAGGTCGAGGTATTCGCCGGGTTGGTCGGCTGCGGGTGCGCGCAGCAGCACCTCGTAGTGCGAGTCGGCGCGCTGATTGCGTACCGGGACGATGCGCTGGGCCTGCAGCACGAAGGCATTCGTGGCGAGCGCGTCCTCCAGAGAGAGCGCAAGGCGCCGCTCGCGACCGACCTTGACGTTGACGGTGGCGTCGTCGTGATAGACGCGCCATTGATTGCCGCCGTGCGCCTTGGCGTCATAGCAGGCGACGTCCGCCCGCTCGACGAGCCCGGCCCATGATTGATCGCGCTGGGTCGCGACAGCGATGCCGACGCTCGCGCGCGCCTGCAGCGCCTGTCCGGCCCACAGGCACTCGAGGTTCTGCAGCCGCTCGATGATCGACGCGGTGATGCGCATGGCATCCTGCTCGGGGCAGTGCTCGAGGAGCACGAGGAACTCATCTCCACCAAAGCGGCCGACCACATCACCCGTGCGCAGGCTCGCTTTGAGGGTGGCGCTCACATGGCGCAGGAGCTCATCGCCCGCCACGTGCCCGAAGCGGTCGTTGATCTTCA
>Ga0302324_100022209_pt1 | contig 12339 bp, 8 predicted proteins | sample Palsa_T0_1_FD_201949 | JGI IMG/M metagenome (GOLD analysis project Ga0302324, IMG submission 201949) | Peat permafrost microbial communities from Stordalen Mire near Abisko, Sweden - Palsa_T0_1 | ecosystem: Environmental > Terrestrial > Soil > Palsa > Peat permafrost | place: Sweden: Abisko...
GGCCGATCCGACGCTGGTTGCGGTGGCCCTCGATCCGCCCGTGCCGGTCGGCGCGTTCCTGCACCTGAGCTACGAGGTCGCGGGGGTCGTCCCCACCTCGCAAGCTGGCGCGCCCGACTCGCTGGCGGCCTCCTTGCTGTCCGAGCCGTCCCGGGCCCCGGACTATGGGCTCTTCGCGCGCTTCAAGGACGGGGTTGCGCTGGCCGATTGGCTGCCCACCGCCGCGGCCCGTTTCGACGGGGCCTTCGACCTCGGCGACCCGGCGCCGGTCGGGGACACGGCCTTCGTCGATCTCTCCTCGTTCCGGGCGGAGGTCGAGCTGCCGGCCGAATATCGGCTGGCCGCGCCGGGGGCGCTGCTCGGGGAGCGGATCCTGCCCGACGGCTTCAAGCAAGCCAGGGTTGCGCTCGCTGACGCCCGCGATTTTGCGCTGTTTGCGAGCAAGCGCTATCGCGTCGCCGAGGGGCGCGAGGATCCCTTCCGGGTGAGGGTGATCTATGAGGAGGGCCACGCCGCCCAGGGCCAGTCTGTTCTGACCTCGGCGCGTCGGGCGCTGGCGCGTCTTTCCGAAGAGCTCACCCCGTACCCGTGGACCCAGTTCACCGCGGTCGAGGTTCCACTCGGGGGAGGAGCCGGCGGGGCCGAGTTCTCGAGTCAGATCGCCATCGCGGGGATGTTCTTCGAAGACACCGCTCCGGTGGGATTCGGGCTGGCGCTGTCCGGCCCGTTCCTGGCTGACCTGCGCGAGTTCACCGTGGCTCACGAGGTGGCCCACCAGTGGTGGGCCATCCAGGTGGGTTCCCATCCCCGTCTCGAGCCCGACGTCGACGAGCCGCTGGCTCAGGCGACGGCGGCCTTGCTCCTGACCCCGCGAGGCGAGAAGCGCGATCGCAAGAAGCTGGTCGACCAGGAGATCGCGGTCAACTATCAGGCGATGCGCATCCTGCAGGGCGAGGACGGTCCGGCGGCCCGACCAACCTCCAGCTTCGAGAGCACCGCCACCTACGCCGGGCTGGTGTACGGCAAGGCGCCTTTCTTCTATCTCAAGCTCGCCGAACGGATCGGCGACGACGATCTGTGGCGCGGGCTGAAGGCCTACGCTCAGGCACACCGTTTTGGTGTGGCGCGGCGCGGGGACGTGGTCCGAGCCTTCGCCGAGATCGGCCTGCTTCCAGTCTCGCAGCTCCGGGCGCTTTGGGAGCAGTGGTTCGAGCAAGCGCACGGGGATGTGGATCTGGCTGGTCGCGGCGATCCGGCCGCTGCCGCGGGCGAGCTCTTCGGCGGCGACAAAGCCGAGACGGGTGCGGCCGGCTCCCCAGTCGGCTCAGGCGAAGAGGTCGACCCGGCCGAGCTCATCAAGGCGGCGCGCCTGGCGCTGGACCAGGCGGCACGAGGCAAGGGCGATCCCCAGACCGGCGAGCAGCCCCTGATCGATCCCGGTCAAGCCAAGGCGCTCTTGCAGCAGCTCGACCGGTCGTTTGGCGGAGCGACGGACGAGTCGCCGTAACTGTCCAGTGACTAGGGCGGCGGCAGTTTGGGATGCTTCTCCGCGTGCTCGGGCTCGACGGGCGCTGAAGCCGGGGCGGACTCGGGCTGCGTCTCGATCGAGGCCCGATCGGGGGCGTCGGGGTGGCCGCGCGCAATGAGCAGATAGCCCGAGATGGCCGCCACGAAGGCGACCGCCGCGCAGACCACCCCGACCAGCCAGAGGCGCCGCGGACCGTCTTCGCGGACCTCCTCGTAGGAGACCTCGTCGACGCTTGGCGAGGCCGCCGGGATCGAGGCCCGCGAGGGAGCCCGGGGCATGACCGTCAAGACGTCGGTGCCGCGGATCTGTCGCCGGAGATCGGTGAGGATTTCGAAGACCTCCGCCATGGTCTGCGGCCGCTCGGTGGGCTCGGCCTTCATGCAGGAAGTCAGGAGCAGGCGCATCTGGTCGGGGAGCTCCTCTCCCTGCAGGTTGCGCTCGGGGGCTTCGCTGCCCGGGCCCCCTTCGGGGACCTTGTCGGCCAGCATCCAATGGAGCAGCACCCCCAGCGAGAAAACGTCGGAGCGCCCGTCGATGGTTCCGCCCAGGGCCTGCTCGGGCGGCATGTAGCCGGGGGTGCCCATCACGATGCCGGCTTGCGTCGGCAGGCGCGACGTCGGCAGGTCGGCCGAGAGCTTCGCCAGGCCGAAGTCCAGCAACTTGACGAAGTCCTGGTTGTTGCGGCGCCGGATGAGGAAGACGTTCTCGGGTTTGAGGTCGCGGTGGACGATTCCGACCTTGTGGGCGGCGGTCAGGGCCGAGGCGATCTGCTCGCAGACCACCAGCGCCCGACCGAGCGGGTACGGCCCATCCCGCTTGCGCGTCTGGTACAGGTCGGTGCCCTCGAGCAGCTCCATCACGATGTAGGAGAGCCGCTCGCGATTTCGGACGAAGTCGAAGACCTCGACGATGTTCTCGTGGTTGATGCGGTTGACGGAGCGGGCCTCGTCGAAGAAGCGGCCGACGATGTCGGGATAGTGCGAGAGCTCCGGGAGGAGAAACTTGATGGCCACCCGGCGGCCAATCGAGTGGTGCTCCGCCAGGAAGACGGTGCCCATGCCGCCGCTGCCGAGCAGCTTGGTCAGCCGGTACGACCCGACCGTGTCGCCCTCGCGGGGCGCGTCGGGCGTCGTCTCGTCATCGGCTGAGCCGAATGGTTTGAGGGAGTGGTCGGCGGCGGCCATCGGAATCGCTCGCTTCGGACGAAAGCTTACGCGAACTTCCCCGCCTGGGCCAGAACCTGGCCCGGGTGGAGGGGGCGCGCTTGGGTTGCAAGCTCGCACCTGCTCCAATATCAACGCGCATGCGCTTCCCCGAGGATGCACCTGTCACTCCCGGCAAGCGCGAAGCGCTGCGCGCGAAAATCGGCGCGCTCGGCGTGAGGCTCGAGGCGGTCGCGGAGCAGGCGATTCGCGGCGGCGGACCAGGGGGGCAGAAGGTCAACAAGACCTCGAGCGGAGTGCTGCTGCGGTATTTGCTGGGGAGCGAGCTGCTGGTTGTGAAGTGGACCCGGGAGCGCGGGCATTCCTTGAATCGATTTCTCGCGCTGCGCGAGCTGGTGGAGGAGATCGAGAGCAGAGTGTCTCCCGAGACCAGCCCGCGGCAGCGGGAGATCGAGCGGATCAGGAAGCAGAAGGATCGGAGAAGAAGGCGCCGGAGCTAGCGCGAATGAGACTCCGGCGAGGACGCCGGAGCTACCGCCGAGCCGGCCAGTGCCGAGCCTAAGAGCCGTATGACGCTGCGGCGAATGAAGGGGCTGTTGTAGGCCGAGGCGAGAGTGTCGAGCAGGGGCGAATCGATGGCCTTGCGAAGGGCCTGGCCGCCCACGAACTCGGGCGTGAAGCGCCGGCGATGCTTTCGCTCGTACTCCTCCCAGGCGTCGGACTCCTCGGCCTTCCCGTCCAGGACCTGCGTCACGGCCTCGGCCGCATAGACCCCGCTCTGCATGGCATGCGAGATGCCCTCGCCGGTGGCACTGTTCGTGATGCGCGCGGCCTCCCCCACATAGAGCGCCCCGGGAACCGTGCAGTGCTCGATCCAGGTGGTGTAGACGATTGGATGACCCTGAAGCTTGCCGACCTGGCGGCTGCGGGCGAGCCTGGTCTGGTAGTGATCCTTGAGGAAGTCGGAGAAGACCTGCCGCAGATTGCGCTTGGGCTGTCGGCCGTCGGGTGACGGGGCGTCGACGCAGATCCCGATGTTGACCCGCGTGGCGGTCTCGGGGAAGAGCCAGCCGTAGAGGGGCGCGACGTTGCGGTCGAAGATCATTTCGAGCTGGCCCGGTACGAAGTCCGCCCCCTCCCACCAACCCATCAGCGTCGAGATGCTCACCTTGGGGCGGGGGTCGACCGAGAAGATCGAATGCGAGCCGTCGGCGAACAGCACCATTCGAGCCCGGAGCTCCGAACCATCCTGGCGGCGGACCCCTACCACGCGCCCCTGCTCCCGAATCGCCTCGCTGACGGGCACGCCCCCCTGGAATTGCACCCCCAGCGCTTTGGCGCGCTCGACCAGAAGGTTGTCGAAGTCGCGCCGCAGCAGCACCACCGCGGCGGCGTTGGAGGCCAGGGTCATCTCTCGGCCGCCCCGGGTGACGAGCTTCACGCTTTCGACGGGATTGGCGAGCCGGCGCAGCTCGGGTCCGATGCCGAGCTCGTCCGCCAGCTTCAGGGCGTTGGGGGAGAGCCCGGAGCCGCAGGTCTTGTCGCGGGGAAACCGGGAGCGATCGAGGAGCAGGACGTCGCGCGCTCCCCGCTGGCCCAAGGCCACCGCCGCCGAGGCCCCGGCCGGACCCGCGCCGACGATGAGGACGTCGTGAATCATGAGTGCTTGCGATGCCACAACCGCGTTCTCCCCGCCAGCGGAAACGGAAAGGGTTCGCGCCACGGCCCCGCGCTGACCTCCTGTGATAGCTTCGAGAAAATGCCGAGCCGGACGACCAGCCCGCGGGATCTCGAGTCGCTTGGTCTGGGGGCGGCAATCGGGATTCTGGTTCTGGTCTTTGGTCTGATGTTCGTCACGACCAGCAACCTGGTCGAGACCGCGGGCTGGGTCGATCACACGCATCAAACCCTGGCCGGTCTCGACGAGCTGCGGGCCACCATCGCTTCTGCCAAGAGCTCGGCGCTGGGCTACGTGCTTACCGGGGACGAAGAGCGGCGGCGATCCAATGCCGATGCCATCGAACAGCTCCGCGGCACGCAGCGTCAGCTTCGCGAGCTGGTGGCCGACAATCCGGCGCAGCTCGAGCGGCTCGACCGGCTCGCGCCTCTCCTGTCCGAGAGAGTCCGGGACATGAGCGATCTGATCGCGCTTCGTTTGCGCTCCGGCGACCAACTCCCGACGACGCCCCTGATCGCCAAGGTCGCCGCTCCCGACCTGCGGACCAAGAATCTGCTCACGGCGCTGGCCGACGAAGAGCAGCGGCTGCTGCACGAACGGCAGCAGCGAAGCTTCGCGCGGCTGGTGATGGCCCGTGCCACCCAAATCGCCGGGATGCTGATCAGCTTCGCGCTGCTCCTGACGGTCTTCCGCGCGTTGCGGCGGGCGGGTGAGCGCCGCCGCCTCTCCGAGCTGGCGGCGCGCGAGAGCGAGAATCGGCTGGCAGCCGCGCACGAGAAGCTCGAGCACCGCGTCGCCGAGCGGACGGCCGAGCTGCTGACGGCCAATCTCGAGCTGCAGCGGGAGATCGCCGAGCGGCACCGTGCCACGGAGGCGCTCAAGCGCAGCGAGGAGCAGTTCCGCCAGGCCCAGAAGATGGAGGCCGTCGGCCGGCTCGCCGGCGGTGTCGCTCACGACTTCAACAACGTGCTGTCGGTCATTCTGAGCTACAGCGACCTTCTGTCCCGGGGCCTTCCCGAGGGAGACCCCACGCGCGTCGACCTGCAGGAGATTCACAAGGCAGGCGAGCGGGCCGCGGCCCTGACGCGGCAGCTGCTGGCTTTCAGCCGACAGCAGGTGCTCGATCCGCGGATCGTCGACCTCAACGAGATCCTGGCCGGCATGGGCAAGCTGCTCGACCGGGTGCTCGGAGAGGACGTCGTCTTGCGCACCCGGACGGTCCCCGAGCTCGAGCGCGTCAAGCTCGATCCCGGCCAGATCGAGCAAGTCATCCTGAACCTGGTCGTCAACTCCCGCGATGCCATGCCTCAAGGGGGCGAGCTGGTGCTCGAGACCGCCAACGTGGAGCTCGACGACGCATACGCGGCCTCGCATCCCGGCGTCAGCCCGGGGCCACACGTGATGCTCGCCGTCCGCGACACCGGCTCCGGCATGAGCGAGGAGACCCAAACCAGGGCCTTCGAGCCTTTCTTCACGACCAAGGAAAAGGGCAAGGGGACCGGTCTGGGTTTGTCGACCGTGCTCGGGATCGTGGAGCAGAGCGGCGGCTCGTTCGCGTTGCAGAGCGCCCCCGGTGAGGGGACCACCTTCCGACTCTACTTTCCGGTCGCATCGTCGGCCGAGGATCCCCGCCGGTCCGGGTCGGCGCAGCCCGAGACACCCGGGGGAGCCGAGACCATTCTGCTGGTCGAGGACGAGGCGCCGGTGCGGAGCCTGATTCGGTCCCTGCTCAGCAAGAGCGGCTACCATGTGTTGGAAGCGCGGGATGGCGAAGAGGCTTTGCTCCTGGGCGAGCGCTTCTCGGGTCAGATTCACCTGGTCCTGACGGACGTCGTCATGCCGAAGATGGGCGGGCCCGAGCTGGCCGAACGTCTGGCGCGGGTGCGGCCGCAAGCCAGGGTTCTCTTCATGTCGGGTTACACCGACGACACGGTCGTCCACCACGGCGTGTTGCGATCGGGGATGGCCTTCCTGCAAAAGCCGATCACGCCGGCAGCGCTGGCGCGCAAGGTTCGCGAGGTTCTCGACGGACCGGAGCGCGGGCGGCTCGCCGCTGACCTGGGCAGCTTGGCTCGGGCTTGAACGGGCTAAGTTGACCACATCCTGCCCCGATGTGAGATTGCGCGGTCGGCATCTTTCTTTACACGGCGCTGGCGCGGCTGTTTGATCGGGCGCGCATGCGATCCTTAAAGTGTCGGCCGCGGCTCTCCTGTCTCCTGGCTTCTACGCTCAGCCTCGCCGCAGCCTGCACAACTTCGGGGAACAGCGGCACCACCGGGTCAATTCAGAGGAGACCCACCGGCGGCAGCACCACCGGCTCGGTGGGCAGCTCGCTCGGCGAGGGATGCGCCTCGGATGCGGATTGCGGCGGAGGCCTGACCTGCTTCACGAACGTCCCCGGCGGCTACTGCAGTAGCAACTGCGACACCGACGCCAATTGCCCGGCGGGCGCCAGCTGTGTCGTGCCGCTTCCGGGCGCGCAGATCTGCGTGTCGAGCTGTCAATCGGTGAACGACTGCACCCGGGCCGGCTACGCTTGCGACACGGATTGCAGCGTCTGCGTTCCGGACGGCACCCAGACCCTGGTCAGCTGCGCGGGTCATCAGGCGGGCGGTGGCGGTCATTTGCCGGACGGGGGCGCTTGTGGAGCGTCGCTTGGGGACGGCGGCTTCGTGAGCTGGAGCGCCGCGGTCGAGGTCAGCGCCAATCCCCTGACCAGCAGCGAGGCCCAGGGCGTGTTGCTGGTGGGCGGTGGAACCAGCCTGACGAGCGCCTTCATGGTGGTCCCGGCGGATGCCGGCAGCCCGCCGCCGGAGAACTGGATCGGTCTCGCGACGTCCCCCGACGACGGGGCGGGATTCACGTCTCAAGCCCCCATCGCCGACGAGCCGGGCACCATCTCGGGGGACCCCAGCCTGGCGATGGATTCGAGTGGCAACCAGTACCTCGCCTACTTCGGCTACGATCCGTCGAGGGGCGGCATCGCACACCTCTGGGTCGCAACCCAAGGAGACGGAGGCTGGAGCTCGCCCCAGGACGTCCTGGGGCCGGGCGACCTGGCAGATGCCGGCGGCGGAATCGACTGGCCCTTCCTGGCGGTCAATCCAGTGACCCGGCAGCCGCTCATCGTCTTCGCCGACTTCGCGGGATTGTTCGGCGGATTCGGTCCGTACCGGATCAAGCTGATCGCCGGGCAACCGGGCGGGACGAGCTTCCTTCCGAGCGTCGACGTCGACGACGGGACTCGCCTGGCTTTCCGCGATCTGCCCTCGATGGCCTTCGATCAGACCGGCATGCTGTACCTGGCATGGGTCGAAGCCTCCGATCCCACCACCGTCGCCGAGGACCAGGCGACCGGCGTCGATCTCACCGGGAGCACCACCAATGCCGTCTACTTCACGACCGCGACGGTGCGGGATGGGGGCGCCGTGACGGTTGCGCCCTCGAACCGGCTGGTCAGCGGGGACGCCGGTGAATCGATCGTGGTGGACAGCGCGCACCTGGCAGTCGAGCCGGATGGCACCGGGGTCTTCGTCACCTACGTGGTGGCCGCCAGCGGCGGCGGAACCGACATCGAGCTGGCGGTGAGCCACAACCAGGGATTCACCTGGCCGGTTCACACCGTGGTGGACGATCAGCCTGGCTGTGCCACGCACTTCCACCCGTCGCCATTTCTGGACATCAAGAATCGGCTGTGGGTCAGCTGGGTCGACAACCGCGACGGCGCCGGCAATGTGTACTGCGCCTTCTCCTCCAACAGCGGCGTGAGCTTCTCGCCCAGCCAGCGGGTCTCGAGTCAGCCGTTCTTCTTCACGACGCTCATTCCCTCCTCTTACGGCGGTGTTCCGGCCTGGCTGGGTGGCTCTCAAATGATGACGGGTTCGGGCACCCAGCTGTATGCGACGTGGACCGGCGCCGAGGGTGGCACGAGCAACAACAGTCCGGCTCACGTGTACTTCGCGAAGGCTCCGCTGCCCTGAGCTTCGCGCTCGCGCGCGGGGGGCCGTCAGGTCAGGTCAGGGTCAGGGCGCCGAGATCGGCAAGCAGACCTGGAAGATGCTCTCCCCCTCGGGCTGCGGCTCGAGCCACAACCGGCCTCCGTGGGCCAGCGCGACGCCGTGGCTCACGTAGCGCGCCAGACTCCGGAGCTGGGTTGTCGAGGGGTGGAAGACCGAGGCCTCGACCGACAAGGATGAGCCGCTCGCTTCCGCGCCAGCCGCGATCCTGACGCAGGCCTCGGCACCCCGCCGCTCGATGGTCACGTCGACCAATCCGTCCAGGCTGGCCGAGAGGGCGCTGCGCAGGAGGTGGGCGAAGAGGCGCTGCAGCCGAAGGTGATCGCCGCGGATCCAGAGCGTGCCGTCGCCGCCCGAGAGGCGCAGGCTGCGCTGCGGCGCCTGGCGCTGTGCTGTTTCCACCGCCTCGTGCAGGACCTGCCCGGTTTCGAGCGACGCGAGCTTGAGGTCGAGCTGGCCAGATCGGATGGCAACCGCGTCGGTGAGCTGCTCGGTGAGATCGTGAATCCTGAGCGCCGAGCGGTGGACCAGCTCGAGCTGACGGCGAGCGGTCTGGTCGGCGGGTTCGCGTCGGAGCAGGGAGGTGGAGCTGGTGAGAATGACCGAGAGGGCGTTGTTCAGGTCGTGCGAGAGGTTGCCCAGGGCCTCGATCGGGAGCTCCTCGCGGGATCCCTGCACGAAGCGCGACGGTTCGGTGGGCACTCCCTGGGACTGCTCAGTCGACGTAGAGCCGATCCAGGGTCGGTTTGTAACGCTGGGCGATCAGCTTGCGCCGCACGCTCAGTTTGGGGGTCAGCTCGCCACTCTCGACCGTGAATTCGAGCGGAAGGATCGCGAACTTCTTGATGGTCGAGTAGCTCGGGAGCTTGGCGTTGAGCTCGTCGAAGGCTTGCTGGACGCCGCTTCGAACCGCCGGGTCCTTCGAGAGATCCTCGAGCGACCGAGCGCTCGAGCCGTGCTGCTGGGCGTAGGCGCGGGCGGTTTCGGGATTGAGGGTCACGAGCGCGGATAGGAACTTGCGCTGGTCTCCGTGAACGACCACGTGGCCCAGCAAGGGCGTGGTCTGCAGCTGATTCTCGAGATTCTGGGGCGCGACTTTCTTGCCGCCGGCGGTGGCGATGATGTCTTTCTTCCGGTCGGTGATGGTCAGATAGCCATCCCGGTCGAGCTCGCCGATGTCGCCGGTTGCGAACCACCCCTCGCTGCTGAGGACCTCGGCGGTGGCCTCCGGCCGGCCGTAGTATCCGAGAAACACCCCGGGCCCCTTCACGAGGATCTCCCCGTCGGCCGCGATCTTGAGCTCGGTGCCGGGCACCGGTGGCCCGACCGTGCCGATCTTGACCCGCCCCGGCAGGTTGACACAGGTGGCGGCGCTGGTCTCGGTGAGCCCATAGCCCTCCAGGATAGTCAGCCCCACCTCCTGGAAGAAGTAGGCGATCTTGGGGTTGAGCGGCGCGCTGCCCGAAACGAAGAAGCGCAGTCGTTTGCCGAATCGGGCGCCGAGGGCCTTCCCGAGCTTGGGAAACACCAGCTGGCGGCCGACGAAGAGCCCCAGGTCGTTGAAGCTGCGCCCTTCGGAGCGCGCCTGGGCGTAGCGCTCGAAGCTGGCCATGGCCAGCTTGAACAGCTTGCCCTTGAGGCCGGGCGCCTGGCTGCCCTGGTTGACCACCGCCGAGAAGGCCTTCTCGAAGATGCGCGGGACCGCCGGAAACACGGTCGGCTCGACTTCGGCGGCGTTGTCGAGGAGCTTCTCGACCGACTCGGCGAAAGCCATCTGGAAGCCCGCGCGAAACCAGCAGGTCTCGATGACCTTGGCGAACACGTGGGCCAGCGGCAGGAAGAACAGAAGCGTGTCGTCCGGCTTCAATACTTGAAGCTGCGCGATGGCGTCGGCCTCGTAAGTCCAGTTCGAGTGGCTCAGAACCACTCCCTTGGGATCTCCGGTCGTGCCGGCGGTGTAGATGATGCAGCAGGGGTCCCCGGCGCGCACCGACGCCATCCGCCGCGCGTGCTCCTCTGCATGCGACTTCCGCCACTCGCGCCCGAGGGCCATGGCGTCCGCGACGGTCTTCTCGAAGCTGCCGTCTCCGCCGGGCTCGAAGCACAGCGCTCCCTGCAGCTGTGGAAGCCGGGCCCGAACCTCCAGCACCTTGGCCGCCTGGGCGCGGGTATCGCAGATCAGATACTTCACCTGCGCGTCGCGGCAGATGTACTCGACCTCGTTGGGCTTGTCGGACTGGTAGATCGGAACCTCGACGGCGCCAGCGCCCAGGGCGCCGAGGTCTGCCCGAATCCAATCCAGGCTGGTGCTGCCCAGAATCGCGACCCGGTCGCCGCTCTGGATGCCGAGGGCCGCCAGCCCGTCCGCCAGGGCGCGCGCGTCGGCCGCGATCTCGCCCCAGGAGACCTCTTGCCAGCGTCCCTCCAGCTTGACCAGCGCCGCGGTCTTCTTTGGGTTTTGCGCGGCCTGTTGCTCGAAGATCGAGACCAGGCTGGGTGCGGGTCCGGGAGGTTGAGGTTGCGCAGTCATGAGTCGACCCCGCGAGAAGGGATTTGGTGAGCTGGTTGAAAGTAACCGACATGGGGCTGGCGATCATCCAGCAAATTCGGGATGCTCCGGGCCTTGCAGCCGGACCCAAACCCGAGCGATCGCGACGCCAGCTCTCGGCGCGTGCGGACGGCCGCGCTCCTCGGCTCGCTCCTCATTCACCTCGCGCTGGGGCTCGTGTTCCTGCACTTCTCGAAGCCGCTCGCGCCGAAGCTTCCGCCCCAGACGGCCAGCATCGAGCTCGAGGTTCAGGCACCGGAGCCAGCGCCGGCCGCGCCTGAGACGCGGGCGACGCCCGAACGCATCAAGGTCAAGACTCCGCGGCCGCGCGTCCTCACCGAGGGGGGTGCTCCGAAAAGGGTAGCCAACGGCCTCGCTGGGGCCGAGTCGGGCGACGTTCCGCATCGGCTCGACCTGGCGCTCCACGGACCGATCGAGACCGCCAGCCCGGGCGGGAAGACCGTCCGCAATCTTCCCGGAGAGAGCGGCGGCGAGGATGTCCATCCGAGCCTCGCTCAAGCGCGCATCACTGCCTGGATCGACGACGACACCGCCACTCGACGCGTGGACAAAGGCCTGGTGGACGATTGGTTCGCCCGGCTTCACAGGTCGCTCGATCGGGCTTTGAACAAGGCTCCCGCCCCGGCGGGCTTGGCCGTGTCGGGCTCGTTGTTGAGCACTTACGCCGCCAATGCTGCCCAGTACGGTGCCACCGGCACCCCGGGTGAACCCTCCGGCCGCGGCAATCCGTCGGCACCGTCTTTCGACCACCAAGGTTCGTTGGGTGCGGCGCTAGGCGCGCCTGGAACCTTTCGCCTCCAGCTCGACAGCAGCTCGAGGGACCCCTGGGCGGTGGTGGAGCTTAGCTACGACCTCGGCGGCAGGCTCCGCGGCTCGAAGGTCCTCGAATCCTCTGGCAACCGCCTGTTCAATCTCCATGTGCTCAATGTGGTCGCGCTGGGCTTGCCCGGCCTTCCGGACTTGCCCGACGGCGGCGAGGGCATTCATGCCGATGGAACTCGTAGCGTTTGGCGGATTCGGGGTCACTTCAGCTTGCAGCACGATCTGAAAAGCCTCTCGGCCAACGACATCTGGTATTTGCCATTGGCGACGGCGGTCGGAATTGCCAGTGGGGTAAACCTCGACGACATCGTCGGGCACGTGACCGGCAAGCCGCAGCTGCAGTGCGAGGTCGAGCTGTTGCAGGTCTACTGAGGCTGTCATCTTCAGGGAGCTTTCATGACACCAACTTTCACGATCGGCGGCGATCTCAAGGTCAACCGACTGGGTTTCGGCGCCATGCGAGTCACCGGCCCGGGGGTCTGGGGTCCGCCCGCGAATCCCACCGAGGCCCGCGCCGTGCTGAGGCGCGCGCTGGAGTTGGGCGTCGACTTCATCGACACCGC
>Ga0302324_100022210_pt1 | contig 12339 bp, 9 predicted proteins | sample Palsa_T0_1_FD_201949 | JGI IMG/M metagenome (GOLD analysis project Ga0302324, IMG submission 201949) | Peat permafrost microbial communities from Stordalen Mire near Abisko, Sweden - Palsa_T0_1 | ecosystem: Environmental > Terrestrial > Soil > Palsa > Peat permafrost | place: Sweden: Abisko...
GGCGGGTCTACCATGAGGAGTTGCCATTCCTGTCGATGATGTTGAACTGTGTGCCGCGCATTCTCGAAGGTACGAACTTTCGCCCGCTGGAACAGCTCTTTAACGACGTGGAAAACGAACCTCCGGATGAGTTTCCACAGGTCGTTTTTATCGAACCGGCTTATACAGATGCCCCCCACTTGGGCATAAGCAGCGACGATCATGCTCCGTCAGCCATCAAGGGCGGGCAGGCATTTCTATTGGAAACCTATCGCAGCATGACGAGTGATCCCGATTTATGGAGCGGGATGGTCATGATTGTGACCTACGACGAGCATGGAGGTTTTTTCGATCACGTTTCGCCGCCAGCTCTTCAGACTGATCCGCCTCCGGGCGTCACGTATAAGAAACCTTTCAAGACATTGGGAGTGAGGGTGCCCGGCTTTGTTATTTCGCCGTTCGTGCAAGCCGGAGCGGTTTTCAACTCGGTCTTGGACCACACTTCGATCCTAAAGCTGCTCGGACAAAAATTCGGGCCAAAAGGAAGTTATTTGGAGACTGTCGATAAGCGGCCCGTCGGAAGCGTTCTTGACGTACTTGATGCTGCAAGCGCTGGGCGCGCCGCGCCCGCAATACCATCGCTTGAAGACTATTTGAAGAGGCAACCCGGTTTCGCTGGGTTTCATCAAGGCAAAGAGCCGGAAACGCTACTCCAATATGCATTTCAGGACGGTCTTGATCGCATCCGCGCACATTCAGTCAGGCCAACCGGGAAGCTTGCTCAATTGCTCGACGCCTTTCCCCAGAGGAGCGACGTTTGATGCGCCGCCAATACCCCGTCGCTCTGCTGATAGCCTTTTCGCTTTTTCTTGGAGGCGCGGGCGGAATCATTACACCGTCCCGCCACCTTACAGAGGAGTACAACAACGCGTTCGCCGCCGCTTCAGCTGGCGATTTGACGACGCTGCGGAACGAAGTGGATGCGGACCCTACAATCGTTAAGGCGACGGAATGGGACGGGCGGACTCTCTTGCATGACGCCGTCGACAAATCGCAAATGGAAGTCACAAAATATCTAATCGATGAGAATTGCGACATCAACGCGCTAACGACCGACAACCGCACCGCGCTGCACATGGCGGCGCAGCACGGCGATATCCCGATGATCACATTGCTCCTCGCCCATGGAGCCAAGATCAATCCTGTCGATAGCAAGGGCTGGACGCCTCTCGATCGCGCCACAAAATGGGGCCATGCGGATGCGGTCGCATATTTGCGCGCTCACGGAGGGCAGGAAGCAACTTCCGCCCACTAGGTCGCCAGACGTTACTGGAAATGCAGAAACCTGCTATCGACAAGACGTAGGGCAACGCTCTAATACCAGTTTAATTCAGTTAGAAATACGCGATAGCTTTTTGCGATTTCCTCGAAACGGTTTGCCGAAGCGCCGAATAAGTCCGCACGTAGAACGGGCCAATTGGCTCCCGCCGTAACGGCATCTTTGACAAACGTGTCATAGGGTTTGCCGGTGTGAACAAACTTCCATCCGAAACGGCCTGGCATGGCCCAAACGCGCTGCCCCTCCGCTTCCCTATAGTCTGCAAAGGTCAGCGCGGCGAGAATTTCATACTCATCGAAATACCGCTCGTAACTACTGCCGAGAAAGAGCAGTTCTTCCAACTGTGCCCCAAGTTTCGCAAACATAAACTCACTGACCGGGACACGATTTTTCGAGTGGGCGGGTATAAGTTTGAACGTGTCATTTATCTGGCCCATCTGATAACCGACCGCAACGCTTAAGGGGCCCGATTTATCGTCGCCGCGCTGAAGGTTTGTCATTGTGAGCAAGATGGCGCGCAAAGCAGGATAGTTGCCAAAGGTCAGCGCGGTTATCCCTGCGGCGTATGACAGAAGGCTGACCGGATACCATCGAGCTGACAACCAAACGAGTATGCCTCCACGATCTTGATTGGCCTCTGCAAGACGGGAAAATATCCTTTCAAGTAGCATCGTCTGCTCGGTCTGCCCCCATCGCACAAGAAGGATCACGGCCAACAGCAGGTCTCGTATGGTCGCGTCATAGTAATCCAGACGCGCCTGAAATGATTCGGCAGATAACCCTGGAACCGATTGCCAGAACGGGTCAGTGGCAAGCGCCCCAAGAGCCGTCTTCAGAAGCTCCGTAACGTAGTCATCGAGTTTGATCCTATCCTTTGGGTCTGCCAGGAGACTTTTCATAGTATCCGACACACTCGGCGACGGAACCGTAGAAGATTTCTTGGCGGTCGCAGCGGATGTTTCGCGCTTCTCGGGGCTTGCCATCACGCACTCCCTTTAGTCGAATATTCAAGTATCGTTCGTACTTCGACGCCTGGCAGCGCGATCTTCCATTGGTTTGTATAGGCGGTAATTCCGGGCAGTTTCTTTTCGATAATTTTTCCGGTCTTCACCTCAACAAAGCACGGAAAGAAATGGCCCGGCGATATCCCACCATTCGTGCAGACGTAAACATCCTCGCCGCAAATGGCGAGGCAAACCGGTGTGCGGGTGTTCCCGTCCAAAAACCACTCGGAAGGTTTGGTCGGTAGAATGATGCTGTAGCTCTTGCCGAATGACACGACGGTCGTCGCCTGCCATCTCAGAAGCATGGATTCTTTCGGCTCATAGGGAAAATCGGGACCAAGGATTAGAATATCGCTCGGATCCTCGTCCTTCGCCTTCTCGGTTTTGAGCGCGTAGCAGGAGCCGTGCTTCGACATGTAGATAAACAGATCGCCGGGTTCCAACTGCTCGAAGCGAGTAATGTTGACTGGTGGGCTGACTTCCATGTTGGTCCCTAGTGCTCAAGTCGGCTTATGAATCGCCGCCAAAGATATTCGGCGGCTTGCGAAGGCGTCATATTCTTTGTGTCGAACGTGGGCTTGTTAGCGCTGTAACCGAAGCCTTCCATCATCGGAGCTAACGCAAGGTCTGCGTTCTTTTCGCTGATATGCAGACTATCGTTGATGCTGCCCGACGAGTGATGCTGGCCTTCGGCGTACGCAATACCGTCGCGGGAGAACATGTCACCGCCATGCCAAATCCGGCAGCTGGATACACTCTTGCCCGCTATGAAAATCTCGGCCGTAAACTCGAGTGTGGTGACAGGATGAAAGTCAAATTCCAACCCGGCTGTCTGCCTTGCCAGCATTGGCAGCGCACCTTCGAAATAGTCCTTTATGGTCTCAAACGACGATTTCAGAAACCGGCGCTTCTCGACATCGGATGCTGGGCGCTTCACCTTGGGGAGATAGGGCTCCGCCCCCACTCGCGAAGCATCGGTACTCCGGCCAGGAAACGGTGTCTCGGAGGAGTGGAGTTCGCCGGGAAACGCGGGAGCACTTGTAGGTTTTGCCCTCTCGTTTCGAACCCCGGCGAGGAGTTGGGCTCGCGCGGTGTTCTTATCGAGCCCTGCGAGCTTGATATGCACGATCTGTCCTAACAGTCCGTCCGGTTCACAGGGCCGAACGATCACGGGCACCAATTTCCGCTTCAGGCTCTGCGGATCTTGTGCGAATGCCGCCGCCCATTCGGGGCTTGCAAATTGGGACTTCATATAGTCGGGGGACAAGACCATGATGGTTCGCGCCGCCTTCTTGGCGGCGTCCTGCATTTCCAAAATGAAATTACTTCCGGGCCGGAAATCCCAAGCCTGAAGAATGACAGAATAGCGTTCCTCTTCGAGGACATAAGCAATCCATTCGGCCCAAGCCGCGTCCGCAGATGTATAGCTGACAAAGAAATCGGTCATGACGCTTCGTTCCGGCAATTTGGTAGGCCCGGCGCAGCACGGCGCCGCGGCAGACTCAGGATGGCGCAGCTTAGCAGAATAGTCGCCCGCAGATTACCGCGAATTCAGCCGCCGCTAACTTCGCCTCCTACCGTTTTAGGGCTGTCAAACGTCCTTCAAGCAGCCAGCTTGCTCCTTTGATCGGCTCTTGCGCAGCAAATGCTTCGCACGCCTTCTTTCGTTGCGGTCGCAAGCGATGCAGCCCGACGCTTCGGACTGCCTATCTCCGGCATCGACATGTCCCTGACATGACCAAATTCTTCTTATTCTTAGGAAGCTCGAAAAAGTGCGTCAAATGTGATGCTGACAATGTATGCGCGATAGAGTGTCTGTGACGCAAGTCAACCACAACGAGATGCCGAGCCTTCATGTTTGCACTAACTGCTTATTTATTTTCGACTTCTGGTGTCTCAACTCCCGCATCGGCTTCTTGTGAATCAACAACGATCGGAAGCTCCGGCAAATTCCAGGTCAGTTCGAGAGCCTGATAGCGAGTCTTTCCGGCATCATCTGCGGCGGACCAGAGCCCGGAGAGCCGTTCGACAAGCACGTCCCTCGTAGAACCTTCGCAAGCGGCTACCCAATTTGTGAGCTTTGGAGCGGCGGTGACAAGCCATGCGATTCCCTCCTCGCTGCCAAGCAATTGCAGAATAACGTAGCGTACAGCACCATCGGCCTCATGCGCGAAGTCTCCATCCAGGAGCAGCTTGTCACCACCTTTCGTCAAGAGCGCGGTGAGATTTGAAATAGTTGTCCCCCTCGTGATCTGATCGCGGACATATTTGAGCAAGGTCTGGCGGGAGCTTGGAGTCACGAGGTCAAGTGCACTGAACCACCGGACCCTAAATCCGGCATCGCCATCGGAGAGAAGTCGCGCAATAGCGCTCTGCAACGCTTCGTAGAGAGCGGGCCCCAAATATGTGGTCTTGCTCGTGCTTTCGCCAAGCGCCATGGCGACCGGCAGCGGTTCGGCGCCCGACGCAATAGCCACGCCCCATTGCTCCGTCGTCAAAGCTTTCAATTTTTCTGTGAGCAATTCTTTTGCTTGCTGCTGCGAATCGCTCTGCGAACCAATTAACACGTGCAAAATCCGAGTGACATTGCCGTCGAGCGCCATAGGTCCGATGGTTTCCCAGAAGGTATCGTAATCGGCAAAATCCTGAATGAATTTCTGGTGCAAATCTTTGTCGATGCAATTCAGATATTCGGGAAGGCCGGAAATAACTTGATCGATAAACAGTTTGCCCATTCGCTCTTCACGGACACGGAGTGAAACAATCCCCCGAATAAGGGCAATGGCTTCTGCATTGGTGGATGCGAGTTTGATCAGAATTTCAAGATTGTCCTGCGTATCGAATTCCAATAGAGCCGTGTCGATGAGGCCGACGAGTTGCAGACGATCACTGAGCAAGACATCCCACGCCTGCCCATTCGGCACCGAAAAGGTGGGACCCGAAAGCATAAGAAGTGCGACTATTCGAGCCTCGACAGGTAGCCGCATCTGCGCATGCGCTTCATGAAACCTGTTCGTCAGTTGCTGACCGTCAAACAACTGCTTGATTTTGTTCTGCGCGGCTCGTTCCGACGTACGTAGCAATCCAAGGCAAAGCAATGAAGGATTCATACCGGGAACGTTGGCGTTCTGGTCTTGGACGATTAGCGCAGCCGCCTCGATCATTTCTTTCCACGGCATCCCGCCGCCGCGGCGGATCAAGGCTCGCAGCTTTGCTTCCGCTTTTGGTGCTAGCGCCGGATCATTGAGGTTATTGGAAAGCTCGGCAATGATTTCTTCGTTGGGTACTTTAGCTTTGAGCGCAGACAAAACCTCGACACTGCTGGCGCTCGCCAACAGGATATTCAAGTACAGTGCTGCGGGTCCCGGAACGACTATTTCTGGGAGCTTCTGCTGTTTTGTGGAAGCCACGGTTGCCGCAGCTATGCAGATAGCCGAGAAATCTTCGGTGAAGGTCGGCGATTTCGTGGCCTGCTCGCTGGTGCCGGCGAGTTTTGTTGAAAGCGACAACAACATGTTTGTTGTTTCCTGAGGAGTACAATGCGCCAGCAATGCAGAGAGCGCTTTGGCATCCTGCGCCGTGAGGGTTTGCCAAGGCGTGGGCTTTCCGAACCCGCGCCGCAGAGTCCACCAGGCAACCGATGTCCAAGCCTGCTCCTTCGGATTCAGGTCATGCAAAATTTGTGCTGCGTTCAAGATGAACGTCGGGTCATTGAGGTCGCCACTCGTTGCTTGATCGATTACACGTTGAAAGACGAGTTCGAAGCCCGGAATTTCGCCGAGACGCTTGATTTCGTCGAGGTTTCGTTCGGTGATGGCAGTCCTGAGTCGCTGTTCGATCAGGATTTGAACGGCGTGTTTTGGTGGCACACCATAATGGATGGCTGCAATAGCGCGCTGCCAGTTCGGATCGTACGAGGCGATGCCAGCTTGGGGAATGCCGACTACTGTACTAATGTCGATTTCGCTGCCTCTGAGATAGATTGCGTAATAGGCAATCGAAACGAATGCGATATCTTCCTTGTGCCATTGCAGCCAGAGAGTTCCGATCTGATTGATCAGCGTATTGATGCTTCGCGGGGTTATCGATGTTCCCGTCAAGGGCGTCAGGGAATTTTCCAGCAACAAGCCCATCAGGTAAATGGAATTGTCATCAATGTGTTGTCCGAAAACAGCACGCATCTGTGTTGTTAGATAAGCTTTCCAATCCGACAGAACTGGGCGCGTTACGCGAAAAGTAAGATCGAAGGTCTTATCCGTGAACGACTGCGCGAGCGCGGGTGCTAGGTCGCCGTGAGTCACAGCGTACATCCGTTCGACGGCGTGAGGGTCGATCGGCAAGATCACTGTCGGCAATAGAGATGAGGAACGCCGGATATGATTGGTCTCCACCGCGCCCAGGAAAAAGCTTCTTATCGTGCCCCACATGGCTACCGCTTCGGCCTCTGGTAAACGGTCGAGGTTGTCAATCACGAACAAGAAGCGCCGGTCAGTGCCCGATACGTCCTCCATGATCTCGCGAAAAATGTTCTGAAATTCTATTGCAGTGGGGTCAGGAGAACGTGTGACCCTGTTGCGAATTCGTTGTATTTCCTTGTTCATGATCAGAGAGACGATTGAATCGTTCTCATGAGGATGCCTATGGGACGTCAGATTCTCCCAGCTCCAAAATTTCTTTGAAAGCGGCGGCCAGCGCCAAGAAAACGGCCACCAAGCAGGTCGCCAATAGAGATAAAGGAGCGATGCAAAAGTGATCGGGAACAGCAATATCGCCAACCCCGCTAGAACTGCGGCATGAACATACGGCGATGGCGTTTTACCGAAAGCATCAACGACCCAGTCGTGACCGACAAGTTCCATGCCGAGCGGCAAGAGAAGCAGAGAAAAAAGAGCCACGCGACCGGTCGTGGTTAGAGTCGGTGTCGATGTGGCTTCGGTATCTTCAACTTGGCGATTCAAGTGATCGAGACGGTCTTGCCATTTGTCGGGATCAAGCGTGAGCTTGTGATCCATCAAAAACTTGATCAGTGTCTCAAGAAAGGAACGACGCGGGGGGTCGCTTTGATGAAGCCATGCGTCGTATGAAAAGCAGTAAACTTTGGCGTTCCCGTCGTCTTTAGCGAGGTCGTCTTGCACAAGCTTTACGACCGTGGACTTCCCGCTTCCCCAAGCGCCGAGCAGGCCTACGACCTTCAAATCCTTCTGCGTTCGAATTACGGATGCGATCGCACGAGCTAACCGGGCGTGAGAGCCGAATTGGTCCTCCGAAGCAGGTTCATCGCGAATAAAATTAAGTACGGGGTCATCGGCCGTCGTTGGTGATCGATCCATTGTTCCGCCGATAATTGATTTCTTGTTCAAATACAGGTCGCAGTTACGCTAGAACGTAAGTGGAACAAAATCCAGCCCTTTAGGATACTGGAATCTAGCGGCATCGAGACTTGGCGTACGCGATGAATAGCCCGAAATCGTAGCTATGTTGATCTGGAAGTGGGGGTCGAGGGTCGTTCTCGAAAACCAAGTTATTGAAATGCGCGGCCTTCGGCGTCGTCATTTCATCCTCTGGACGGCGTAAGTTCTTCGAAATTGCCGCTTTCCTGAGGCTGGGACGAGCAATTTTCTATTGTAAGCCAATGGTTTAACTCGGCAAGAATACGCTTAGCATAGCTTAGCGTTTTGGCGTAATTATAAACTAGAGCTTAGTTTGGATATGTGCTAATATACTAAGTATGGCTAAGCAAAATGGCAGTAAGCTAAACCAACTAAGCCGAGAGCTACCCGAAGGGCTTCTCGTCGATGCGGCGTGGCTCAGTAAGCACGGCTATTCTACGTCACTGAGAAGCCAGTACGCAGATGCCGGCTGGCTCCAACAGCCAGCCCGCAGAGTGTATCGGCGCTCACGCGGTGAGCTGACCTGGCAACAGGTCGTCGTATCGCTGCAGAGCCTCCTCAATTATCCCCTCGTTGTCGGCGGTCACACAGCGCTCGAACTCTTAGGGCTTGCCCACTATCTCTCGCCAAACACGAAAGACGTGAATCTCTACGGCACGAAAGCGCCGCCCAGCTGGCTCCCGGAACTAAAGGTTGACGTTCACTTTCACTATCACAACGAACGAAGGTTATTCGTCAAAGCATCGACAAACGGGCGTTCACCCGCACATGACAAAGCACCGCCAAGCGAACGCGTTGTCACAATCAACGTCGGATGGAATGACGAATGGCCTCTGAAACTTTCCACGCCCGAGCGCGCAATCTTGGAAATGCTCGACGAGCTGCCGGCGCATGAAAGCTTCGATCACGTCGACAAAATCATGGAAGGCTTGGTGAACCTTAGCCCACGGCGGTTGCAGGAACTTCTCGTAGATTGCAAGAGCGTAAAGGTGAAGCGGCTCTTCTTCTATTTTGCAGATCGCCATAGCCACGCTTGGCTAAAGCACTTGAATAAGAAAGCCATCGATCTCGGCAAGGGTAAGCGTATGCTCGTGCGAGGCGGCAAGCTCGATCATCGCTATCAGATAACGGTTCCGGACAATCTGAATGCCCTTTCAAGATAGATATCTGCGCCAAGCGGAACTTCTCGTCCGCGTCCTGCCGTATGTGGCCGAGGAAAAGTGCTTCGCGCTCAAGGGCGGCACCGCGATCAATTTCTTCTATCGGGATATGCCGCGGCTCTCGGTTGATATTGACCTGGCCTACATACCGGTTGCGCCGCGCCCGGAATCGCTAAAGGCCATCGACGCGGCTCTGAAGCGTATCGCTGGCCGCATCAAAGCGGCAATCGAACGCGTCAACATTCAAACGAGCGGAACGGAGAATACGGTCACGAAACTGCTCATCCAATCCGGCAACACTCAGACCAAGATTGAGGTAACGCCGGTCTTGCGCGGTTCCGTCTATGAGCCCGAACTGAAATCGGTCTCGCGATCGGTTGAAGATCGGATCGGCTTCGCGGAGATGCTGGTTTCATCATTTCCCGATCTCTATGGCGGCAAGCTTGTAGCAGCCCTTGATCGACAGCATCCGCGAGACCTGTTCGATGTCCGCGACCTCTTTGCGAACGAAGGCATTATCGACGATATGCGGCGCGCCTTCATCGTTTACTTGATTAGCCATGACCGGCCCATGGCGGAGGTTTTGGCTCCGACGCTTCTGAATATCGAGCCGGAATTTCGAACGAACTTTGAAGGTATGACGCTGGAGCCGGTTACGCTCGACGAACTTCTTGCGGCGCGCGAGACCCTTATTGCCGATATTGTCGGAAAAATGCCGCGCGCGCACCGCAAGTTTCTGATCTCATTCGAACGCGGCAAGCCAGATTGGGATCTATTGAACGTTCCTCATGCGCGCGATCTTCCGGCTGTCAAATGGCGGCAACTGAATCTCGACAAGATGACCGCAGAGAAGCGAGCGAAGTTAATCTCTCAGCTCGAAGCGGTGCTTAACGAGCAGGGAGCATAGATAGCGCGAGCGTCGGATCACTGTTTGCCGCTGCGAATCACGCGGGCTCTGGGTCGGCTGACAGTGCAGGAGCCGGTATCTGGGGAGATGAACCGAAAATTCCAAAGTGACTCTGTATCAGCTTCGCCGCTGAGGTAGGGTGCGGGTTCAGATTTGTAAGCTAAAGCTTTGATTTATGGGAATAATGTCAAGTTTTTCTGCTAAAAAACTTGACGAAATGACCGGTCGAGCGTAGGTTACGCCTGCCATGTACCGTCCGCCTCATAAGCTCTCTGAGCCGCACACGACCACGATGAAAAGCGTGCGCGCGCGCATTGAAAAAGGCGGGGAACGCCTTTGGCGGCTGGAGGATTTCTCCGGCCTGCCCTCTGGGGCCGTTGCACAGGCGCTCTCGCGCCTGTCGAAGACCGGGCTTATCCGGCGTCTCAGCAAGGGAACATACTACCGGGAAGGTGAAAGCAGCTTTGGAAAGACTCTGCCTAACCCTGCCGCGCTCCGAGCCATTGGGATTCAGAAGAAGGCGATGTTTCCGGCGGGCATTTCCGCTGCAAACTTGTTGGGCTTTACAACGCAAGTGTCGGTGCGAGGCGAAGCCTCTACCTCATATGCGAGCCTTCCGCGAAAGCTGATCGGCCCAGAACTGGTCATCCATACGCGCAGGCCGGAAGCGTGGGCCGGTCTCAGTGAAACGGAAGCGGCAATTCTCGACTTCATCCGTCGCGGTGGGCGCACGAGCGAATTGGCACCCGAGGAAACCATCCGCCGCTTGAGCGATCTGCTTTCGAAGACAAAAACCTACGCGCGACTCCTCGGCGTGGCTGCAAGCGAGCCACCGCGCGCGCGCGCAATTCTCGGCGCGCTTGGCGAGAAAATTGGCGCGGATCGGAAGAAGCTTACGGAACTGCGTGCCACGCTCAACCCGCTGTCGAAATTCGAATTCGGCGTGTTTGCCGCGATGCCGAATGCCAAGGACTGGCAGGCGAAGGGAGCGCGCTAGCATGAAGCTTTTCGAGCACAAGGAGTTTGAGCAGGCCATTCTTCGCGCCGAACAGCATTTCCGCACGCGGGGACTCAGGGCCGCGATCATTGAGAAGGACTACTACGTCACGGAAGCTCTGCGCCTTGTTGCGTCGGCCGCAAAGGGCAACGTGATCTTCAAAGGCGGGACCAGCCTTTCGAAAGGCTGGAACCTGATCGAGCGATTTTCGGAAGACGTGGACATATTTCTCAATCCGGACGAACTCAGCGCTCGCGCGATCGATCGCGAACTGAAGCGTATCCGCGATGTCGTCGCCAAACATCCCGGCCTTGTGCTCGTACCCGGCGAAGGCCAAACGATTGGCGGCTTTGGCCGCAATGACAGATTCTCTTATAAGCAGCGCTTCGACGCTGCCGGCGGAATTGCGAACAAGGTTCTGCTCGAAATCGGCACTGCCAGCGGCAATCAGCCCGTCGAGACACGAGAACTCCGTTCATACCTTGCCGAGTTCCTCAGCGATACCGGACAGAGCCTTGGCGCAGAGGACGAAGCGAGCTTTGCGATGCCGCTCCTTCACTTCCGGCGCACCTTCGTCGAGAAGATGTTTGCGATTCACGACAAGGTCGAACTTCTCAAGCGTGAAAAGCGGCCCCTCGGAAGCTACGCGCGGCACTATTACGACCTGTCGCGTCTTGCTGTGACGAAGGAAGTCCAGGCGATGCTGAATTCCGCCGAGTATGCCGCGATCAAGGCGGACTACGACCGGATAAGTAAAGAGTATTTCGCGAAGAACTACCGCCCACCTGAGGGACTAAGCTTCGCAAACAGCGATGCCCTGTTTCCCGGCGAGGATCTCAGTGCCGCTTTGGGCAAAGAATATGACGCGCAATGCCGCGTCCTTTGTTACGCGGCGTATCCAAATTGGGGTGATGTGCAGAGCATGTTCGCCGGGTTAAGGGGAAGACTCTAAGCGCCGCCAGCCTTCGTCGTTAGTTGCGACAAACTATGTAGCCGAACGCGCTAGCTTCGGCACAGGCCGAGAAAAATGACATGAGCAGCCAATATAACTGAACAAAGTGCGGCCTAGGCGCAACGCCGCCCTTAATGTCGCTAAACGTCTGTTCGACCTGCTGCTTACTCAGCGAAGATGTAACAATAAACACTCGCCGGATGGTATCGGGGGCCGATCTTGCTTCCGCAATGTTCGCCTCCATCACCGCCGACTGTCCCCGTACCAATCTGGAAATTTGAGTCTGGACACCGTCGTTCACGTAAGCGGTAGCCCACTTCGCCAACTTTGGTCCCATTGTATCTGGCGCGAGACTCATGCGGCCAAGATTTTTCATCGCTTGGCTGACAGCGATATGGAAAGGCGAAGCACCCAACGAAAGGTCGTCGTGCTTGGCGTGATAAAAACTGATCTTTTTTGGATTCGAATTGTTACTAATGCCAATGAAGTCAGCCCATTCATCGCCAAGGTCATCACAAACGAGGATATCATCCCCCGTGGAAACACTATCGACTATCTTGCGAAATACCGATGTCGGGCCGAACGATTGTTGTGCAGCCGTGAACGCACCC
>Ga0302324_100022211_pt1 | contig 12338 bp, 7 predicted proteins | sample Palsa_T0_1_FD_201949 | JGI IMG/M metagenome (GOLD analysis project Ga0302324, IMG submission 201949) | Peat permafrost microbial communities from Stordalen Mire near Abisko, Sweden - Palsa_T0_1 | ecosystem: Environmental > Terrestrial > Soil > Palsa > Peat permafrost | place: Sweden: Abisko...
CGCTCGCCCGGCTGGGCGTCTGGCGCGGGCTGCTCTTGGTGGCCACGGCGGCTGGAGACATTCGGCCCTTCGTGGCGGAGTTGGGACCGTGAGACTGGTCCTAGCCGCGCTGCGACGGCCGCTCACCGTAGTGGTGGCGCTGATCGCCATCGCGCTGTGCGCCATCCTCGCCGTCCAGCGCATGCCGGTCGATATCTTCCCGCAAGTCGGCGATCCCGCCATCTTTGTCGCGCAGCCTTACGGCGGCATGGACCCGGCCCAGATGGAAGGCTATCTCACGTATTACTACGAGTATCACTTCCTTTACATCACCGGCATCGACCACGTGGAAAGCAAAAGCATCCAGGGCGCGGCCCTCATGAAGCTGGTGTTCCATCCGGACACCAACATGAGCCAGGCCATGTCGGAAACCGTCGGCTATGTGAACCGCGCGCGCGCCTTCATGCCGCCGGGGACCGTGCCACCGTTCATCACCCGCTTCGACGCGGGCAGCGTAGCCGTTGGCCTACTGGTCTTTAGTAGCGCCGCGCATTCGCAAGGGGAGATGCAGGATTTCGCGATCAACCGCGTGCGTCCCTTGTTCGCAACCTTGCCCGGCGTTTCCGCGCCGCCGCCGTTCGGCGGGAATCAACGCACCATCGTCGTCATGCTCGATCCGGCCAAGCTGCGGCAATACCGGATCTCGCCCGAAGAAGCCATCGCCGCCGTCAGCCGATCCAGCGTGGTCATGCCATCCGGCAACATGTTCACCGGCATGATCGAGCGCATTGCCCGCACCAATTCGGCGCTGGGCGCGAATCTCGCCGATCTGCTCAGTACGCCAATCCGGCCCGTGCCGGGCGCCACGGTGTATCTGCGCGACATCGGAACCATCGATAACGGCACCGACTTGGTCACCGCCTACGCTCACGTCAACGGCAAGCGGACCGTCTACATCCCCGTCACCAAGCGGTCCGACGCATCCACGCTGGCGGTGATCGATGCCGTCAAAGCCGCCATCCCGGAGTTCAAGAAAGCCCTGCCGGAAGACGTCGACGTAAGCTTGCAATTCGACCAGTCGCCCTACGTCGCCAATTCGCTGCGCGGCCTGGTGATCGAAGGATTGCTGGGCGCGGCCCTCACCGGCCTGATGGTGCTGATCTTCCTGCGCGACTGGCGCAGCGCGCTGATCGTCATCCTGAACATCCCGTTCGCCCTGCTGGCCGCCGTGATCCTGCTCTGGGCGGCCGGCCAGACCATCAACATCATGACGCTGGGCGGACTGGCGCTGGCCGTCGGCGTATTAGTAGACGAGGCCACCGTCGAAATCGAGAACATCCACAGCCAGATGCTGCCCGGCGTATCGCGTGCGCGCGCCGTGGTGGAAGCCTGTCGCCGGACAGCCATGGCGCGCCTGCTCTCCATGTTCTGCATCCTGGCCGTTTTCGTGCCATCGTTCTTCATGGTCGGCGTGGGTCGCCAGCTTTTCGTGCCGCTGTCGCTGGCGGTGGCCTTTTCGATGATCGCGTCGTATCTGCTCTCCAGCAGCTTGGTCCCGGTATTTTCGACCTGGCTGATGCGGGAAGCGCATCGCGGCGAGGAGCGCGAAGGCGCCTTCGGACGCCTGCGCGGATTTTACGAACGCTATCTGAATGGCGTCCTGCGGTTTCGTTGGCCGCTGGCGATCGTGTATCTGGTCTCGGCGCTGGGACTCCTGTATCTGGTCCTGCCGCGCATGGGGACCGAACTGTTTCCGGACGCCAATGCGCCGCTGCTGCGCATCCGTCTGCGCGCTCCCGCCGGCACCCGCATCGAGGAAACCGAACGCATCGTCCTGCACGCTCTCGATGTGATCCAACGCCAAGCCGGCCCGGAGAACATCCGGATTACCAGCGACTTTCTGGGCCTTATCCCTTCCAGCTACCCCGTGGATCTGATCCATCTCTTCACCAGCGGACCGCAGGAGGCCATTATCCAGGTGGCGCTGCAGCCCGATGCCCCGCGCGGGGAAGCGCTCCGTGAACGGCTGCGCGAGGCGCTGCCCCGCGAGCTGCCGGGCACTCAAGTCTCCTTCGAAGCGGCCGACATCATCACCCAGGTGATGAGCTTCGGCTCGCCCACCCCCGTCGAAATCGCGGTGCAGGGAGTCAGTCTGCAGAACGATTACGCTTACGCGCAGAAAGTCCGGACGCAGTTGGCAAAGCTCGGCTTCCTGCGCGATCTGCAGTTCGCGCAGGAGAACGATTATCCGACGCTCGACATCTCGATCGACCGCGAGCGCACCGGCCAGTTCGGCCTGACTATGGCGGATGTGGCGCACTCGGTGGTGTCGGCGACGTCTTCTTCCCGCTTCACCGATCCCAACTACTGGCGCGATCCGAATACCGGCAACGCCTTCCAGATTCAGGTTGAGCTTCCCCAAAACCAGATGCAAAGCGTCGCGCAGGTCGGCGGCATTCCCGTGATGATGGCCGGCGGCGCCAAGCCCCTGCTGGACGATATCGCCAGCCTGAAGACAGGCACGATGCCGGGCGAGATCGACCGGTATAACGGCCAGCGCGTGGTGAGTCTGACAGCCAACATTCATGGCATCACACTGGGCGAAGCCGCCCGCAAGCTCAACCAGGCGTTAGCCGCGGCGGGCGCGCCGCCCAGGGGTGTTTCGGTCCGGCTGCGCGGCGAGATTCCGCCGCTCGAACAAACCATCTCGGGATTGCGCATCGGCTTGCTGCTCGCGGTTGTGGCGATCTTTCTGTTGCTCTCGGCGAATTTCCAGTCCGTGCGGCTGGCGCTGGCCGTCGTGCTGACGGTGCCGGCGGTGCTCTGCGGAGTCCTGCTGATGCTGCTGGCCACCGGCACGACGCTCAACGTCCAGTCGTTCATGGGCGCCATCATGGCTATCGGCATCGCGGTGGCCAACTCCATCCTGCTGGTGACCTTCGCGGAGCAGGCGCGCCACGCCGGGCGGACCACGCTGGATGCCACCCGCGATGGCGCCGGCGGCCGGCTGCGCGCGGTGCTGATGACCGCCTCCGCCATGACTTTCGGCATGCTGCCGATGGCCATCGGTTTCGGCGAAGGCGGCGCACAAGCTGCGCCGCTGGGCCGTGCGGTTATCGGCGGCCTGATCGTTTCGACATTTGCGACGCTCACCATCCTGCCTGCGATCTACGCTATCCTGCAGCGCAAAGCTTCCGTTACTTCGCCGTCGCTCAACCCGATGGATCCTACGAGCCGATATTATGACGCGACTTAATCAGATACGGATCGCCCGCTCGCCCCTTCGCCCGAGCGCCCGGTCACTCCTGCTTGCGGCAGTGCCCTTCTTCGTCTGGGCCCAAACCGTGGACTTGGTCCCTGTAGTTTCCAAACCCGTCTCGCGCACCGTCGAACTGCCCGCCGAAATCCTGCCGTACCTCACCGTCTCGCTGCACGCCAAAGTGCCAGGCTACGTCGAGCGTGTCCTGGTGGATCGCGGCAGTATCGTCAAACAAGGCGAACTCCTCGCCGAACTCAGCGCGCCAGAACTGGAAGCCCAAAGCGCGGAAGCGGAGTCAAAGGTGCAGGCTACCCAATCCGAAAAGCTACAAGCCGAAGCGCAGCTCGCCGCGGCCGAGAGCACCTACGGCCGCCTCCGCAAGGCCGCCGAAACACCCGGCGCAGTGGCCGGCAACGAAGTGATCCAGTCGCAGAAGCAGGTGGAAGCCGCCCAAGCCCTGGTGCGCGCGCGCGACCAAGCCCGGCAAGCCGCGGCCGCCGCCGTGCGGTCCCAAAAGGACATGGAAGCCTACCTGAAGATCGCCGCCCCATTCGACGGCGTGGTCACAGATCGCTTCGTGCATCCCGGCGCCTTGGTGGGACCGGGCGCGGATCCTGTGCTGCTGGTGATTCAACAGATCTCCCGCCTGCGATTGGTCGTGCCCGTGCCCGAACAGGACCTGGGCGGAACGCTGCGTGGCGCGAGCGTTCCTTTTCGTGTGCCGGCCTATCCCGACCGTACATACACCGGAACCGTCTCCCGCATCGCACACGCGCTCGATCCCAAGACGCGCACCATGCCCGTCGAACTGGACGTGTTCAATCGCGATGGGACCCTCGCGCCCGGCATGTATCCAAGCGTCAAATGGCCCGTGCGGCGCGAACGTCCCGCGCTATTCGTCCCCAAGACCAGCGTGGTCGTCACGACCGAGCGCACCTTCGTCATCCGCGCGCGCAACGGCCGCGCCGACTGGGTGGACGTGAAAAAAGGCGACGCCGACGGCGACCTGATCGAAGTCGGCGGTGCAATCGCAGCCGGTGATAAGGTGGTTCGCCGCGGCACCGATGAGTTACGCGACGGCATGCCCATAGGCGGCGGAAAATGATCTCCCGCCGCAGTCTGATCCAAAGCCTGCTCCCCACCGCCGCGGCCCTGGCGCTGCCGCCGCGCCGCCCGCTCTTTGCCTTTGTAGGCAGCTACAGCAACCACCAAGGCCCCGAGGGCAGCCACGGCAATGGACAGGGCATCTACCTCTTCCAAATGAACCCCGAAACCGGGGCGATTACCCAACGCGCGGTCTTTCCGAATCCCACAAACCCTTCGTGGCTGGCGCTCGACCCCACGGAGACGCATCTCTACTCCGCCAACGAGACGGCCGACGGATCCGTCGGCGCCTACTCCATCGACCCCGCGAGCGGCCAGCTTACGCTGCTCAACACCATAAGCTCGCAAGGCGCAGGTCCCGCGCATCTGAGCGTCCACCCGTCCGGCAAATACGTGCTGGTCGCCAACTACGCCGGCGGTACTGTCGCGGTCCTGCCCATCCTTTCGCACGGCGAACTGGGTCCGGCCACGGACATCAAGCACGACGAAGGTCCAGTCGGTGCGGTGCATGCGTCCGACGCGCCCCCCGGCAGCTTCGCCATTAGCGGCCACGACAGCGTGCATGCGCACATGATCCAGTCCGATCCCTCCGGCCGATTCGTGCTGGCGGCCGACCTGGCCTTGGACCGCATCTTGATCTGGAAGTTCGATGCGGCGCGCGGTGTGCTTTCCCCGAACGATCCCCCGTGGGTGGCTCTGCCGCCCGGGGATGGTCCGCGCCACTTCACTTTCCATCCCAACGGCCGCTGGCTGTATTCGCTGCAGGAAGAAGCTTCCACGCTGGCGACGTTCGATTATGACGCCGCGCGCGGCAGGCTGACGCCCAAGCACACCGTCTCCACCCTGCCCAAGGGTTTCGCCGGTACGAGCTTCACTTCGGAAGTGCGCGTTTCCCCCGACGCGCGATTCGTATACGCCGCAAACCGGCTGCACGATAGCATCGCCTGGTTTTCCATCGGCGACGCCGGCGCCCTCACCTTCGCCGGCGAGGAATGGACGCGCGGCGACTATCCGCGCAGCTTCACCATCGATCCCACTGGCGGTTTCCTCTACACCTGCAATCAGAGAAGCGACGCCATCGCCTGCTTTCGGGTCAACCGCAAAACGGGCGGGCTTACGTTTGCCGGCAAATATACGCCGGTCGGCACGCCGGCCATCATTGTCTTTCTGGCAGTAGGGCGGCGCCGTGCGCCGCCGCCGGGCTTAAGCCAAGCTGGGGGAGCATAGCTCGCCGCAGCGGCACATGGAGCCGCCCCACCTACGTCGCGGCGAAGCGATAGCCTACCCACGGCTCCGTCAGGATGTACTTGGGTTTGGCGGGGTTCGGCTCGATCTTCTTGCGCAACTGATTGATGAAGACGCGCAGATACTCGGGCTCGTCGCCATAGTCGGGGCCCCACACGGCTTGCAGCAACTCGCGGTGCGGCACCGGCTTGCCGGCTTGCGAAACCAAATAGCGCAGCAGATCGAATTCCTTGGGCGTGAGGCGCGTCTCTTTTCCCTTGACCTGGATGCGCCGCGTATCGAAGTCGATCCGCAGGTCCGTGGTGACCACCGAGTGCGGACCGTTTTCAGGCGAGGTGGGCGCGCGCCGCAGCGCCGCCCGGATACGCGCCAGCAGTTCCTCCATGCCAAACGGCTTGGTGATGTAATCGTCGGCGCCCGCGTCCAGCGCGGCCACTTTATCCTTCTCGCTGTTGCGAACGGAAAGGATGATGACCGGCACGTCCGACCCGGAGCGCAGTTGCTGGCAGGTTTCCAATCCGCTCATGCCGGGCATGTTCATGTCCAGCAGCACCAGGTCCGGCATTTCGGCGGAGATCCTGGTGAGAGCGTCTTCGCCGTTACGGGCCTCGATCACCTCGTACTTGTGGCCGACGAGCGTGGCCCGCATCACCCGGCGGATTTGCGGGTCGTCGTCCACCACGAGAATCTTTCCGGCGCTCACGAAATCATTTCACCACGGTACACGGGCAACGAGAAACTGAATACGGAGCCTTGCCCGGGTTCGCTGGTCACCCAGATTTTGCCGCCATGCGCTTCCACGATGCCTTTGGCGATAGCCAGGCCCATGCCGGTGCCCGGCACGCGGAAGCGATGCTCGCGGGCGCGGAAGAATTTGTCGAAGATGCGCAGTTGTTCCTGTTCGTCGATGCCGCTGCCGCGATCGGCCACGCTCACGACCACGCGGCCTTCGCCTGCGCGCGCCGAAATGGTGAGCGGCGACTGGGGCGGCGAGTACTTCAGCGCATTGTCCAGAAGCTGCCGCAGCACCTGCTGGACGAAGTCGAAATCGGCATCGGCGGCGGGCAGAGCGTCCTGCAGCCGGACGTCGACGAAGCGGTCATGCAGCAGCGGTTTCAGCTCCGCGACCGTGGCGCCGACGATCTCGCCGATATCTTGCGCCCTCTTTTCGAGATGTAGTTTGCCCGCTTCGATGCGCACCATTTCCAGCACTTCGGCGACCAGCCGGTTCAGCCGGTCGGCCTCTTCGTCGATGATGGTCATCAACTCGCGGTCCGCATCCGGGCGGGGTTGACCGAGAAGACTGGTGGCGGCGGCTTTAATGGAGGTGAGCGGCGTTTTGAAATCGTGCGCCAGGGCGTCCAGCAGCGCGGATTTGAGTACCTCGCTCTGGCGCGCCGCTTCGGCGCGGCTGGCTTCCTCGAGGGTGCGCGCCCGTTCGATCCCGATGGCCACCAGATAGGCGACCGCGTTAAGCACCGCTTCGGACGGCAGCGGTCCGGTCAGCCCCAGGTTGCCCAGCGCCTGGCCGCCCAGGCGGACGGGAACTATGGCGAAGCCCCGGTTTCGATCGACGAGAGCTTCGTCACGGTCCACTTGCAATTGCTCGTCGGAGAGCAGCGGATCGTCCGGTCCCCAGCGAAAGGTTTCGGGAGTCAACCTGGCGTGGAATGCGGCGGTGGTCACACCCAGGATTCGCACCACGCGCGCGACCAGATCCTGGCTGGCGGTGCGTGCGCTGCCGCTGAGCAGCAGGCTCTGGCTCAGGGCATACAGGCCTTCGACTTCGCGGCGCCGCGCGACCGCCTCCTGGGTGCGGCGTTTGGCTCGCGCCGAGAGCTGGCTGGCCATCACGGCAGTAATGAGAAATGCGGTCAGCGCCACCCAATTCTGGGGATCTTGCACCTCGAATGTGCCGACCGGTGGAAGGAAGTAGTAATTGAATCCGAGCACGGCTGCGAATGAAGCGACGGTGGCTTCCAGCAGCCCCCACCAGGTCGAGATGCCGAAGATGACGAGCAACAGCGTTAAGGCCACCGTGGTGTTGTTAACGGACACCACCCGGAAATAGAATACGATCGCCAGAGCCACGGCGGCGAGCGCGCCGATCAGGTGGATCGCGCGGCGGATGCGGGGGGTGTTCATGTTGTGTGGGGCGGACCTCCAGGTCTGCGCGGGTCCTCCAGGACCCGCCGGCGTGGACACATCAGACTCCGAAGACGCGGTTGAAGAATTCCCGCGTCTTCTGGCGGATCTCGCCCAGCTTCAGATCCAGCCGCTGATCGTGCAATTGGTCGGGAGTCCAACGGCGCACCAGTTCCGCGAGCGTCTCGGACTGGGAAGGCGAGGTGGGCAAGTGGCCTCCCGCATAGCCGCTGGCGACGCGCAACCCGTGATCGATGGCGCGGTAGAACACGGCCGCGTCGCGCAGAAAGTCGGCATCCTCGCGCTCCAGATGGCCCATTTGCTCGATGACATCGATGCGCGCGGGCGTGTTCAGCACCTTATAGAATATCCCCGCGCCGCGCAGCCGGAGATACATTAAGGCGAAGTCGATATCGTAGTATCCGCCGATGGCGGCCTTCAGAGGATTACGGGAGGCTTGCTCCTTCTCGAGGCGCGTGCGCATTTGCGCCAGTTCTTTGCGCGACCGGCCGCTTTGCCCGTACCGCCGCCAATCCACTTCCTGCAATTTGTGCAGGAATTCGGTCGCGCCTTCCAAGTTGCCGGCCACCGCGCGCGACTTCATGTAAGCGATTCCTTCCCACGTTTCCGCGTGTTTGGCGAAATACTCCCAATATGCGCCTTCGGGCTGCACTAGGGCGCCCTCGCGGCCGTTGGGGCGCAGGCGCGTATCCACCGTGAACATGATGCCATCGCCGGTGTACGCGCTGATGGCGTCGATCATGCGCTCGGCGATGGCGGTCCAAAAGGCCTGTTCGGGGGCATCTTCATCGGGAATCACGAAAATCAAATCGGCGTCCGACGCCAGGTCGAACTCGCGCATGCCGAGCCGCCCCAGCGAGATCGCCATCATCTGGCGCGCCGGTAGATATTCAGGATTGGCCGGCCGGGGCGCGTCCTGCAGCGCGATGCGATAAGCCGCCGCGATCACCGCGTCCGCCAGATCGGATGTGCGCTCCAGGGTTTCGAAGATGGGCGCCGGACGCAGCAGGCTATCGCTCTGGATGCGGAACATCTGGCGGCGGAAATAGCCGCGTAGCGAGGCGCTGTCGGTGATGGCTTCCTGGGGGGCTTGCCGGGCGGTATCTTCGGGCGGCGGAGCGGCCGGGTCCAAATCCGCCAGCATCTCGGGATGCCGCAGAAGCTGATCTCCGAAATACTGGCTATGTTCGAAGATGTCGACCACGCGTTCGACCAGTTTGGAATCCGCGTCGAGGCGCGCCAGCCACTCGGCATCCTCGGAGATTTTCTCCAAGAAAATTTCGCAACGCTCGCGGCCTCGGTTCAGCTTCGCGCGCGCCAGGGAGGCGGCCAGTTGCGGCGCGTTCCGCTCCAGATAGCGCGTAAGATGGCTCGGCGCCGACGGCGGGAGGTCCAGATCGAGCGGGCGCCAGCGGTCGTCCGTCTCGCCATCCACGGGAATGTAGTACATGGGCTTGCGCGCCTGGATGACGCGGGCGTACATCTCGCGCACGTTACCCAGATGCTCCTCCAGCCGTATTTCTAGCGATTCCGCGGTAAGCGGCTCGCCGATTTCGGCCGGCATCTTGCGCGCCAGCACATCCAGTTCCTCCGCGCTGGTGGGCAGCGTATGAGTTTGCCGGTCGTCGTAGAATTGCAGCCGGTGCTCGATGTGGCGCAGGAACTCGTAGGCGGAAGCCAGGCGCGCGTACTCGCTGGCGGAGAGCAGGTTCTTGTCGTGTACGCGGGACAGGGCGAAGAGCGTGCCGCCATGCCGCAGCCAAATCTCGCGGCCGCCGTGCAGCCGTTGCAGGCATTGCACCAGGAATTCGACGTCGCGGATGCCGCCGGGCGCCAGTTTGATATCCAATCCGGCGTGCGCGCGTTTGGCGGCCAGTTTCTCGCTGATGCGCTCGCGGGCTTCGGAAACCGCTTCGACGGCGCGGAAATCGAGGGTGGTCGAATAGATCAGCGGCTCGACGAATTCCAAGAGTTCGCGGCCCAAGGCCATATCGCCGGCGCAAACGCGCGCCTTGATCAGCATCTGCTTTTCCCAATCGCGCGCGCGTTCCTGGTAATAGCGTTTGGCGCCATCGAGCGAGATACAGACCTCGCCCAGGCGGCCATCCGGCCGCAGCCGCAGATCCACGCGGTAGCAGGAACCATCCCCGGTGTACGTCGAAAGCCACTCGGTGTACTGATTGGCTACTTTCTTGAAGAACTCCTTGTTGGTGACGATGGCGGGTCCAGTGGTCTCGCCGTTTCCCGAGTACACGAACATCAGGTCGACATCCGAACTGTAATTGAGCTCCTGGCCGCCCAGCTTGCCCAGCGCGATCACGGCAAAACCGCAGGCGCGAGGTTGGCCGTCGGGTCCCTCGCACAGCGGCTCGCCATGGCGCGCCGTGATTTGCTCGCGGATCTGGCGATAGGTGAAATCCAGGATGGCGTCGGCCAGGTTGGACAACTCGCCGGTGATGTCCGCCAGCGCAGCGAGGCCCAGCACGTCGCGCAGCAGGATGCGTAACGACTGCCGCCGCCGGAAGCGCGCCAGCAGCACCGGCGCCGGCAGATCGGGGGCTTCGGCGGCGCGGAATTGCAGCAGGCGCTCCGCGAATTCCTCGGCCGACAACATGCGATGCAAATCGCTAGGGTCGGCGGCTTGCAACAGCCATTCGGGATGCTGCAACACTGCTTCGGAAAGAAACCGGCTGTATGAGAATGTGGTTATCAAGCAGCGCAACGCGGCGGGAGAGCTGACGATGCGGTTGAAAGGGGCGGGGGCATCCTGGCGCAGGCGCTCCAGGAAGTGCAGCGCCTCATCGGGATCGGGAACGGAAGCCAGCAGCGCCTGGATGCGCGCGCGGATGCGTTCGGGAATGCCGCCGCCCAGGCGCGCGATATCTTCGCGCGCGCGGGATGGATTGCGAAATTCTACCGCTTCCAGCAGATGCTGCATCAAGATCGGGCGGACGGGGCCACTATTCAGATTATAGCTGCGCCGTAGCAGGCCGTTCGACCGGCGGATGGCGACGGATTCCGCGGCTAGGGATTCCGTATGACGAAGACCGTGCCATTATTCGCCTCGCCGCGGTGGTAGCCGGTCGTGCCGTATAGGGCGCCGTCTTTGCCGATTACTGGGGTCATAACCGGCTCGCCTCCGTCGGCGCCGCCCGTAAAATGATGCAGAATCGTCTCGGTCCATGTGCCGCCTGGCGAAACAGGCGGCGCCAACGCGAATACGACGCCGCATCCCGCGTGTTCCAGGCAACCCGCCTGGCCGCCATATCGAGTGGAACCGTAAAGCACCCCGTTCTTCCCGATTGCCACGCCTGCTACGGGCTCGCCGGCCGCCGGGGCGCCGGGGAAAGTCAAGAGGATGGTTTCCGTCCAATCGCCGCCTGGAGAGGCCGGCGGCGTCAACTCGAATACGGTGCCACACCCAACCTGGGGCTGTCCACATGGGTGGCCCTCGCCCAGGTACGTCGTACCGTAGATTTCGCCACTGGGGCCCATGGCGAGCCCCGCATTGGGGCTGTCCCCGTCGCCAGGCAAGCCGGTGAAGTTGTGAAGCACCGCTTGCGTCCAAGCGCCGCCCGGAGTGGCTGGCGGGGCTAATGAAAACACCGTGCCGCAGAGGTTCATCTCGCAAGGATCCGTGCCCGCGCCAATCGTGCCGTAGAGCGCTTGATTTGGGCCGATGATCAGACTGGTGGCTGGGCCGGAGAAGAAGGATCCCTCGACGGTGTAGAGGACACTCGACGTCCACGCCCCTCCCGGAGTGTCCGGCGGTGTCAGCGAGAAGACTGTGCCACAGCCAAAGTAATCAAAGCAACCCGAGCTTGCGCCCGCGGACGTTACGCCGTAAAGCACGCCGTCCGAACCGGTAATCACATTATCCGGGCTATAGCCGTCGCTGCCTCCGGTGAAGTTGTATAGGACAGTTTCGGTCCAGGCGCCGCCGGACTCGGCCGGCGGGGTCAGCGAGTACACGGTGCCACAGCCGATGGGAACCGTTGCACCATACGTGCACGCGCCGTTGCCGCCACTTTCGGTTACGCCATAGAGTGTCCCGTTCAGGGCAATAACCAGCGGTCCGGAGGGAGTCTGACCATCGTTGGGATAACCCGTGAAGATGTAGATCGTTGTCTTCGTCCACGCGCCCCCCGGGGATGACGGAGGCGAAAGATGGTATACCGTTCCGCAGCCCAACGGAGAGTAGCAAGCCGCGTCTCCGCCCTGTTCTGTGGTAGCGAAAAATCCGCCGTTCCGGTCGCTCACCAGATCGCTATCGTACCCGCCGCTGCCGTCACCCGCGGTGAACCGATAGATCGTCTTGAATTGAACGGAAGATTGCGCCGATTCCGGTCGCGCCGAAAGGCCATTGCCGGATAGCGCGGCTGCCCACGAGACAGCCACGACTAAATAGTTCTGCAATGTTTGCATTTTTCGTCCACTTTCTCTCCGCGCATTCAAGTGAACAGCCGTGCGAAATGCGACCCCGCCTTCACAATCGTCTGATTCCGCTCCGGCCCCGTAGATATGCACCCCACCTCCACGCCGCTCTTCTCCTCCAGAAAATCCAGATAATCCCGCGCCTGCGCCG
>Ga0302324_100022212_pt1 | contig 12337 bp, 9 predicted proteins | sample Palsa_T0_1_FD_201949 | JGI IMG/M metagenome (GOLD analysis project Ga0302324, IMG submission 201949) | Peat permafrost microbial communities from Stordalen Mire near Abisko, Sweden - Palsa_T0_1 | ecosystem: Environmental > Terrestrial > Soil > Palsa > Peat permafrost | place: Sweden: Abisko...
CGCCGCGACGGTGACCCGTGGATTGTGCGTGCGTTCTCGCCGGCCCGCCCACGGACCGGCGTCGAGGGCGATGCCGCGATCCTGCGGTTCCTGGAGCGGCACGACTACCCGGCGGAACGGCTCGCGACCGACGACGCGGTGTCGGCGTTCGACGACTCGACCGTCCTCGTCACCCGATTCGTCCCCGGCGGGCCACTCCCCATGGCCGTCGGACACGAGGGCAGCGAGAAGTTCGCCATCATGGGTGACCTGCTCGGGCGGCTGCATACCCTGCCGTTCGACGAGTCCGTCAGCCGCCCCGGTGGGGCAAGCGGGGATGATCCCAGCCATGAGGGCAGCCCGCGTCAGGACCTCATGGCGGCCCTCGCGTTCCTCGACGCGGTCGACACGAAGGTCTCTCCGGCCGATCGCGAGCGATTCGAGCGGCTCCGCGACAAGGTGCGCTCGGCCGACTACGGCCAGGGCCTGCCCGAGGCGTTGGTGCACGGCAACCTCCTTCACGCCCCGGATCACGTGATCCTGGGCGAGCAAGGGCCGGTAGCGATCAACTGGAAGGCAGCCGGGTGCGGCCCGCGTCTGGCGGACTTTGCGTGGCTTATGTGGGGCACCTGGCGCAACGCAGACTGGATCAATCTGGCCGTAGGAGCGTACCGCCGGCACGTCGAGTTGACCGACGACGAGATCGAGCGGCTCGAGGCAGTGATGTACATACGGCCCCTGTACCTGGGTTGCTTCAGCTACCGGCGTGACTTGGTCAACGGCCGCCCGCCAAGCCAGGAAGTGTGGGGCTTCGTAAACCCTAAGCACATCGGCGCAATTGCCGCCTCAACCCGAGCCGCTTGGCGCCGATAGCTACCTCGCCCTGCGCGCGACGAGTTCGACCACACGCACTCTGGGAGGAGCGAAGCCCGAGCGCTAGGCTCTCGTGAACCCGCTCATACCGCACGCACGAAAATCGTCTGGGAGTGAAATGATCAGATCTCAGGACGTCATTTGCTGCGTACAGGCCAATGCGCTTACCCAATTGCTGCGTTTCATTACTTGGCCAAACACTTGGCTGACTCCTTGGAGTGAATTTGAAATCAGCCAAAGTATGCAGGTTATGTGGCCATCGACGCACGCGGCTGCCCTATGGAGAGGTGTTTTCGTGAGTCATGACAACATAACTGACATCGCAACATATACGCAGTCGATACGGCTTGAATTGGCAATCCTCCTCAGGTTTGAATTGACGTCGCAGTCACGCACTTGTACGATTTGAATGTGTCTTCGAAGCGAGGTGCGCCATGCCCAGGGCTGCGATTCAAGATAATAACCGCATGTCCTTGCGCATTCGCGCCGAGGAAAAGGCTCTCATTCTAAGGGCGGTAGCCTTGCGGAACACTGATTTGACCGAATTTGTTGTCCAGAATGCGGTCCGCGCCGCGCAGGAAGCGGTTGAAGAAGCCGAACGGATCAAAGTCTCCGAGCGAGACAGCCTGCGCGTTCTGGATCTGCTCGAGAATCCGCCCGCGCCGAATGCGAGATTGATCGCGGCCGCCAAAGGTCTGCCCGCGCTGCCGTGAACATTGCGTGCTGGCACGAAGAGCCGATCGGCAAACACCATGATCGGACGACATTCGATTGTGGCGAAGAAGCGCTGAATGAATTCCTGCGGCGCTACGCGCGCAAGAGCCACGAAATGGGTGGCGCGAAGACAATTCTCGCCATCGGCGACACTCAGGCACAGCCAATCCTTGGTTTCTACAGTTTGAGTCCGGCCTCTGTGGAGTTTGCCCGCACTCCCGACATCGTGAAACGGGGGCTGGCCCGCTACGACGTCCCGGCATTCCGCCTGGCGCGGCTGGCAGTCGATCTCCGGTCGCAGGGAAAGGGATTGGGAGGGCAGCTTCTGCTCTCGGCTGGACGGCGATGCCTGGCAGCGGCAGCCGAAGTCGGCGGCGTGGCGCTGCTCATCGACGCCCAGAATGCGCGAGTGGCCGCATGGTATGCGAGCTACGGCGCTGTCGCGATGATGGATGCGCCGCTCACGCTCATGCTGCCGCTGAAGACAATGGAAGCGGCGCTGCGAGCCGCCGACGGATTGTGATACGACTCCCCGACAGAATCAAGCCGGAACTGAGTTTGTCCGCGGTCTTGCCCGGAGCACCTTGAAAGGGCTTGGAATTTGTGGCGCGAAAGCTGCCAGCGAACGGCCTGCGCTTTCGGGTATATAATTCCGTGATTCAACCGGCCCGCAATTTTCCCGGCGCGAAACCTGGTGAGATCATGAGGTTCAATCTTCTCCGCCCGTCACTCGCTCTTTGCCTGTCTGCTCTGATGCTGGCCAGCGGCCTCGCCACGGGCTGCAACATTCGGCTGATCTCCGATTACGACGCCGTTCTCGACCAGGACGTCACGACGTTGCAGAAGGATACCGAAGTCTTTCTCAATCAACTGAGCAATGAGGTGGGACAGCCGGCAGCGGCCTACAGCACCAGCGCCAACGCCGAGTTTTACGTCAAGGCCGATGCGTCTCTGGCCACCATGGCCACGCGGGCCGCGTCGCAGCCCAAGAGCACCATCGTCGTTGGCCAGGTGCAGGCGCTCAGGCAAACCTATTCCGACATGAAGCAATTGCATCAGCTGAATGGGGATAAGGGCCTTTCGGCGGCCAACATCGCCAACACGCGGAGCGCCCTCGAAAGCGAGTTCACCTCGATCCTGACCCTGGAACTCGCGCTGAAGGCAAGCTCGGGCGTTTCGTCTTCTGCGCTTGCTCCCGCCAAGGCCAAATAGCCGCACTGCCGAGAACCAAGATTCCTACCGGAGATCGATATGGCACTCGATGTGGCAACTCTTCTTGAAAGCATGTTGGCGGCGGCGGAAGGCCCGTTGAAGGCGGGATGGGCGACTGCGGAGCCCTTCGCGAAGACCCAGTTCACCAATATCGCGCAGCAGATCGTGGATATCGAGGCCCAACTGGCCACCGGCCAGATTACCCCGGCGCAAGCTCCGCTGCTGCTCGATATGCAAAAGCAGGCTGCGCAGGCCGCTTTGCTGACTGTTGAAGGGATTGGCCTGTTGGCCGTTCAGAACGCCATCAATGCTGCGCTCGCGGCTGTGGCCACGGCGGTCAACACGGCGCTCGGCTTTGCGCTGATCTGAAACAGGTGCAGGCCGGCGCCCAGGAAGATCTTTCCGAGGACCTTATCGCGCGGAGACCCCGGCCATGGGCAGCGTAAACAAAAACCTGCTGCCGCGGCCAGGCTGGCTCTCGGCCCAGATGCGGCCGCCGTGCTGCTCCACGATGCTGCGGCAAAGCGCCAGGCCCAGGCCGGTGCCGCCCAGCGCGCGCGAGTCCGACCCGTCGCCCTGCTGGAAGCGCTCGAAGATGCGGTCGAGCTTTTCAGGGGCGATGCCGCGGCCGTGATCTTCCACGATGAAGCAGACTTCGGTGGGACTGCATGGCTGCGCAACCAGGCGGATCAGCGTCTCAGGCTGCGAGAACTTGATGGCGTTGGTGACCAGCTCGTTGAGCACCTGCAGCACGCGTTCCTCGTCGGCCAACACCGCGGCCGGGGGCGCCTCAACGCGAAAGCTGATATGCGCCTGCGTCGCCGCCGTGTGTGAGGCATCGGATGCGCGGCGCAGCAGGTCGATGGCCTCCACCGGCTGCAGATTCAAGCCGTTCCGGCCTTTTTCAAAGCTGTCGAAGTCGAGAATCCCGTTGACAAGGCGCACCAGCCGGTCGCAGTTGCCGATGGCCATCTCCACCATCTGGCGCTGCTTCTCCGGGCGCTTGTCCAGCGTGCCGCTCGACAGCAGCCCAAGTGACGCGCGCAGCGAGGTGAGCGGCGTGCGCAGCTCGTGACTCACCGTGGAGATGAACTCATCTTTCATTCGCTCCAGCCGCCGCCGTTCCGACACATCCTGGAACGCGACCACCACGCCCGAAACGCGGCCGTTCTCAACCAGCGGGCTGGCCGAGTATTCCACCGGAATCGGCGAGCCATCCTGCCGCCAGAAGACCTCGTCCCTCATGCGGATGGGCTCATGCCGCCGCACCGCCTGGAAGATGGGGCTGCTGGCCCTGGAATAAGGCGTACCGTCGCCGTGGCTATGGTGAATGACCTCATGCACGTCGCGGCCCGTCAACTGCTCTGGCCGGTAACCCAGCGCACGAGCCGCGGCCTGGTTGATAAACGTCAGCCGCCCATCGAGATCGATGCCAAAGATGCCGTCGCCCACCGACTCCAGGATCAGTTCGCGCTGCCGCGTGGCCAGGTGCAGCGCGTCCTCGGCCTCGTGCTGCTCGGTTACGTCCATGCCGTTGTTGAGGATGAACGGCTGGTTTTCGGGCAGATCCATGCGCCGGCTGCGGAAGGCGATGCGGCGGAAGACGCCATCTCCGCGGCGCACTCGCAGCGCGCCCTGCCATTCGTCGCCGGTGGTGAGCATGCGCAGGCCTTCGTCAAATGCGGCCGCGCCGTCTGCGTCCAGGAATTCAGTCACAGTGTGGCCGATCAGGTCTTCCATCCTGTAGCCGAGCGTCTCGGCGGTGAAGGCGTTCAGCGACGTCAGCCGGCCTTCCATGGAACACGTAAAGACAAACCCCAGGCTGTTCTCGACCACCTGCCGGTAGCGGGTTTCGCTCGACAGCAGCGCCCGCTCCACCTGGCGCTGGTCGGTCACGTCCTGGCCGCTCACAATGAGATATTGCACGTCGCCGCCGGGGCCGTTGAGCGGGCGAAGCGTCCAGCTCACGCGGCGCGGCCTGTCGCCATGCGTGCGCCATGCGGTCTCATGCGGGCCTGACACCTGCCCGTTGGCCGCCTCGCGCAGCTTGCTGGTGGCCCAGGGCCGGTCCTCGGACTCGAGCACGTCTTCAACGAACGGCCGCCCCACCGCGTCGGCCAGGCTCAGCCCGGTCAACTGCACGCAGGGGTAATTGAGCCGCACCATGCGGCCGGCCGTATCCAGCACGGCCACCAGCGCTGGAATCGAATCGAGCGTAGCCGCCACAAAGCAGCGCTCGATGGCGAGAGCGCGCTCGGTGCGCTGGCGCGCCCTCTGCGCCTGCTCCTGCGCAGTAATGCGGGTATAGAGCTCAAGGCGCGTCACGATCTGCCTGCTGAGGATCTCGAGCAGATTCAGGTGCTCCTGGCTGAACTGGTTGGGCTCGAGCGACAGCACCGCCAGCGTGCCCACCACCTCCTGCGAGCCGGTGACCAGCGGGATGCCGGCATAGGAGCGGCAATGCTTGACGCCGGCCAGGTCGATGCCCTCGGGCGGAAAGCGCGGGTCGCCGGCCGCGTCGCGGATCAGCAACGGCGCGCCCGCTCCGAGCGTCCAGTTGCAGCCGGTGTGGGCGCGCGCCTGCTCGGTGGCATAGAACCCGTGCCGCGACTTGAACCATAGGCGGTTGGCGTCGACCCAGCTCATGTAAGCAAAGTCGGCTCCGCTCAACACCGCGGCCATGCCGGTCAGCTCATCCAGGGCCGGGTCGGGGTTGCGGTCGAATATATCGATTTCCGGCCGCGAAGCCATCGCGCGGTACCCCCCGATTCTCTGGCTCTGCGTCATGAACATCCGGGAACCCAGTTCAATTGAGTATCAAGTAAATAAAGCTAATTGGCTCTGACACAAACAGGGTGTTTTTGCGCGCCGCAACGTGCCACTGAAGTACTTCAATTATGAAGAGATCTGGTAATGAAAATAACGCCGCGCGTAACGCGTGAACCTGTTACCACAACAGCCGGACCTACCCTCGGTCGAGCTTTTCAATCGGGTTTTTCGGCCAGGGAGATGCCGCAAAAGTCGGCCTATATACCAACGAAAGAGCGCCAAACTACCGCCGATTTGGGTGCATCAGGTGCGGTTTTGGGGCTGGGAGACCACAAAAGCCGACGGTTTGGTCGAAATCACCCCACCGGCACCTTGCAGCAATCCCCCGCCTCGGCCGGCTCGTTCGACCCCGAATCGAGCACCACCTTCCACGCGCCGTCGGGTCCCTTGCGCCAGATGGTCATATACCGTCCGGTCGCGGTCACCGGATTGCCGTTGGCATCCTTGCTGCGGCCCTCGAAGTGGCCCCAGGTGTAGCCCATGTCCCCGGACGGCCCCATCGTTGCCTCGGTCGGCGTCCAGGTGAGCTGGTAATCCCTGGGAGACCAGTTGGCCGCCTTGGCAATCGCCACCCGCCCGATCACCGGCGCCTGCCCGTTGCTGAGCGAGACGCCGTCCTCGGCGAACCAGTCGGCAAAGGCCTTGCCGCCACGCTCGGCCACGTCTTTGGCAAAGCGCGCCTCCAGGTCAAACAGCAGCACCTTGCCCGGCTTCACGGTCGTGTCCGACAGGGGATTGGGCGCCGCCGCAACGCCCGGCTCCGGCAACTGCCCGCGCAGGGGCAAAGCCGCCAACCCGGCCAGCAGCAACCCCGGCAAAACAAGTTTCAAGCAAATGCGCACGGCGATTCTCCCCGATTGTTTCGTTAACTCAATGCTAAATGGTGGGCCACTGTCCGAGTCAGAAACGAACATGAGGTGCGATCCGAGGTCTCAATATCGAGATCTGGGGCACCCATATTTTGTGACGTGGGGAGTTCGCTAATATGTGGGCCACGCGCCATTTTGTCTTCCGCTGATGCCCTAGCATGGTGTAGTTTGAGCGAATCAGGTCTAAGGCGGAGATTTCACTTTGAGGCACCCCATGCGTGCATCGGCTATTTTTCTGCTCTGCAGCTCGATCATTCCCGGTGCGCTGGCGCAGGCGACCTGCGGAGACGTGCAGTTGCAGCTTTCGCCGGACTACAGCTTTGCCATTGGCAGCTCGAGCGGCGGCGGGCAATACAGCTTTAAGTTGGGCGGGAAGACGCTGTCCTCGGGCGTCACTCCACAACTGGCGCTGTTTCATTACGACAAGTCTCTCGACAGCACTTCGGCAGTCGCGCCTTCCGAATCGGCCGGAACGTCGTTCGTGCCGGGAAGATTCGGCTCGGCGGTCGCCCTTGCCGCCAAGGGAAACCTCACTTACCCGGCAGCCGGGCATTTAAGCCTCGGCGACGGGACGGTCGAGATGTGGGTGGCTCCTCAATACGAAGGGTCCAATTCGGTATACGCGACGGCCCAGCAGACGCTGTTCTTTTACGATTTTTCAGGCGCTGACAATCTGATTCTCTCGGTTGGCACCAACAACGGCACGAGTCCGCCTTACTTCTACGCGGGCGCGGCGAATAACTATGTGGGATACTCCGAGGTCTCTGGGATGGGCGCGTGGAAGGCCGGCCAGTGGCACCATCTCGCATTCACGTATTCCTCTTCGATGAGCCGACTGCGCATCTATGTAGATGGTTTGCTTGCGGCGGAGACCGATGGCAAGATTCAATTCCCGGCCGGGCCGAAGACCTTCTCCATCGGCGGCGATGGATATGGAAACGCCAGCAACTTCGCCGTGGACGAAGTGCGCATCTCCAACGGCGAAATGTCCGCGGCACAGATCGGTTTCGATGCAGGGCGTTCCACTCCGGATGCGGACAACGAAGCATTTTTACCGCTGGCCGGCGTTGCGCCCGGCAAGCTGACCTATGCGGTGACTGACTGCGGATCGACGACATACACCTACACCGGCATTCCGATCAACGATGTGACGCCGCCCAACGGCCTGCTTCCCGCCGGAAGCACCAGCGTCACCATGGCCTTCAGCACGCTTGAGGCCACCGATTGCCGCTACTCGGTGGGGAGCGCGGCGGCCTACGCCTCCATGAACCCGCTCGGTTCGGCGACGCCGGCCGCTACGCACAAAGGCCTCGTCGAGGGCCTCTCCTTCAACCCGCTGGAGGTCAATATGGTCTATGTGCGATGCGCGTCGAATCCCGATTACCTGCTCTCGCAGACTTACCGGACGGTGGCTTCGCCTGGCGCGTCTTATCCGAGGATTGGAAACATCTGGATCGGCCAGACCGTGCTTGAGGATGCGCCGGAGAATGCCGAGAAAACTCAACTGGTGCTGGGCGCCAACGGCCTGACCGCCGCGCAGGTGACGCAGCTTCGCACCTCCAATCCTCACTTCCTCAATCTCCCCTCCATCAACGTGGCAGATAACGGCGGCGAAGGCGATCCGCTGGAAAGCTATTATCTGCACGATACGCATGGAAACAAGATTGCCGACTGGCCGGGCCGCTATCTGATGAACGTCACCGAGGCCGCGACGGTCCAGTTTCTGGCGCGCTTTGCATACCAGGCTCTTGCGCAATCCAACTTCGTCTCCGATGGCCTGTTCTTTGACAGCTTCAGCAATACGATTCCGCAACCCTTCACCGATTGCTACGGCAACGTGGTGGAAATCAGCTCGAAGAACGACGGGGTCGCCGACGACCCGGCTACTCTGAATGCGGCCTGGAGCGCCGGCGAATACGCAGTGGTGAAGGCATTTCACGCGCTCGCGCCGGGCGCGTACGTCTCCGGCCATGTGCTGGAATCGCCGGCGCGGCCCGCGTCTCTGTCCGCCTTCAACGGCACCAGCCTGGAGTTTTTTACGCAGAGCGTGCGCGAAGGCCAGTCGACATTCAGCGATTTACGGAGCCTGTATCAGGCGTGGGAATCGAAAGCGGTCGCGCCCACCATGACGATGATTCAAGCCTGCCCGCCCAATCAGTTGTCCTACGGATATGGTTATCATCCGCTGAGTGCGCTGCTGCCCTCGACGATCGAATTTGCGCAAAGCTCCTACGCGAACATGCGCTTCGGCCTGGGGCTTTCGCTGATGGGCAGCGGATTTTTCGGGTTCGATTTTGGAGACGAAGCGCCGCCCATCACGTGGTGGTACGACGAATACAATTTCAACCTCGGCGCTCCCACCGGTCCCGCGACCGAGCTGGGCACGAGCGGGGCGGTGAATCTTCTTATCAACGGCAACTTCGCATCCGGCCTCAGCGACTGGACTTTGAACGTCTTCAACGATGGCAAGGGAAAGGCCACGGTGGCGGCCGATTCGGTGGATCCCGCTCCGGGCAGCAAATACGCCGCGCATATTGCGATCGCTTCCGCCGGAACCGTGAATTGGCATATCGATCTCGAGCAGGACAATCTTCCGCTCACCGACGGAGCCGAGTACCAGGTACAGTTCTGGGCGCGGGCCAGCTCGCCGCGCGTCATCACCGTCTTCGCGCAGGGAGGCGCGCCGGATTATCCGCCTTACGGGCTGTCGGCGCAGATTTCGATCGGCACGAGCTGGAGCCTTTGCTCGGCAACGTTCCTGGCTTCGACGACCGCGAAGGACGGCCGGCTTGAGTTCTGGGTGGGGGATGTGCCGGGCGATGTGTGGCTGGACGGAGTGCAACTCGCGCTCGCGCCTCCCCAGGTGTATCGCCGCGATTTCACCAATGGCATTGTGCTCTTGAATGGCAGCCCCACGCCGCAGACGGTGACGCTGGGCGCCGGATTCCACCGCTATAGCGGAACGCAGGCGCCGCTCTATCAATACATGGTCGACGATTCCGATGCGGCATTCACGAGCACCGGCGCGTGGACTACGGTGACCTGGGACACCGGTGCATATTCGAGCGCGGGGTCGAGCGCAACCCTTCCGCCGGAACCATGGAACCAGAATGGCCCGTTTTATCACTGCTGGAAGGGCTCCTGCCATGAGCTCAGCACCGGCACCGGCTCGGCCCAGTGGAATCTGAATCTCCCTGCCGACGGCCGATACACCATTCAGGTGTGGCTGCCGGCGGCCCCGGGCGCGGCGGCATGGACCAAAGACGCGATCTACGAGCTGGTGGCGGGGGGCAAGGTGGTGGCGACCGCCACGATCGACCAGACCGCGGCCGCCGCCGGCGACGGCTTGCACATGATTGCAACGGCAAATCTGTTGAAGGCGGATTCGCCGTTCCTGAGAGTCCGCAACGGCGGCTCAGGCGCGCTGATTGCCGATGCGGTATACGTCATATCGGCGGCGTCGTATAACGATGGCTCAGCGGCGACCCAGGTCACACTGGGCGGATTCGACGCGATCCTGCTGGAGCGGAGCAAGTGACCTCGCTGATTCAACATGTAGAGTCCAACCAAAAACTGGGTGCCCCATGTCTCGCTTTTGAGACATGGGAGCATCGACTGTTCGTTTTTGGCCAGCGAGTTTCGATTCCGGACAAAGATCGCGTTGGCGACCGCTACGCTGGAACTGAACTTACTTATGAATCAGTGACTTGAAGTTGGAGCGCTTTGGCTTGATGAGTGCATAGATCCCGGCAGACCGCACCTCGCGCAGAGACGGTCAAACGAGACCTGTGAAACTCAAAGCCCGATCCGGCGCACCCGGAAAGGGAGGAGGATTTTTATGTTCCGACTCATTGCCCGCATCGTGGTTGCTGTTTGCATGGTGTCTGTTCCCGTCGTGGCTTCCCTGGCCAACGCCCAGGAAGGCATGCCCAATCCGATCGCAGCGCCGAACCCGCTGACCACGACGCTCTCCATTTTTCGCACCAATATGCAGGACAAGATCATGAAGTCGGCCGAAGCGATGCCGGAGGCGAAGTACAGCTACCGGCCGACCAAGGACGTTCGCTCGTTTGCCGAGATCCTGAATCATGTGGCGGATATATCGTACACATTGTGTTCCAACGTCAAGGGTGAAGCGAACCCCATGTCGCCGACCGCGAAGGTCAAGAAGGCCGAGATCGTGGCCTATCTCAAGGGCTCGTTCGATTACTGCGACGGCGTGTACTCCGGGTTCACCGATGCGCATCTCAACGACCCAGCGGACTTCTGGGGAACGAAGACAAACAAGATGTTCATCTTGACGCAGGTCGGAAATCATGACGCGTTGCATTACGGCAATCTCGTGACGTACCTGCGCATCAATGGGCTGGTGCCGTCCGGGGGGTGGTTTTGATGGCCTGGCGGGAGACAGGCGAGGCCGGGCCCGTGGAGACCGAATGTTCTTGAACGGCCGCGCGCAGGGAAAGTCTGTGCGATCCCAGGTCTCAAAATCGAAACCTGGGGCACCCATTGTTTGTGGCTGAGGGAGGGCCCCGTTAGATGTGGTTACTCGCCCATTCTTCCTCGAATGGTGATTTGACGCGTGCTAAATGGTCCGAGCTTGGTCCCCTTACCTCAAAATATGGGTGCCCCATGTCTCGCCTTTGAGACATGGGAGTACGATGTCTCCATGACGAAGGGACTCGTTCGGAAACAGCAGGCCGGTTGATTCCACTTCATCACGTTCAGTTGTTATCACCGGCTCCAGTACCTCCGGCATGCCGATGCGCGCGCCCTGTTTGAACGATCTTTGGAGGCCATGCGCGTGCGGTATGAGTTTGTAGTCTGCGGGTACGTCCTCATGCCGGAGCACGTTCATCTGCTGGTGAGCGAGCCCGGCAAGGGAATCCTTGCGAGAGTGATTCAGGCGTTGAAATTATCCGTATCCGTTCAGCGCCCGGAGCGCCCGTTCTGGCAGGCGCGGTACTACGACTTCAACGTCCACAACGAATTGAAGCGCATAGAGAAGCTCCGCTATATGCACCGCAACCCGGTCCGGCGCGGCCTCGTGGACAAGCCGGAGGAATGGCAGTCGTCGAGTTTTCGTCATTACGCAACAGGCGAAATCGGAACCGTCGAGATCGAATCGTTCTGGACGGCAGCGCGCAGGGAAGGTCTTCGCGATCCCAGGTCTCAAAATCGAGTGGGCGCCCTCTGGACAGGGCACCCATTGTTTGTGGGGGAGGGAGTTCGCTGAGATCTGGGCCACCCGCCAGCTTCCGTGCCCAATCGTGCGTCCTCATCGAACCTCGCCGGTATGGCCACGCTAACGGCCAGCCTGCGGATTGCTCGCTACAGAAAATCCGCCCCAGCTTCATCACGCATCATGCGAGAATGGAGTAAGTAGGGCATGGAGAATGAACCGCCGATATTACTCTCAGCGCGCAGGAGTTAACCCCAATCAGGAGGGGCTACCGCTAAGCGACGTAATAGACCTCTTTACGCGGGTCTATGCTCAGCTAAAGGAGGATGGCTACTTCACCGAGGCCTTAGGGTATCACTGCGTCGACGCGGGGCATGTTGACGGCAGTATCAAGGATATGGATTTGGAGATATTGCTCGCGGTCCGGAAGAAGCAACTTTGGCCGATTGGAGCAATGGCGAGCTTTTACAGCGAGGACGACCTGTTCGATGTAATCGAGTTCTTGCATGGCTATGTTTCCAAGCCTGTGGATGGATATTTCCACAGCTTGAATAGCTGCGGGATGCATTGGACCAGCTTTAATCAGGCAGCGGGACAAGGGGAATACAGGGAGAGAATAAACAAGGTGCTCTCTCATTACGCGAAGAGATTTGAGCTCTCACCAAGCGGAGAGGTACTG
>Ga0302324_100022215_pt1 | contig 12335 bp, 9 predicted proteins | sample Palsa_T0_1_FD_201949 | JGI IMG/M metagenome (GOLD analysis project Ga0302324, IMG submission 201949) | Peat permafrost microbial communities from Stordalen Mire near Abisko, Sweden - Palsa_T0_1 | ecosystem: Environmental > Terrestrial > Soil > Palsa > Peat permafrost | place: Sweden: Abisko...
AGCGGGCTACAGCGCAGTGGGGAGCGGCTATTACAGTCTCGGCGAGCCGGAACGGGCCAGCGAGTACTTCAGCAAGGCATTCCAGTTGCGGGAACATGCCAGCGAGCGGGAAAAGCTGGACATCACAGCCGGATACTCTCGGAATGTAACCGGGGAACTGGATAAAGCGGCTCAGACGTATCAGGAGATGATTGAGAGCTACCCCCAGAGAGCCGGAGCGTACCTTGACTTGGGCCTCATGTACCAAGGACAGGGGCAGTATGAGAAGGCCGCCGAGATCACGAGGCAAGCGGTGCGACTTGCACCCGATCAGGGAGCTAATTACGCGTATATCGCCACCTACGACATTGCCTTGCAACGTTTCGACGACGCACGACAGATGTTCCACGAGGTACAGGCGCGAAAATTGGAGAATGACGAACTCCACATTGGTCTCTACGCTTTTTCCTTTCTCAATTCGGACTCTGCCGCGATGGCGGAACAGGAACAATGGTTTGCGGGCAAGCCCGAATACGAGCACGAAGGTCTGGCGCTGGCATCCGACACCGAGGCGTATGGCGGTCATCTGGGCAAAGCGCGGGGACTGACCAAGCGGGCGGTGGATTCCGCCATCCGGGCGGACAACAGGGAAGCAGGGGCAATATGGCTGGCGAATGCTGCTATCGAACAAGCCGCTTACGGCAATCTAGCGGAAGGGCGGCAGGCAGCGGCAGAGGCCTTGAAGCTGGCTCCCGCGAGTCAGGGCGTCGAGGTCGAAGCCGCGCTTGCTTTTGCCATGGCGGGCGATACGGCACGAGCCGAATCCTTGGCACAACACTTGGGGAAACGCTATCCGCTGGACACGCAGATGCAATCGCTTTGGCTGCCTGCGATTCAGGCCCAACTGGCACTGGACAAAAAGAATCCAGCTCCCGCTCTCAATGCTTTGCAGGTTGCTTCTCCGATGGAGTTAGCATCAATTCCGTTCATCAACAATTTTTCCTGCCTCTACCACGTGTATGTGCGCGGAGAGGCATCCTTGGCAGCCGGACAGGGCGGTGCTGCTGCCGCCGAGTTTCAGAAGATTCTCGACCACAACGGCATTGTCTGGAACTGCTGGACGGGAGCGTTGGCCCATCTGGAAGTCGCTCGTGCGAACGCCTTGCAGGCGAGAACTTCGCAGGGAGCGGATGCCGATGCTGCCCGCACTCGGGCGCTCGCTGCCTACAAAGATTTCCTCACGCTCTGGAAAGACGCCGACCCCGACATCCCCATCCTGAAGCAAGCCAAAGCCGAGTACGCGAGGCTGCAATAGCGGCTTGCCCTGGTTGTTGGCGGATAAGGGACTGGGACGTATGGGTGATGGGTAAGGTAGGAACCCCATCGAAGCATCCTCAAGTCCTAGGCGTTCTACGGTTCATTGACTTGCGCAGTTTCGCCCACGTAAGATTTGCCCCTGATGATTGGCCAGACGATTTCGCACTACCGCATCATCGAGATGCTCGGCGGCGGTGGCATGGGTGTGGTCTATAAGGCCGAGGATACCTCCCTCGGTCGCTTTGTAGCGCTCAAGTTCCTGCCCGACGATGTTGCCGAGGATCCCCAGGCGCTCGAAAGATTCCGCCGCGAAGCCCGCGCCGCTTCTGCCCTCAACCATCCGAACATCTGCACCATCTACGAAATCGGCGCCCATGAGGGCAAGCGCTTTATCGCCATGGAGTTTCTGGATGGCCTGACCTTGAAACACCGCATCGCCGGACGACCCCTCGAGACTGAGGCAGTCCTGTCCCTTGCCATTGAAATTGCTGACGCCCTCGACGCCGCCCACAGCGAAGGCATTGTTCACCGCGACATCAAGCCGGCAAACATCTTTACCACCAAGCGCGGCCACGCCAAGATCCTTGATTTCGGCCTTGCCAAACTCACCCCGATTACCGGCAAGGTTTTGTCAGAAGTCGAAGTCACCGCTGCCGCCAGCCTCGAACACCTTACCAGTCCCGGCACAGCCATTGGCACAGTGGCTTACATGTCTCCCGAGCAGGCCAAGGGAAAAGAACTGGATTCCCGTACCGACCTGTTTTCTTTCGGCGCCGTGCTCTACGAGATGGTTACCGGCACCGTGCCTTTTCGTGGCGACACATCGGCCGTGATTTTTGACGCCATCCTCAACCGCGCTCCGCTGCAACCGCTGCGCTTTAATCCCGATCTGCCCGCCCGGCTGGAAGAAATTATCAACAAGGCCCTCGAGAAAGACCGCGACATGCGCTATCAGCACGCCTCCGAGATGCGCAGCGACCTGAAGCGATTGCAGCGCGATAGTGGTTCCAGCCGCCAGGTTGCGGTTCAAAGCGCGGAAAGTGGAGAGCGTCCGTCAGCCGCTGCCACGCCGCCGCCGAGCGGATCTGGTGCAGCCGCAGTTCAGTCTTCAGGTCAGTCTTCATCGCCATCCCTGGCAAGTGGATCGGGCATCCGCGCCGTCGCGCCGGAACGCAAGTCCGGCCTGGCGGCAATCGTGGCTATGACCGCGGTTTTGCTCATCGCTGGCGGTTTCGGCCTTTACTGGTTCTTTGGCCGCAGCGCCCCCCCGCCCTTTCAGAACTTCACCATCACCCAAATCACCGATACCGGCAAGGCGGAGCAGGCCGCCATTTCCCCCGACGGCAACTACGTTTTGAACGTGCAGAACGATAATGGCCTGCAGAGCCTGTGGCTGCGCAATGTGCCGACCGGCAGTGACACCCGGATTGTCCCGCCAGCGTCTGCCGTGTACCGCACCCTGTCTTTTTCGCCGGACGGCAACTACGTTTATTTCCGCAAGGCCGGTGTCGGTTCGCAGAGCGAATGGGATCTCTACCGCACTCCGGTTTTGGGCGGCACGCCGCAGGTCATTGTTCGCGATCTGGATAGCAACATCTCATTCTCCCCCGACGGTCATCGCATCGCTTACGTGCGCGCCAACGATCCCGATGTAGGCAAATACCGCTGGCTTACAGCAAGTCCGGATGGCAGCGACGAAACCGTGCTGCAGATTGCAACGGTCGATGAGCTCCCCCGCAACGTTGCATGGGCGCCCGACGGAAAAAAGATCACCTTCAGCGCCTTTAACCCGGCGAACGGTGATCTCGGATCGACCCAACAGTTTGTCCTTGCCGGCAAGCAAGTGGAGATTCTCAGGTCCTTCAAGAGTGACATCGTGTTCGACATCGCGTGGCTGCCCGGCGGCCAATGGCTGCTGGCCAGGTATGGGGAAAAAGGACCCGGTTACCAGCGCCAACAGATCGGCCTCATCCCTCGCAAGGGCGATCAAATTCAATCCGTCACCCGGGATACCAATCGGTATGAGACGCTCACCATCTCTGCCGACGGCAAGACCGCGGCCACGGTGCAGGTAAAAACCAGCAGCAGTCTGACTCTGCTTCCCGCGGCCGGGGTTCACGGAGGCGGCGCACAAGCAAGTGCGGCAGGCCAGCCTGTACCACTGCAAGAAGTTCAGTCCGTCGCCTGGACCTCCGACGGCAAACTGCTGGTTTCCGACGGTCAGGGTGTGCACCGGATCAACCCCGATGGCGGGCAGCAATCCGTTCTGCTCAACGATCCCAATTCCTGGCTCGTGGACATGGGCCGCTGCGGCGACCGCTACATTGGTCTCTCCTGGGCATTCCACGGCGGCACCAACCACACCGGAATCTGGCGGGCCAATGCCGACGGCACGAACCCCAGGCAACTTACCGAAGGGGTTTTTGATCAGTTTCCCGTCTGCTCGGCGGATGGAAAATGGGTCTATTACAACGACTCGCAGGGCAAACAGTTTTCCATGCGCGTGCCTCTGGAAGGAGGGCAGCCGCAACCCGTGCTGGCAACCAACGTCAAGGGCATGTACGGGATGAGCGCTCAGGCTATTTCGCCGGACGGCAAGCGGCTCGTGTTTCAAGCCGAGATCCAGTCAGAAATCAGTGGCCCTGACGGCTGGCAGCCGGCCGTCGACAGGCTCGCACTGCTCAACCTCGACTCCAGTTCGCAAACCGCACCTGTTTTGCTCGAACCCGATCCACGTATCTCCCCAGGCAGCGGCAGCGGATTCACCAACAGTATGAACTTTACTCCCGACGGAAAATCCGTCGCCTACATCATTCGCGACCAGGGCGTAGACAACATTTTTGTGCAGCCGCTGGATGGCTCGCCCGGACAGCAAATCACCCACTTCACCTCGGAACACATCGCCCAGTTTCAGTGGTCGCCGGATGGAAGGTCTCTCGCCATCGCTCGCTCCCACGATACGGCTGACGTCGTATTGCTCCGTGAGAAGTAAAAGACCGCAGCGGCTGCCGCCAGAACGCAATCCGGTGGTTTGCTGCTCACAGCTTGCAGGTCGCTCTCCGTATGCTCTGGTGCGGATGACGAGCAAACAGTAAGTTCACGGGCGCAGTCAGCTTTTCGCTCAGAACCCGGATTGTGAATGCAATCGGGTGTAACGCCAATCATTACAGGCACACGATTCGATTTGCTGCGCGGTCATCGTCTCGTTCTGTCTCGTTCTTTTCTGCTCCGGTTTTCAGCTTCAAGGCGCATAACGGGTGAAGACAAAGTCGGTTCCCTTGGCCTTCTCGTGGCAGGGGAAGCAGGGTTTCATGAAAGCCGCGTCGGCAGGTTTGCCGTCTTGGAAGTGACCGAAACCCCAGCCTCCGGTTGCGGCGTACTTTGTTGAGTCCTTGACCATAAACTGAATGTTTGTGGGAGGGCCGGGAACGAAAGATTGGACACGGCCAAAGACTTTGTTGTTTTCGTCCGACGGGACGTTACGGTAATGCAAAGCAGCAATGATTGTGCCGTCCGGAAACGGGAGCTTCCCTTCGCGATAGGCTTTGACCGCTACTTCGTTGCCCAAGACGGCACCCAAACTGTTGAGGTTGCCTGCTTCATGGGCGGAGGAAATCCACTGCCAGTCGCGGTATCCGTGAGGAATTTCGGTAACGAAGTTCGGAGCAGCTTTCCCGTCTGCGTGCCCTGGTGCAGGGGCAATGAAGACGACAAGTCCGGCTATTGCTGCCATGGCTCCGAGAAAAAACGTGAAGTGTTTCATAAGGGTCCTCTTCCGAGATGCTCAGCTAGCTGAAAACAGGAGTCCCTGCTACCTCTCGACCTAAGGGCGGGTTCGATGCCTCTTCGCGAACGGTGGCACCCCGCGCTCGAAAAGTATATGCAGAACTTGCGGGGAACAGCAACACCGGGGAACGTTTCGCAGCTGTTTCTGAGCATTTCTGCGAAAGTAGGAACCCTCAATTTGTTGGAAACGGGATATTTCGACAATTACCACTTCTAAGCGAACACCACGGTCTTATTCTGGTAGACGAGGATGCGGTTTTCGAGATGCCAACGCACGGCTCGCGAGAGCACGACCTTCTCCAGGTCCCGGCCTTTGCCCACCATGTCCTCGACCGTGTCGCGATGCGAAACGCGCACCACGTCTTGCTCGATGATCGGTCCTTCGTCCAGGGTAGCGGTGACGTAGTGGCTAGTGGTCCCGATCAGCTTTACGCCGCGCTCGAAAGCTTGATGATAGGGTTTCGCCCCTATGAAAGCGGGAAGAAAAGAATGGTGAATATTGATCATACGTAACAGGTATTGGGCGACGAAATCTGGCCCCAGGATCTGCATGTAGCGCGCGAGCACGACAAGGTCTACGTTCTGTCCGAGTAGCTCCAGCATTTCCCGCTCAGACTCGCGCTTGTCCGTGGGGTGGGTGAGCAGATGGAAGGGGATCTGATGAAAGTCGGCCAGCGGCTTGGCGGTCGGGTGGTTGCTGATAATCATGGTGATGTCGCACGCCAAGTCACCGGTTTTCTGCCGGTAGAGCAGGTCAGCAAGACAGTGGTCATAGGCGGAAACCAGGATGGCGATTTTGGGGCGGTAGTTTGTCAAGGCCAAGTTGTACTTGATCCGAAAACGTTCGGCCACGGGCCCGAAGTAGTGCTCGAAATCGGAGATCGGAATATCGAACCCGTCCAGATCCCATTCCAGCCTTGATAGAAACAAGTCGCGCCCACTGTCGAGATGATCGTCGCTGTGCAAGACGCTACCGTTGTGCCCAATCAGAAACTGGGAGATCTCGGCCACCACGCCTTTGCGAGCGAGCGGCATGGGAGTGCTTAGCAGCAAGACGGCGGTATTCTTCATTTTCTGCAAAACCTGAGCGCCCCCCCGCGCCGCGAATTATGGGACAGATGATACGCTCAACTGCTCTAAGCAGCGTTAACGCTCAGCATGCAAGTCAGGCTGCGCTCTCCCGCATGAATTCGGCGAAAGAACGGATCGACTTCATCTTGTCTTCACGCAGTCCGCGCAGATCTTCCTCGCTGAGTCGAGTTTCGTACCAGAGTCTCCCAAACACGAGCGTCAGTTGTGAGTACCGATAGTCGTACTTGCGGTCGATCTGTTTACGACGCTCGGTCAGGTAGTGCTCCAGTTCCCACAAATCCGACGACTCCTGGATCTCGCTGGCCGTTCGCTTTACTTCCTGAATCACTTCGTGAAGCTCCTGGCTGAGAGCAGCGTCGAAGGCTCGGCGGGCGATGGTCTTTTCTGACTTCGACCAGGTGGGCTCGTGGTGGTGAGGATAGGGGATTGGGCTCGTCGGGCTGCTCATTTTCACGTCCTCCGTGGCCGCATTGTATGCCTTCGCGAGAGGCTTCTTCCACTGGCCTCGAACCTTTCACCGCGGCGCAGTCAAAGTTCAAAGGTCGGCTCCTGCTGCGGCTGCGCTCCTCTCCTCAGTTGAAAGCGAGTGTTCACCGGGCTCCCCAGATTCCGCTTGCAGCCGAGAAGCCAAGGAACTGCACCAGATTTTGCCCCGACTGCCTGCATCCGCGGCTTGCTGGCGTCTACTGGCCTCCCCGACGAATGTCAGTGGAGGTTACAGAGACGAAAGGTAGAAGGTTTATTATCAAAAGCTTGTAAAGAATATCTAAAGCGATACCCGTAGATAATGTGTGGGCCGATTCGACACTCGCCGCTAAAGGAGCATTGTGCTTCCTGAACCTTTATATATGTACGGTCGCACCGGCCGTTCAAGTTCGCGCCGACCGTCCAACGGTCTCGGGTCCGGGTCTTGGAAGATCATGTACCGCAGATTTGCTTGGCGTCTCGGATGCGTTTATTGTGAGATGCGCTCGTCGACTTCATCCATCTATGAATAGTCGCGTCTTTTTCTGGTCGCTCACCTCTGCGCTCGCCGGGTTCCTTTTTGGTTTTGATACGGTGGTCATCTCCGGCGCGGAGAAAACAATTCAGTCGCTGTGGGGTCTGAGTCCGGGACTCCACGGGATTGCCATGGCTTCCGCGCTCTACGGCACCGTCGTCGGCGCTCTTGTCGGAGGCTGGCCCGCTGACCGCTTCGGTCGCAAGGCCACTCTGCTGTGGATCGGCATCCTTTATCTCGTCGGTGCCATCGGATCGGGCCTGGCAACCAATGTCTCTTTGTTCATCGCTGCGCGAGTCATAGGCGGTCTCGGCATCGGAATCTCCACCGTCGTTGCACCGATGTACATTTCAGAAATTGCGCCTCCCAAATACCGCGGACGACTGGCCGGCATGTTTCAGTTCAATATCGTCTTTGGCATCCTGGTAGCTTTCGTGTCCAATGCGTTGCTCGCGGGCGTCGGCGAAAATGCCTGGCGCTGGATGCTCGGCGTGGCCGCGTTTCCCTCGCTGATCTACTCTCTGTTCTGCTTCGGGCTGCCCGAAAGTCCCCGATGGCTTCTAACCAGAAAGGGTGATCGCGAGGGCGGACTAAGAATTCTTCAACGCATAGAGCCCGAAGCGTCCAGGGCCGCGATCGAAGCCGAGGCGAACGAGATAGTTGCCGCGTCCTCGGAAAAGGGATCGTCGTCGCGTTTCTGGACGATGCGCCTCCGGAAGCCGATCCTGCTCGCCATTTTGATTGCCTTCTTCAATCAGATGTCTGGCATCAACGCGATTCTCTACTTTGCGCCGCGAATTTTTGAACTTGCTGGTCTGGCGGCCAAGGCAGCTCTGCTGCAATCCATCGGCATCGGCCTGACCAATCTGGTTTTTACGTTTGTTGGCCTCTGGCTCATTGACCGGCTCGGCCGCCGCACTCTTCTCTATATCGGCTCGTTTGGCTACATCGCCTCCCTTGGTCTGGCGGCCTGGGCTTTCTTCACGCAGCACTATGCCATCGTGCCGGCCTGTATCTTCGCATTCATCGCGGCGCACGCCATTGGTCAGGGAGCGGTCATCTGGGTCTTCATTTCCGAGATCTTTCCCAACCGCCAGCGCGCAGAAGGTCAGACGCTCGGGAGCTTCACACACTGGATCTTCGCCGCCCTGCTTACGACCTTCTTTCCGAGGATGGTCTCCAGCTTTTCGCCCGGTTATGTTTTCTCGTTCTTTGCCGGGATGATGGTGCTGCAGCTCATCTGGGTGAAAACCATGGTGCCGGAAACGAAAGGCGTGCCGCTGGAGCAGATTCAGAGACAAATGGGCATCGAATAAGAACAGCCGCAATAGGATCAACATGAACTTCAACATTGTCAGCGTCGGCGAAGTTCTGTGGGATTTGCTGTTAACTGGACCACAGTTAGGCGGAGCACCAGCCAACTTTGCCTATCATGCCCGTGCCCTCGGTGCCGAGGTCCACTTCATCACGCGAGTGGGGAACGATGACTATGGGCGCGAGATCATTCGCCGTTTCCGGGACATCGGCTTGTCCGAAGCAACTCTCCAAATCGATGAAACGGCACCGACAGGCATAGCAAAAGTCGTGCTCTCCGGTGACGGCTTGCCGCATTTTACGGTTCTCGAGAATGTTGCCTGGGATCACATTGCTGCGAGCTCCGAGGCTCTCGCGGCCGCCCGCGCCGCGGACGCAATCTGCTTCAATACCCTGGCCCAGCGTTGCGAACGCTCGCGCGATAGCATTCGACAACTGGTGGCGGAAACGCCATCGACTGCGTTGCGCGTTCTGGACATCAACTTTCGGCCGCCATTCTATTCGCGTGAAGTGATCGAAGCATCGCTGCAGATGGCCAACGCGCTGAAGTTAAACGATGACGAGCTGTCGAGACTAGCCGCGATGTTGAGCCTCAACGGTTCGACCGAACAGCAGATTGAACGGCTGGCGCAAACTTTCGATCTGCGCTTGATTGCTTTGACGCGCGGGCCGGAGGGCAGTCTGCTGTTTCAGCAAAAAGGGAAGCGCTGGTCCGATTGCGCATCGCGTCCAGTCGAGGTCGTTGACACCGTGGGAGCCGGCGACTCGTTCACGGCGGCACTGGTTCTGGGATTGCTCGTGAAAATGGACCTGGACGAAATCAATAGCATCGCCAATGAAGTGGCGCGATACGTTTGCAGCCAGCCGGGCGGAACTCCAACTTTGCCGGCAGAATTTGCCAGAAAGTTTTCACTCTCGCGGCAGTGACCGGCGCCGACCACTTCCGCATCACAACCTCCGCGCTCGGCCGCTGGGCCATCGCTCAAGTGCAGGACTCGATCGCTGTTTTTCTGCTGTGGCTGATCGGTCTATGGCTCCTCCGAGTGCCATGGTTTCTTCTGTGGGCGGTCTTGGCGGCTGTGCTGCAAATTGTTCCTCATCTCGGGCCCATCCTCGGATTGCTCGGCCCCGCTTTGACCGCCGCGTTCGGCTGGCGCGATTGGCAGCATCCGCTCTACGTGGTTCTTCTCTATGCAGCGATCGTCCTGATCGACGGCTTGCTGCTCCAGCCCTACATCATGCGCCGCGTGGCGCGAGTGCCGATGTGGGCATCGATTCTTGTTCCGATAGTTCTTGGATTTGTGATTCCGTTCTGGGGGTTCCTGCTCGCGCCCCCGCTGCTGGCGGTGGTCTATGCCTATAAGGCGCGCCGGAGCGAAGACCTGTGAACTGGCATGGAAGGACTGGCACGATGTTCATGGAAAACGATGTTCATGGAAAGCCACGACCGAAGGACCTACCTACCCTGAGCCAGCAACGCCGCCCGTAGCCGGCCGTGCCGCTGCGTCAGATGCAGGTAGAGCATTTCATCCGCTTTGGTTTTGGCGCGGATGAGTTGGACGAGGTCTTCTTTTTCCTCTCGTGTCCATGTACGCAGCCCTGGCACATTCACGAGAACGAGAGCAAAATTCTCGAAGGTCGCTTTCTCCTGGGGCGTCCACGGCGACGTATTGACGCCCAACCTTTGTTCGAGGAAGCGCTTCGCGCGCTCGCGCATGCGGACAGCATCTCCGCCAAAAGCTTGCGCCATCTGACGGTTGACTCGCAATCCGAGGTTGCGTGTCGAAAAACGATCCCACGCTCCGACCTCGCTTCCCGGCAGCTCATAAAAGACGTGCCCCGCCGCCAGGAGTTTCAGCGTGCGCGCGGTTGTCCGGTATTTTTTATCGGCGGCGATTTTCTTTTCTTCTTGCTCTGCGAGCTTTTGCAGTTCGGGGCGTCCTGGCCTGAAGCCGAGCTTGCGGTAGAACCAGAACGCGCCCGATTCGATGGCCTCCTCGTTGTCGTGGCCCAGTTGATACGGATAAACCGATACGCACGTCGTACCCATCAGGTGACAGAGGCAGCGCAGCACCTGCGCGTAGATCCATCCCGCTTCGCCACCGCGAAAAGTGTAGAAAGTGTTGAAGCCAACCTCGAGCCACTCGCAGAGTCCGATGGCTTCGATGTAGTTAATCGGCACTCCGTTCTTCAGGGTCAATCCAGCGACGTAGGCTCGCAGCGGCAAACGGCGCTCCGGCGGCAGGTTCCAGAGGTAGATGCTCACTCCTCGTCCCACATTTGCCCGCACCACCGATCTCGGATCACCGAGAGTTGTGCCGTAAAGTTCGCGGTAGCGCACGAGCATGACTTCACGTATCAGCTCCATGATCTGCTCGCCCTGCTGGCGCGAAAGCTTCCTCAGCTTGGGTGGACTCTTGGCCAGTTCATCGGCCAGCGACACCTGGCTCCGGCGGATGAGGGGTTCGCAGTGGTAGAACATCATGCGAGGTGTCTTCCAGTTGCGCGTACGCGTGACGGCGGAGTTCTCGAGCCTCCAACGCAAGGGCACGCGCAGCGAGTCGTAGAGCTCGGCTTTGTGCTGACTGGGCAGCGGCAACTGCTCGAAGCGGGAGATCAGCCACTCAGCGGTATTCTTTTTTCCTGCGGCGGTTTCCAACCACCGGCGCCACGGCGTGTCAGCCTCGACCCAGGAATCGTCCTCGAGTAGAGGCAGGAAGCGTGGACCCGTGGTGCCCAGCTCACGTCCGGGTTCGTAGATTTCCCAGGCGATCTCGACTTTGCCCGGCACGCGCTTGAGGAGCCAGCCGGCGACATCGAAACTCAGCGTGTCTTCCATCTCCGTGCCCGCGACGCCGGAGACTTCGAAGGTGTCGAAGTCGTCCAGGACAGCGCCGGCTTTGCGTAATGCTTCCACTTTCTTGCGGAAAGAGTTCAGAACGCGCTCGGTGGCGCGCACCACGGGTGGTCCTTGCGGAAAAGCGCGCAGGAAAAGCAGCACTTCGTGGAAGCGGATCAGCGAAGCTGGATCGGAAAAGCGGGCGGCGTCGATACGATTCAGCAACCTTACGACGCTGGCGGCTTCGTTGTGACCGAAGCGATAGCGATGCGCTTCGAGTTCGCTGAGTTGGCGATGGAGAGCGTTCCCGGCCATGAAGATTCCGAACAAGGGTACCTCATGGCAGGCCTGCCTCGTGTGCGCATCAACTTTTGCGAGGGCGAAAAGGGCGATGTTTACCACCCGGTACTGGTACCCCTCCTGCTCCGATTTGATGGCCGACTTGAACGCATTGTATTCCGGGGCTGAGCGTACTTCTCGGCCGACACTGCCGCCCACGCATTCGCAAAGAAGGCGAAGGAGTGGGGCACGCCCATGCTATAATTTCACTTCGCCTGAACGTGGTTACGTCGAGGCTGATCCTGTGATTTCCTCCGCGGGCGGATCCAAAATTCGGACCCACAATTCCGAGAATCAGAGCATTCGAGTATTCTAGAGACGAGGTACAGCTATGTCCGGCCATTCGAAATGGGCAACCATCAAGCATAAGAAAGGCGCGCTCGACGCCAAGCGCGGCAAGATCTTTACCCGTCTCATCAAGGAAATCGCGATGGCGGCGAAGTCGGGCGGTGATCCCGACATGAACCCGCGGCTGCGGACGGCCATCGTGGCCGCTAAGGCTGAAAACATGCCTGCCGACAACATCAAACGCGCGATCCAGCGCGGCACCGGTGAACTGCCGGGCGCTACGTACGAAGAATTTGTTCTGGAAGGTTACGGGCCGGGCGGGGTGGCTTTGCTGGCGGAGATTTCTACCGACAACCGCAATCGCACGGTGAGCGAGATCCG
>Ga0302324_100022218_pt1 | contig 12334 bp, 11 predicted proteins | sample Palsa_T0_1_FD_201949 | JGI IMG/M metagenome (GOLD analysis project Ga0302324, IMG submission 201949) | Peat permafrost microbial communities from Stordalen Mire near Abisko, Sweden - Palsa_T0_1 | ecosystem: Environmental > Terrestrial > Soil > Palsa > Peat permafrost | place: Sweden: Abisko...
ACAGCGCAACATCGAGGAGGCCGCGCGCTCGATAAGGATCGCGCCGAACACGTTGCTCCGCTGGATGAAAGAAACGGAGTTTGATTCGGCGTACAGAGAAGCTAAGCGGGCAGCGTTCGGGCAGGCTATCGCGCGGCTCCAGCAGGGAACTTCGGCGGCGGCTACAACTCTGTTGAAGGTACTGATCGATCCGTCCACGCCCGCGTCGGTCCGAGTGCGAGCGGCCGATTCAATCTTTAATCACGCGGCTAAGGCGATAGAGATCGAAGAGATTGAGGCCCGTGTAGCAGCGTTAGAACGGACGGCTCCAAACGGGACGGCAAGACGATGAGGAGGCTGGACGGGCGGATCAGCAAACTGGAGAATCGTTTTGGGATTGCGAAATATAAGCCACGGTACCTCGTGGTATTGGACGACGGAAGCCAACGAGCGCTGAGTAATGACAGATGTATTGAGATTCTTGATGAAGCCGGCTTCCTTCCCGCTAGCGGCTTCGGAGGAGTCAGTCTGGTCGACATCCCAAATGGGCTGAGCGCTAAGGAGTCGGAGACCTTCTTGCGGGAGAGTGGTGCCGAGATCTGCGGGCCTCGCTTCGCACAGAGCCCTCGTGAACCCGGCAAGGGGAGCATTAAGCCCAGCGGACCAACCGGACTGCCCGAGCCAAGAGCCACCGCCCCGGCATGTGCAGTAACGATGGTCGTTCGCTGTCCGGATTGGGGACTCGGACGATTGGGGCGGCCTGGCGAAAGTGCGTGATGAAATGCTCCGCCTAGCGAAACGCTTGGGCGAACCCGGTTATTCCGAATTCAGAACGAAGCTAGACGCGCTCGGGCCCACGGGCCTATGGTGCCAGGGCGTCCGAGGCCTTCTCGCCGAACACGGCATCGTCCAGGCTGGTGACGAAAGCCTCAGCCCAAGGCGGAGGAACCGATCCTCCGGACCAACAAAAGCAATATTAGCGGGAGAACCAAAAGTTGCAGGGCTCATAATTAGCCACCCAAAGGTTAGGCCCAAGGGTACTGTGCTGAGGTTCTTAAGAAGCGTGAAATCTCGGGGAAAGAAGAGTACAAGAAATAGCGCCAACCACGGTAGTGCGACGTGGACAATCATTCCGACATGGGACCCAAGAATCAACAGACTTGTGACCCCAATCCACGCTATTGCGTAAGCCGCGCCAATGCTGTTGCGTAGTTCTCTAGTCAGTTGCGCCTCCCGGTTCCGCATCCTATCCGAGCCTCAAGCTTCATCCGCGTTGCGTATGCCTTAGAGCGAAATAACGCCGGGTTCATAGGTTCCTATCGGCATAAGACTGGAGCAGACATTAGCCGAAGACCGTCCTGAGCTGAGTTTCGAAACGGTTCAAGATCGGCGGTAACCCACTTGGCCGAAAAACGGTCTAGTCGCTGACACGCCATATCCGTGCCGATAATGTCACTTAACGGTCTATCCCTGGAACGTGGTTGGCACTTCTGCGCATAGCCGACAACGCGTGAGAGTGGATCTTGGAGCCCAGCGCTTCACAGTACGAAAGCGCATAAAATATCAGACATGCCGCGAGTATCCTTAATTGCATTCTCGTTTTGCCTGCGTACGATCGCTGTTGCGCAGACCGCCGCGCCGGTTCCTCCGGTTGCGCCCATCGTCGAGCATCGCGAATCCCACCACGGCGTCACGATGGTCGATAACTATTTCTGGCTGCGCGAAAAGTCGAATCCTGAGGTCATCAAATACCTGGACGCCGAGAACGCGTATACCGATGCGATGACCAAGGAGCTGAAGCCGTTCGAGGACTCTCTTTATAAAGAGATGCTCGGACGCATCAAGCAGACCGATCTCAGCGTGCCGACGCGACGCGGTGCCTACCTTTACTATTCGCGGACTGAGGAAGGAAAGCAGTATCCCATCCAATGCCGGAAAAAGGGGGCCATGGATGGCGCCGAGCAGATCTTGCTCGACATGAATGAAGTGGCGAAGGGAAAGAAGTTCGCGGGATTGGGCGCATTCGTTCTTAGCGATGATCAGAATTTGCTCGCCTATTCGGTGGATTACAGCGGATACCGCCAGTACACTCTGCAAGTGAAGGATCTCACCACAGGAAAAATACTGTCCGATACGCTGGAGCGCACCGATTCAGTGGTATGGGCCGCCGACAATAAAACGTTGTTCATCGTCACCGAGGATGCGGTGACCAAGCGAAGCGACAAACTGTGGCGGCACGTTCTCGGCTCGAAGACGTTTGAGCCGCTAGCAGAAGAGAAAGACGTGCTGTTCGATATGGGCGTCGGCAAGTCGCGCGACAAGAAGTTTATTTTCCTGGGCAGCTATAGCAAGGACACGACCGAGCAGAGCTATCTGCGCGCCGACAGGCCGGACGACAACTTCACTGTGGTGGCGCCGCGCGAGCCGATGCATCGCTATTACCTGGATCATCGCGAGAATCTCTTTTATATCCGGACCAACAAGTACGGCCACAACTTTGCCGTGGCCACCGCTCCCGATAGCGATCCGAGTCTCAAGAATTGGAGACCGCTTGTTCCTCATCGCGACAATGTTCTGATTGAGGGCGTCGACCTGTACAGAGACTTCGGTGTCGTGGTGGAGCAGTCGAACGCGCTCACCAATATAAGGATTTACACTTTTCAGACTTCTCAGTGGTCCTCCATCGCGTTCCCCGAGCCCATCTATTCTGTCTTCCCCGGCGGCACACCCGACTTCGACTCCAAAACGATTCGCTACAGTTATCAGAGTTTCGTCACGCCGAATAGCGTTTTCGACTACGATGTCGCATTCGGCAAATCGACGCTGCTGAAGCAGGAGGATGTTATGGGAGGCTACGATCCTAAGCAATACGTTTCCGAACGCCAGTGGGCGACCGCGAGCGACGGCACGAAAGTCCCCATATCGCTAGTTTATAGAAAGGGGTTCGAGAAAAATGGAATGGGCCCCGTGCTGCTCTACGCGTACGGATCTTATGGGGTCGGCACTTCGGTGAGTTTTTCCAGTTCGCGCTTAAGCCTGCTCGACCGTGGCGTAACCTACGCTATCGCGCACATCCGCGGCGGTAATGAAATGGGCGAGCAATGGCGCGAAGACGGCCGGATGATGAAGAAGAAAAATACCTTCACCGATTTCGTCGATTGCGCCAAATATCTGATAGGCGAGAAGTGGACGTCGCCTTCACGTCTGATGATTGAAGGAGGTAGCGCCGGAGGGATGCTGATGGGCGCTGTGGTCAATATGAATCCCGAGTTGTTTCGCGCGGTGCACCTCGCGGTTCCTTTCGTCGATGTGTTAAACGATATGCTCGATGCATCTCTGCCGCTAACTTCGGGCGAATGGATCGAGTGGGGGAATCCGATTAAAGACAAGGACGCGTTCGATTACATGAAATCGTACAGCCCTTACGACAATCTCGAAAAGCGGGATTATCCATCGATGCTTGTGACTGAGAGTCTGAACGACAGTCAGGTAATGTACTGGGAGGCGGCGAAGTATACGGCGCGGCTCCGTACTCTAAAGACGGATCACAATCCGTTGCTACTGAAGATGAAGATGGACCCTGCCGGTCACGGTGGCGCGTCAGGCCGCTACGATCGCCTGCACGATCAGGCGTTCGAATATGCGTGGATGCTGAGTCAGGTGGGGATCACGAAGTAACGAAGCAATTTTCGCAGATCACGATCGGTCCGGCTACTCCACAAGTTGGCGCACCGGCAGACGACGTCCGTCCGCTGCATCCTACACGACCGCGGGCGAATCGGCTCCCCCTTGCTTGAGAGGTTTGGCGGTCTCAGTACCTTCCGATAATACGAAATAACGGTTCTCTCCCTGGAACGTGGGTGTCACTTCTACGCATAGCCGACTATACGTCCAAGTGGATATACCGCGAAAAACTAACTTCGACTGCCCGACCATCGGGGGTCATCCGGCCGGGCGGAGCCATGGGTTAAGCTTAGAAGCTCCTAACCACTCATCCTTGAAGTGTGAAGACAATGAAAAAGATGGCCGCACTTTCGATGCTCCTGGCGTTTGGTCTGCTCAACAGCATGTCGTATGCTCAATCCCAAGATGACATCGCCAAGCAGTTTGTAGGCATGTGGCGCCTCGTCTCTTGGGCAGAGCGCCTCGCTGACGGGACGACGAGGCAAAACCCGCGCAGCGTCGGCTATATTATCTACACCGATACTGGCCACATGTGCTTTGTCGGCATGAATCCGAATAGGCCCCCGTGGAAGTCAGAATCCGCGCCGACACCAGAAGAGGCTCTGACCGGGATCACGGGCCTTGGTGCCTACTGCGCCAGCGTCGAGATTCATGCGAAAGAGGGCTTTGTGATCCATCACGTAGAGATCGAGAGAATCCCCAACTTTGTCGGCAGCGTTCGCAAGCGATGGTTTACGTTTCAAGGGCCGAATCGCGTGTCCTTGCGGATCGATACCCCGGAACTAACCTCATCCGTCGTTGAATCGATCTTGACCTGGGAGCGGGTTGTGAAATAGCCCACCCGAAAAAACATGGCTCCTGGTTTACGGCCTATGCTCTCTCTCGAACGGCCGATTCTCAGTCCGCGCGATGCCGACCTATAGATCCGGGTGGATCTGTTTCGCAGAAGCCAGCTCCCGTACAAACGGCGCGGTGAAAGTGGCGTCCACGGGCGCAATTTCCCGCTTAGGTTGATTTAGGCTCGATGCGAGCTATCGCATGCCCACGGTCAGTGCAAATCCGCCTATCACGATAGGAAACTGATGTACACTGAGCACCATGCGACAGAACTCTTCCCGACGCAAGTTCGTCAACGGCTTGGTAGCTGCGGGAGCGGCGGACGGGTCGATGCTAGCACAGAGGCCCGGATCGATAAAGGGCTTCGACCACGTGGCTCTTCCCATGCAAAATACTGAGGCGATGCTGGCCTTCTATCGCGGTCTGGGATTGCAGGTCAGCGAGAACGCCAACGCGTGTTCCGTCTACATCGGCGGCCAAATGATTAATTTTCATCGTCCTGCGCTTTGGCAGAGTGAGACGTTCACCTTGCGCGCTCCCGCCGCACGGCCGCCCTGCGGGGACCTTTGCTTTGTGTGGGACGGCACCGCGGAATCTGTGAAGGCGATGCTAGATCGAGCCGGAGCGAAGATCGTTGAGGGCCCGGTGGCTCGCCAAGGGGGCCAGAAGAAGACCGCTTCCAGCGTTTATGTGCGGGACCCAGACGGTAATCTACTGGAATTTATGATCTATTAGTGCCCCAATCTTAGACGGCAGGAATGCCACTGACGGGCAGCGCGAGAGACCTGTCAGGGGAACTTGACCACGTCGCAGATAGCTGGGTCACCGCGCATCATGAAATTATTCACTTGAGCGTACAACGGCCTAGTCGCTGATTTGACGTATGAGCGCCGATAATGCGCCATAACAGCCACCTTCCTACAACGGCGTCTTACGGGACAAATCCCGTCATAGCGCCGGACCGAGAGTCCCAGGACACAACCGACTTAGCGGTACTATCCTTGCGAGCTGATTTGGACGCCAACTTCCCCATGGCCCACGGTCTTAAGAACGTGAAGGTCTTGGTCAAATCGCTTATTCGGAGGTGTGCGTTGCGAAATTCCCTTCCAATCAAGAAAGGTGAGTTAATATTCCTCATATGGGAGCGTCGGTGTCACTGCTCCGCGTAGCTATCCTGACTGCGTGGGTGCTCGGATTCGTGTTCGCTCAGACAGCGCCAAATCAGAGTGTGGGGGGCTTGATTCTGCAGCTTGGGAGTCAGCAGTCCCAAGCTCGCATCGCAGCCGCCGACGCCCTGCGCAGCATGGGAGCTGACGCCAGGGACGCCGTGCCCGCTCTCATCACGGGCCTCCAAGAAGACAAAGAAACTGACTTGCGCGATGCCGCGGTCCGAGCGCTGCGCGAGATCGGACCCGACGCGAAGGACGCCATCCCCTCACTTATTAAGGTTCTCAGGGAAGACAAGGAAACTCTCGTTCGCGAGGACGCCGCAGCAGCCTTGGGAGACATCGGACCCAACTCCAAGAAAGGGGCTGCCGCTCTTGTCGCATGTTCGTCTCTTCCTTCAATTCGACGCTCTCCTCGCTGCTCTGGTCCACCTTCCTCGGCGACCCCGTGGCTGGGAGCCTGCCCGCTGCGTATGGCAACAGTGGCGCGCCCCTCGGAGTAGACAAAAATGGGAATGTCTTCGCTCCCGGGATGGTCTACTATGACGTTAACCTGCCCACCGTAGCGGCCATAGAGCGGGCTGCTCCGAATGCGTTCGGCGGCGGCTTCGTCGCGCGCATAAGCCCTTCCGACGCGCCAGGTATCGCTCTCGGTCCCGGATCCCTCACCTTTCCCAACACCGGCATTGGCTTGGTCAGCGGAGCCCAGACCGTCTACGTCCTGGCCGCCGGCTCGCAGCCGCTCGACATCACCAGCATTACGGCCAGCGCCAACTACAAGCTCGCCAGCGATAACTGCCGGGCGACGCTCGCCGGGGGCTCCAGCTGCCAGGTCACTGTAGAATTCAAGCCCGCGTCGAGCGGTACGCTCAGCGGCTATCTTACCGTTGTGACCAACGCCCGTACAGCGCGCGCGCTGCTCTCCGGCGTCGGCGTACCGGTTCCAATAATCGCGGTTTCGCCCCAGAGGCTGACGTTCCCGGCCACATCAGTCGGAACGCCGAGCGCTCCTCTTGTAGTAACCATTAACAGTACAGGCTCAATGCCGCTGATCAACAATGGCATCTCCATCGGCGGCACGAACTCCGCCGACTTCAGCGAAACCGACGATTGCCCGGCTACGCTCAATCCCGGACAAAGCTGCACGGTGAACGTGGTCATGCAACCGCTGGCGGACGGTTCGCTAACCGCTGCACTGACCATCAATACCAACGCCGTCAGCGGGTCGGTGAATCCAACGCTCTCCGGGGCCGGTCCCACCTATACGCTATCGGCGAGCCCATCCTCGCCCACTGTCTCGGCGGGCCTTTCCACCGCCTCGACCATTACGCTGACCTCGGAGGCAGGGCTTACCGGTACGGTCAAACTGGGTTGCAGTGTACCCAGCGGGTCTGGCATCACATGCTCGTTCGCGCCCGCGAAAGTCACGCTGGCGGGCTCGCCGGCCAACTCGACAGCTACCATCTCGACGTCTGCGACCACAGCAGGCGGCTCTTACAAGGTAATCGTCTATGGCTCGCTCACAGGTCTGGCCGCGGTCTTTACGCCGGTGACCCTTGGTGTCACACCGAAACAGGGGCTGACCACGCTCTACAGCTTCGCCGGTTCACCCGATGGGGTCAATCCCTCCGCCGCAGTGGTGCTCGGAAGCGGCGGAGTGCTCTACGGAACTACCACTTACGGCGGGACTGCAAACGCCGGCACGGTGTTCTCCTTGACGCCACCGGCATCTGCAAGCGGGGTGTGGACAGAAACGGTGCTCTACAGATTCACCGGCTCACCCGATGGGGCCCGTCCCTACGCCGCGGCGGTGCTCGGCAGCGGCGGAGTGCTCTACGGAACCACCTCTATCGGCGGGACTGCAAACCTCGGCACGGTGTTCTCCTTGACGCCACCGGCAACTCCAGGCGGGGTGTGGACAGAATCCGTGCTCCACAGTTTCACGGGTGGCGGGGACGGGGAAGGTCCCGCAGATCTTGTGATCGGCGGGGCCGGCGTGCTCTACGGCACGACCGAGGATGGGGGAACCGCAAACGGTGGAACGGTGTTTGAGTTGAAGCCGGCGACCGGGGGAAGTTGGACAGAGAGGATACTTCATAGTTTCCCCGGCACGGCGGGGCCCAACGCTGTCGTGATCGGCGCTGGCGGGGTGCTGTATGGCACCACTCAACAAGGTGGAACCTCCGGATCCGGCACGGTGTTCACCTTGACGCCACCGGCATCTCCAGGCGGAGTGTGGACAGAAACAGTCCTGTATAGCTTTCAGTCCAGCGGTGACGGGGCCAATCCCTCAGCGGGCGTGGTAATCGGCAGCGGTGGGGTCTTGTACGGCACCACTTCCAATGGCGGAATTAACTTTTGCTCTGCGTTAGTCTGTGGAACTGTGTTTTCGCTGACGCCACCGGCATCTCCAGGCGGGGCGTGGACAGAGTCTGTGCTCCACAGCTTCACGGGTTTCACGGGTGGCGGGGACGGGGGAAATCCCCACGCAGATCTTGTGATCGGCGGCGCCGGCGTGCTCTACGGAACGACCCTGGGCGACGGCGAGGTCGACAACGGCACCGTGTTCTCGTTGACCCCCCCAGCGTCTCCAGGCGGGGTGTGGACAGAAACTGTACTGCACGATTTCACCGGCGGCAGCGACGGGGGCCATCCCTATGCCGGCTTGGTGATCGGCACGAGCGGCCTGCTCTATGGCACAACTAACGATGGCGGCAACACTACATGCTCGGGGGGGAGCGGCGACCCCGGCTGTGGCACGGTGTTCTCGTGGCAGCCGTAAACAATCGATCAGTCTCCTCCGGCTGCTGGTTCGATCCCTGGCGTTCAGGATGGCCGTGATCGGGATAATGAGTAGCTTGCGGATTTCGGGACTCGCTCAGTTTTCTGCGATCGGACGGGTGTGGCCCAATGCCGCGGCGGTTAGAACAACGGTGGAAGTTACGGTGCAGAAGCAATTAAAGCAAAGCTGCGAACGGCGGCGAAGGACAGGAAGAACTTGGTCTAATCATTCAGGAGCTTGAACCCGGTGGCCAAAGTCACTTTCTCAGCGGGCGTGGTAATCGGCAGCGGTGGGGTCTTGTACGGCACCACTTCCAATGGCGGAATTAACTTTTGCTCTGCGTTAGTCTGTGGAACTGTGTTTTCGCTGACGCCACCGGCACTGGGTGTCATCGAAGATCCATCCTTTGAGTGTTGCGACCATCTACTATATCGAACAGCCGGTCCCGGTCCTACCCCAGCTTCGCCAGAAGCATGGTAAACGAGTGCGACGGAAAGCTGTGCAGCAGGGTTTTGCCCTGCACCGGCGCGGAACCTGGGGGCCATAACTTCAACTTCGAACTCGCAGAGCCCTTTTGTTGACAGCATCAAATGTGCCCTACTGCAACTTTGCGTACTCGGCTTTGGCTTGGATGAGGATCGGGATGTCGGGGTCAGCGTTTTTCCAGAGGGCAAGGAAATCCTGGTAAGCGGTTTTGGCTTTCGCGTTATCGCCGGACAGGGCATACGCTACGTACTCGATCTTCCGCTGCTTGTCCCAATCCGCTGGTGGGCTATCGGCGATCCCGCGCAGGTTGGAAATCTTGTCGGCGAGCTGGATCGCTTGCGCACCCGCCGATTTCTTCGGTGCGTTCTCGATCTGCAAGCGTTTCCGCTCCTCCTTGGGCAGCGACTTGTCGTCTGTAACTTCAGCGACGAGATCCGCGACTTCAGCACCAAAACGCTGCGCCAGCTCTTCTCTGGTCACGCCCTGGTCTTCGATTGCGTCATGAAGGAGAGCCGCGATTACCAGGTTGGCGTCCGGTTCGTTCAGCGCACCGCAAACCAGTTCAGCGACCTCGATCAGATGATTAATATAGGGCTCGGCCGCAACACCTTTCCGCCTCTGATTCGCATGCTTCAGGGCAGCGAAATGAAGGGCCTCGAAGAATGCTTGAAGCGAATTCGATGGTGCTTTCACACCTCAGCATAACGCCGTGGCAAGTCCCGCAGGGCCATGACATTCTCGCAAAATTCAATGCAGGGAAGTGGTGCCGGACCAACGCTGGATCAATCCCCGAGCCTGTGGGATAGCCGTTGCTGAGATTGGGGGACCTCTGGGCCGTTCTGCGGTGGCATGTGGCACCTGTCCACCCTCCCGGGCTGGGGACGTTCTTATGGCGGTGCCGTGATTCTGATCGCTCGGCCCCACTTATCTGGATGGCAAGCTCATTTTTTCCGCCCTTATGTCCAGCAGTTGAACGCCCTTTAAGCAGCTTTCTGGTGGTTGGGCGTTGCCAATGCCGATCAGGCCGTAGTAGAGGCATCTCGGCCAGCAGCAAACCAACCGCTCTGCCACAAACAATTATGGCCGTCCGATGCGGCTCCCAGGTTGACCGTTCCTGAATTTTGGCACGCTCAGGTTCGTTCGTTGATGGCGATCGAGGTTAGGGAACCTGCGCTCCTTCAGGACAGTCGAATCAGATCAATGTGGTGCTGAACTGGTTCGAGGAGCTGCGCCGCCGCGGGTCATCGAACTAACCCAAAGCTTAAGCGTGTGCGCGTGCCAATGCAAGATGTGATTCTCAAGTCCTGTATTGTCGCTGATACGGACATTGGCCGTGGGAAGCTACCGATAATGGTGGTTAACGGGCTCAATGGAAGTTCTCCACTAGCATCAGTTCGGCTGCCAACTGGTCGTATTGCGAATACAGCAGCGACCGGCCATCCGGCGACAAACTGAGCCCGCCGCCAGCGACTGGACGCTGGATGCTGCCGACCACCTTCGGCTCGCCGCCGGCGTGGCCCATGAAGCGAATGGCCGCACCCTGCCGTCCCGTGGGCGACCCAAGATAGTAGACGCCCTGCGCGGTAACACAAAACCAGTACATTTGTACTTCGCGCGCAAAGTCCTGTTCCTCGCCTCCGGCTAGAGGCGCCTTTCGGATCGCGTAGTCAGGCGTGGCGAAGTAGAGCCACTTTCCGTCCAAAGACTCCTGGGCGAAAACCCCGCCATGGCGCGTCACCTGGATGGCATCGCCGCCCGCGGCCGGAACCTTCCAGATATTCGACGAATCATCGGAGTCTCCTTTCGCGAAGTAGATCCACCGGCCGTCTCGGGACCACGAGGGAAATATATGCGAGATGCCATCGTCCGTCACTTTTTGGGCGACTCCGCCGGCGGAAGGGATGACGAAGATGTTCGTCGCCGGGTTGGAGATTCCTGTGCTTTTGTAGGCGATCTTTCCGCCATCGGGCGACCACTGCGGCATGGAGGTGACGTCGGGATCGTGAGAGGTGGTGAGCTGGACTGGATTCTCGCCATCGGCTTGCGCTGTCCAGATCTCCATGGGGCCGCTCCGATTGGAAACGAAGGCGATGCGTCTGCCATCGGGCGAATAAGTGGGGTAGCGATCTTGCCGGGAGGAGGAGGCAATCACCTGGGGTTCTTTAGCAATGACACCTGCGGCCCCCAATGCGACCCGATAGATGTTGGCTTTCCGATGCATTCGCGTGAATGCCATGCGATGGCCCTGGCGTGCCACGTCGAAGTACCAGGGGTTGTTTCCCGCGAATGGGACCTGCTTCGGCGCCCCGCCGGTGATGGAGACCCGAAACATCGACGTATCCAAGCCTTCATTGCCGCCGGTTCCCCGAATGAAAAGGATCTCTTTGCTGTCCGGACTCCATACCAAGCTGACAGCAATCCAATCGGCGGGCGTGAGCAACTTCGGTTGGCCCTGGGCCAGGTGATCGGCAGACAAGGAAACGACATAGAGTGGTTCGTATTCCCCCATGGAAAAACTGACGGCGAGTTTCCGTCCATCCGGAGAGAGAACCGCGGCATCGACGGGATACTTGCCGTCCAGGGGCCCGACCACCAGCTTCCTCTCCGCGCCAGGCACCGCGGCCAGATACAAGCTGCGCGGATTCCCTCCGGCGTACGCCACCCAATGGCTGTCGGGCGACCAGGAGAGGCTCCATGAGCCGATGTCCTCCGCGAGTACTCGTTCCGGTCCACCCAGCGCGGGAATTATGGCCGCCCCTTCGGTGCCGAACGCCCCGTGAGAGTCTCTGACCATCCGCAGAAACGTGATCCATTTTCCGTCGGGAGACCACTTGGGCAAGCGCTTGTCCTCGTCCGGGTTGTTAGTGAGGCGGATAGGCTCGCCAGGGCCGATCAATTTGAGGTAGATATCGGGCAGCCCACCGTCGGGCGCCCAGGAGAAGGCCAACTGGCTCGCGTCGGGTGAGAAGGACGGGTCGCGTTCGTCCCCTGGGTGGGCGGTGAGTGGAACTACTGTCACCTCCTGCTGCGGTTCTTCCACGGTTCTGTGCGTCCACCACCAGGCTCCGGCGACAAGCAATGCGACCGTCGCCGCGGCCGCAATCGCCAGACGCGGCCCCTTGCGGCGCACGCCCTCGGGCCGTTCGGCAGCCGCTAACGCGCCGGAATCCGATTCCTCCTGCAGCTCCAGCAGTGCTACCCGCAGGTCGCGCATGGATTGCCAGCGGCGCTCCGGATCTTTCCGCAGGCAACGATCCACCAGGCGTTCCATCTCGCGCGGGATGCCCGGCGCCAGTTCGGAGAGCGGTTTGGGCGACTCCTTGAGAATGGCCGAAAGGGTGGCCACACGGGTCGCGCCTTGAAACGGCTTGCGGCCGCTCAGCATTTCATACATCACTAC
>Ga0302324_100022219_pt1 | contig 12333 bp, 10 predicted proteins | sample Palsa_T0_1_FD_201949 | JGI IMG/M metagenome (GOLD analysis project Ga0302324, IMG submission 201949) | Peat permafrost microbial communities from Stordalen Mire near Abisko, Sweden - Palsa_T0_1 | ecosystem: Environmental > Terrestrial > Soil > Palsa > Peat permafrost | place: Sweden: Abisko...
CGGCGCACTAAGTGAAGTTAGTTGAAGATGGCCTTACTTAAGTCAGGCCGAGCGCTAAGAGCGGCCCGGGTCGCGGCAGGCCATGGGCCCGCCCCACCAACTCATCGCCGGCTGGCCCAATATTTCTTCATTCGCGCCGAGACTTCCTGTCTTTCCTCGGGGCCCATCGCCCCGCGTCCGCGGCGCTTCCCGCCGTCGGGCGCAGGCGGAACGTTCAGGCTGGCGGCGCGTTGCAGCTCCTCAAGCGAAGCGATCACCCGCTCCAGCCGTTGCTTCTCGGCGTTCAGTTCTTGAATCAATTTAACTAGATCCATCGCAGCCCGCCATAAGGTTAGGCGCCGCCAAATCCGTTGCCTGCCGGCGCTTATAGAATAGAGCGCCGGGATTTCCCCTTACTTACTTTAAATTCAATCGTTGGTAGAATGGTTCGACAATGCTTATAAAAGTGATTGATATGGCATTGGATGTTACATTCCTAACCATACACAATCTCGTCAAGTTTCGCAACCGCCTCGCTTTACGAACGCCAGCCGAGCAAGAGGAGCATGCTCGTCTGGTGGCGGAATGGGTCGAAGCTTGCCAAAAAAGGGATGCCCTGCAAGCTGAGCTTACTGAACCAACCACTAGCCGTCTCTTCGACACCCAGCCGACGCTCTTACGGACGACCAAAGCCGCCGGAGACAAGATGCCAATATCTTCTTCTTAAGATGCGCGGCCAGCAAAAGACTAGGCGCTAGTTTCAAACTGGCCTGCCACCATTCGCATCGATAGATGCCTATGCCTTGAAAATCTCGCCCGAAAGGCGGAATGTCGATTCACGCGCCAGCCCTCGAATGGAATTCATGTTCGATGCGATGGAATTTCCGCTAGTAGTTGCAGTACTCATATAACTGTTGTGTATCTAATAGAAACGTGAGAAGCTGATCGCGCTCACTGTGACGGGCCTGTGGTTTAGCGGCTCCAAGCGGGCTGCGCGGGCGACCTCAGGTTCGGGCCGGCTTCGTTTCGTAGTCTTCCGCTCCATCTACCAGGCAATTGGCGTACGCGCACGCACTCCGCACCAACATGTCTCCGGTAAATCCACTTCTCTATCGGAGTATGATGACAAATGGATGAGCTTGCCCTCAGCTCTCAACCTTCGGGAAGTCTGTACACACGTACGGTTCGATTTTGTTTTGTTCAGTGTGGGCGCCGTCGCGGAATCTGCGCTTCCGGCGAAAAGGGCACCGCAGAAGCGGGCCGCGATGAAGCCGCACTACCTTAAAGAAATGGAACGGGACAGTTACCAATGAACGTCTACCTGGATTGCGAAAAATGCGTGGAGCTGTGGGCCGAGTATGGGGCAGCTACCACCAGAGTGCGGACAGCCGCCGCACCGACGTGGGAAGCTACCGAAGCGCGGATTCAAGCCGCGTCCGAAGCAGTGCTGGCGCACGGAGCTCAAGCGCACAAGGCGTCAGCGGATTCAGCGGATTCATCGGACTAATGCCTTGATTTTCGACATCGAAGCCTGTCATGAGCGGCCGGGAAACGTTACGGCCAACTAACACGGCAAGCTAAAGCAAGCCCTGCCTGACTGGGCCGGTTGAATCGCGCAGCACGAACTCCGGTTCGATGATTACCTCCGGCCCCGTCACCTCGGCCCTTCCGTGATGCGGAATCAAAGCGTCGCAGATGATGTGTCCGATGCGCTCGCGCGGAATGTGGACCGTAGTCAGGGTCGGGCAGCAGAACTCGGAAAGCTTCACGTTGTCAAAGCCGGTCACAGATACGTCTTGTGGCACTCGCAGTCCACGGTCGCGCAATTCCTGCAACGCGCCAACGGCAGTGATGTCATTGACGCAGATGATGGCGGTGGGGTCGTAACCGGTAGAGAGCAGCGCGCGCGTTGCCTGGCGCCCGCCTTCCAGCGTATCCGCGTCGGCGGCGGTGCGCACTTCGAGAGTAGGAATCCGGCTGACTGCGTCGAGTACCGCCCGCATCCGCTCGTTGATGGGACCAAGGACCGCATGATGCCCGATGAAACCCAGGCGCCGGTGTCCCAGGCTGTGCAGATAATTGATTACCTTCTCAATGCCGCGCCCGTAGTTGACCCGAATGTTGGTGATATTCTTGCGCGGGGCGCCCACATCGTAGAACACTACCGGAATGCGGCTCTCGGTCAGTTCTTCGATCAGTGAAGGGTCCACTTCAGAGACAACAGCGGCGAGACCGGCCACGCGGCGGCCGATCATCAGACGCACGCTGGCCACAAGTTGCTCCGGACGGTAATCGGTATTCGCCATCACCACTTCATAGCCGCGCGCGTGCGCATCGTGCTCGATGGTTTTGTAGATATCGAAGAAGAAGGGATTCTCCAGGTTGGAAACGATCACCCCGATGGTCTTGCTTTTCCCGCCAGCCAGGCTCCGCGCGTGCAGATTGGGGTGATACCTGAGCTCCTCAATGGCCTTCATCACGCGGCTGCGCGTGGAAGTTTTGACTACGCTTGCATTGTTAAGCACACGGGAAACGGTTGCAGTGGAAACTTTTGCCCGGCGTGCCACCTGTTCCAGATTCATGGCGATTGTCCCTATTGTAACGCCACCACGCCAGTTAACCGAGTTTAACTTGAGGAGGGGTAGGCAGTCGGGGAAAACCATGCGAAAAATGGGTCTAGACATTATCCTTGGTAGCGCTTACACTCCAGCACATCAGGGATTCTTGCGGGCGTGAAACGGTTAACCTGTCTCCGCCGGAAATTTGCTGTACTTCGAAAGGGGGTTCAGAATGCACTATCCAGATCTGCGACGCGCCCCATCTGTGGCGCTTGCTGTAACGAAGGGTTTCGCCATTGCGACCCTCGCCTTGAGTTTAATGACTCCGGCGGCGTGGGCCCAATCCGAAACCGGCGGGTCGATCAGCGTAACCGCCACCGACCCCTCCGGAGCGGGCGTTCCGGGCGCGAAATTGGCGCTGAAAGACACTTCCACCAACATCATTCACAAAGGGCAGACGCAGCAGAATGGCACTTATACCTTCCCAAACCTGGCTTATGGTAACTACGAGTTGACTGTCGGCTATCCAGGTGGAAACCGGACGATCCACATCCATCAACGCCAAGCTCAAGGTGGGCGCCACTCAACAGACAGTGATCACGTTTGACAATATGCCGGGCGGCGCCACCGCTTCCGCAGCGGCGGCTTCACTACTTATGACGCCTCGGTGGTGACTCCGCGCATTGAAGACGTCGCGGAGATGACAATTTCCACCGCGCAATTGGGGACAATCCATTCAGCCCTCGAATATCAGCTCTATAATCAGTTCACCACTCAATTGCAGGCCGGCGTTCGCTGGCAGGCGCCGAAAGCTATATCTGCAATATGTTCGGAGCGAAGTTCTCTCCCTGCGCATCCCGCGGCTTGGGCGGCGCCGGAACCAGTTACCCGATCAACTTTTTTGAAGTCAATCCCTTTACGGCGGGATCGTCCCTCAATTATTTAGATTCGATGGGCAGTTCCAACTACAACTCGGCTCAAGTGGAGTTTCGCCAAAGGCTGAACCACGGCATGCAATTCAACATGAATTATACGTTCTCGCATTCTCTGGTTGAGGGACCTGTCAACGGGTATCAGGCGAACGCGGGCGGCTCATTCCAGACCCACCGTAATTTCCGGCTGAGCTACCGGCCAAGCACCTATGACATCCGGCAGATCTTCCACGCCAGCGGCACGTATGACCTTCCGTTCGGATTCTAATCATTCAAAGCGGCCCGCCGACGCAGATCACCGGCGGCTACCTGACCGTGAATGCAAGCGATGGCGGAGTCAACTTTGCGCCGGGAGTTACCGCCAGAACCATACAGAACAACATCGGCGTATACCGCACCGGCAACGCTTGGGTGGACACGAATTAACCCTAGCCTGCTTGCCGCCAACGGCGGTGTGGCCGCTGCCGGCACTCACACTCCTAACACTACTCCGGGTCTGATAGGCTCCAATCCTTACGTCTACGGACCGCACTGGTTCAACGACGACCTGTCGATCAACAAGAGCATCCCGATTCGCGAATCGCTTCGCACGACCTTGTCGCAATTGACGACCCTCGTCACCACCGCGCGCCGCATCGAGATTCGAGCGAATATCGAGTTCTGACCGGGTGCGTTGCCGGACCTATTCCGATCTCTTCAACGCCTATAGCCCGCCAGCGCTTCTGGGCCCCGGCGGGCTTTTTTATTGCACGCCGCCCCGTTTCTCTACCGCGCCGCGCGGGACCGATTACGGCGTTAGTCATTCCACATACACTTCTGCCCCTGGCCGGGGTCTTGGAGTCAAATCCATTGTCAACAGTGGCATTCAAGGTGCAAGGTTGAGGTTGACAAGGAGGAAACATGTCGCAGAGCACGAAAGATCAGGCCCAAGGCGCTTTTCACGAAGTGAAAGGCGAGGTCAAAAAGAAAGCGGGACAACTGACTAACGACCCCAACCTGGTGGCCGAAGGCCAGGACGAGAAACTCGCCGGCAAGATCCAAAAGAAGGTCGGCCAGGTTGAAAAGGTATTTGAAGGATAGATAGAGAGGAAGAACAGCAGTGCTGATACTGATTATTATTTTGTTATTGATTTTTGGCGGCGGTGGCGGATATTACGGCCATAGCCGCTGGGGTCCCGGCGGCGGGGCTGGAATCGGGCTAGGGACAATATTAGTGATTGTCCTGATTTGCTACCTGCTCGGTTTGTTTCGCTGACGATCGGCGGGCAGGCCATGGGCCCGCCCGCACCTAAACCCACCAGGCGGCGGCCGGCGGCTGGCGGATCACCAGGCCGTTCAAGAACGCTGCTGCCTTTGTCAGGCCTTCTTCCGGCGACATCAGACTATCCTCGTGCTCGATCGATAACACGTAGTCGTAGCCGAACATGCGCAGGGTCGAAACGAACTCCCGCCACCATCCCTCACCGTGGCCGTAACCGCAGGTGCGGAAGATCCACGCGCGATTGCGCTCGTCAGTGTAACTTTTGGTATCGAGCACGCCCGTCATCGGGAGATTGCGCTCGTAGATCTGCGTATCTTTCGCATGCACGTGGAAAATGCAATCGCCCAGCACGCGGATCGCGGCGATAGGGTCGATGGCTTGCCAGAACATGTGGCTCGGGTCGTAATTGCATCCCACCGACGGCCCGGCAATCTCGCGCAGCTTCAGCATAGTTTCCGGACTGTACACCACAAAGCCCGGATGCATCTCAATCGCGATCTTCACTCCATGGTCGGCCGCAAACTTTCCGTGCTTTGTCCAATAAGGCGTTACTACTTTGTCCCACTGCCACTTCAGAATTTCGAGATAATCCGGCGGCCAGGGGCATGTCACCCAGTTGGGCCACTTCGAATTAGGTGAATCGCCCGGGCATCCGCTGAAATCGATCACCACAGGGACGCCCAACTTCTCTGCCAGCAGCACCGTCTGGCGGCTCACCTCCGCATCGTGGCGGGCCCGCGTCCGGTCGGGATGCAGCGCGTTCCCATGGCAGCTCAACGCGCTGATGGAGACGCCGTGATCGTCGAGCTTCTTCTTGAACTCGTTCAATTCCACCTTGCTCTTCAGCATCGACAGCTTGCAATGCGGATCGCCCGGGTAATTGCCCGTGCCCAGCTCCGCGGTGTGTATGTCGAGGCTCTTCAGTTTCTTGAGTACGTCTTCCAACGGCAGTTGCGACAGCAGCGCAGTAAATACTCCGACTCTCACGTTTTTTCTCCTTCGAGTATTATAGCCGCGTCAGAGGTGGGGTATGCTTTAGCTTGCCCGGCCGGTCGAGCGAAGCTCGCCGCAGGCCGGCAAGCTAAAGCATACCCCTACGATCGCTTCGGACGCTGTGTTTAATCCTCTCCACCAAGCTGTGCGAGCGCCCATCGCGCATGCTGCGCCACCAGCTCGTCCCGCGATTCCGCCAGTTTCTCGAGCGGCGCGCGAAACTCCTCGCGGCCGCGCGCCCCCATGGCCACGGCGACGTTGCGCAGAAAGCCCGAATACCTTGCGCGCATGACCGGCGCGCCGCGAAACATGGCGAGGAACTCCTCTTCCTCAATCGCCGCGAGGCGATCGAGCCCAGGCGCGAACTCGCGCGGAGCAAAGGCGGCGTCCTCAGTCACGGGCGCGCGCCGGTTCCACGGGCACACGTCCTGGCAAATATCGCAGCCGAAGACGTGCCCGCCAACCGCCGCGCGCCACTCCTCCGGAACCGCGGAATGCAGCTCAATCGTGAGGTACGAAATGCACCGCCGTGCATCGAGCGTGTAACCGGCCGGATCAATCGCCGCGGTGGGACATGCGTCGATGCAGCGGGTACAAGTGCCGCAGCGGTCCGGCGGCGGTGCACCCGGCGCGATTTCCAAAGAGGTAAGAATCTCGCCCAGAAAGAACCACGAACCGCCGCCCTGATTGATCAGGCACGTATTCTTTCCGATCCACCCCAGACCGGCGGCGCGCGCATACGATCGCTCGAGTAGAGGCGCCGTATCCACGCAGAGCTTCGATTCGTACGCCCCAGCCGCCCGCTCGCGCAGCATCGCATCCAGCCGTTCCAACCCGCGCCGCACGGTGTGGTGATAATCGTCGCCCCAGGCGTAGCGCGAAATCCACGCGAGCGCATCGTCGTGCAGATGCGTGGAGTAGGGCAGGGGAGTGTTGTAGAGTTTGCCCACGCAAATCACCGAGCGCGCCGATGGCAGCAGATTCCGCGGATCGTCGCGCACCTGCGCACGGCGATCGGTGAGATACCGCATCTCGCCCGCGAACCCTGCGGCGGCCCACGCATGATAGCGGGCGCGGTCGGCTGACGGCTCCGCCGCCGCCACGCCCGCCAGCTCGAAGCCGCAGGCGCGCGCCAGCTCCCGAATTTCGTCCGCGGTCAAACTTCGAGCCCCACCGAACGCATCAGCTCAATGGCGTTGCTCTTGCGCACCACGCCGGGCCGCATCATGTAGTCGAACTCGATGCGCCCGTTCTCCACGCGGTCTTCAAAGTGCACGTTGGCGGCGCGCGCGCCCAGGCCGTCGGCGATGTCCGCCAGCGCCAGATCGTGGGTGGTGATCAGGCCGATGGCGCCGCGTTCCACCAATCCCCGCACCATCGCCTCGGCCCCGATGCGCCGGTCGTGCGAATTGGTCCCGTGCATGAACTCGTCGATCAGAAACAGCACCGGCAGTTTTCCCGAAGTCTCATCCAGGATCTGCCGTAATCGCAGAATCTCCGCATAGAATCTGGAAACGCCTTCCTGCAGCGAGTCTGTCACGCGAATGGATGCGCCCAGCGCCAGCGGCGAGAGTTTCATGCTCCGCGCCCGCACCGGCGCGCCCGCCTGCGCCAGCGCTACGTTGGTTCCCAGTGTGCGCAAGAGCGTGCTCTTGCCGGACATATTGGAGCCGCTGACAATCAGCACGCGCAGCTCTCCGCCCAGGCGTACATTGTTGCGGACGGCGCGATCTTCCGCGATCAAAGGATGCGCAATCCCGTCGGCTTCGAGCCACGGCCCTTCCGACGCGAATTCCGGGAACGAATCGTCCGGATGCTCATAGGCGTAGCTGGCCAGCGAAGAGAGCGCTTCGATAGCGCCTAATGCCGTGAGCCAGCGGCGCACTACGGGGCCCGATTCCCGCCGCCACTTTTCGGCTTCTATCGCCCAATATGGCGTCCAGAGAATGAACGGCTCCGTCAAGCGCACGAAGATGTTCTCGCGCGAGTCGAGGCAATCTACGATCCGTCCAAGTCGCGCCAGGCGCGCCGATGGCGCCGCCTTCGCAGGCCATGGGCCCGCGCCACTTACGTCCAAAGACGATCGCAATTCCGCCAGCAGCGGAGCGTGAAAGGCTTCGCCTTCGAGCAGCAGCAGCACTTGCGAAACCAGGCGCAATTCATGCGCCGCCTCGTCCACCGCCGCCACAACGGCTTCCATCTGCGCGCGAATCCGGTAGAAAAAGATGCCATTCACCAGTAGAGCCAGCAGGAACAAATCCCGCCCGGCCGTGGTCACGTTCTCCGGAAGCGCAAAGGCCCCGAATTGTCCCACCAATGCGGCGAATCCCAATGCCAGCGATGCCATGCCGAAGATGCGGAAGGCCCACACGGCCGCGTGCAGGCGTGCCCCAGCCAGTTGCGCCGGCGCTTCGCCCCAATGCGCCAAAGCCACCGGGTCCACCCCCGTACGCGCCTCTTCCGCCACCGCAGCAAGCCGTTCACGGAGGTCGAGCCGGGGGCGCAGCTCTTCCACCGCAGCTTGGCGCGCAAGAACGGTTTCCGGCGGCGCGGGCCGTTGGAGCCAGCTTGCCAATGTGTCTTCTCCGATATGCGTTCGCGCCGTGGACAGCAATTCAAATAGCGAAGCTTTGCCGAAGATGTCGAGGTCGGGCGCGTAGGGATGGGCGGCATTCAGATAGCGCTCTCCGGTTTCCCCATGCCCCGCCCAATCGCCGCGCAGACGCGCCAGACCGCGGTCGAAGAAGCGCTGCGCGCGCCGCTGCCGCTCGAGTTGGCGCAGCAGCCGCTCATGGGCCACCATCAGCGCTACGAATGCGCCCAGCGGAACCAGTATCCAGAGGATAGAGAAGCCGCGGAACAAAGCGCACCACACCGCCAGGGCTGCACACGCCGCCGTGGCAAGGCGCGCATAACCCAGCTTGGCGTGGCTCCGGTCGAGCCGCAAAATCTCTTCTTCGCGGCGGGAGCGAAGCTCCACATAGACGGCAGCGGGATCTTTCATCGCAGGCACTCTCAATTGTCGCGCGGATCGGGCAGGGGTTGAGCGTCTGAGTGAATTAGGACAGGTCGCGAAATAACGTCGCTGGTTCGACGGCGCACGCACATGCGATGCTTCTCTTGCGCGCCGTATCGAGGATCGTACGATTACGTGTCAGCGCGGGACGTAAGCGCGTTCACCCGGCTGTGAACGCCTGCATGCACGAGTGCGATGGCAAGATTGCCTTTCCCACAATGACCGCCAAAGACACCAGAGACACGGCGCCCGCGTGTCCCACTTACCGTTGTCGTATAACCTTATAGCTATGACGCAGCGATTTCCCATTGCGGCCGTTTGTGGCATTCTGCTTTTGATCCCCATCTTGCGCGGACTGAGCCAGGCGCCCCCGGCGCCCTCCATAGATGCGATGCCGGCCACTCCCGATCGCGGCGCGGCTGGCATTGCTCGCTGGCTCCGCGCGTTGCAAACCCGCGCCAGCCTGGTGATGTTCACGGCACATCCGGATGACGAAGACGGCGGCATGCTCGCCTACGAAGTTCGCGGCCAGGGCGCGCGGGCGGCGTTGATGACGCTCACGCGGGGGGAAGGCGGGCAGAATGTGATGTCGCAGGATCTCTACGACGCGCTCGGCTTGGCGCGGACCCAGGAGCTGCTGATCGCCGACCGGTATATGGGCGTCGACCAGTATTTCTCCAGCGGTGTGGACTACGGGTTCTCGAAAACGCGCGAAGAGGCGCTCGAAAAGTGGGGCTACGAACGCGTTCTTTCCGATGCCGTGCGCGTGGTGCGCATGACGCGTCCGCTGGTGGTGATGTCCGTGTTCATGGGCGCGGCCACCGACGGTCACGGCAATCACCAGGTGGCCGGACAAATGGCGCAGGAGGTCTTCAACGCGGCCGGCGATCCGGCGAAATTCCCGGAGCAGATCCGCGAGGGCTTGCGGCCCTGGTCGCCGCTTAAAGTTTATGCGCGCGCGCCGTTTTTTCAGGCGACGGCCGAGGGGATGTACGATTACGCGATCGATAAGTTCGTGCCGGTGCGGTTTTTCGATTATGTGACCCAGAAGGCATTCACGCAAGGCCCGGATACAACGCTGGAGATTCCGGAAGGGCTTGCCGCGCCGGCGGCGGGAATGACTTTTTTGCAGATCGCTCGCGAGGGGCTCGGGTTTCAAAAGACGCAAAACGGTGGTGGGGCCGTCCCGGATGCGGCGCCGTTCAACAGCCCCTATCATCGCTTCGCATCGCGCGTAGCGGCGGCTGCGCATGAGACTTCGTTCTTCGACGGGATCGACGTTTCGATTCGCGGAATTGCCACCCTGGCCGCTGGCGACCCCAAGTTTCTGCAGGACGGACTCGCCGCGATCGCCAAGCCGGCCGCGGATGCGTTGCGCGACTATCGGGTGGATCGCCCGTCCGCAATCGCGCCCCTTCTGGCGGAAGGATTGAAGCAGACTCGCGCGCTGATGTCCCAGGTGCAGTCCAGCTCCGTCGCCGAGCCGGGAAAGAGCGACGTGCTCTTCGAATTGGGAGTGAAGCAGCAGCAGTTCGAAAAGGCGCTGGCCGCGGCGCTGGAGATTTCGTTTCAATCCGCGGTGGCGGCGGAAAATCCAGGCGGCGGGCGTGGCGCGCCAACTCAAACGGCGACGGACGCGGCGTTCGCTGCCGCGCGTGGCGGACGCGGAGCCGCGCCCACCTTCACCATCGCCATTCCGAAGCAATCCTTCAGCGTGGAAGCCCAGCTTTTCAATCAGAGCCCGGAGCCGCTCGGCGTTGACGGCGTCAAACTCGAGGCGTCCGATGGAAAGAACTGGGAAATCCGCGCGGAGGGCAGCCCGGTCCGCGAGGTCTCCGCCGGGAAACAATCGCTGTGGCGATTTTCATTGACCGCTCCGCCCGATGCCGCGCTGACGAGGCCCTATTTTAGCCGTCCGAACGACGAGCAGCCGTACTACGATCTGATCGACGCGCGCTATCGCAATCTGCCCTCCGCCCCGTATCCGCTGGCTGTGCGGGCGCGCGTGGTTTACCGCGGAGTGGCGTTCGACGTCGCCGGCGTGGTGCAGACTAACGAGCGCGTTCCCGGCTTCGGCGCTATCGAAAACCCGCTGCTCATGGGGCCTGCGATCTCGGTTTGGGTTTCGCCATCGGCCGGGGCCGTGCCCCTGGGATCGAAATCGTTCGCGTTCACCGCCACGGTTCACACCAACGTAATCGGTCCCGCCAGCGGAACGCTACGCTTGAAACTGCCTGCGGGATGGCGCGCGACGCCGCCGCAATTTCCGTTTGCATTCGCGCGCAACGGCGAAGACCGGACGGTTACGTTCTCCGTGTCGCCGGACATCGTGAAGCCCGCCGAGTATGCAATCACCGCCGTCGCGGAATACAACGGACAGGAATATTCGGAGGGGTACCATCTCGCCGGATATCCGGGATTGCGCCCGTATCCTTACTATCGTCCGGCGACGTATAAGGCGGTCGGCGTGGCAGTGAATGCCGCGCCCGGTCTGAAAATCGGTTTTCTGCCCGGGACCGGCGACGATGTTCCGAAGGCGCTCGATAATCTGGGATTGAAGGCTCGGATTCTCGCCGCCAGCGACCTGACGGACGGAGATTTGAGCGAGTACGATGCGATCATCCTGGGCGTGCGCGCCTACGCGGTTCGCGCGGATCTGAAAGCGGCTAACGGCCGGCTGATGGATTACGTAAAGAACGGTGGCGTGCTGATTGTGCAATACAATTTGCAGGATTTCGATCACGACTACGGGCCGTATCCGTTCACGCTGGGAAATAATCCGCAAAAAGTGGTGGACGAGAATTCGCCCGTGACGCTGCTCGAGCCCTCGAACCCGGCGTTCGCCTGGCCGAACAAGATCGCCGAAAGCGACTTCAAGGGCTGGGTGGAGGAGCGTGGCCACGGATTCATGCGCAGTTGGGATCCTCACTACACGCCGCTGGTGGAGACGCACGATCCGGACCAGGACCCGCAGAAAGGCGGTCTGCTGCTGGCGCGCTATGGAAAAGGGTTCTATATTTACGACTCATTCGCGTTATACCGGCAGTTGCCGTCGGGCGTGCCGGGCGCGTACCGCATGCTGGCGAATCTGGTGAGTCTGGGGAAGAATCCACAGTGGAAATAGGATCGAACCTCGCTGATGCAACGCGGCTCCGATCAGAGCCGCGACCGTAAGACATCTGAGTTAATCCGTCAAGAGAAATTTTTAGCAAAATTAGACGAGCTTGGAAAATCCTCCACAGTTTTTCCACTGTAGCTCTAACGTGGTTTTCTTGGCGTTTTCCGCTGCCTTGGGCGCGTGTTTGCGGAGCGATTCTTCGTAGCGCGCCTGGTTGTAGGGCTCGCGGTTCTTCCAACAGCGATACAGAATGCGCAGCCATTTGAAGGCCAAGGAGCGGATGGCAGCATGATGGGATTTGTTGCGGGACCGCTGCAGATCGTAGAATTGGCAGGCCCACTCGCAGTTCTTCATGGAATGCTGAGCCCACTCGTGGATGCTTTGCCGGACGAACTTGGGACAGGCCCAGCGCCAATGCACCCAAAATTGCTTGCCGCTGCGCTCGACCACGGGTGCGATCCCCGTCCAGCACTGGA
>Ga0302324_100022221_pt1 | contig 12332 bp, 9 predicted proteins | sample Palsa_T0_1_FD_201949 | JGI IMG/M metagenome (GOLD analysis project Ga0302324, IMG submission 201949) | Peat permafrost microbial communities from Stordalen Mire near Abisko, Sweden - Palsa_T0_1 | ecosystem: Environmental > Terrestrial > Soil > Palsa > Peat permafrost | place: Sweden: Abisko...
CAAACGGTAACGACTTCCACGCCGCCAACTCCGCCGCGGAAGGCTTCCGCACCTTGTCATAAAAATGTGGAATGAGAATCTTGCCGCCGGCATCCTTCAGCTGCGCGATAATCTGCGCCAGCGCGACAAAAGGATTCGGCGCCGCCCCGCCGTACATCCCCGAATGCAAATCCGTCCGCGCCCCGCGCGCCTCGATCTCGGTATAAATCATCCCGCGCAGCCCGACACATATCGTCGGCAGCTCCGGCGCAAACATCTCCGTGTCCGAAACGAGCGCAAAGTCGGCCTGCAATTGTTCAGGATGCTCCCGCACAAACTGCGCAATCCCCTCGCCGCCAACTTCCTCCTCGCCCTCGACAATCACCCGCACATTCAACGGCAGCTTGCCCCCGCCAGTCTTGAGCAGTGACTCCAGCGCCTTGACGTGGATATACATCTGCCCCTTGTCATCCACCGCGCCTCGCGCATAAATATTTCCGTTCCGTATCGTCGGCTCAAACGGAGGCGACGTCCACTCGTCCAGCGGATCGGGCGGCTGCACATCGTAGTGTCCATAGGCGAGACACGTCGGCTTGCCCGCCGCATGCAGCCAGTCCGCGTACACCAGCGGATGCCCGGCGGTCTCAATCAATTGGACATGCTCCATGCCGATGCGCTTCAACTCCGCCGCCACAGTCTCAGCCGCTCGCCGAACATCGCCGGCATACTCCGGCAGCGTCGACACCGACGGAATTCGCAGCAGCTCCTTCAACTCCTCCAGAAACTCCCCCTGATGGGCGTGCGCGTACTCAATGGCTTTCGAAGTCATTTCACTCTTTCTCAATACAGCGGAATCGTCGCATCCAGTTCGCGCGACCAGCGATCAATCCCGCCGGCAATCGACTGCGCCTTTTCAAATCCCTGCCCACGCAGCCACACCGTTACGTTCATCGACCGCACGCCATGGTGGCACAGCACCAGAATCGGCTGCTCAGGATCAAGCTCCTGGTGCGCCCGCCGCGAAACCTCGCCCATCGGCATCAGCACGCTCCCCGGCAATTTCGCCGTAGCAAATTCCTGCGGCTCGCGGACATCCAGCAGCAGCGGCTTGTTCTCATCACTCGCGGCCAGCAACCGCTGTGCCTCTTCAGGCGAAATCTCAAAATCCAGCATCTCTCCCCCGTTATAGCACTACAGTCGCACGCTGTGTGCGACCTCGACACCCCATCTAACGTGGTTAAATGAGGAAGGTTAACGCACACCATGACACAAGAAAAAGTCCTGATCGTCGAGGACGAACCCAACGCCCGCAGCGGCCTGGCCGAGCTGGTCTCCGGCTGGGGCTACCGCACGGACACGGCCCGCGACGGTGCCGAGGGCCTCGAGCGCGCGCAAGCCTGGGACCCCGCTGTCATCGTCACCGACCTCAAAATGCCGCGCATGGATGGCCTCGAGCTCATCAGCCGCCTGCGTGAATCCGGCAACCGCGTCATCATCATCGTCGTCACCGCGCAAGGCAGCATCGAGAGCGCAGTCGACGCCATGAAGCTCGGCGCCTACGACTTCGTACAGAAGCCGATCGACGCCACCCGTCTCAAGACCATCCTTAACAACGCCAGCCGCCAGCGCTCCACCGAGCGCGAACTTGAAGTCACGCGACGCAAGCTGCGTGAGAGCGGCGTTCTCGGCCCGCTGGTCGGCGCGTCCCACGTCATGCAGGAAACTTTCGCGCTCATCGAACAAGTCGCACCCAGCAACGTCTCTGTCTTGATCACCGGCGAGAGCGGCACCGGAAAAGAATTAGTCGCGCGCACCCTGCATCAGCTGAGCCCCCGCTCCAGCAAGCCCTTCGTTGCCGTCAACTGCGCCGCTATTCCGGAGACGCTGATCGAGAGCGAAATTTTCGGCCACGAGAAAGGCGCGTTCACCGGCGCCGTCGAACGTCGTGCCGGCTGCTTCGAGCTCGCAGAAGAGGGCACCCTGCTGCTCGACGAAATCGGCGAGATGCCCATCGCCACGCAAGCCAAGCTCCTCCGCGTTCTTGAAGATCACAAGCTGCGCCGCCTCGGCAGCAAGTCTGAGTCCTCCATCAACGTTCGCGTCCTCGCCGCCACCAACAAAGACCCAGCCACCGCCGTGGCCGACGGACACATGCGCGGCGATTTGTTCTACCGCCTGAACGTGTTCAACATCCACATGCCGCCGCTACGCGAGCACAAGGAAGACATCCCGCAAATCGTCGAAACCATCATGATGGACATGAACGCCCGCCACGGCAGAAAGGCAACCGGCCTGTCACCAGCGCTGATGGACGAGCTGCTTTCCTACGACTGGCCCGGCAACGTCCGCGAGCTGCGCAACACCGTCGAACGCGCCGTCATTCTCGGCGACGACGGCGAACTCGGCGTTCAGCATCTGCCGCCGGGCTTCGGCTCCGGCGCCGCCGCGCAGGCAGGGGAAGCCCCGGTTGCGACGTCAACTCAAGTTGCCAACGTCCAGCTAGCCGGCTCGAGAACCGGTCGCCAACCCCTTGTCCTTCAAGTTGGCACCACTGTGAACGAGGCCGAGCGCCAGCTCATCCTCCGCACCCTCGACTCCACCGGAGGCAACAAGACGCGCGCTGCCGAGGTCCTGCAAATCAGCTTGAAGACTCTGCACAACAAGTTGAAGGAATACGGCGCGGGCGATCCCAGGCCAACAATTACAGCTGAACGGAGCTGATCGCGATGCGCCTGAAGACCAAGCTGCTGCTCGGCATTTTGGGGACCATCTTCATCGTCGTCGTCTCCCTGTCCGTGCTCTACATCGGCCAGCTTCTTCGCCAGCGCATCCGCCTGTCTTACTCCAATCACAACGTCATCGCGCATGAAGTTCTCTACAACGTCCGCCACACTCTTGAAACCGGCCTCAAGGACAAGCAATTCAACGCCAACGATCCCGCTGCCCTTCGCGAGTTAGTCGCAACCACTTTGCGCGAGGACGAAGACCTGCAATCCATCCTGGCCTCGGTCATCCGTTATTCGCCCGCCGTCTATGACGCCACCGTCGTCGACACCGCCGATCGCGAGCTCATCGGCACCGACCCGAGTGCGCGCGACCAGCTGCTGCCGCCGCGTCCCGACTTTTCCCGCCTTGCCGACGCCTCCACGTATCAACAAGTCCGCGCCGTCTTCGGACGCCCGCAGGTCTTCGACGTCTCCGTTCCGCTCGAGCGCAATGGCAAGCCGCTCGCCATCGTCCGCGTCGGCATCCGCACCACCTTCCTGCTCGCAGAAATGCGCCCGACGCTGCGCAACGCCATTCTCTTTTCCACTATGCTGGCCGCACTCTCCGTCCTCATCGCCGCCTTGCTTTCGAACCTCGCGTTGCGGCCGATCACGCTCATCAGCACCCGCCTCGATCAACTCACCCAATACCAACTCGAGGCGCCGTCCGAGTCGCAACTGCCCGGCCCATCCGACGAAGTTTCCATTGTCTCGACCAAGATTGAGCGCCTCGGCCAGCGTATGCGCAACGTCCAGGAAGTTTTTTCCGCGCTCAAGGAAAACCTCGACCAGATCCTCGGCAACCTGCAGGACGGCCTCGTCCTCTTCACTCGCGACGGCCGCGCCGTCCTGGTCAGCGTCGCCGCTGCGCGCTTCCTCGAAGTGGACCGCGACCGCATTCTCGGCAGCGCCATCCAGGACTTTCTCGACCGCAGCACCGTCCTCGGCCGCGCCATTCGCGACGCCTTCGACGGCCGCATCGCCCTGCTGCAGGAAGAAGTCATCACCGAGACAAAACGCCGCGTCCAGATCTCGCTCGACTTTATCCATGACGACGAAACCCCCTCCGGCAACGCCTTGGGCGCGCTGCTCACCCTGCACGACGCTGAGTCCGCCGAGCAGTTAGAAGACGAACTGGAGATGTCGCGCCGCCTCGCCGCCATCGGCCGACTCACCGCCGGCGTCGGCCACGAAGTCAAGAATCCCATCAACGCCATCGTCGTCCACGTCGAGCTCCTGCGCAACAAACTCGCCCAGTCGCCACCCGAAACACAGCGCCACATCGAAGTCATCCACGGTGAAGTCCAGCGACTGAATCGCGTCGTCCAGAACCTGGTCGATTTCTCCCGCCCGGTCGAGCCTCATCTGCTCGACCACGATCTCCGCCAGATCACGCAAGCCGTTCTCGATCTCGAGTCCGTTGAGTTCCCTGCACGCGCCATCGTCCTCGATTCGAAAATGTCCGACATGCCGCTCACCGTCCACGTCGACGCGGACATGATCAAGCAGGCACTGCTGAACATCGTGCAGAACGCAGTTCAGGCCATGCCCGGCGGCGGCACCCTCACCGTCCGCGTCGAACGCTCTTCCAGAAATGCAGTCGTCACCATCCGCGACCAGGGCGCAGGCATCGCACCCGACCAGCTCGACAAAATTTTTAACCTCTACTTCACGACCAAGCCCTCGGGCAGCGGTATCGGCCTCGCCATGACGTACCGCATCCTGCAACTGCACAATGGAAAAATAGACGTCCAGTCCACCGAGGGAGTGGGCACAACGTTTACACTGAATTTTCCGCTGTCGGCGATAGAAGCGCGGCCGCGTCCCGTCACTCTGGAAGGACTCACGCCGAGCCCAGTGGAAGATTTTTAATGCGTCGCCATCTTCAATTCGTCGCGTTGTCGTGCGCAATCCTCGCACTCTCAGGATGCGTCATGCCGTGGCACAAGAAGAATTCCGCGACTCCGCCTCCGCAGGCGCAAGCGCCCAGCGCCCCCGCCGCCGTCGACAATCCACCGCCCGGCGCCGAGCCCAAACCGGTGCCGCCCCCGTCTGAACCCGCCGCCGTAGAACCAGCGCCGCCGCCTCCGCCCGTTGCTGAAACCAAGCCCGCCGAACCAGTGAAGCGCCGCAAAACGAAACCCTCGCCATCCACGCCGATGCCAGCCGATGCCGCTTCGACTCCCGCGACCGCCGGACAGCCGGGTGCAGCGGCAAACCCAAGCACCACAGCGAGCGCAACTCCGCCTCCCACCGAGTCTGCCATCGGCCAGCTCTCCGCAGGCGATGAATCATCCTCCGGCGCAACCAAGGATGAAGCCGTCAACCTCATCGCCTCCACCGAGCGCAGACTGAAAGCCATCACGCGCCCCCTGTCCCCGGCCGAGCAGCAGACCGCAAACAAGGTCCGCACATTTCTCGAGCAGGCGCGGCAGGCGCTGCACAGCCAGGACATCGCTGCAGCCCACACCCTCGCCATCAAAGCCAATTTGCTACTGGATGAGTTACAGAAGTAGCTAGCGCTCGCCCCACTTCAACTTCTCGCGCAGCACATCAAAAAATCCATTCTTCCCCAACCGAACGAGCTTCACCTCGCTCGGCGACCGCTGGCACAACACCTCGTCATGCAGCCGCAGCAGCACAGCTTCCTGCCCGTCGATCGTCAGGTACGTCTGGTCCGGTACGCCCTCGATCGTGATCGTGATCTTCGAGCCGCCATCGACAACCAGTGGCCGAATCGTCAGAATGTGCGGACAGACCGGCGTGATAATCATCGCGTCCAGATGCGGCGACAAGATGGGCCCATTCGCCGCCAGTGAATATGCAGTCGACCCAGTCGGCGTCGCCACGATCACACCATCCGCGCGATAGGCCGCCACCAGCGATCCATCCAGCTCGATAGAAAAGTCGGCCATCCGCGCAATCGCGCCCTTCGAAATCACTACATCATTCAGCGCGTCATACTCGCCGACCACTTCTCCGCGCCGCCGCAAAATCGCCCGCAACATCGGCCGCGCATCAATCTCGCAGCAGTTCTCGCACCACCCCTCGAGCGTCGGATAGAGCTGCTCCAATTTCACTTCCGTGAGAAAACCCAGCGACCCAAGATTTACACTCAGGATCGGCACGCTATGCGCGGCAAAGACACGCGCGGCGGCCAGCAAAGTCCCATCGCCGCCCAGCACAATCGCCAGCTGCGGATCTTCCTGCGGCAATAACTCGCGCGGCACAATGTCCGCATCCTGCGTGTAATTGCCGCTCACCGGATCCAGCACGACGCGAAATCCCCGCGACTTGAGCCAGATAATCAGCTCCGGCAGCAGCGTCGACAGCTCCTGCTTCTGCGGCTTGGCGAGAATGGCGACCGTGGGCATGCGAGTTCCAGTGTATGCGACAGCATTCCGGCGGCCAACGGCGCATCAGCTAAAAAGCGCATGCAGCAGAAATTCGCGGTTGCCTTCCGCCCCCGTAATCGGCGAATCCATTGTTTCAATCGCGTGACCACCCAGCTCCGCGACGCAGCTGCGAACCCGCTCCAGCGCTCCAGCATGCGCCGCGGGATCGCGCACAATGCCGCCCTTGCCGATGGCATCCCGCCCCGCCTCAAACTGTGGCTTCACCAGCACGACCAACTCCCTGCGCCGATCCGGCTCATACTCGGCCACAGAAAATGCCGCCGCAATCACTGGACCCAACACCAGCGTCGCCGAAATAAACGAAACGTCCATCGCGATGAAGCTGATGCCGCCCGGCAAATCTCCCGGCTTCAGCAGCCGCGCATTCGTCCGCTCCAGGAGTTCGACCCGCGCGTCCTTCCGCAGCTTCTCCGCGATCTGCCCATAGCCTGTATCCACCGCGAGAACGCGAGCCGCGCCATGCTGCAGCATGCAGTCAGTGAATCCGCCGGTGGAGGCACCCACATCCATGCAGAAGCAGCCGTTGAGATCGACGCTCCAATGCGCCAGCGCCGCCTCCAGCTTCCAGCCGCCGCGGCTGACGTATGGCATGTCCTCGCCCAGCAGGCGGATGGCAGCATCCGTCGCAACCGCCGCGCCCGGCTTCTCAACTTTTTGTTCGTTGACCAGAACGCGCCCGGCAAGAATCATCGCCTGCGCCCGCTCCCGCGATCCCAGCAGCGCCCGCTCCACCAGCAGCTTGTCGAGACGCAGCTTGTTCGCCGGCATCAGCTCTGGCTCAGCGAGTCGGCGTCATGCGCATCGCTTGCGGAATTCCCGCGATCGGGATCACGCTGTTCACCACATTCGCCGCTGAAGATTGTCCCGACGGGACCGCCGCATCCTGATACGTCCGAATTGAATAAACGTAGTACGCGCCGTCAGTGGGATTCTGCGCGGTGCAGAGGACGAACACTTGCTGGTAGCTGGTGCCGGGCGAAGACACAATCTGCGTCGCGCCATTCACCGGACATGCGTAGGTGGATCCGGCATAGGAATACGTCAACGGAATCGTCGTCGGATTCGTCGTCTTTGACGTCAGGTTGATCACGCTGACCGTACTACACCCGCAGCTTTGCCCAGCGACGCTGCTGTCCCCAGACGAATTCAAAACATAGGCGTAGTCGTTGCTCTGCAGCACCGCAACTCCCGAAGGATTCTTCCCCACCGTTACCGTCACAGCATGGCCGAAGCTCGCCGAAATCGCAGAGGCGTTGATGATGCTCGCCGTGCCAGGCGCACCTGTGCCATTCGTGTTCGCCGTGACCAGCACATTGTTGACATTCACGTAGTCCGCACCAATCGGGCTCCCCGCCGGCGTTCCATCGGAAGATGCAGGCAGAGTGATTGGGCTGATTGCATTGAGCGTGACCGGCCCGTTTGCCTGGCTGCTCAACACCGTCACCGTACCGTCGCAATCCATCACGTAAACGTAATTTCCGTCCGGCGACATCAAGCCATAGTTGGGCCCCGTACCGGCGGTCAAAGGGATAGTCGCCGAAATCGCCGGACTGCTATTCGACCCGAGGTTGTAACTATCCAGCACCTGCACCGTGTCCACGCCAGTTTCAATTGCATAGGTGCGCTCTCCGGTGGTCAGCCCGGCAAAATTTGTAATGATGCCCGCCGTCTGCAGCTGCGACAGCACGCCCGGAACGCCCGTCGAGGTCGCGTTCGACGCCAGCGGCAACACATAGTTCGATCCCGTCTGGCCCACATAAATCACATTGCCGTTCACAAACACCGGCGGATTTGGCACCGTGCCGGCAACACACAGATTTGGCTGGGGTGAAGCGGGCTGCACGAATACATTGGTCTGGCTGTTCAGCGAGGACGTGTTCACATTGCCGGGCTGCAGCGTCGTGATCACACTGAAAGAACTCAGCGAACCCTGGTAATAATTGCCAACCTGCGCGGCCAGGTTGACGACGTACGCCGTGCCACCGCCAGCTCCCAGCGCAACGTTCACCGGTGTCTGCCCAACAGGAACCTGCACCAGCAGGGAGTCGCCGGCGACATCGAGAATGCTGGCCAGGCCATTTTGCGACGGAACCTGCGAGATCACGACCGGGAGATATTCGTTCTGTGTCGGCGGCGGCGGAGGATTGGTAATTCCTACGGTCGCTCGATAGGTGTTTCCGCAACTGGAGAGCAGCACTGCCGCCGATATCAAAACTGCACCGGCTACAAAGCGGCGCGTACTCAAAAAACTCACTTAAAACACCTCAATCCTGAGCTGCTGACTCGGATGTTCACGATGCAAGATTCGCCCAGGCACTGGAATCTTTCACTGCGGCGATTGTAAATCAACCGGGGACTCATTCGAAGCACGCGGCCTTATTTTGGCGGCAGTTCCAGCCCTGCCGCTCAAGTAATGTGCAGCCGCCACAGCGTGTAACTCAGGACCTCGTGCATGACCCGGCTCAGCTGCTCTGTCCATCCCAACGGACGCCCGGGCGAACGCGGCGAAGTGAATACCTGCAGCCCCTGCGCGCGACACATTTCGCGGACACGGAACAGATGCGTGCCGTCACTCACCACCACGATGCGCTGCAAATTGTGACTGCGCGCCATGTCGGCCAGCTGCGCAACCGATTCCTCCGTGCTGCCGCTCAGCGTCTCCGCCAGCACCGCGGTCTGCGGAACGCCGTGGCTCGCCAGGTAGCTTCTGCCGACCCCGCCTTCGGTGTGCTCCATGTCATCGGCGCCCCCCATCGTAATGATCAGCGGCGCAATTCCCCGTTGGTAAAGCTCCAACGTATGCTGCAGCCGCGCCCGCAACACCGGCGACGGACGCCCCTCATATTCTGCGGCTCCGAAAACAGCAATCGCATCCGCCGGCTGCGCCTCATCATGCGTCGCCACTTTATGAATGTTGAAACACACCCACGCCGTCCACGCCAACGCGATCAGCACGATCAACAGCATCAGCCGGCGTAGCCAGCTCCAGCTTCCGCCAGTCCGCACCTGCCGAAGATTCGTGCTCGGAACGATCATGGCTCGACAGCCTCAGTCTTGCAGGGCCAACGCAATTTGATGGGTCAGAATCGCGCCCTCGCGAATCACATGCCAGCCGTCCTCGCGCGTCAGGTCGACGATCGTCGTCGCCACATCATGACTCGAAATCCCGCCGTCGACAATCATCGGCAGCAGATGACCCAGCTGCGCCTCCAGCGAAATCGCGTCCGTACATTCCGCCGCGTCGCGCAAGTTCGCCGACGTCGCCGTGATCGGGCGCCCAAACCGGCGCACCACCGCCCGCGGAATCTCCGAATTTGGCACTCGCAGCGCCACGTTCCCCGTATTTGCAGTCACGCGCAGCGGCAATTTTGTCCCCGCCTTCACGATCAGCGTCAGCGGCCCCGGCCAGAACTTCTCCGCCAGCAAATCGAATCGCTCATCCAGCTCCCGCGCCAGCTCATAGGCGTGGGTCATGTCGTAGATCATGATGGACAGCGGCTTGTGCCGGGCGCGATTCTTGATCTCGTAAATACTGTCCACCGCCTGCAGATTCAGCGGGTCCACCGCGAGCCCGTAAAACGTGTCCGTCGGCAAGCCGACGACCCGTCCCATGTCGATGTTTTTCACGACATAATCCACCAGCTCTTCTTCAGGCTGCTCGGGATTAATTTTTACAATCTCGCAGGGCAATCGCACTCCAGTAGTTCGTTGTCTGAGCGGAACGTAACACAGTGTACCCGGTGGAGCAACCAGTGGCGCCCGCGCTTCCGCCGCAGCGGATTCTGCCCTCACCCTGTAAACTAGAGATTGGATGGATGAGTCCAGATTTCTCAGCCATGCCGCCAAATAAGCACTCCCGGCCAAAGGATATTTCTTGATTCAAGCGACACTCGCCAAGGTTTTTGGCACCAGTAATGAACGAATCATCAAGCGGCTGCTGCCTGCTGTGGACCAGATCAATGCTCTGGAGCCGCAGACTGAGGCGCTCACCGACGAGCAGCTCCGCGCCAGGACGCAGGAGTTTCGCGACCGCGTCGACGCCCGCCGCAAGGGCCTGACCGACGCAGATGAAATTCGCTCCGCCGAAAAAGCTGCCCTCGACGAGCTGCTCCCCGAAGCCTTCGCCATCGTCCGCGAAGCCGGCCGCCGCGTCCTGCAGATGCGCCACTTCGACGTCCAGCTCATCGGCGGCATGGTCCTGCACCAGGGCAAGATCGCCGAAATGAAAACCGGTGAAGGCAAGACCCTCGTCGCCACGCTGCCTTGTTATCTGAACGCCCTCGCCGGCCGCGGCGTCCACGTCGTCACCGTCAACGACTACCTCGCCAAGCGCGACGCCGAGTGGATGGGCAAGCTCTACAGCTTCCTAGGACTCAGCGTCGGCGTCATCGTCCACGACCTCGACGACGCCCAGCGCCGCGAAGCCTACGCCGCCGACATCACTTACGGCACCAACAATGAGTTCGGCTTCGATTACCTGCGCGACAACATGAAGTTCCAGATCTCCGACTGCGTCCAGCGTGGCCACTCCTTCGCCATCGTCGACGAAGTCGACTCCATCCTGATCGACGAGGCCCGCACCCCGCTCATCATCAGCGGCCCCACCGATCAGACCACCGACAAGTACGCGCGCGTCGTTCGGATCATCCCGCAACTCGAGCTCGGCGAGGAAATCGAAGAGAACGAAACCAAGCGCCTGACCGGCGATTACGTCGTCGACGAGAAACACAAGACCATCAGCATCAGCGACGACGGCTGGCTCAAAATCGAAAAGCTGCTCGGCATCGGCAACATCGCCGATCCGGAAAACTGGGACCTCAAGCACTACGTCGAGACGGCGGTCAAGGCGAATGCGCTCTACAAGCGCGACGTTGAGTACGTCGTCAAGGACGGCGAGGTCATCATCGTCGACGAATTCACCGGCCGCCTCATGCCCGGCCGCCGCTGGTCCGACGGCCTGCACCAGTCCATCGAGGCCAAAGAAGGCGTCAACATTCGCCGCGAAGATCAAACCCTCGCGACCATCACTTTCCAGAATTATTTCCGCCTCTACAAAAAACTCGCCGGCATGACCGGCACTGCGGAAACAGAAGCCGCCGAGTTCGACAAGATTTACAAACTCGAAATCGTCGTCATCCCGACCAACCGCGTCATGCAGCGCCTTGAGAAGCAAGACGTCGTCTTCCGCACCGTCAAAGAAAAATACGTCGCCGTCGCCGATGAAATCGCAGCCCTGCACGAGAGCAAGCAGCCCGTCCTTGTCGGCACAACTTCAATTGAAAAATCCGAGCTCCTCTCCTCCATCCTGCAGCGCAAAGGCATCCGCCACGTCGTCCTCAATGCAAAGTTTCATGAGCGCGAAGCCGAGATCGTCGCCCAGGCCGGCCGCCACGGCATGGTCACCATCGCCACCAACATGGCCGGACGCGGCACCGACATTCTGCTCGGCGGCAACGCGGAATTCATGGCCAAGCAGGAGATGGTGAAGAACGGCCTCGCCCGCTCCGTCAACGCCGCGGAAGGCGCCCTCGCCGTCACCGCTTCCTCGTCAGACCTGATGCGCTTCTACTACCAGGGCCAGGAGTACGAGACCTCGAAAGCCGCCTACGAGGAGGCCTACGCCCGCCACTCCATCACCACCGGCAAGGATCGTGAAGCCGTCGTCGCCGCCGGTGGCCTGCACATTCTCGGCACCGAACGCCACGAGTCGCGCCGCATCGACAACCAGCTCCGCGGCCGCGCCGGCCGCCAGGGCGACCCCGGTGCTTCGCGCTTTTATCTCTCGCTCGAAGACGACCTCATGCGCATCTTCGCCAAGGAGTGGATCTCCACTCTCCTGCAGCGTCTCGGCATGGAAGAGGGCGTGCCGATCGAATCCAACATGATCACGCGCCGCATCGAGGGCGCGCAGAAAACCGTCGAGTCGCAGAATTTCGAGGCCCGCAAACATCTCCTCGAATACGACGACGTCATGAACAAGCAGCGCGAGGCCGTCTACAGCTTGCGCCGCCAGCTGCTCGAAGGCCTCGACGAAAAACTCCTCATCCTCGAGGACTACGTCACCACGGTTCTCAGCGATGCCATGCTCGAGTTCGCCCCCGACGACGCGCATCCCGATCAGTGGAACGTCCCCGGCCTGAAAGACAAGCTCTACGGCCAATTCGGCGTCGAC
>Ga0302324_100022222_pt1 | contig 12332 bp, 5 predicted proteins | sample Palsa_T0_1_FD_201949 | JGI IMG/M metagenome (GOLD analysis project Ga0302324, IMG submission 201949) | Peat permafrost microbial communities from Stordalen Mire near Abisko, Sweden - Palsa_T0_1 | ecosystem: Environmental > Terrestrial > Soil > Palsa > Peat permafrost | place: Sweden: Abisko...
TATCGCAAGGCGCTGGCCTGCGACTCGGTCTCGGCCTTTGGCGGCATCGTTGCGCTCAACCGCACGCTGGACGCCGACGCGGCGCGCGCGATCACCGAAATCTTTACCGAAGTGATCATCGCGCCGGACGCGACGCCGGAAGCGATCGCCATCGTCGGTGCGAAAAAGAACTTGCGGCTTTTGCTCGCCGGAGGCTTGCCCGACCCGCGCGCCGCCGGGCTTTACGCCAAGACCGTCGCCGGCGGCCTGCTGGTGCAGTCGCGCGACAATGCCGTGGTTGACGACATGGATCTGAAAACCGTCACCAAGCGCGCGCCGACCAATGGCGAGCTGCGCGACCTGCGCTTTGCGTTTCGCGTCGCCAAGCACGTGAAATCAAACACCATCGTCTATGCCAAGGAGTTGGCGACGGTCGGCATCGGCGCCGGCCAGATGAGCCGGGTCGACTCCGCACGCATCGCCGCGCGCAAGGCGCAAGATGCCGCCGAAGCGCTCGGGCTTAAGGAGCCGGCGACCAAAGGCTCGGTGGTGGCGTCGGACGCATTCTTTCCGTTCGCCGACGGCCTTCTGGTCGCGGTCGAAGCCGGCGCAACCGCGGTGATCCAGCCAGGCGGCTCAATGCGCGATGATGAAGTGATCAAGGCGGCGGATGACCACGGCATCGCGATGGTCGTGACCGGGACGCGGCATTTCAGGCATTAGTCGCCGTCACAGCATCATCGTCATGGCCGGGCTTGTCCCGGCCATCCACGTCTTTGCCCCATGGCCCTAAGACGTGGATGCCCGGCACAAGGCCGGGCATGACGTGTTAGGAACAGCAGGTGTCGATTAGCTTACGCCGACGCGGTGATCCACTGCTCGAGCTTCTGCTTCGGCGCGGCGCCGACCTGGCGCGACGCAAGCTCGCCGTTCTTGAACATCATCAGCGTTGGGATCGACATAATGCCGTATTTCGCCGCGACGCCCGGATTCTCATCGACATTGAGCTTGACGATCTTGACCTTGCCGTTGAGCGACTTGGAAATCTCTTCCAGCGCCGGCGCGATCATGCGGCACGGGCCGCACCATTCCGCCCAGAAATCGACGACCACGGGCTCGGTTGCCTTCAGCACGTCCTGTTCGAACGTGGCGTCGGTTGTCTTCTCGACCATTGAAAAACCTCGTTTTTTCGGCAGAAATGGAATCGCTGGAGCTGGATAGCGAACGTAGGAACCACCCCAAGAGTCGTCAAGGGATGTGGCGTCAAGGGACCTTCAGCCCAGCGTGACTGTTCTAACTTAAAACTTTGCCAATCGCAGCGTCCATGTCGGCGGCCGGAAGTTCGATCAGCCGTGGTCCTTCGGTGAACAACAGCGCCGCGCGCACGGTCTTGCCGGGATAAAGCCGCTGGAGCACCGCGCGATAAAGCGCAAGCTGGGTGACATAGGGCGCGACCTCGCCAAGACTTTTCGGCACCCTGCGGTCGGTTTTGTAGTCGGCAATCAAAACTGCTTCGCTCGAAACGGCGAGGCGATCGACCTGGCCGGACACATGAAGTGGCGCGCCGTCGTCGCGGGCAAAGCGGCCGACGATGGGCAATTCGGCGCGGCTACCAGGTGCAAAAATCTCCGCAAAATGCTCGTCGTTGATGATGGCGAGAATGTCCTGCACCATCTTTGCCTGCTCGTCCGCGGAGAAGTTTTTCGCCCGCTTTTCAAGAAAACTCACGGCGGCCTGCTTGCGGTGCTCGGCGGGAATATCGGGCAATGACTGCATCAGTCGGTGAACGAGACTGCCGCGATCGAGTGCCTTCTGCCGGTCGGCGGCAGATGAAGCTGTCGACTCGAACGTGCCGCCAAGGTCATCGTCGTCGAACGCTGATGAGGGCGAAACCACCATGGGGCGAGGCGGTTCGGCGGGCGCAAGCTCACGCAGCCAGAGCGGCAGCGTTGGCTGCGCCAGGTCTTCGTCAGGGGGCGGCGCCGCATCTTCCGGCGGGACCGGCACCTTGCGATACCGAAAGACGGTCTCGCCGTCCGCATCGGTCTCTTCGACCAACAGGGGCTTCAGCGCCTCCGATACCAGATCGTACCAGCTTTCTTTTGGGCGTCGTTGAAGCTCCGCGCCGCAAATGATCAACCGGTCGGCAGCGCGCGTCATCGCGACGTAAAGTAGGCGGCGATATTCATCTTCTGCCTCGCGCCGTGCCTTGCTGCGGGCCGCAGCTATTGGCGAGACATCCTCCGCCGTACGCGGCGCCCAGACCACCGGGCCGTTGTCGAGTTCAAAGAGCCGTGGCGGCCGTGGCCCTGCAGGTGCTGTCATGGTGTCGGCGAGGATGACGACCGGCGCTTCGAGACCTTTGGCACCGTGCACGGTCATCACCCGTACTTCGTCGCGGGCAATCTCCATGTCGCGGCGTACTTCGGCACGCGCATCGCGGAGCCAGGCGACGAAACCTTGCAGCGAGGGCGTTTCGTTCCGCTCGTAATCCAGCGCAAGATTGAGGAACTCGTCGAGCGCATCATTAGCTTCCCATCCGAGCCGGGCCAGAAAGCGCTTTCGTCCCCCGCTGCCGAGAAGGTTGGCATAAAACGTAAACGGTGAAAGACGCCGCGCCTCTTCCGCAAGTGCGTCGAATTTCGCAGTCGTGCCGGCGAACGGTTCTCCGGACTTGCGCGACAACGCTGCGCGCAGCGATACCGGGCCTCGATCGTAGGCGATGTCGTACAAGTTCTCGTCCGAGAAGCCGAACAACGGGCTGCGCAACACGGTGGCAAGTGCAAGATCGTCGTGAGGAAGCAGCAGCGCGTCGGCGAGCGCAATGAGATCCATCACCGCGATGTGTTCTGTGAGCACGAGGCGGTCAGCGCCGGCGACGGCGACCTCCTCGTTTTTCAGCGCACGGATAATGGCCTCAAAAAGCGGGCCGCGCTGGCGCACCAGAATGAGCACGTCGCCATAACGCACGGGGTGTCGGTCGATTCCTACCGGCTGACGATCTGCAACGAGGTGGCGCACGGTATGGGCAATCCGACGTGCCAGTCTCACGCGTGGATTGCTTTCGGTGACGGTATCGAACGGCGCGTCCCAGCCTTCCATGACCCGTGTCGCGTCCGGCTTTTCAGGTTGCCAGATTTCGACCAGGCCGGGCGGGGTGCCATCCAGCGCAATGTGTGGGGGGATTTCGCCATCAACCCCCGCAACGCTTATGGCCATGCCCGAAGCTTTGAACGCGTCATCGACGGCTGCAAGGATATTGGCGCCAGAGCGGAACGAGTGCTTCAACTCGCAGAAAGTGAATTCCAGCCCGGCGTCAGTATGCGCGCGCCGGAACCGCTTTCCTCTTTCAGCGAACTCCTTGGGAGCGGCGTCCTGAAATGAATAGATTGACTGTTTCTCGTCACCGACCGCGAAGATTGTGCGCTTCCCAGGTCGGGCTCCCGCCCCGGCGGCAAATTCCGCGACGAGGTGTTGCACGATTTCCCATTGCTTGCGGCTGGTGTCCTGCGCCTCGTCGATCAAAAGATGATCGATGCCCAGATCGAGCTTGTAGTGCACCCATGCTGCCTCGACTCTGCTCAGGAGGTCGAGGGCTTTGTCGATCAGATCATCGTAGTCGAGAAGGCCCCGACGTTCTTTGTCAGCGCGATAACGCGATAGCACTTCGTGCGCCACGGTCAGCAGCGCGCCGCTACGGTCGCGGCAGAGCACGGCGCGTCGTTTGTCGAGCAAGGCGCAGACGCGTAGCTGCTCATCGCCAAGCAGTTGCACCAGACTCGCATCTCTGATCGCTCTGGTGACGATGGATTTGCGCGGCCCTCTATCGGTCGTGTTGCAGAAAATATCGAGGTAAGTCTCGGTTCGTTCGAAGCCGATCAGTGTTGCGAGCCTCTCGAATCGACTGGCTTGATCGCAATCATTCTTGCTGCCCTGCGCCAACACTTTGGCCAGAGTCGGCCATTCGGTTTCGCCGATCGGCGATGCCGAAAAGAGTTGCTCGTCGAGCGAGTCGACGTTCGCGCCGGGATCGACTGCGAGCGTTTCCGAAAGCTTGGCGATGGCGGTTTTGACGTCGCCGTCGCCGACCCAGCGGCCGATGGCGTCACGTCGGCCGATCGCTTCCCGCACTACCTCGCGGAACGTCCGATCTGCCGCCATTACCATCGACATTGCTAAGGCCTGGCCTAATTCACTGTCGGGCGCGTTTGCCCCTTCGAGCAACACTTCGAGAGTCAGTTTTTCGAGCAGTTGAGTGTGCTCGGCTTCATCAAGCACGGTAAACCGCGCCACCACGTTGGCCTCGAACGGAAACTGATGCAGCAACTGGGTGCAGAACGCATGGATCGTCTGCACTTTCAGTCCGCCGGGCGTCTCAAGCGCGCGGGCAAACAGTTTTCGCGCCAAGGCTCGGCGACGCGGATCAGGCGGCACATTTGTTTCCTCCCTGATCGCTGTGTCGAGCACAACGTCATCGAGCGTGGTCCATGCGGCAAGCTTGTCGAAGACCCGCTTCGCCATGTTGGCGGCGGCGGCCTTGGTGAAGGTGATGCAGAGAATCATTTCCGGCTCGACACCGTCCAGCAGCAAATTGATCACGCGCTGCACCAGCACGTGGGTCTTGCCAGATCCGGCATTGGCTGAAACCCAGGCCGATATTTTCGAACTGGAGACATCGCGTTGCAGTGCGCGGACATAATCGGGAATGATGCGCGAATTTTTCATCCGCCAAGCCCGATATCATCTTCGATGCCGCCGACACTCGACCACTCGCGCACTCGCGCGAGATGATCGTAGTCTCCGTAATAGTTTTTCCACATCGGATGCGCGAGCGATCGATAGGGAGTGGTTTCATCGTCGAACCGCTGCGCGAGTTCGCGGAGCTTTTGCAGGGCGTAGTCGGCATGTTCGTCGGGAGTGCCCTTTTCGAACTCGATCAGTTCGTCGCGGCCTGCGGGCTCACCGCCCTTGAGAAGCACATAACCGATCGCCGAAACCGACGCGCCTTTCCCAATTTCCGCAAAACCACCTTCGCGTAGGATCGCTGCTTCGAGGGTCAGTTGGGGAGCGAGCCCTGAGCGAACCTGCTTCTCGGTGCGGGCCGAGCCGGTCTTGTAGTCGATAATAGTGTAACTGCCGTTTGCGGCCTGTTCGATGCGATCGGCAATGCCGCTGAGAGTCAATTCGCTCTCAGCGAGCGGAATTTTGATGCTGCCGCGAATTTCGGCCGCAATCGCCGAGATCTCGGCGCGCCGCTTATGCTCCCAAGCCGTGAACCACCGCGCGATGCGCAGGAAACGCGGCCACCAGAAAGCGCGGGCTTCCGGGAAATCCTCAAGCGCGCCAAAGCGGGGCTTGCCGAGCGCGATCAGTTCCGCTTCGGGATCGGCGGGTAACCCATTCGCGAACTGCTTTGTGAAGTCACCGATCGCGCTGTGAATGAGCGTCCCACGCTCCGCGGCGCCCGGCGCAGTGTCGACCGCATCGAGCGGCGCGAGCTTCAGTACGTGCCTAGCGTAAATCGTGTAGGGATCACGCAGCCAGTCTTCAATTTCCGTCACCGAGAGACGCTTTGGCCGGGCGGCCCGCGGCGGCGTCGGCGCCGGTGGCGCCACCGGTTTGGGTGCGTGCTCAGGCCGGTCGAGCTCACGAGCCCAAGTGAGATAATGCTCACCGCGCGCAACGGCGGCATCCCAATTTTTTCCAGTGACCGCAGCGAGCCGCTGCACGAAGCGCGATACAACCGTCGGAGAGCCGGCGACCTTTGCGGCATGGGTTAGTATTACTTCAGGAGCGCCGAGAAGCTGCGCGAAGTCGTGTGCTGAAAGTCCAATACGCCGCTCCGGCAGATCGAGTCCCAGCTCAAGCCGCATCGGCCGGTTGAGCCATGCATCGATCCGGCCTTCGGGCGGCCAGATGCCTTCGACCAGACCGCCGAGTATGACTCGATCGCTTTTTATGAGGCGCGCTTCAAGTGGGCCGAGGATTTGAATGCGTACACCGTGCTGCGGCGGCCGGCGCAGCATGCGGCCGGCGAATGCTGCGGTCATAAGCTCCGTGTAGTCGGACGTTGCAACGGCGAGAGTGGCTGCCGCCTTGCTTGTTGCAAGTTCGTCGAGCGCGTCGGCGAGCTTGGTGCCGGCAGGGCCGGTTAATGCTGCTTCGCGGTCGCCGTCGTAGGAAAGCGCGGCAACCACTTCGCGATGACGTTTCGCAATCTCGCTCAAGGGCGGCGATTTTTTGCCCAGCGACTCCAGCGGCGCAAGCGCTTCCGTGAGGCGTGCCACGAGCGCCTCGGCCGCGTCTATTTCGCCGGCCCCTAGCGCCCTCCGCGGATCGGAATGATGCAGCCCATCCTTGCTTGCGCGAAATGATTTCAGCGCGTGGACAAGGCCGGATGTCCCCGGTCGCGGCCGGGGCCCGCGCAATATTGCCCGTTCCAGTGCGGTGATCGCCTGGTCATGGTTACCGCCGCCGAGCCGCAGTAGCGGATGCTTAAGCAACGCGAGCAGTGTGATCGGTTTGAGCCCACCCAATGCGGCCTCGGCGGCAAGCCGGGCAAAGACGCCGGCCAGCGTATCAGTCAGCTCTTCACCGCCTGAATCTTCCGCCGCGATATTCCAGCGACTGAGTGCCGCCAGCACGCGCCGGCCGAGCGCACGGTCCAGTGTGACGAGCGCGGCGGTCTTGCCGTCTTGCACTGCCTCACGCAGCGCAACCGCGATGGCGAGCGCTTCATCTTCGCCGTGCGCCGCTTTGATGACCGTGAGTGTCTTGACCGCAGCCTCGACCTGCGCGGCAAACGCCGGGTCGCTTGCGTTTTTTTGCCACTGATCGGTCGTTTCGGACGGTCGCAGGGCCTCCGACAGGATTCGTTCCCCTCCGCTCGGCTTCGCGAGATGCCCTACGCCGCTTCGCGTGATGCCGATCCGTGCGAGCAAGGACTGCATCGCGAATTGCGGGTGCCCAAAAGTAGCTGGGGTTTTTTTGGCACTGTCGCCCCCGATCAGTTGCCATGTTTCTTCGTCGAGATCGGTGTCGAGGCCGGGCAGAACGACGGCGCCGTAGGGGAGATTTGCGATGGTCGCGATCAAATCCGCGGTTGCCGGAATCGAGCCCGTCGAACCGGCGGCGATCACCAATCCATCGGTCTTGCGGGCAAGACGGGTGGCTTCGGCCTTGATCAGCGCGTCACGCCGCTCGACGACCCCCATGCGTTCCTCGGCTTTGAGGATGTCCGGCCAAAACTCGCGCGCAATCTCCAGAAACCTCAATGTCTGCTGCCAGTACCGGTCAAGGTTGTCGGGCACTAGTTTGTCGAGCTTGGTCCACGGCACCCCACGCGTCGCCATGTCGTCAATGAGACGCGCTAAATCATCGGCCAACGCGCACGCTGCTGCCGGCGTCTGCGCCACAAGCGGCGCGCCGCTTTGTCCGTGCAGGTCAGGCGAGTTAGCCCATTTAACGATGAGTTGCGCCAGCAGCAGGCGCCGTTCCAGTCCGTCCAGTGCCGGCGGCAGGTTGAGCGCCTCAAAAGCAACTTCATCAGCTGCGGCGTCGGCAAATGCGATCTCGTCTTCGTCGATGTCACCAAGCGGTACGATGCGCGGCAGGATCGCCGCGTCGTCTTCCAGTACGTCGAGGAAGGCATCGCGCGCCAGCCGACAGGCGCGCCGGGTCGGCAGATAGAGCGTTGCCGAGGCCAGCGCCAACGGATCGCGCAACGGCGGCAGGCCGAGCTTGCCGTCAGTCAATGCTTCAATCAGCGTCGGCAGAAACGGCGCCGACGCCGGAATCGTGAAGACGCGTGGGGCCATTACTGGTGTTTCCCGGTTCTACGGCGCACCGTTTCACGCTGCACCGCATCCGGGAAACGGCTTATCAGATTTCAGTTCGTCGCGGCGAGCGCAGCTTCCGCCTCGGCGACCGCCTGCGGCGTGCCGACGTGCATCCACACGCCTTCAAGCCGCAGTCCAAACAACCGGCCTTTGCCGCCGGCCTGATCGAACAATCGGGTCAGCGAGAATGCACCTGCTGGCGTGTTGGCAAACAGCGCGGGCGCAAGGATCGCCGCGCCGGCATAGATATAAGGTACGACTTCCTGTTCGCCACGCCGGCGCAGCCTGCCGTCCGGCAGCATGGCGTAGTCGCCGCGTCCTTCGTAGCCGATGCTGCCGGTGGTCGGCGCGAGCAGCAGCAGCGCGTCCATGGTTTTTGCATCGTAGGCTTCGGCAAGCCGCGCGAAATTCGGCTTTACGCCGTCAAGCCAGAACGTGTCGGAGTTGATCAGGAAGAACGGCGCGTCGCCGAGCTTCGGCAGCGCCTTGGCGATACCGCCGCCGGTGCCGAGTAACTCCGCGCGCTCATCGGAGATGATGACGTGGGGACGTTGCCGCTTTGCCAGATGCTTTTCCAGTGCGTCGGCGAGATGGTGGACGTTGACGACCGCCTGCTCGATTCCGGCTTCGGCGAGCCGGTCGAGGCCGTAGTCGATCAGCGATTTGCCTCTGACAGTGACCAGCGGCTTCGGCAAATGACCATTGTGCGGACGCATCCGCGTGCCAAGCCCCGCTGCCAGCACGAACGCACTTTTCGGCGTCAAAGTCTTGCCCCGGCCCGTGAGGTTCCGCCCAATAACCGCTCGACTCGCCGCATCATAACCCATCTCGTGGCGGGACATTGGCGTCATACCAGCCTTTTAGGGGCGCAAGGGCGGGATGGGACAGCGAACGCTGCAAATAGTTCCATATGCGGGGCATATGACGCAGATATTGCGGCTTGCCATCCCGCTTGTTCAACCGGGCAAAGATGCCAAGGATCTTGGTGGCCCGTTGCGCCGCCAGCGTCGAATAGAGTTGTGTGAACGCGGCGGCGTCAAAATTGATGGTGTCGTTGCGCCGGGCCCGGACGTAGCGGCTGAGCAGGGCGACTTCCATGAGTTCTGGGACATCGACCCGCGCATCCTGCAACAGCGAGGCGACGTCGTAAGCCGGCGGTCCGATCAAGGCATCCTGAAAATCGAGCACGCCGATCCGGGCGACATCCTCGCGGTCGGAAAGCCACATCAGATTGGGCGAATGATAGTCGCGCAGTACCCAGGTGGTCGGCGCTTCGAACACCGGCGCCAGTGCGTCGCGCCACAGCGTGGCGAAAGATTGGCGCGTCTCTTTGGTCGGTGGTTTGCTTTCCGCCAGATACCAGTCGAGCAACAGCTCGGCTTCGATGAGAAAGGCGTCGGTATCGTAGCGCGGCAGCCGGTAATTGAGGTGCGGCGCGACCGGCAAGTTTTCCGGCAGTTTGCGGCGATGCAGCGAGATCAGCAGGTCAACTGCGGCTTCGTAGCGTGTTTCGATCGGCGCCGGTGGTTCGCCGGCGACGACGAGGTCCTCGCCGAGGTCTTCCATAATGAGCAAGCCACGCGACGGGTCGGCGTGCAGGATTTCGGGCGCCGACAGGTTGCGCTCGCGCAAGCCCTTGGCCATCGCAACGTAGGGTATGGTGTCCTCGGCGAGATGAGCGATGGCGCTGTAGGGCTTGCCGTCGCGCACCGGCGGGCCGTCGGGCTTCGGCGGCGCGTTCATAAATATCGTTGTTTGGCCGTCGAGGATCAGGCGCTCGAAAATGCGGGTGGAAGCGTCGCCCTGCATGCGCTGGCGCGTTGCCGCGGCGTAGCCGGACTCCTCCAGAAAATTATGGATCATCGGGATGCGCTCGGCGCGCGCGGCGAAAGTGCCATAGCCGGTGACGCGGACCGTGCGGCCTTCGTCGCCAAGTGCGGGCGCGAGCGCGAACGAAATGTCGAAACGATCCGACGGCAAAAATCCGGCGGCGCGATCCGGCCATTCCAGCAGCACCACGGCGCGGTCGGGCAGGTCGTCGAAGCCGAGTTCGGCAAGGTCGGCCGTGCCGGTGACCCGATAGAGATCGGCATGCACCAGCGAGAAGCGCGGAAGTGCGTAGGTTTGCACGAACGTGAAAGTCGGGCTCGGCACCTCGACCGTCTCGTCGCCCGCAAGGAAGCGGATCAGGGCGCGGGCAAAGGTGGTTTTGCCGGCGCCGAGATCGCCCGACAGCGTCACTAGATCGCCGGGCTCCAGCGCACAGGCGATGTCTGTCACGAAGTCTGCCAACGCCTGCAGGTTCGGCAAGGTCACGGTAAAGCTTGCGCCGCCGCTGGTGGTGAGAAGCATAGATCAAGCCGCTGTCCGCGCGGCGGCCTGGCCGAGCGGGAAGCTGCAGGTCACGGTGGTGCCCTGCCCAACAACAGAGGAAATAGTGACCGTTCCGCCATGGAGTTCCACGAACGATCGTACCAGAGAAAGCCCGATACCGGGGCCGCGATGCTGCGATCCGAGCGAATGGGATTCGAACCAGTCGAACACCTTGCCCAGCACGTCGGCGGGGATGCCCGGCCCGCGATCGGTCACCGAGAACATGACGGCCTCGGCGTTGCGTTCGGCGAGCAGCGTCACGGTCGCGCCGGGCGGCGAGAAGCTGACGGCATTGGCCAGGAGATTGAACAGCACTTGGCGCACCCGGCGCTCGTCGGCGCCGAAGCTGCCGATCTGCGAGCTCGAGCGGATATCGAGGGTGAGGCCGGCGGCGACTAGCCGGTCCTGTACCCCTTCGGCAGCGCCTTCCATGGTGCCGCGGATATCGACCTCGCCGAGATTGAGCTGCATACGGCCGGCATCGATGGTAGCGAGGTCAAGAATGTTGTTGATCAGCGCCAGCAGCGTGTTGGTCGAGACGGTGATGTAGTCGAGATATTCGCGCTGCTTTTGCTCGAGCGGTCCGGTCGCTGGATCGTCGAGCAAGTGCACAAAGCCGATGATGTTGGTGAGCGGCGAGCGCAGTTCGTAAGACACGTGGTGGACAAAATCGATCTTGATCTTGTCGGCGTCCACCAGCGCTTCGTTGCGCTCGCGCAGCGCGCGCTCGACGTTCACCGAGTCGGTCACATCGTGGAACGTCACCAGCGTTGCGCCGTCGTGCAATGGTACGGCAGAGCAATCGACTGCGCTGCCGTCGCGCCGTTCCAGCCGCCGCCCGGAAATGGCCTCGCGGTCCTCGATTGCGGTGACCATTTCGCGCAGCGCCTGCCAGGTAGCGTCGCCGCCATGGAGTCCCTGGCTTTCAATCGAAATGGTTTCGATGTGCGGTCGCAACGCGAGAAATTCCGGCGATAGATGCCACATCCGGGAGAAAGCCGGATTGTGCAGCCGGATGCGGCCGTCGCTGGCGAACACCGCGACGCCTTCGGCGAGGTTGTCGAGGGTCTCACGCTGAAAGCGGATCAGCTCTTCGAAGCGGCGCTCGAGATCGAGCCGCTTGGTGACGTCGTCAAACAGATAGGTAACGCCGCCGTCCGGATTGGGCGTGGTGACGACGCGAAACGTGCGGCCGTCGGGCAGGTGCCACTCGGTCTCTTTGGCTTCGACCGCGCGATAGGCTTCGTGGAGCTCCGCTTTCCATTCGCGGTAGTTCTGTTGCTCCTCGAGCTTGTCAGCAGTGCGCAGCCGCTCGAGTACGCTGGAGTCGGTTGGCCGCTGATCCAGGTAGGCGGCGTCTAGATCCCAGAGCGATCGATATTCGGCGTTGTAAAACGACAGCCGCTGGTCGGCGTCGAACATGGCGACGCCGGTTGAGACCGCGTCGAGAGTACGGCGATGCGCTTCGGCGAGGCGGGTGAGCGCGAGCCGCATGTTCTCGGCTTCGGTGGCATCGATGCCGATACCGGCGCTGCCGGTTTCGGTCTTGAAATCGAACACATCGAAGGTTCGCCGGGTGCCGGCGACGATGGCGGGAAGCCGTCCGGAATAACCGCCGCTGGCGATGCTTTCGTGCGTGATGGCTTCTCGCGAGCCGCTGTCGAGCAATTCCAGATGCCGCGCTACTGCGTCTTCGGCATCCTTGGCCTCGACCGCGCGAGCGTAAGCGGGATTGACGAAGTCAAGCTGACCTGCGGCGTCGCGTGTCCATACCGGCGAGGGCAGGGCTTCGATCAGGCTGCGCAGCGAAGTAACTTTGGTGCGCAGAGATTCGTGGCGCGACAAAAGATCGGCGAGATCGCGCTTGACGCCGCTGGCATCTTTCAGCCGCAGCACGGCACAGCCGCCGATGGCGCGGCCCTGCGCTTCGATCGGTTGGCCGGACAATGTCGTTAGCGTCATCGCGAAACCTTCGCCGCGCGTGCGAAGAGCGTCGACCGCCTGCTCCATGGCCCGCGCCTTGCCGGCCTCAAGCCAGGTGCCGAACGCCAGCACACGGTGCGGCGCGGAAGCGCCGACGATAGCCGGATCGCCATCGATGCTCGGTTCGTCGGAGGCCGCCTGCCAATCTACCAATATCTG
>Ga0302324_100022225_pt1 | contig 12332 bp, 9 predicted proteins | sample Palsa_T0_1_FD_201949 | JGI IMG/M metagenome (GOLD analysis project Ga0302324, IMG submission 201949) | Peat permafrost microbial communities from Stordalen Mire near Abisko, Sweden - Palsa_T0_1 | ecosystem: Environmental > Terrestrial > Soil > Palsa > Peat permafrost | place: Sweden: Abisko...
GTTGCGCGAGATCGTGTTGAACGAATCCAGCGAAGAGGCGGTGGCCCGCGGCTTGGTGGCACGCGCCGAGCTGGGGTTGCCGCTGGATGAGCCGCAGATCGCCTCGCGCAAATTCTACGCGCTCACCGCGCCGCAAGTGAGAGCTGCGTTCGATCGGGCAATCCGCGCGCATGGCTGGGTGCAGGTGGTACGGGGACCCGCGCCGCACTGATAGACCGGCGGCCCGCGCTACTCAGGAATAATGTCCAGCCCGAGTTTTTTCCCAACCTTGCGGACTCGATCATCGAGGCTGAGCAGCATCAACCCGACGATCGCAGTCCGGGCCACGAGCACCGATGCAAGATGGATCGCGTCCAGCGTTCGGATCGGTTCACCAGGAAACGGTTGGCGGGCGCGCTCCACAATTTCCGGAGCAACGCGCAGGATCTGCCAGTGAGATGCTGCCAACGTGAGGTGCGCGCGTCGATCCGCCGCCTCCGCTTCCGTCAGTTCACCAACTGCCGCTGCTCGAAGTATGACGCGATCACACTCGATGAGCGTCAAATCCGAGGCAACAATAATGTCCGCGGCGGCAAGTGATCGACGCACGTCGGCCGCTGCGTTTTCATCGAGGAGCCAGGCTAGGACGGCGCTCGACTCGGCGTATAAGTTCACCGCGAGCCGCGCTCTTCGTCGAGAAGCTCAGCGATGCTTCGTTTTCCACGGCGTGCGCGCGGCAGCGCCACGTAAACGCTGGCATCGCCCGGAGAACCGAGCGTCACGAGGCCCCGCCTTGCAAGCCCCAGTAAGCCAGGCGGCACCGAGGCATCAGCCAGCGCGCGGCCGGGCGGCGAGAATTCAGCAATTACCTCCCCCCGATCCGTCACCAATACGCTCTCGCCCGAGCGCACGTGGCGGAGGTATTCGCTCAACCGGTTTTTTAGCTCGCGGATGCCCACAGTCCTCATGAGGAACAATGTAGCCTCATGACGCTACAAAGTCAAAGCTTAGTCACCGGTGTCCACGGGCGCACAATTTGTGCGTCCCTGCATCACGCAGTCTTGCAGATCCGAACTCTTCTTGAGGGCGTACACGAGGAACAGTCCGCCCAGCACGAGCGCGAGGCAGATCGCGAGGCCGATCAACGCCGCGCGCTGCGAATGCGTATCTTGCCGGCGGTGAGCTTCCAAATCCTCATTCATCGCGGACTCTCCCGGGGCGGCGCCCATTCCCGCCAGGCGCGCATCAGCGGAAAGTATAGCGCCACGCGCACCGGTTCCGGGCCGAGGCGACGCGCGAGCACGGCGTAGCGCTCGAGCTGCGGACGGTAGCGCTCGACCTGTCGGTCGAGAAATTCCTCGCGCCCGCCGCCGGAATGCTCGCTGGTCTTGTAGTCGATCACCCAGCGAGTGCCTTGTTCGTCGATGAAGCTGCGGTCGAACACCACGCGCACCACCTCGCCGCGCCAAACCCCCGAGAGCGCATGCTCGCGCAGGTCGTCGCGATAGCCCGTCTTGAAGATCCAGCGCGCGCGCGGGTCGTGGTGTACGCCGCGCAGCGCACCCGTGACGCTCGCGACCGCGCCCTCGAGATGCTCATCGGGCACGCCGTGCAGCGCCAGCCAGCGCTGAAAGTGCGGCCCACGCGAGCGGACGGTGGTCTCATCGTGACGACCGAGGTCAAGGCTCTGCAGCTCGGCGTGCACCAGAATGCCGACCCGACGGGCGGTCTCCCCCGCCCAATCGAAGACCACCGGCTCCTCGCGCGCGGCCGAGGCGAGCGGCAGATCGGCCTGCAACGGCAGCAGCCGGCGCGGCGCCCACCCGTGAGGCACTCGCCGCAGCGGCCCGCCGCGCAAACCCGCCAGGTCCTCATCGGGCTCCGCTTCCACCCCAGACCCGCGCACAGCGAAGCTCGCGCTTTGCGTCGGCCACAGCACGCGGAGCAAGCTCCCCTTGAACGGCGACCAGGGTTTTGCCTCGTCTGCGGGACGTGCGTCCCCGCTACTCGCCGCGTCGTCCGACTCCTCGGCGGCCGGCTCGATGGGCTCGCCGAACCAGTCGGGGTCCACGCGCAATCCGACCGTCGCGGTCAGATGCAGCTGATGCTTCGCGCGGGTGCAGGCGACGTACAAAAGACGCTCGGCCTCGAGGTGAGCCGATTCGTAGGCCTGTCGGCGTAAGAAGGCGAACAAACTGCGCCGATTTCCGGGATCCGCGATGGGCGGCCGAGCCGCCATGACCAGACCGTCCCGGTCGCGACGCGCGAAGGGATGCATGAGCAGCATGGGGCCGCCCGCGACCCGGTTATGCCGGTGCAAAGCGGGCACGATGACGCAATCGAACTCGAGGCCTTTGGCCTTGTGGATGGTCATGATCTCCACGCCGCATTCAGCCCCATCGTCCGCGTAAAGATCGGCAAACCTTGGTGCCAGCGTGGCGGGGTCCGGAAGACCCTGCCGTTCGAGTTCGCGCAGGCGCTCGAACACGGCCCGCACCTGCTCGAGCTCACGCGCATCGGCGGCGCAACTCGGGCCGCCCAAGGCGAGCCACGTGCGCTCGACCCAGCGCGCGATGCGGGTGTGTGTCTGCACCTTGAGCGCCGCGTCGAGCACACCGCGCAACCGCGCGCACCGCGAGCGCCCGCCCTCGCTCAAGCGCCCGAGCACCGCGGAGTCGTTTAGCGCATCCCAGATGAGCCCGTGCGCACGGCCGACCACCAACAGATCGCTCAACGTGAGACCGCACCAAGGCGCCCGCAGGACGGCGAGCCACGCGATCCGATCGCCCAGATGCAAAAGCGCGCAGGCGAGCATCACGGCGTCGCGCACCGCGGGTCGATCTTGCAATGGCTCGATCTCGACGGCACGGAAGGCCGTGCCGCGAGCGCGCAGCGCGTGCGCGATTTCGCGCGCGTGGGTGCGCGCTCGCACCAGAATGGCGATACGCCAGTCGGGATGCCGTTCGCGGCATTCCGCGACGGTCTGCGCGACGGCGTTCGCCTCGTCGGCGGCGCTGGCGAATCCGCGCAAGCTCACGCAGGCCTCGCCCTCCGGGCCCGGCGCAATGGCCGGCGTGCTGGGGCGGAAGGCGATTGCGCCGCGCTCTCGATCGTCGCGCTGCGGCAGGATCTGCTCGAAGCAACGGTTGACCCAGGTCACCAGCGCCGGGTCCGATCTAAAATTGGAGCTCAGCCGCTGCACATCGAACTGGACGGCGCCGAGTCCGTTCTCCGCCAGGTCGAGAAACGCCCGCACCTCCGCTTGGCGAAAGCCATAAATCGACTGCATCGGATCGCCGACGCAGAAGACGCTACGCCCGTGGTCTCGCTGCCATCCCGCCGTGAGCTGCTGCACCAGATCGAGCTGCGTCGAAGAAGTGTCCTGAAACTCATCGAGCAGCAAATGCTGCAGCCGGTAATCGAGTCGCAAGCTCAAATCGGTGGGCGCCTCGGAGCTTCCGAGCGCGCGCAGCGCCGTCATCGAGACGGCCGGAAAATCAACCGTGCCCTTTTCCCGAAAGACCCCGTCCAGCTCGGCCGCCGCCAGGACCAGAACTTGAGCCACGTCCCGCACTCTCTCCCAATCCGAAGGGTCGTAGCGCGGTTCCGGGAGATCGCGAATGGAGCAGAGCGTCGCGATGACATCCGCCGCAGAGTCTCTGCCCTCGAGTTGCTCGAGCAACGCATGCATGACTGCCTTCTCCGCACAGGCGGGCGGGAAGCCGAGGTTCTTGTCGATCTTCTTGCGAATCTTGCCGCTTCCCGTCAAAAGGACTGTCGCCACTGCCCGCCAGCGACCGAGGTCTTGAAGATCGGCACCGAGCGCGGAAGGCTCGGCCTGCCAAGGAACGAAGTCCGCGCGTGTCCCGCCGAGATTGCGTGCGGCCGCGCGCAGGCACGGCCCCAACGCTCCCAACAGCTCGCCGCCGAGAATCCCGTGGGCCCGCGTCAGCTCGCGCTTCACGAGCAGACCCAGATCCTCATCGAAGCGTGCCCGCACGCGCGCGAGCTGTCCCTCGTCCATTTCGACGGCCGCATGCAGGTGCCCGACCAAAAATGGCAGCCAGCGGTCCCGCTGAGGCAACATCGCGACGACCAAGTCGACGAGGGGACTCCAGCGCTGATCGCCCACGGCGAGCACGCGCTCCACGGCCTTGCCGAAGTTGTCGCCCCGATCGTGCAGCAGCGCGCGGCGCGCAGCTTCCTCGTACAGCGGTCTCGGGTTATCGATGAGCGTGAGCCGCCCGCCGGCCCCGGAGATGATGGGCAGTTGCGTTGCCAGCCAGGCGTTGAACGAATCGATGGTTTCGATACGCAGACGCGAAGGGTGGCGCCCCAGGTCGATGCCGAGGCCGCGCAGCCGGCGGCACGCCGCACCGGCAAGCTCCCAGGTCTGCCGATCCACAGTCGGGGGACATTCTGCCAAGCCGCCGGCCTCGAGGGCGCTGATCACACGGGCACGCATCTCCTCGGCCGCGCGGCGGGTGAATGTCAACGCAAGGATGCGCTCCGGTGCATCGACCGTCGCGAGCAGCCGCAGGTAGCGCTGCGCCAGCAGCGTCGTTTTGCCGCTGCCCGCCGGCGCTTGCACCAGAACCGAGCCGCTCGTCTGCACCGCGCTCGCCCGAGCGTCGGCATCGGCGATGGAGACGGATTCCTGTGTCATGAAGTCGCGACGACGGGCACGAAGGGTTCCAGGGCATCCAGGGTCGACGGCACCCGGCACAGCCCTTGAAGATGGCAATACCGGCACGCGGTGTCTTTGGGCGCCACTTGCGCCGCGCCGCTGGAGAACTCCTCCGCCAGGCGCTCGACGCGCCGCTCCCACGCCGCGACAAGCTCGGCGAAACTCGCCATGCTTTCCAGCCGGCTGGCGCGGACGTTCGGAAAAATGTCGCCACGCCCGGACTCCGCCACGAAACGACACTCGGCCGCGCTCACGCGGCCATAGGCGACCGCGACCAAGTGCTCACGGTGCCGCAGCGCGTACATGGGCAGCTGCGGGTTGTCCGGCCGCTCACCCCGCCAGTCCGGTTGCACCCAGCCGGTCTTGTAATCAATTACGACACGCGAGCCGTCGTCGAGACGATCGATGCGATCGATACGCAGTTTGTACGCGAGGCCGCCGTGAACGGCGGTCTCGCCGCTCGCCTCGACGTGCTCCACTTGGAACGGGGCGCGTTTTGATTCGAGATCGAGCCAACGCTCGAGCAGTCCTTGCAGGCGCTCGCGCTCGCGCTCCGCCCACCGCGCACCCGGATTGCGCTTCGCGCACTGCGCCTCTACCGCACGCCGGACATAGTCGGCGATTCGCGCCGCACATGCCTCGGGCTGCGCGATGAGCTCCTGAAGACTCCGAGAGTTGTTGACCTCGGTGAAAATTCCTTGCAGAGCATCGTGCAGGATCTGTCCACGCTCTCGCTCGTTGAAACCCGGCGTGGGTTGCTCGAGCACGCAGGCGTCCAGCCGGGTCTCGGCGAAACCGCGAAACGGACATTGCGATTGAGTTCTGAGCGTCGCGACGCCGTGCGTTCGCTCCTCCATTCCCACCGCTGGAGCGCGCTCGTCGACGATCTCCTCGAGCACGGGCGCCTCGATCTGCTGCGCCGTCCAAAGAGGCGGCGCCGACGTGGATTCCACCGGCACGGCTTCGCCCGCCGCGGACGCGGACGGCGCGGGGTCCGCGAGCTCTGCGAGCAACGGACTCGCCGGCACATGGCGGCCCTCTCCGGGGTCTGCGCAACTGAACACGCAAGCTCGAGCACGTGCCACCCATCGTGATTGCAGATCCGCGGCGAAGGCGAGCTGTGCCTCCGCGCTTGCGGCGATGACTCCGTGCTGTGTCTGCAATGTCGGAGGAATCAGTGGAATCGGATCGACGGGCGGGGGCCAGCGGCTCTCATCGCAGCCGGTGACCCAAATTCCGTCATAGGCCAGCCAGGGATCGCTCAGCTGGCCGCTCACCCAGATGGCCGGCACGCCGGTCTGCATCTGGAAGGGCGTATCGCGCGCCGCCCGATCCAGTATGCTTTCGGCGGCACGCCGCGAGAGATGCTCGAACGTGCGATCTCCGAGCGCCAGGGTTTCGAGCAACTCTCGGAACCGGATGGCCGATTGAAACTCACCGCTCGACCAGCGCGCGCGCAACGCCCATGGCGCCTGCTCGAACGCGTCGATCCAGACCGAGAGCCACCGGCTCATCCGGTGACGGCCCTGCAACCCGTCGAGCACTCGCAGTGCACCCCCGAGGCGCTGGAGCGCCGCGGCCGGCTCGAGAGCCCTGCCGCGGGCGATCCCCTCGGCGAGCCTCAGCCACTCGCGCAGCGTCGCTTCGCTCGGCACCCGGCTGCGGAGCGCCGTATCGAGTCGCGCCGCCGCACTCGCTTCGGCCCGCGAGGCCTGCAACTCGGGCGCGCGTAGCAATGCACTGAAGCGTTCGAACGGCACGCTGCCGGTCGCTGCCGCAAGCAAGTCGAGTGCCGCGCGCACCGGGGCGTGCTCGCTGAGCGGCGTGCCCCCGGCGACTGCGTAGGGCGCCAGGCCCTGCGATTCATCCAGGGAAAAGCGCTGCGGAGCGAGTGCGGCGTCGAGCGCATCCACCGCCTGCTCGCGGCGCGCCGTCAGATCGCGAACACTCACCCAGGCGCGAAAGGACGCATCCGTCTCCAAGCTTGCGCGCAGCCATTCGGCGAGTGCGGCGAGCTCCGCCTGCGGCGAGGCGGCCTGCATCGTCCGCGGGGCGCGGCGCCGCCCGTTCGAGGACGCTGTTTCCGGCAAGAGCGGCGCACCGGCGTGGCTTTCGAGCCAGCGCCTCGCGACCGGCCGCCAGAGCGGACTCTCGATCCATGTCACCCCGGCCTCGCGCGGTGGCTCGGTTCGCTCGAGGCCGCCCAACAGCTCGTCCTCACCGATGACTTGCAGCTCTCGACAGCTCGACTCGAATGCCGCTCGCCAGCCTTCGAACGCCTGGGTCTCCTCGGTGCCGTAGGCGTTGATTGCCGCGCGCGGAATCCCGTATTCGAACGTCGCGCGCCGCGCTCGCTGCGCGGCGCGCGCCGCCCCCGAGGGCTCGAGGAACTGCGCGCTCGCCGCGCTCTCGAGCACCACGCGCCGCCAGAGCTCCCGCTCCTCGGCGTCGGAGAGACAGCGCGGCAGGGACGAGTCGAGCAGCTGCCGCTCGAGGTGCCGGGCTTTGAGCCAGGTGCCGAAATCGAGGATCTTGGGAGTCGGCCAAATCTCGCGCCCCGCCTGCCGGTGCGCGCGCTCGACGGCGTCGACCAAGGCCGTGGCGAGCTCCGCGCTCGGCACCAGCACGATGCGTCCCGCAGCGGCGGCCTCGATCAACGGAGAAGGCATGCGCTGCGGCTTAAGGCTTGCCCGCGCCACGGACCAGGGACAGCGTGGGTGCGCCCGACGCGTGAGCGTCGAGCAACTCCTCGATTCGCGAGAATACGGTGCCGAGCACTTGCGGCTCGGGGAGGTTGGTGATGCGGAAGCAATTGCGGTACGGCACGTTGAAGCTCACGCCCGGAGCCACCAGCACGTGCTTGTTCTCCAGCAGATCGAGGGCGAAGGCTTGATCGTCGAACTCCGGCAACACGTCGCCGCGGACCTCGACGAAGGCGTAGAGCGCGCCCATGGGACGCGCCAGTCGCAAATACTTGCTGCGCGCCACCGCCTCGAGAATCGCCTGACGCGATTCATACAGGCGTCCACCCGGGCCGGTCAGCTCGCGAATGCTTTGGTGGCCGCCGAGCGCCGTCTGCACGGCCCATTGCCCGGGGACGTTGCTGCAGAGTCGGAGCGAGCTCAGCAATTCGAGACCGTGCAGATAGTCCGAGGAGTTTTCGGTGTCGCCCGAGAATACCGCCCACCCGACCCGATAACCGCACGCGCGGTAGACCTTGGACAAACCGCTCATCGTGCAGCAGAGGGTGCCCTGCACGAGTGTCGCCATGGGCACGAACTCAGCGTCGTCATAAAGAATCTGGTCGTAGATTTCATCGGACAGTACGACTAACCGATGCTGCTCGGCGAGGCGCGCGATCGCCTCGAGCACGTTCCGGGGATACACCGCTCCGGTGGGATTGTTGGGGTTGACCAGGACAAGGGCGCGGGTGCGCGGCGTGATCAGCGATTCGATCTCTCGCGGATCGGGAATGAAGCGCTGCTCGGCACGGCAGGGATAGTGCACGGCGCGACCCGCGTTCAAATTGACCGCCGCCGTCCACAAGGGATAGTCCGGGCTCGGCACCAATACCTCGTCACCCGGGTTCAAGAGCGCACGCAGCGTCAAGTCAATGAGCTCGCTCACACCATTGCCGATGAACACCTCCTCGGCCGTGACGCCTTTGACGCCGCGCTCCTGCTGCTGCATGACCACGGCTTCGCGGGCGGGGAATATCCCCTTCTGGTGCACATAGCCCTCGCTCATGCGCAGATTCTCGATCATCGCGAGTCGCATGGTCTCGGGCGTGCGAAATCCGAAAGCATAGGGATTGCCGATGTTGAGAGAGACCACGTCGTATCCGAGACGCTCCATATCGAGCGCGCGGCGTGCCAGCTTGCCGCGTATTTCATAGCGGACGTGCGCGAGTCCTGCGCTCGCCTGCAACGGGCGCCGTTGGCTCATCGATCGGCCCGTGCGCGGGCTCGCTGGGTTTCGCTCCTCATCGTCGACAAGAATACACGAGCTCGGCGCGGCGGTGGCAGGCGACGGCGTGCTCCGCCGCCAGCGGCTCGAGCACCGGCACGGCTTGCTCGCAAACGGCCTGCGCCAGCTCGCAGCGTCCTCGGTAGGCACAGCCGCCGCGCGCTTCGGCCTCGTTCGCGATCCGCGCCCTCTCCCGGGGGTCGCCGGACGCGTGCAGAGCCGCCGCCGGGTCCGGCACGGCGGCGAGCAGCGCGCGGGTGTAAGGGTGCAAGGGCGCGGCGAACAAATCCTCGCGGGTCGCCGTCTCGACGATGCGGCCGCCATACATGACCATGACGCGATCGCTCAGATGCCGGACGACCGCGAGATTGTGGCTGATGAACAGCATCGCGGTCTTGAGGTCGCGTTGCAAATCGCTCAGCAGATTGACGATTTGCCCCTGAATGGAGACGTCCAGCGAGCTCACCGGCTCATCGCACACCAGGAGCTGCGGCTGCGGCAGCATGGCGCGCGCGATGCCGATACGCTGGCATTGTCCACCGCTGAACTCGTGCGGATAACGCCCGGCCACCGCGGCCGGTAGACCCACCCGTTCGAGCATCTCGGCGACGCGCTTCGCCCTCGCCTGCCTCCCGAGCTGCGGCTCGAAAATCTCCAGCGGCTCCGCCAGCGTCTCGCCGACGGTCAGTCGCGGATCCAGACTCGCCAGAGGATCCTGAAAGACCATCTGCAGATCGCGCCGCCGCCGGCGCAACGCCGCCCCCTGGATGCGCAGCAGATCCGTGCCCCGCCAGCTCACCGTGCCGCGCACCACCGGCACCAGACGCAGCAGCGCGCGCGCGAGGGTTGATTTGCCGGATCCCGATTCGCCGACGAGTCCGAGAACCTCTCCCGGCGCGATCTCGAAGCTCACCTCGTCCACCGCTGCGCGGCCCTCGTAGTCCACGCCCAACCCGCGCACCTCGAGCAAGCTCTCGCGCGGGGAGCTCATGTCGCGTGCGGATGATGGCATGCGACTTGAGAGAGCTCGTCGATGCGTGTCAGCGGCGGCCGCTGCTCGCGGCAGCGGTCGCTCACGCGCGGACAGCGCGGCGCGAAGGCGCAGCCGATCTCCGGCTCGGTGGGGTCCGGCGGCTGACCCTTGAGGCAGGGCATGCGATCGAGACGCGCTCGATGCAAGCTCGGTGCGCATTCGGTCAGCAGCGCGGTGTACGGATGGCGCGGTGTGCGCAGCAGCTCGCGCATGGGCGCGCTTTCGACCACCCGGCCGGAATACATGACCACGATGCGCTCGGCAATACCGGCCACGACACCCAGGTCGTGGCTGATGAGCACGATAGACGTGCCGAATTGCGCGCGCACATCACGCAGCAATGCCAGGATCTGCGCCTGCACGGTCACGTCGAGCGCGCTGGTGGGCTCGTCGGCGATCACCAGCCGGGGCTCGCACATCAGACTCATGGCGATCATCACGCGCTGGCGCATGCCGCCGGACAACTCGTGCGGGTAGGCACGCATGCGGCGCGGCGCATCGGGCACGCGTACGCGCTCGAGCATCTCGAGTGCGCGGCGCTCGGCCTCGCGCCACGTGGCCGAGGCGTGATGCACCCGCATTTCGGCGAGCTGCGCGCCGATCCTCATGTGCGGAGTGAGCGAGGTCATCGGGTCCTGAAATACCATCGAGACCTTCGCGCCGCGAGTCCGGTTGAGCGCCGCAGCGGGCAGGCCGAGCAGCTCCTCGCCGTCGAAGCGCACGCTGCCTTCGATGCGCGCATTGCTCGCGAGAAGTCCCAGAGCGGCGAGGAACACCTGAGATTTGCCCGAGCCTGATTCCCCCACGATCCCCAGGCATTCGCCGGCGGATACCTGCAACGACACATCGCGAACGGCCGCAAGCGAGGCACCGTCGGCGCCGCGGCGGCCGGTGCCGTAGCGAACCTTGAGCCCGTCGATGCGCAAGGCCGGCTGCTCGGGCTGCGGCGCCGTTGCGCTCATGCGGGTTCCCGCACGTCGAAGGCATCGCGCAGTCCGTCGCCCAGCACGTTCAGAGAAACGAGCAGGAGCGCGAGGAAAATACCCGGAGCCAGCAAAATCCAGGGCGCCGCCTCGATCTCCCCCGCCCCTTCGGCGATGAGCGTGCCGAGACTCGCGTGCGGCTCTTGGGTGCCAAGGCCGAGAAAGCTCAAGAAGCTCTCGAACAAAATGATCTGCGGCACCATGAGCGTTGCATAGACCGCGACCGGACCCAGCACATTGGGCACGATGTGTTTCATGATGACGCGGGCCGGACTTCCGCCCGAAGCGACCGCAGCCTCGATGAACTCCCGCCGCCGAATGCTGAGGGTCTGGCCGCGCACGATGCGCGCCATGGTGAGCCAGCTGATGGCGACCAGGGAGGTATACAGCACGTAGCCGTTCCGCCCGAGGATCACGGTCAGGAAAATCACGAAAAAGACCAGCGGCAGTCCGCTCAGAATCTCGATGACGCGCATCATGAGGTAATCCGCGCGCCCCCCCAGGTAGCCTGCGATGGTGCCGAAGCCCAGGCCGAGCGTGAGGCTCGCTGCGCCCGCAACCAGGCCGACCGCCATGGACGTGCGGGCACCCTCGAACGTGCGGACGAACAAGTCGCGACCGAGCCGGTCCGTGCCGAACCAGTGCGCGTGCAGCACGCCGGGACCGGTTGCGACCTGCGACCAGTCGAGGGCCTCGACCGAATTCGGATTGAGTGCCGGTGCCGCGAGCGCGAGCAATACGAGCACGGCGATCACCGCGAGCGCAACCACTGCTGCGGGGTTGGTACGCAGTCGCTGAGCGGCCCCGCGCCACAAGGTAGCGGTCATTGCGCGAATCTGACCCGCGGGTCGAGCCAGGCGTGCAGCAAGTCGACGAGCAGGCCCATGCCGATCAACACGCTCGAATACAAAATGACCATGCCGAGCACCAGCGTGTAGTCGCGATTCAGTGCCCCCTGCACCAAGTACCGCCCGACCCCCGGCAGTCCGGCGAGGGATTCGACCACCAGCGATCCCGTCATGATGTTGGCGACCGCCGGTGCAAGGTAGCCGGCCACCGGCACCAAGGCCGGTCGCAAGGCATGGCGCGCGAGAATGACCCGCAGCGGCAGGCCCTTCGCGACGGCCGTGCGGATGTACGGACTGCTCAGCGTCTCGAGCATTCCGCCGCGCGTGAGCCGCGCGATGTAGGCGAGCGGCGGCAAGGACAATGCGATGACGGGCAACACCAGGTAGCGGACCGATCCCGGCTCCCAACCGGCAACCGGCAACCAGTGGAGCGCCATGCCGAATACCAGACCGAGCAGCGGCAATACGACGAACGGAGGCACCGCGATACCGAGTACCGCGATCGATATCGCCACATAGTCCGTCGCGGAGTGCCGATGCAGTGCGGCGAGGATGCCGAGGGGAATCCCGACCACGAGCGCGAGCGCCAACGCGAGCGTGCCGAGCTCGAGCGTCACGGGCAAGCCCTGGACGATCAGCTCGCTCACGCTGAAATCCTTGTACCTGAACGAGGGACCGAAATCGCCGTGGACCAGACCGCGCAAGTAGCGCGTGTATTGCACCCACACCGGCTGATCCAGCCCGTAAGCGGCTTGCAAGTTGGCCATGATCTCCGGCGGCAACGCGCGCTCCTCGTCGAACGGTCCGCCGGGAGCCCATCGCGTGATGAAGAAACT
>Ga0302324_100022226_pt1 | contig 12332 bp, 11 predicted proteins | sample Palsa_T0_1_FD_201949 | JGI IMG/M metagenome (GOLD analysis project Ga0302324, IMG submission 201949) | Peat permafrost microbial communities from Stordalen Mire near Abisko, Sweden - Palsa_T0_1 | ecosystem: Environmental > Terrestrial > Soil > Palsa > Peat permafrost | place: Sweden: Abisko...
ATTTTCACACTCCAAAGGATGGTTTTTTATCGTTTTTCCGTCCCACTCCTGCTAGCGTCCGTAGAGTATCCCCCACGGAGTTCTCATGGCAGAAGCCCACAGCATCGCAGTCCCAGCACCGAGTGCAGTCCACGCAAAACTGAACAAATCCCCCGGCGCGATCGGCATGATCATCTTTGCGATCGTGTTGATCGGCGGCTTCGCCTACGCTGGCTTCAATCTGGCCAGTGACCTCGAAGGGGGTGGCCACTTCCAGACCATCTGGCCCTATGTCCTGCTCGGCGTCGCTCTCTTAACTGCTCTGGGCTTCGAATTTGTCAACGGCTTTCACGATACCGCGAATGCTGTGGCAACCGTGATTTACACTCATTCGCTGGAACCTCACATTGCCGTGGTGTGGTCCGGGATGTGGAACCTGATTGGCGTTCTGACCTCCTCTGGCGCGGTCGCTTTCACCATTATCTCGCTGCTTCCGGTCGAATTGATCCTGCAGGTCGGCCACGGTGCCGGCTTTGCCATGGTCTTCGCCTTGCTCATCGCGGCGATTCTCTGGAACCTCGGCACCTGGTGGCTGGGTCTGCCGGCCTCCAGTTCCCACACGCTGATTGGCTCCATCATCGGTGTGGGCCTCGCCAACCAGCTCATGAGCCCCAAGGGTTCGGGCACCAGCGGGGTCGACTGGGGACAGGCCGCAGGCGTCTTCCGCGCGCTGCTGCTCTCGCCGGTTTTCGGCTTCGTGCTGGCCGGCGGACTGCTGCTGCTTTTGAAGGCTGTGATCAAGGTTCCCGGCCTGTACAAGGCGCCGGAGGGCGATGCCCCCCCGCCCTTCTGGATTCGCGCCCTGCTCATTCTCACCTGCACAGGTGTCAGTTTCGGCCACGGCTCCAACGACGGTCAAAAGGGCATGGGCCTGATTATGCTCATCCTGATCGGAACCGTTCCCACCGTCTACGCCTTAAATCATGCCGTCGGCACCGGCCAGGTGCAGGATTTTGCCGCTGTCTCCCAACAAGCTGCCAGCGCCCTCGGAAGCCATGCGACGCCCGGAGTGACTTCCAGCGATCCGCGAGTTGATTTGACCGATTTCATCAGGACCAAACAGATCACCCCGGTCACCTTGACCGCAGCCCACGATCTGGCCCTGCAAATCTCAAATAGCGTCACCGATGCAAAGTCCCTGGCCGGCATTCCCGCCAACCAGCAGCAGAACGTGCGCAACGATATGTACGTCGAGGGCGAGACGCTGCGGTTGTTCGCCAAGACCGGCAAACCGGACTTTTCCTCTTCGGAAACCGCGCAGCTGGCCAACTACCGCAAACATATCGACACGGCGACCAAGTTCATTCCCAACTGGGTGAAAGTGGCGGTCGCTCTGGCCCTCGGCCTCGGCACCATGGTCGGCTGGAAGCGCATTGTGGTCACCGTGGGCGAGAAGATCGGCAAAGACCACCTGACCTACGCGCAAGGCGCCTCTGCGGAAATTGTCGCCGCCGTCACCATCATCGCCGCGGACCAGTTTCATCTGCCGGTCAGTACTACGCACGTGCTCTCCTCGGGTGTGGCCGGAACTATGCTCGCGAATGGCAGCGGCCTCCAGTTCGCAACCATCCGCAACATCGCGCTGGCCTGGGTTTGCACCCTGCCGGCCGCGGCTCTGCTTTCGGCCACACTCTTCTGGACTCTCAATCATTTCATCTCACACTGAAGCGGACTCCCGGATCCCTTACTCGCTCAACGGCAAAATCGGCGCTCCGGTACTATGACATATAGCCACCGGGGCGCCGCTCCGTTTTTTGGGCCGCCGCTGGCGTGGCCGTTCCCAACCACGAGTCTGAAAGCTGCATGAATCTTTAAGCGCCATGAGTCTAAAAGCAAAGATAGAAGCCGTGATCTACGCGGCCGAAGAACCAGTAACTCTGAGCCAACTGGCCGCTGTCTTCGCCGCCGATCTTCCCCCCACCCCCGATCCGTCGGCTGAAGACCAGCCCAGTGCCGAATCGATTGCTGAACCCAGCCATCTCAACTCCATGGGCGACTGGACGGCGAACGATTTCGCTCCGGCTGCCGCCTTCCAGACTATCGAGGAGGAGACGGTCGAGAAGGTGGAGCAGCCCAAGCCCGACCCTGCGGCTGCGGAAGCGGAGGCGAAACGCGCCGCCCGCGCACGCGAGCGCGGCCTCCACGATCGACTGAAGGGGCTGGTCGGCGAACTCATCCAGGAATACGCTGCCGGCGATCGCGGCATGGAGATTCGCGAGGTGGCTGGCGGCTATCGCATCGCCACCAAGCCCGAATACCATGACGTCGTCCGCTCCTTCGCGAAAAGCCTCAAGCCGCCGATGAAGCTATCGCTGCAGGCGCTTGAAACCCTCGCCGTGATCGCCTACAAGCAGCCCGTCACCGCTCCGGAAGTCAGCGAGATTCGCGGCGTCGACTCCAGCGGCGTGCTCGGCGGCCTTATGACCCGCAAGCTGATTGCCACTGCCGGACGCAAGCAGGTCATCGGCCGCCCCATACTCTACAAAACCACCCGAGAATTCCTGCTCCGCTTCGGCCTTAAAGACCTGAACGAACTCCCCAGTATTGAGGAATTCGAAAAACTCGCCGGCGACGTCGAGATCGAGCTCGACAACAGCCTTCCCGAAGAGCGCGCGTTCCCCTTCGAACCCGAAGAGGCGAGCGATCCCGAACCTGTCGAGCCGGAAACTTCACCGACCATCGAACCACCCCAATCGGCCGCCGCCGAACTGGGAACCGGTTCCCTGGATCCCCTGGACGGCTCCGCGCCCCTTCCGCCAATTCCGCCGCAGTCGGGCGAAACCGCTGCCGCCGGAGAACCCACCGTCATAATATCGACCGAATCTCTACGCTCGGATCTTCCATCCTTGCCGGCAGTTGCATCGCCGGAAAGGGCGGGATTCCCAGATTCTCCGGTAGAAGGCTCTGAAAGCGAACCACGCTCAGAAGCGGAAACCCACCATGGCTGAGAGCCCAAAGAAGCGTGCGACCAGGAAATCTCCCGCGGCAAAAGCCGCTCCCATCGAGGAGGAACTCCCGGAAATCCCGCAGGAAAATTCCGCCTCAATAGAAATCCAAGCCATCCCGCCAAAAGTCCGCCGCGAAGAGCGTCTGCAAAAGATCATCGCCGCCGCCGGCATCACCTCCCGCCGCAAGGCCGAAGAGCTGATCACCGAGGGCCGGGTCCAGATCAACGGCCAAGTGGTCACCGAGCTCGGCACCAAAGCCGACCCCGCCCTTGACCACATCCGGGTCGACGGCAAGCTGCTGCGAGGCGAGCAGAAGCTCCGCTACGCCGTCCTCAACAAGCCCAAAGGCTACATCACCTCGGCCAGCGACCCCGAAGGCCGGCCCACGGTCATGGAGTTCTTTGCTGGTGGGCCCCGGGTCTTCCCCGTCGGCCGCCTCGACTACCAGAGTGAAGGCCTGCTGGTGATGACCAACGATGGCGAGCTCGCCAACCTGCTCACCCGCGCAGCCAACAAGGTACAAAAGGTCTACCTGGTCAAGATCAGCGGCAAGCCCAGCGACGAAGCCCTCAACCAGCTCCGCGCCGGCATCATGATCGACAAAGGCCGCCGCAAAGAGGAAAAGATAGGCCGGGTCCTCACCCAGCCGGCCGGAATCCGCCGCGTCCGCGAAGCCGACAACCCCTGGTACGAAGTCACCCTCACCGAAGGCCGCAACCGCGAAATCCGCAAGATGTTTGAAGAGGTCGGCCACTTCGTCGAGAAGATCCGCCGCGTCGGCTACGGTCCGCTGGTTCTCGACCTGGAGCCTGGCGAAGTCCGCGAACTCACCCCCCAAGAAGTCCTTGCCCTGCAAAGAGCCGCACGAGGAATCCGCGCCGTTTCTAAAACCAGCCGGCCCGGCGTTTCGATAGCGCCACCTCCTGGCAAGAGCTTCAAACCGCGACACCCTCGAGCAACTTCGCCCCGGCCAAAGCCACGCAAGAGGGTGGTTCCATGAAGCCCGGCTTGCGGATGGTGCTGACCGGCAGCGGTCACCCGCCTCCAGCCCAGTAACCCGACTCCAACCAACTTCGTCGAACCAGTGAACCAAAGGAGAACTCATGGAAAAGGAGAAGTCATGGAAAAGGCAACCTTCGGAGCGGGCTGCTTCTGGGGAGTCGAAATCGAGTTGGGGCGCATTCCCGGCGTTCTTGCAACAGCCGTCGGCTACGAAGGCGGCAAGACCGTGCGGCCCACCTACAAAGACGTCTGCCGCGACCAGACCGGCCACGCCGAAGTCGTCGAGCTGACCTTCGACCCCGCCGAAGTTACCTACGAGCACCTGGTCGAGACCTTCTTCAGCCTCCACGACCCGACCCAGCTCAACCGCCAGGGACCGACTGGGGAAGCCAGTATCGCAGCGCGATCTTCTTCCACTCGCTGGAGCAGGAAGCCACGGCGAAGCGGGTCATTGAACAGCTCGCTGCCGAGCAGAGGTTCCGCAAGCCGATCATGACCCAGGTCGTCCCCGCCCAAACCTTCTGGAGGCTGCGGAATACCACCAGAAGTACCTCGAAAGACGCGGCGCGGTCTCCGGCCACATCTAACCGGCTGAGGGCGAAAAAGGGGGGACGCTCTTTGGCATCCCCTTTGCTCTTCAGAACCGGACAAAACGGAACGCTGCAGTTTTCCCATATCAATCCTCGGCCCTATCCTTGAAATGGCACAAAATGTCCTGAATTACCCTTTGTGACCCGTCCAAACAGCCGCTAGACTCGGCTGTGAGCGCCAACCTTCCTGGACGATCGGCGCGGACGGCAGCCTCTTGCACAACTGCAAAATTCCACGGCGCGCCGGAGACTAACCACCATGAAAACTTCCAGAAAATCACTACCTCTCATTGCTTCGCTATTCGTCGTTGGGTTGGCCCTCACTGCATCCGGCTTTGCCCAGGAATCCAGCGACTCCCAGTCCACCGAGGCCACCGCGATTCCCGGGGTTCTACCCTCGTTCATCGTCGCCGGGGAGCCCGATCCGGACGGCAAGGTCCCGGTCTTCAACGGTGTCCCCGGCTCGGGCGTGAGCAACATCGCGGTTGCCGACCCGGAGACCGTCCTCACCCATGGCAAGAACTATGTGTACACGGTATTTTTTGAGGATTACAACGTCACCGGCACCTATAAAGTCGAGTACGAACTGACCCAGGTGGTCGGCACCACCACAAAGACGCTGCAAAAGGGCACAATTGTGACCGGGAAGAGCTTCACCCCCGGCACCTTATGGGCGTGGGTGATCGAAGGTCCAGCCATCCCCGACTCGCCAGGGCTGGCCACACTCGAGGGCAAGATCAAGTACGGCACCGACTACGGCACCGAAGCCACGGTCAAGACCCCCGTCCTGATCCAGTAATCGTCGTCATCCGAACCGACTTTTTCGGAGTCGTCGAGCTGAACTTCGACTCCGAAAAAGTGACCTACCGACATTTCGTCGCGGCCTTCTTCGATCTTCTCGACCCGACTCCATCTCAACCGCCAGGGTCCCGGCTGGGGGAGGGCAAACCGCCACGCGATCTTCTTCCCCTCCCCCGAGCAGTGAAGCCACGGCGAAGAGCTTCCTCGAAAAGCTGGCCGCCGAGCAGAAGTTTCTAAGCCGATCGTCCCCCAGATCCTTCCCCGCCCAGACCTCGGTAGCGCCGGCCTCGAAAAACGCGGCCCAGCCCCCTGCCGCATCGGAAATGTGGGTCCGTCGCCCGCATACCGCAATTGGGGTTGGGGGTCCTCACCGCGACCACCCAGCGCCTGGATTTCCCTATGCCTTCCGACCCGATTGACTCTATAGTGATCGGTGTCTACCCAGCTTGGCCCAGGTCCCTACTGAGAAAGGTTTCCCGTGAACGTTCTATCATTCCTGATTCTCCTCAGCGATGATGACGAGGCTAAGCCTGGAAACACGCACTGGTTTCTTCTCACGCTCATCAGTCTCACCGCCTTATTGCTCTTCTACATGGGCTATCGCCGGATTACTCAGTGGCTGCGCATCAGGAAGATATCCGAGGTATCGATCGGAAACCTGTCGCCGGGTTTTGTGCGCATCTTCGGCAAAGTGGAAGGGAGCGACCCGCTTAAAAGCCCGCTGACTGAATCCGCTTGTTATTACTACAATTCAGTCGTGCAGAAGCTGGCAGGGAAAGGAAGGAAGCAAAACTGGACCACCGTAAAACAAAAGACGGAGAGGAGGAACTTCTACCTGAACGACGGAACCGGCCGGGTCCTGATCGATCTGCTGGGCGCGGAGATTGACGCAACCAAGGCGCTGAGCGCGCAGATCAAACCGGATTCCACCATATCCTTCAAACAGGACAAGGCCTTAGCGGCCCCGGAGCCCACGGAAGCGCAACTCTGGTCGATGATCGGGCCAGGCTGGGAGAAGGTAACACCCGCCGAGGAGCCAGCGCCGGAATCTGCCGCTCCCGAAGCTGCTGAGCCCGGGAAAAAGGGCTGGCTGCGCGGGCTTAAGAAGATGCCAATCAACATTGAGGGACTCGGAGGCGTGACCCTGGCACGGTCGGAAGAAGGCGGCTGGGAGATCGAAGATGTTGACGTCGAGGGACTGGGAAAATTCTCTTCCGGGGACGGCCCGGCGGGAGCCTACACGATCGACGAGACTTGTTTGCTGGTGGGCGAGCAGTACAGCGTCCTCGGCACATGTGTACCGGGTCAGGGGGAGACACCCCTAGTCATCGCCAGGGACCCGAAACAAAAAACGCTGTTAGTCTCTGCCGAACGTGGTGAGCGGCTGACTCGGAAGCTGCTCAAGGAAGGGATTCTTCTGATCCTTGGAGGGGTACTTGTCGCCGTATTTGCGATCTGGTTTTCCCTGAATAACTGGACAACAGTCCAATAGTGTCATCGCCTTCCCGGGAGCGCCTTCATCGTTGAAAGCAGTGGGCACACGCCCACCCAAGCCCGCACTCTTTTGCCGAGCAGAATTATGGTGCACCCGGCAAGATTCGAACTTGCGACCTAACGCTTCGGAGGCGTTCGCTCTATCCAGCTGAGCTACGGGTGCGTTCCCTTTTCAAGGATACTACGGGTAAGCTGACGCCTGCACCGAAGGGAATGCTGGGTGGTGTCCTAACTTAAATTTTGGGGCATCCCGGACTGTAGGGGCGTCTGCAGACACCTCCACAGTCTGCAGTACAGAAAATCGTAGACTTCCGGGATGCCCAGTGAAAGGATGGTGGGCATGTGGAAGCGATTTGAGGCGTTTTCGATTATTACAGGCAGTTCTTTGGGGAGTTTTTCTCTCAGCTATGGATATCCTCGCACTCGGAAGTGTGGCCAGCCGTGGTTGTAGGAGTCCTTGTTTTCGCGCTTAGCTACGGCCATGATCCAAATGCCAAAACGGCCTTCCTGTACACCGCTGAAGCGTGCCTTATCTACCTTTTTGGGTGGGCGCTTTACCACTTGGTTCCGACTCCTTGGCAACTTTCCTTGCGACCGCTCCGATCCATCGCCAAGCCTCGCGTTAAGCAACCAGTGAAGAAGATCATGGCGCCGGCGAAGGCGCGGAAGCAGACAGTTCCCGAATTCATCCGAGGCACGTTGCGTGTCGCGCTGGAGGCCTAAAGGTTATGGACGTCAAAATGACAGCCGAGGATTTGAACAGGATCATATACATATTCGCCTCAGCGCGCCGCGCTTTTGACCAGGCCGAAAATCACGATAAAGCGAAACAGTGCGAGATAGCTATCGCTCTGGCGCAGGAGATCGCAGACCTCAGCAAGTCAGGAGATATGTGATGAATTCCAATCAGGACACTACCGAACGCTGAATCCGGAAAACGGCAATCGCCGGTTTTTCATCAACCAATCAAGGCACCAATCCCACTCAGATTCATGGCCGAGGTCCTTGAGGTCCGACCATGTCTCACCAAGGCTATTGGGCTATTGGGCTATTGGTTGTCAAGACTCCGAGGCAAATCATGACGATCTTCGAGCTGACCGAGAGCAAGAAATCAGACCCGCGAACTATTGGCCCAGCCCTAATGCGGCACCTCGGCCTGCGAAGTTTATGCCGCACTGGTCTAAGCTGCTGGTCCAAAGCGAGTCTTCATCGGTTCCGCTGGCACTCACAATGGTGTTAGCCTTCGAAGGGTGCTTGTACTCAGTCCTCCGCACTCCGATCGTGAGAATGGAACCTATGATGCGACGCAAACTCTTCTCAACCCTTGCCGCCCTGCTCTTCGCAGCCTCCCTTACTGCCTACACCCAGGAAGCCTCGCCCGCCAATGACAACGGCATGAAACTCCCCAGCCCGCCCGCCCAGGCCTCGGTCGTGCTCAACGGCAAACTGGTCACCATCAACTACAACGCGCCCTCCAGGAGAGGACGCAAGATCTTTGGCGACCTCGTTCCCTACGATCAGGTGTGGCGCACCGGCGCCAACCCCGCCACTACCCTCAAGACCGAGGTCAACCTCAATATTGGCGACCTCACCGTCCCTGCCGGAACCTACACCATCTATTCCGTCCCCTCTGCAAGCCAGTGGAAGCTGGTCATCAACCGGCAGACCGGCCAGTGGGGCACCGTCTACAACCAGGATCGGGACCTTGGCCGCACCGACATGCAAAAGGGGCAAACTCCCTCCGCGCCAGTCGAAAAATTTGCCATTAAGTTTGAAAACACCGGCGGCAGCAAAACCGAACTCCACCTGATTTGGGAAAACACCAACGTCTTCGTGCCCGTAACCACCCAGTAGGCTGAATCCAAATCTCCCCGGGATTGACGGTTTCGGTTCCCCCGGCATCGGCTGGCTCTATGACTGCCTGGCGGCCAATTCTTCCATCACCGACTGCACCAGTTCCTTGGCGCTCTTAATCTCTTTGAGCACCACTTCCAAATCGAGCGCGGGCTTCGATGGATTGCGGCTCGACGTGCAATACACACCATGCTGGCCGATCAGGATCAGGGCATCGGTCAACCGGTCCAGCGACACGGCCAGCCGTCCGCGGGCCGTCCCCATCATGAATTCGTGCTTTTCCAGCTCTTCCCGGTAGTCGTCGAATACAGACAAGTCTTCTCTCGATTTTTTCTAAGACTGATTGCCGCTCTAGCGGAGGTGCAGAGCTAGCTCCAGGCGCTAGCTCTGCTTCAGAGACGATTGATTAGTGAACTGCGAGTTCCGCTTCCCTCGTCTGCGACGGTTCTTCAGCAATGCTGTCTCCCAGCACATGCAGCCGGAGGAAGTTTGTCGACCCGCTCCGCGTCCGCGTGCCGGCGACAATGCCCAGAATCTGCCGCGGATGCACCAGGCCCTTCTCTTCAAGGATGCGCTCCGCCTCGGCGACCATCTGTTCCGTGGTGTAGTTTTTCGCGCAGATGATCGGGATGACTCCCCAAAGCAGCGCCATCCGATTGATGACCACTTCCACGCTCGACAGGGCGTAAATCTGCGGCTTCGGGCGGTATTTCGACAACTGCCGCGCGGTTGTGCCGCTCTCGGTAAAGACCGCAATCGCGCTGATCTCGAGGTCCTCCGCGGCGTGGGCCATCGATTCGCAGATGGTCTCGGCGATCGACAGGCGCTCATGGCCGGCTTGCGGCAACGCCACCGGCGCCTCCCGCATCTGGGTCTCGGTCTCGATCACAATCTTGGCCATCATCTTCACGGCTTCCACCGGATACTTCCCAGCCGCCGTCTCCGCCGAAAGCATGACTGCATCGGTGCCGTCATAGATCGCATTTGCCACGTCGCTCGCCTCCGCCCGGGTCGGCCGCGGATTCTCGATCATCGACTCCAGCATCTGCGTTGCCGTGATCACCGGCTTGCGATATTCCGCCGCCCGTCTGATCACATGCTTCTGAATCGCCGGCACCTTTTCCGGGGGCATCTCCACACCCAGGTCGCCGCGCGCCACCATCACCCCATCGGCAATCTCCAGAATGCTCTCCAGATTCTCGATCGCCTGCGGCTTCTCCAGTTTCGCAATTACCCAGGTCTCCGCGCCCAGCGCCGCAATCCGCTCTTTGACATGGAGAACGTCAGCCGCGGTGCGCACAAACGAAACCGCAATCGCATCCACGCCGCTGCTGATCGCAAATTCCAGATCGATCTCGTCTTTTTCTGTCAACGAGGGAACCCGCACCGCAATTCCCGGCAAGTTGATCCCTTTGTTCTCCCCCAGCAAGCCGCCGTTGATCACCGTGCACTGGACGTCCTCCCCGTGGATCTCGAGCACGCTCAGCTCAATCAATCCATCCGAAAGCAGAATGCGCGACCCCGACTGCAGGTTCTCGGCCAAGGTCTTGAAGGTCGTGCCCAGCAGGGACGAGGTGCCGAGTATCTCTCTCGGAGTAATCGTCAGCGTTTGCCCCGAGATCAGTTGCACCGGCGTGCGGTTCTCCAGCTTCCCGGTCCGTATCTTTGGCCCCTGCAGGTCGCCAAGAATGCAAAGATGCTTCCCCTCCTGCCGGCCTACTTCTCTGACCATGTGGATCAGCTTCAGCTTTTCGGCATGAACGCCGTGGGAGAAATTCAGTCGCGCCACATCCAGGCCGGCGCGGACCAGTTGGCGAAATGCCACCTCACCGCTCGATGCGGGTCCCAGCGTAGCGACAATCTTCGCCCGGCGCTGATGTTCAACCGGACCCGCCGTCGAATGAATAAGAGAACTCATGTACTCCCCCAAAGCAACCGCGCCACAGCTGCGCGCGCCTGCCCAGAATATTTTACTCTGGCCGCGGTGACAATACGATTGACTTCCCTGCCCCCGCCAGTTGGCTCGAATTTACGGCTCACTGAACAATCTTGACCAGACACGGTGGTCGTCCGATGCAATGGCCTCCGATCTACGGTCCCCGGGGAACGGTCCCTGGGAAGCTTAAGTCCCCGCGTTCCACAATCGACCAAGCACGCCCCTTGGCAAGTGGGACGTCCTGGTCGACGTCCCGGTTTGGCTTGAGGCTAGGACAGTGTCGTCTGACGATTTCCTCCCGGCCCAGCGATCTCGGCGCTCGCCCTTGGCTGAGCCAGTCGCGCCAACTCCGGCTTCGGAAATATCTGCGCATTGAACTCGGCGCCGATGAGAATGCTCAGCGAGGTAATGTACAGCCACACCAAGGTGGCAATCACCGCCGCCAGCGAACCATAGACGGTCATGTAAACCGCGAAACGGGTCACATACCACCCATACGCCAAAGTGGTTAAAAACCATGTCAGCGTCGCCATCGTGGCTCCCGGCAGCGCACATCTCCAGCTATGCGTCCGCGGCGCTCCAAAGTGATAGATGGCGGTCAGCACCGCGATGCCGGTGGCCACGGCGATCGTCCAGCGCACCATCCTCCACAAGAAGAGTACATAGAGCCTGAGTTCATGATCAGCGTTGTCGATCATCCACAGTTCGATTTGATGACCAAAGACGATCATTGCGGTAGCGAAAATCATGGGTACCAGGCAGATCGGGATCAAGGCCAGCGCGATCGCGCGCATCCGCCAGAAGCCCCATAGATGCCTGGGCAAGCGGTACGCTCTCCGAAATCCCTCCATCAGCGACAGCATGACTCCCATCGCGGCCAGAATCGCGACCAGCGAAGAGGACCATAACACTTGCATCGATCGTCCATGCCGGGTCGTGAAATAGGTCTGTGCCAGGTCCATGGTCTCTGACGGCAACATCTGACTAAAGACAGAGCGAATCTCACCGGTTAGGGTATCCGTCTCCGGAGTTAAGGCCAGCACCGTCGTAATCACCAGCAGTGTCGGAAACACACTCAGGATCGCCGAATAGGCAGCCGCTTTGGAGACGGTGATGACGTCGTGCGCCAGAGCTTTCCCTAGTGCGCGTCGAAAATGCCCCAGAATCCGCCACCATCGCGACCTCGACATAGCTAGAGGATAGACTTAGCCAGCCCGGCCGCGACGGAAATACGCGCATGGATCTGCAGTTCCCCTCCCGTGAAAGCGTGGTGATATAGTCTCGCTTCCCCCGACGGGGTTACACTTATCGGCACCAGACATGGGGGCTTGACCGTGATCGATCGCTGTTTCAATCCCAACTGCAGAAGGCAGCTCCACTATCTCCGCGACGGTAGAGTGGTGCGCCTCATCACTGGCACGGGGTCCTCTCAGGTAATCGAGCATTTCTGGCTTTGCGGGCCTTGTTTTGAGGAATATGACTTCGCACTCCGGGACGGCATGATATTTCTTGAGGCCAAGCCAGGCGCGGAGCGCCCTCGAACCGATTTTCAGTACGCAGAAGTCTTAGTGCTGTATCTGGAGCGCCCCGCGACGCAACGGTGCGTGGCCGCACGGTCTTCTTGGGGGCGCTCCAGATACAGCGACTTGAAGGAAGCCGCCCTCACGG
>Ga0302324_100022228_pt1 | contig 12331 bp, 17 predicted proteins | sample Palsa_T0_1_FD_201949 | JGI IMG/M metagenome (GOLD analysis project Ga0302324, IMG submission 201949) | Peat permafrost microbial communities from Stordalen Mire near Abisko, Sweden - Palsa_T0_1 | ecosystem: Environmental > Terrestrial > Soil > Palsa > Peat permafrost | place: Sweden: Abisko...
AGACCATATCGTCAGCGTTCGTCAGGGTAAACCGCTGCCAATAGTACGGAGTGTTGACGCAGCGTTCGGCGCTCTCCGCCTGAGATCTCGGACGGTTAGCAGTTTGGGCACGGCACGGGCCTAGCAGCGCGCCGAAGGCTACGGCAACTAAAGCGGGAAGATTCTCTCTCATGGATACCCATGTTAAACCATTAAACCATGACCATAGCGGGCGGCTCACCATTGCACGGTTAGCGATTGTCCAGACGAACGAAATTCCTTTTGACGCCCGGCCACAAACACCGAGGCTGTTGATAAAGTCGGCGAAGTAGCTGCTCGGCTCAAGATTAGAATCCTAATGGACGTGGGCAGGGATCATTGTCGCCCTGAACTCTGGCGGACAGGAAAAACTGTGCGCGTCGTTGGCCGAAAAACCTTATCAACAGCCTCACCCTTTCTGAAACGGCAAGCCGTTCTGGAGTAAGCTCTTGGTTATGCGCAAAGCTGCGGACGGAGGTGAAGACCTCGCGGAACAGATCAGATCGCTACGGAAAATCGTCAGCGGCCATCTCCGAAATAAGAAGCTGCATCCTGTTAAGAAATACGACAAAATTGCTCGCAACCTTTTGTCGTATGTCCGTATTCAGCTAACCAGACTATCCAAGTATGCTACGATGCCACTGGATCACGTAGCCTTAAGTACTCGCAATTTGATCGAGGTTGCACTGTGGGCAGAGTTCATCACTTCGAGTCGAGGGAATATCGATCTTTACCATGATCAGGTGTTTATCGACGTTCTTGAGATATGCCCACTTGTCAAGCCAGACTACACGCATGCAAAGGTCGCTGAGATTTACAAATCGAACAGGCATACTGTTTTGAAAAAGAATCGGGCTAAGGACAAATTCTGGTTCAAATTTTGCTCGAAGATCATACATCCGACAGCGTGGTCAATTAATATCGGGATGAAACCTGGGTCAAAGTTTGTTTTAGAACGAAAAGTCGCACTTACCGGTACCTATCATTGGTCTGGTGTGGACCGGGCTTGGGGACGGTTCCAACCCCTCCGCCGGACCGCCATCGATCCCCTGAAGGCAAAGTGCGCTTAACGTACTATTCTTGCCAAGTGGTCCAGTCCGGCCTTCTCCGGAGGAAAGCGGCGGAAATGGGCGACGTTGTGACGGGCACCACGGGCCGCCAACTGGTCGATCCGCTTCGCTGCAATTCCATCGGCCAACTCCCTGGGAACCCCCCAGCTCTGCACCCAGTTGAGCCGCTGCATGAGGTCGAGAATCCCGGCAGCCGAGCACGACCGCGGCACGCGCCGCAGCCATCCCAGCAGACTCCCGCGCGAAGAGCCTAACTCGAGCAGTTGGTTAAGTTCGGTCTTCTGGTTCTCCTCCAGGCGGTTGACAAGCGCCAGTACACATCCCGCTCGACCTTGCTGCGAACTGCCCGCACCACAGCTTCCAAAGTGGCCAGGGCCGGCAGAATCACGCGGTGCTGGCGAAGCCACTCCATGGCCGATTCCACCAAGGTGAAGGCGGAATCGATCGATAGGGCTTCGGTCTCGAGATACCGCCGGAGAAGCGGCGAGTGTGCGGGTCCATACGGGCGGAATCGATATTCATTGCACAATACCTGCAGGTGTTCCCGTCGCGTTTCGTCACGGGCCGCATACTCGCCAATCTCGCTGGCGTCGGCGCCCAATTGCTCCGCGACAAAGTGCAGCAGGTTGGCTGGTGGCGTCTCGTTTGGTTGCAGAGGCCAACCCGGAACCGCAGCATACACAGTTGCACGGCAAATCCCAGCCGGTTGTACTCCCGGCGGCGTGCATTAATGCTCCGCACGTCTTCCTCTGCCAGAAGCCAATAGCGGACCATCTCCCGGCTAGGGAGCCCTTGATAACCAGTCAGCAGTTTCGTTCTTTGCTGTTCAGTGAGCTGATGCGAGGCGGACATTATGACAGGGTAGCGATACCCTTGCCACTTTGCTTGCAACCCGTCCTACAGCCCCGCCATGCTTAGCGTACTATTCTTGCCAAGTGGTCCAGTCTGGCCTACTTGGATAGCGAGTCAAGCGGCGTGGGAATCTGTACAAATCGCGTGACCTTAACCCGGTTTTCCGTTCCATTGATCCCCAACACCCGAATATGGTGCGCGGCTCGGCAAGCCGGCCTTTGCGCCGCACGACCTGCGCCGCACCTGCGCCAAACTGTGCCGGCTGTCCGGCGGCGATCTGGAACAGATCCAGCTGCTGCTCGGTCATGCCTCCGTCCAGACTACGGAACGCTACCTGGGGACCCGGCAGAACCTGGTGCAAGCCGTCAACGATAATCTCCCACTCGCACCCGAACCGTCGAGAAGCTTTCCGCAACCGAAGCCGGTCCAGAAGCAGGCAGGCATCGCGACCCCGGTACGCACCATGGCGGCGGATTGAGCCAGGTCTTCTCCCCCGAAGCTGTGCCCGCTAGCCCTTCCAAGTCCCTAACTCTGCTGCCGGACCGCGATCAATCGGTTCCACCGAGTACCAGGCAACTCACGTCCTTCCTGCTTGGGATCTTCTTGTCGAACGTTACCAAGGTCAATCGAGCGGCGTTGGCGAACGCGCAGAGATAAGCATCGGTCCAGAGATTCGGTGAGCTCAACGGACCTTCGGTGAACACCTGCCACGTTTCCGGGAGTTCATCGGGCTCTGCCAGGTAGCCGATGCGCCGATCCGATCGCAGCACGCGATAGGCCTGCCACGCCTCGCCCGGACGCATGACTTCTTCCAGCACGACGTGCTTGTTCGTCAACAGCCGCAGAAAGCCCAGCTGGGTAACGCGGCAGAACCCGAGCGTTTCTGGTTGCAGGCTACTGAACCAGTGGCGCACATTTCGATGAAGCGTGTGTCGTTCCGCGGCAAGGGCAATCCAGACATTGACATCAGGCAAGTAGGTCATCAAAGTCGAACTGCGACAGGTCCAGCGTTCCCGGCCGCCTGGAGCGGATCACCGGCAACTCTACCTCGCGATCACCGTAGCTACCGGAAGCGCCTGACCCGAGGTCGCTCTGCACTTCTTTTTGGACCGCTTCAACGATAAACTGTTCCACGGTGGCCCCGCGCGAGGCCGCCAGTTGCTCACTCTTCTGATAGAGGGGGTCCGGAAGATTCACTGTGGTTTCCATAGTCCGTCTTGTTCATTCTCCCATGTACGCAGGCGTCGCCGATAGTGCTCTGCCGACATCAGCCGTCGAGCAGGCCTTAAAGAATACGCCCGTCCGTCTACAGTTAAGTGCCAGACCCACCTTTGATGAGTAGACAACCATCCAGGCGACGCCGAGCCGGAGCCGTCTGTAGCATCTTGCCTGGGACAGACCGCTGGTGAGGCCAAGCCGAGGTTTCCCGGACCGCATCAAATGCACGATAATGTGTGACACGCTACTCGACCCGCCTTGCGCCGTGTGTCGATGTAGCGCTCCAGTCGGGTCGGCGCATTCGGTTACTCACTGAATCGTCGGCTCGAAGCCACTGCCATTCGCTTCGACCCCCATTGCCGTTGCATCTGATCGCAGGTCCCATTCCGCCGCCAGTGCATCGGCGGTCGAGTCCAATAGTTCCAGCAGTCCGTCCATCGTCGTTGCGAATTCCCGGACGTTGAATGTAGCTTCTCTTGGAACGGAACCAAGAGCTTCGGCGGTGACCGGCAAACGGAACGCATACGAGCCGGAATCAACGGAACGGATATTCTCGATGACCGCTTTGAAGTCGTTCAGGTTTCCGACACCTGGGCATTTGAATTCCGGCTCCCACTGCAACGCGGTTACGATCTGGACGACGAACTGCGCCAGCCACGACACCGCGTGTGTTTTATAGATCGACAGCGGGTCGGGCTTGGTCGCCAGGAAGTTGCCGCCGTTACCGAGGATTAACGCCTTCAGATGGAGTTCGAGGGCGTGCCGGTACATGAAGACGACCGGGCAAGCAGCGAAGTCCGCAAATGCGGAATCGAACTCAGGCGCTTCGGCCAGCTGCTTCGCGGCCGCATGGAACGACCGGGCATACAACCAGAAATCTTGGTCCGGCACGGTGCGCCAGTTGCGTGATCCGGGATTTGGCGTTAGATGGCGAGGGTGACGGTTCCGCTTTTGCATTCCGCCTACCAGTTTAGGCCAAGAGCAAGGACAACACCGCTTCGCCAGCCTTCAGCGAGGGTGGGGCGTCTCGGGCCAACCTGTTTGGAGCCCAATGCGCCAAGCCACTGGTGTAGGACCGAATACGCGCTCGAAGACTACGGTAAGCCGATTGGCATCTCTGAATACCGGTTGGCAGAAAGCCTTCCGGAGAAGCTGCAGGGCAGCCTGCCCACCGTCGAGGAATTGGAAAGTGAACTGGGTTCCGCTACCGAAGAGTAACCATGAATTACCGCTACCCTTTACCGGATCCACAACCAAAGTGAGACATCATGCTCCAAGAGGCTCTGGTGCGAATTCGGAACCGAGTCAGATTCGATGGGTCTTGCTCTGTGGGTTGGCGAGTGGTTCCGGCGCGGAGTTGAAGGATGCAAGCGCGTTTATGGGATACTAATCCGACTCGTCCTGACCAAATCACATCCGTGACTAGCGCGTTTCACGGACGAGTGACGCGAGTGAATAGTAAGAGTGACAAGGCTTTGGTACTGTATGGTCTCTTACTGCCAGCCCGGGGTCGGGCGAATTCAACGGGTTTAGTTGCGTCCCGTCGCCCTTGCCGAAAACCTGCTCCGGAGCCGAGCGTCCACAGCACCACAATATCCCAAATGTCGCGGGTTATCAGGGCTGGCAGAACTTTGCCCCGAAGTCTGTACGGAAGCCGACGCGTAATTTGTGAAGGATGGCCGATTGTAGATATCGGCTGGATTGACCGCGTCAGGAACGCGCATAAGCCAAGAAGAATAGTGAGATAGGCTCGCGCTATTCGATCATCAAGAACCGTTAACGGACCCTCCACCATTGCTACGGTGGTGCAACTCCCGAAACAGCAAAGGAGTCATACCAAAGCGGCGATCAAATGCCCGCGATAGTCGGGTGCCGGATAGATAGCCGACTTTCGGGGCGATCTCCTTGAGTGACATGCCCGCCGCCAGATAGACGCTAGTTTGATCGAGCCGCAACGTCTCGACGAAGCGTGCCGGCGTCAAGCCGATTCTGCGGGTGAAATGTCTTAGGAACGTACGCTCGGACATCGAAGCGCGCGCTGCAAGCCTCTGCACATTCAACGGCCCAGCCAAATTCTCGCGAATCCAGTCAATCAAATCGATGAACGGCGCGGCCGCGTGACTTTGGGCGCTCAACACCGGACTGAACTGAGATTGGTGCCCGGGCCGGCGCGCATACAGGACGAGGCGCTTGGCGATGGCGTTGGCGACGGCTTCTCCCAAGTCCGAAGCGACCATCGCCAGACTCATGTCTATTCCGGTGGTGACTCCGGCCGATGTCCAAAGCCGGCCATCGTTCACAAATAACGCGTTAGCGTCCACATGGGCGTCGGGGCAGAGTTCCGCCAGCTCTGAGCAAGCTGACCAGTGAGTGGCGACCCGCTTGCCGCTCAGCAGGGCGAAGTGCGCCAAGGCGAATGCGCCCGTGCAGCGGAGCCGTATCGGCGCGCTTTCCTACTTGTTTGGACGGCCCATTTGAGGACCGATTCGTCGGCCGCCAGCATCTGCAGTCCAGGCCTACCGCCTCCTGCGATCAACAAGGTATCGATCGCACGCGGCGGCAGCGCCTTCAGCGGTTTGGTGACAAGGGCCACCGCGCTGCTGGTCTGGATCGTGCCGCCTTTGGCGGAAAGAATATGAACGTTGTAGCGCGCTTGCCCCGAAATATGGTTGCCTCGAACACCATTGCGGGTCCGGTGACATCGAGCACCTGGCAGCCGGCGAAAGCGAGTATGGCGACGTCGAGAGGCTTCGGCATTGGCGGATATTGTCGCATCATTGTCATTTACGTGATCGGTCCGTCTACTCTATCGTAGAATATGTCCAGAGATTGGTAGAGAGCGTGGCCTTTTCTTCAGGGTTCAATCCAGGATAAATATGCGGAGATGCCTTATGCACATTCACGCAATACCCGGTCCGGAGGCAAAACATGCTGTAGCGCTCGCGGCAATGAGCGCTTCGGTGCTGATTTTGGCGAGCGGCGTTTCGGCCCAGATCGCGGCCGCGGGCGGCAACGCCAGCTGATGCGAAGGCGACTATCGTCACGGCACAGATGGCCTGCGCGAGCCTGTCAGGGATAACCATCGGCGGAGCAACGCTCACGACGCCTGTCGTCAAGGCCAATGGGGCAGCGCCAACTTACTGCAAGGTCAACGGCACGATCGCGCCTTCTCTGAACTTTGAAATCCGTCTGCCGGACGCCTGGAACGGCAAGCTCTATTATGGGGGCGGCGGGGGTTACGACGGATTGATTCCGCCATTAAGCATGCCCGCGCTCACTGGAGGTTACGCAGAAGTCGTCAGCGATGCTGGGCACCAGGATGAAGGAGGAATGTCCGCCGCCTTTGCATTTACCGATACCTTTGCCGCCCAGCTCTTCGGCAGCCTCTCCGTACCAACGGTCATGCCCACCGCCCTTAAAGTCGTGACAACGGCTTATGGTGCGCCGCCAACCAGGTCCTATTTCGAAGGCTGCTCCAATGGGGGACGTGAGGCGTTGATAGCTGTACAGCGAAACCCGAATCTCTTTGATGGTGTCATTGCGCGCGCACCCGGTTACAACTGGGTGGGCTTCATGGGCGCGTTCAACCGGACCGCCAAGGCATTGGCTGCTCCCGGCGGCGCGTTCAGTCCTGCCAAGACGGCGCTGCTGGCGAAGCACGTGCGCAATGTCTGCGATGGACTTGACGGTATTGTCGACGGCGTTGTCGCGAATCCCGCTGCTTGCACGGCAAAGATCTTGAACGTGGGAGCTTTGCGCTGTGTCGGCGGGGCCGATACGGGCGACACCTGCCTTTCCGATGCGCAACTCGCCGTCGTCAAAGCATGGACGGCTGACGCAATATTCGCAGGCAGCAGCACCTACCGTAGTAAAGGATACAACCTAACGGGGAACGAGGATGATCCATTCAACTTTGGAATCTGGGTTTCCGGCAATGGAGATGTCAGCAAGGCCGGTCAGTACCTGTTTCAGGACATCACAGTCAAGTACCTCCTTGCGCGAGATGCCAAGGCCGACTCGCTAAAGTACTCGCCTTGGGACCAGAATCAGAGCGCACTCTATGCATTGGCTGCGCTCAATGACGCGACGCAAACCGATATTCGCCCGTTCATCAAAGCAGGCGGCAAGTTAATTGTCTGGCACGGGGGCTCCGATGCAGCCCTCAGCGTCAACTCGACCATCGAGTACATGACGAACATGGAGAAATCCGTCGGGGCAAAAAATGCCGCTGCGTCAACTCGATTCTACGTGGCGCCAGGGGTCGATCACTGCGAAGGCGGAGTAGGCGCGGACAAGACCGATCTCCTGACGGCGCTGGACCAATGGGTGACGAAGGGCATCGCTCCTGCCACCTTGACTGCACAGAAGCTGGATGCGAACGGCGCGGTGATTCTCACTTTGCCGTTGTGCCAGTATCCGCAGTACCCCCGCTACATCGGGCCAGCCAATAATGCTGCAGATGCCAAGTTGGCATCGAGCTACACCTGCACCTCACCCGGCGTGGCCCCAAACTAGAGATACATGAGGCGGAGCATCTTATTTCAGCCTCGATGCGGAATGTTGGTCGTTCGATCAAATAAATGAACGATTTTAATCTGCGACACATGCCGAGGTCTGCGAGTTAACACAAACAGGACGGCTGCTTACGCGAGAGAGGATGTGCGTCATGGACGAGAATGACATTTCCCGACGTTACCCTGCCAAGGTAATTGCTCCGGCATTAGCTGCATCAGCTTTCTTCAAACCTGCTATTGCGCAGGAAAAGCGCTTTACGCTTGCGCCGTCCGAAGATTACACCGATGTTGCAGCTCATGCTGGATCGCGCCTGCAAATTGGTATGCTCCTTATATCCTGGTCTGAGCGCGCTCGATCTCGTCGGACCGCACCCGTTCTTTGCGGAATTGTCGAATAGCCAAGTTCATTTGCTCTGGAAGGACCTAAATCCGGTCGCCTGTTCACTCGGCTACAGCATTGTTCCGACTACATCGATCAAGGATTGTCCCCGCGATCTTGATGTCTTGTTTGTACCGGGCGGTACGTCGGGCACAATCGCAATGATGAACGACGACGAGATTTTGTCGTTCCTCGCGGATCGAGGCAGTCGAGCCCGTTACGTGACGAGTGTCTGCACCGGCTCGCTGGTCCTTGGCGTCGCTGGACTCTGGAACGGCTACGATGCGACATGCCATTGGAGGTTTCGCGACCTGCTTGCTCTGGTCGGTGCGAGGCCGATCGAGGAACGCGTGGTTATCGATCGCAATTCGCATAACGGGTGGTGGTGTGACCGCCAGAATCGATTTTGGGCTGGTGCTCGCATCGCGCCTTCGCGGTCGTCAGGCGGCTGAAATTTTGCAACTCTACAACGAATACGATCCGCACCCCCCCATTTGCATCAGGGACACCAGCAAGTGCCCCCTCCGCAACGAAGGCTGCTGTCTATGGCGGACTGACCACTGTGTACGAACAGGCTCGTGCGGTTGCCGGGCGCGCTCACAAAGCTCGGCCTCTGGGCTAAGGCCCGAGGGGAGGCATGGTCGTTCCTTGGCGACCTGATGGTGTGGCAAACTCAACTTGACCGGGCAAAGAGGAGAGCCGCTTCCTGGCGAGGCGTCAAAAGCCCTTGTGGGTAACGCTCACGGCTGCGCAGGGCTTTGGTGATTACGCTTTTCAGGCATGGCAAATTCGACTCGAAATAGCGATTTGGCCGACGGTTAGACGTATTCGTCCGGAGACGTCGGCTTGTATCCGGTGATTCCGAGCGAATCACGTCAGATCTCTATCGGAAGCGCCCCGACAGGAATAGCTGGGGTGAAACGTAATCGCTAGGTTCGCCTCAATCATGCGTGTAAGTTGTCTCCAGTGTGCGATTCATCCCTTCACATGCACTTCCATACCCATGGCTTCGGCCTGAAAACTCCCCCGCTGATTAATAGAGCCTTTGGCCTCAGCAAGCCTAAGGTCGAGGACGAAAGTCGTTTTGTCCGGCCACTTACCGGTTGAATGAAATGCCCGCCATGCTTCGGGATTCACAAAAACGTTGTCGAACATGTGATGATCCATTTGCATGTTCGGGTTGTAACTCATGTCAAATCCCGACGACAGAAATTCCCACGTACGATAGACAGCGGGAAGATGGAGTTGCTCCGCTACCGACTGAGCCGGAGCGTGACCTGATAGGTGCGCGACAAGCCAACCGCGATCCAGTCTTCTACTATAGGATGACTTGCGGAGTAATATCGCTTGTCCGTGAGATTCAAGACGTTAAGCTGGATCGTGTTGTGCCAGGACCCGGTCTGAAACCTGCGAGACAACATTGCGTCGAACCGGGCATAACCAGGCAAAGCAAAGTCGCTTCCATAGTCACCGTTGCGCAAGCCTTGCGCAAACACGCCCGCACCAGCCGTCCAGTTTTCACACAACGAATCGTGCAACCATAAACCGCCGCTGTTGCGCGGGACTTCAGGAAGCCGCTGCCCCTGGTACGTGGGGTCCTTGGTGATGACCGCGTCTGTATACGCATACGATGCGATGCCGGATAAGTGTCGCGTGAAACCCCCCCTGATATTGCGCGTAGACGGACTGCCCGTCCTGGAACTGCCATACCAGGCCCACCCGTGGCTTCACGAAAGATTGAACGTTCGGCGCCAGGCCGGCCGGGCCGTAAATGGCGCTGGTCCAATCTGCCCTGAATCCGGCCACAATAATAAGGCGGTGCGGCAAATAATCATGTCTTGTACGCTTAGCGCGACCCAGCGGATCTTGTCTTGTACATCGGCCGCTATAGACTGCGAAGGATCCAGCGGCGGTTGCGCTGTGTATGCAGGATTGTAGATGTTGATCGAGGAGTTCAGGTCTTCCAGGTAGAGCGTGCCATTCCTGCTGTTTGCATAACCGTCGAGCCCGAATAGCAGCGAATGCTGAATCGGGCCGGTTTTGAACTTTCCGGTCAGGTCGGCCGTGCCATGAATAAGGCGATCTCTCCCATGGGGACGGTCGTAGTAATAGGACAAGCACTCATTGGGAAAGCAACTGGCGCCGCTAAGGATGTCGTATCGGTACGGCCAGATATCCACTTCATGGGTGTTGGAAACCAGCGAATCGAAGCGCACATTCAATCGCCATCCTCTAAAAATCTCCTGCCCCAGATTCACCCGCGCCGACAAGGGTTGCGCTTTCGACAAGTCGGGTGAGTTGTTGAACTGGGTGTTGTAGGGCAGATTCGCGGGTCGGTCTCCTACGGCTGGAATTCCGAAATCGTTTCGATAAGCCTGATGCTGGTAGTTCAACGAGAGCGCCAGGTCAGTTCGCGTCGTCGCTTTCCAGTTTAGCGTGAGGCCCCCCGAGCCAAGACGGTCGCGAACAAACGCGCGTCCGGTCTTGTCGGCAAACCAGGTACCGGAGACTCTGAACAACAACGAGCCGCTCCGATTGAGACGTCCGCCTGCCTTCCCTGTTGTGCGGGTGGAACCTCGTTGGCTCGCCGTCTCCTCCAGGTCGGTGGTAAATACCGGAAGAAGAGGCGCTGTAACGACGTTGACCAGCCCCCCGGGTTCTGCGCGCCCGTAAAGCACGGTATCCGGCCCCTTCACCACATCCACCTGCTGCGCATCCGCCATGTTCAGTGGCACTCCCACCATCTTTGTGCCGTCAAGATAATAAGTCCCCATGCCTGACATCCCGCTCCCGCCCCCTGCCGTCATCGAAAAATTCGACGGGAAACCGCGAAGAATAAGTGCTGGCTGCGTGCCGCCGTTAAACCCGAAATCCTGAGTCACCCCCGTTACGTTTCGCGTCGCGTCCGACAAAAGCAACGCGTTTTGTTCCAGCAGGACAGCCGTGGGAACGGTCTGTACCGACTGCGGCGTGAGCAACACAGGAGTGTCTGTCTTCATAGCCGTCGCATTTGTTGCGGAGGGTGTATAGTCGCTCTGTCGATCCAGACGGTCCGTCACCGTCATAGATTGACTCTGTGTCTTGATAGCGATTACGAAATTCACGGTGAGCGCCTCCTGTCCGTTCGCGCTCACTTCCCTTGACTGTTCTTGAAAGCCCTGGCTTTCAACGCTCAGCGAGTAGCGCCCGGCTTGGAATGTTGAAAAATGGTAGGCTCCCTCTCGGTCAGTCTGAGCCTCTCTGGCTTTACCTGCCTCGTCTTTGAGCGTTACGTGAGCGCCGACTATGGCAGCTCCCGAAGGATCGCGGACGGTCCCTAACAAACTGCCCCCAACGTCGGTGCGCGGCGGTGTCTGCGCCCAAACTCCAGGAGAAAATAATGTCGCTGCCCCAATCATGCAACAGCAGTGGACGAACCTCACAAACATTGTGGATGCTCCTTGTTTTTGTCTCGCCGGTCGGCCAAACTCTCCATTCCACGACAGGATCAACTGAGTAGGAACGGTACACTCGGGGCGATTTGAGGCAATGCAATATGTCAGTATGAGGCTGCAACCAATTCGTCGTCAACGCGGCAAATTGCCGCAGGGCCGGATAGAGTAAAGATGCCTTAACGCTGATCGAGCGGTCGATTTCGGGCTGGTGCTCGCATCCTGCCTTCGCGGTCGTCAGGCGGCTGAGATCTTGCAACTCTACAACGAATACGATCCGCACCCTCCATTTGCAGCAGGGACACCCGCAAGTGCCCCTCCGCAACGGAGGCTGCTGTCTATGGCGGACTGACCGCTGTGTACGAACAGGCTCGTGCGGTTGCTGGGCATGCGCACAAAGCTCGGCATCCGGGCTAAGGCCCGAGGGGAGTCATGGTCGTTCCTTGGCGACCTGATGGTTGCGGCAGACTCAACTTGACCGGGCAAAGAGGAGAGCATCTTCCCGGTGAGGCGTCAAAAGCCTTTGTGTGTAACGCTCACGACTGCGCAGGGCTTTGGTGATTACGCTTTTCAGGCATGGCAAATTCGACTCGAAATAGCGATTTGGCCGACGGTTAAACGTATTCGTCCGGAGATGTCGGCTTGTATCCGATGATTCCGAGCGAATCACGAGCCACTCGGAAAGAGGGCCTTACGAGCCGGCCTGACGGATTAGTAACGGCAAACGCTATGACCCAATCGGAAGTGCCCCGGCGCACGAAGCCTGAGTCTAGGCGAAAAGGTTCGCGCCGGGGCACTTTCGATTGGGGCGTTTGAACGAAGCCGCTGGCGTTTGCGGCGGACGCGGCA
>Ga0302324_100022231_pt1 | contig 12330 bp, 8 predicted proteins | sample Palsa_T0_1_FD_201949 | JGI IMG/M metagenome (GOLD analysis project Ga0302324, IMG submission 201949) | Peat permafrost microbial communities from Stordalen Mire near Abisko, Sweden - Palsa_T0_1 | ecosystem: Environmental > Terrestrial > Soil > Palsa > Peat permafrost | place: Sweden: Abisko...
CGATCAGCGAGGCGGTGAACGAGGCCGACCTGGCCGTGGCGGCCGTGCTGTCCGGGAACCGGAACTTCGAGGGCCGGATCAACCCGGACGTGAAGCTGAACTACCTGGCCTCCCCGCCGCTGGTGGTGGCCTACGCGCTGGCCGGGACGATGGACATCGACCTGAACCACGAGCCGCTCGGCTCCGACGCCGAGGGCAGCCCGGTCTACCTGGCCGACATCTGGCCCTCGGCGAAGGAGATCGCCGACGTCGTCCAGACCGCGGTGGCGCAGGAGATGTTCACCCGTGACTACGCCGACGTGTTCAAAGGCGACGACAACTGGCGCGGGCTGCAGATCCCGGCGGGCGACACCTTCGACTGGGGCGAGAACTCGACCTACGTGCGCCGCCCGCCGTACTTCGACGGCATGCCGGCCGAGCCCGAGCCGGTCACCGACATCACCGGCGCGAAGGTGCTGGCCATGCTCGGCGACTCGGTGACCACCGACCACATCTCGCCGGCCGGCGCGATCAAGACCGACAGCCCGGCGGGCACCTACCTGACCGATCACGGCGTGCAGCGGCGCGACTTCAACTCTTACGGCTCCCGCCGCGGCAACCACGAGGTGATGATCCGCGGCACGTTCGCCAACATCCGGCTGCGCAACCAGCTCGCGCCGGGTACCGAGGGCGGCGTGACCGTCAAGGACGGCGAGCAGCTGCCGATCTACGACGCGTCCCGCCGCTACATCGACGAGGGCGTCCCGCTGATCGTGCTCGGCGGCAAGGAGTACGGCTCGGGCTCGTCCCGCGACTGGGCCGCGAAGGGCACCCTGCTGCTCGGCGTGCGCGCCGTCCTGGTCGAGTCCTTCGAGCGCATCCACCGGTCCAACCTGATCGGCATGGGCGTCCTGCCCCTGCAGTACCGGCCGGGGGAGTCGGCGGCATCCCTCGGACTCACCGGGAATGAGACCTTCGATATCCGCGGCGTGGAGGAACTAAATTCAGGAGATATTCCGAACGAGGTCGTGGTGACAGCCGACGGCAAGGAATTCCGCGCCAAGGTGCGGATCGACACCCCGGGCGAGGCGGACTACTACCGGCACGGCGGCATCATGCAGTATGTCCTTCGCTCGCTGCTCGGGGCCGAGTAACGATATCCGCGGGGCTGGGTGGCCGCGTACTCGGCGCTTTCGGCCGGCCACAGTCGGCGTGGGCCGATAGGCTAGCGGCCTATGGCGAAGGACACCCCACCTACTTCCCCATCCCCCTTCACCGCGGCGCTGGCCGGGTTCCGGCGATGGACGAAGACGACCGAGCGGAAGCTAGCGGGCGAGCCCGGCGCGGACGTCGAGGAACTGCGGGACCTGCTCGACCTGATGCGGGATCACCTGGGCATGGAACGCCCCGCCGATCTCGGTCAGGGTGACCTCGAGGAACTGCTGCTGCGCGTCTATCCGCGCAAGATCGCCGTGCTGGACCGCGCCGACACCGAAGACACCATCCCCGCCGTGCGTGACTTCCTCGCCTACCTCGCCGGAAGCGGCCAGCTGCCGGAAGGCACGGCCCGCACGCTGGAACGCGAGCTTGACCGGATCGCGCCCCGATTCGCCGACGCTGTGATGGACCCGTCGAACTGGGGGATGGCGGGTTCTTTCGTCCAGGAGATGGCGGCCGATGGCGTCGATGAGGACGATGAGGACATCGATTTCAAGGAGGCCTTCGGGCTGCCCGACCGGCTGCCGCCGATGCGGCTGCCGTCCGAGGCTGAGCTAGCCGGAACGGCACGTGGCGCCGCGATGATCGGCCAGCTGCTGGCCCTCGCCGCGTGGCTGGGACCGGCCCGCGCGGTGACCGAGAACGCGGAGCTGGCGGGCGGCGACGCGGCCGAAGCAGCCGCCGCGCTGGGCATCGGCGTTCCGTCGGCCACGGACGAGCACGCGCCGCCCGGTGTGACGGAGCTGCCCTCCGTCGGCCGGATGCGGGACCTTTCCCGCCTGGACCACCTGTGGCGGCTGGGCCTGGACGCGGGATTCATCGAACTGGACGATGACGAGACTCACGCGGTCCCCGGCGAGGTCAGCGAGGCGTGGCCGGACAGCGACGATGACTATGTGCTGGACGTGTGGAATACGTTGTTCGCGTTCGTCCTGGGTGCGCTGGACGTCGCCGCGTCGCGGGACCCCCGGCGGTCGCGGGAGCTCGACTTCTTCGGGCAAGGGGCGGCGCTGGCCGTGCTGCTCTTCCTGGCTAGGGGGGACGGAGTCCCGGTGCCGGAGGCCAGCGAAATGGTCAGGAGCGCTGCGGTCGACGAACTGTCACCAGACCAAGCCGCGAAGGCCTGGCAGTCATGGGTCCGCGCGCACGGTGACCCTGCCAAGATGGTTCTCGGCCAGCTGGCCGAACTCGGAGCCGTCCGGGTAGCGGGCAGCGACGACGGTGACGTGACCCGGCTGACGCCGCTGGGGCTTGCGGCGATCCGAAAGCAATTCGTCGACTCCGGGGTAGAGATCCCGCTGCTGCTCCCCGCCGACCAGATGGCCGCGGCCGATCTGATCGCGATGGCGGACGGTGCCGGCGAAGAAGAGTTCCAGGCCGAGACCGCGGCGTGGCTGTCCAGCCGCACTCCGGAGTCCGCGGCCGCGGAACTGCTGTCCGTCGCCGCGGGATCCGACCCGGCCTCCCGCATTCTCGCGGTGGCCGTGGCCACCGAGCTTGGCGCTGCCGCCGAGCGCGCGTGGCGTGATGCGCTCGGCCAGGTCGAACTGCGTGGTTACGCGAGAGCGATTCTGGCCACGCTCGCCAGCGGTGACCCGGCCGTCGTTCCGCCCGGCTTCGAGCTTGCCGACGATGAGCTGGCCTGGATGCTCACCGACTCGCTCGTGGTGGATGGATGGGATGACGTGGACGGCGACGTCGAGTACGAACCTGCGGATCTCGCCGTGCAGCTGCGTGAAGCGATCCCGGCTGGCCGGGAACTTGCGACATTCGAGATGATGGCGCGGATACCGCATCCGGACGCGGCCACCGTCCTGACGGTGATCGGCCGGCAACACCCGGACAAGAAGATCGCCAAGATCGCCCGCAAGTCCGCCTACAAGGCGGCGAGCCGCCACGCCGCGCGGCAGTAATGCGCGCTGCTCCCTCAGCTCACGACCTCATCGTCACCAAGCTCCGCGCGGCCGGCTGTGTCTTCGCCGAGGACGAGGCCACGTTGCTCATCTCCACCGCGCGGAGCCTTGATGAGCTTGACGCCATGGTGGACCGTCGCGCCGCCGGGCAGCCGCTCGAGCACGTTGTGGGCTGGGCGGAGTTCTGCGGCCTGCGGGTAGCCGTGGCTCCCGGTGTCTTCGTCCCGCGCCGGCGCACGGAGTTCCTCGTCGGGCAGGCCGCTGCCCTGGCCCGGGCCGGGGACGTCATCGTCGACCTGTGCTGCGGAGCGGGCGCGATCGGTGCAGCGGTGGCCGCGGCCACCGATCAGGCCGAGGTGCACGCGACCGACATCGACCCGGTCGCCGTGCGCTGCGCCCGCCGGAACATTGCCGGGTACGTCTACCAGGGTGATCTGTACGAACCGCTGCCCTCCCGGTTGCGCGGCCGGGTCGCCGTCCTGGTCGCCAACGTGCCGTACGTGCCGACCAGCCAGATCGAGTTCCTCCCGCCCGAGGCCAGGATGCATGAGCCTGCGGCGGCCCTCGACGGCGGGCCGGACGGGCTCGACGTGCTGCGGCGGGTGGCCGCCGGGGCGCCGCAGTGGCTGGCGCCCGGCGGTTACCTGCTCATCGAGACCAGCGATCGCCAGGTCCCCTCGGCCCAGGCGGCCTTCGCGGCCAGCGGCCTGCTCCCCCGGGTGGTCAGCTCCGAGGACCTGGGCGCCACCGTCGTCGTGGGCCGGTTCCCCGCCGACGACGCCTAGCTCGGTACGCGGTGAACGAGGCTGGCCGGGCCGGGAATGGATACCATGCCCCCATGCGCCCCCGCATCGTCATCGCGACTCCGCTCGAACCCGAACTGGTCAGTGAGATCGGCTCAGAGCTGGTTAGTTACGACGTGTCCTACGAGCCCGAACTGCTGCCGCCGGCGCGCTACCAGGGCGACCACCGCGGCCAGGCCGGTTTCCTGCGTTCCGGGCAGGGACAGCGCCGCTGGATCGAGCTGCTGGAGGGAGCCGAGGCGACTTTCGGCATCCCGGGCGACGATCCGGACGAGTTGCGCCAACTGGTGCACTCCTCGAAGCGGCTGCGCTTCGTGCAGGCCACCTCGGCCGGCGCGGGACAGCAGGTCGAGGCGGCCGGACTGTCCGAAGACGACCTGACCCGCGTCGCGATCGCCACTAGCAGCGGCGTGCACGCGGGACCGCTGGCCGAGTTCGCGCTGCTCGGTATGCTGGCCTTCGCCCGGGGCCTGCCTCGCCTGGAAGAAGACCGCGCCGCGCGCAGATGGGACCACTACCCGACTCCGGACCTCGCCGGGCGCACCATCGTGGTCCTCGGGACTGGCGCCATCGGAACTCGCATCGTGCAGCTGGCCAAGGCCTTCGGCACGTACGTCATCGGGATCAACTCCAGCGGGAAGCAGCCGGACGCACCGGTCGACGAGTACTTCGCCGCGGGCCGGCTTGCTGACCTGGCTCCCCGGGCCGACGTCTTGGTCATCACGCTGCCGGAAACGCCCGACACGATCGGCATGGTCGATGCCGGCGTGCTGGCCGCTCTGCCGTCCGGCGCGATCCTCGTCAACGTGGGACGGGGCCGGGTGGTAGACGAGGGCGCGCTCGTCGAGCTGCTCCGGGCCGGGCGCCTGGCCGGCGCGGCGCTCGATGTCACCGCGCAGGAGCCGCTCGCTCCCGGTAGCCCGCTCTGGGAGCTGCCCAACGTCATTCTCAGCCCGCACACGGCTGCGCTGTCGCCGCGCGAGAACGAGCGCATCGTCGGGCTGTTCATCGATAACGTGCGCCGGCTCGATGACGGGCAGCCGATCCGCAACCGGATCACCGCGGCCAGACGGTACTGAGGGTGCCTCGGCCTGGAGAACCCCAGCCTCAGAATCCGGGGAAGATCAGCCGCAGCTCGCCGAGATCGACGCCGGTGGCTTCGCCGGGCGGGGTGTGGCCGGGGTCCAGGCGCCCGTAGACGAGGCGGACAAATGCCTCGGCAGGCAGCCGGAGCTCCGACAGGCCCAGCTCGGGCACTGTCTCGGCATCCGTTGCCACCAGCGTGACCGCCTCGCCCGTCTCTAGGGTGAACTGGCGGTCCGGGTCACTGGTCGACACGCGTATCTTCCGCTGCTCTCCGTCCGGCTTGGCGGTCCTGCCCGCGAGCTGATCGAGCGTGTCGAGGAGCAGGGCGACCGCGTCGGGAGCGACGGTCGCCGCCGGGTCGAGCGCGACCGCGACATCCCAGGTATGGAGGGCGTGCTCGCCCAGCCGCATCCGCGCCAGCTCGGTGGCACCGAGTTCCATCCCGAACATATTCAAGTGCAGCCTGGCCTGCTCGTCCGCGTCAAGGGACTCGAAACGCTCCAGGGTGGCCTGGTCGGCACGCAGCGCGTCCGACGCCTGGGCCTGCGGGCTCTTGGCGTTCCACACGTCCCAGATCGGGGGGAACGCCTCCGCTCCCGGCGGGTCCTGGCTGCTGAGTCCGGCGTCGAGAAACAGGCCGAAGATCTCGGCCTGGGAGCCCAAGTGGGAGAGCACCTGGGCGATCGACCACTCGCTCGCGTAAGAAAGCTGTTCTAGCTGGCCGACGTCAAGGGGTTCGACGGCAGCCCGCAAACGGTCGTGGGAGTGCCGCAGCGCGCTGATCCACGGGGCCGGGCTAGTTTCCATGTTGCTTCTTTCGTTGCTTGCTGGCTCATCAGGATCGCGGGAAGAGCCTACTAGGGCGCGCCTGGGTCCACGGAGCGGCCCGGTCCGGGCTTGACGCGGCCTCGTCTGGGCTCCTAGCGTTCCTGCGACAGAAGCAGTTCTCGTTCTGGTCGCCGGGGGATCCTCTGACACGGGACATGGACGGCGCGGGCACGATGGCCCCGCTCACGTCGGCCGGATCCGCGGCCGCCCACGAGCCTGCCCGGCCGTGGCTCGACCGGCGGCACCTCATGGCCGCATACGGCGTATTCCTGACCTATGCGGCCGTCTTCGCTATCTTCTCGGGAGGCGAGGACAAGGTCTGGTCTATCTGGGCGGCGTGCGGTTACGCCGCCGCCCTGCTCATCTTGTGGCGCTGGCGGGCCCGGACCGCCGCCGCCCTGGTAGCGCTGGCCGTCTCCGTGCTCGCCCCGTTGCTCTGGCTTTCCGTCGCCTATCCGCTCGAAACCGGGATGTTCGTCATCGACCGGTCGGCGGTGCTGCTGATCCACCACGGCTCGCCCTACCTGCCGTCCGCGCAGGTGGCCTCCTGGCAGTCTTACAACCCCTACCTGCCCGTGATGACCCTGTTCGGCCTGCCGAGCGCGGCGGGGCTGAGCGGGATGGCGGGAAACTCCGGCGTATGGCTGGCGGCCGGGACGGTGGCCGTCCTGGCCGCGGCGTTCTGGATCGCGCAGCCGCACCGGGCCTGCGTCTCGTGCCGCCGCGACGCCCTGCTGGGCCTGGCCATCGCGGTCGCCTCGCCGGTGATCGGGCTCAACCTGGCCGTGATAACCACCGATCCGCCCGTCCTCGCGTTCATCCTGCTGGCGCTGGCCTTGGCCGCTTGCCCGGCGCGAGAGGCCGCCGCCGTGACGCCTCGCACCGGGGCTGCCCTGACCAGAGCGGTTTGGTCGGGCGTCGCCCTCGGCGTCGCCTGCGACCTGAAGTCCACCGCATGGCTCGCGGTTCCGGTCATGGCCGCGATGTTCGCCGCCCGCGACGGCGCGCGGGCCGCGGGACGGTTCCTGATGGCGGCGGTGCTGACCGTGGTGGCCCTCATCGCCGCCCTAGCACCCGCCACACTCGTCAAGGGGGAGGCGGCGGCCGCCCTGGTGCAGAACAGCGTGCTGTTTCCGCTCGGCCTCACCCACGACAAGACGCCGGCCGAGAGCCTGCTACCCGGGCATCTGCTCACCGCGATGGGGCCAGCCGGGCACGCGGTCTCGGTCGGCCTACTGCTGGCGGCCGGCCTCGCCATCGTGATTTCGCTGCTGATCAGGCCGCCGCGCGACCTATCCGCGGCTTGCTGGCGACTGGCGATCGGGCTGGCGTTGATCTTCCTACTGGGACCGGACGTACGTTTCGGCTATTTCATCTACCCGCTCGGCCTGGTCGGCTGGCTGGCCCTGACCAATCCTGACCGGCTCCCAGCCGTCAGGCCCTGAGCCGGCTTGTGGAAGGCTGGTCCGGTAGAAGGCAGAAAGGGAGTGCAAGGATGCGCGTGGTAGAGGTCGACCGCCGGGGCGGGCCAGAGGTACTGAACGTCGCGAAGCGGGAGGCACCCCGGCCGGGACCGGGCCAGGTGGTCGTGGACGTCGCCGCGGCCGGAGTGAACTACATGGACATCTACCAGCGCGAGGGTGTCGGCGGCTATCGCCCCGATCTGCCTTTCGTACCTGGCGCCGAGGGCGCCGGGACAGTTGCCGGCGTGGGGGAGGGCGTCACCCACCTGGCCGTCGGTGATCCGGTTGCCTGGGCCGGCCCAGGCAGCGGGTACGCCGAGCAGGTCGCGCTCCCGGCCAACCGCGTCGTTCCGGTGCCGCCCGGGATCAGCCTGCAGGTGGCGGGAGCCGCCATCCTGCAGGGCATGACCGCTCACTACCTGGTCACGAGCACGTATCCGGTACGCGAAGGCGACATCGCCGTCGTGCACGCGGCGGCCGGCGGGGTCGGGCTGCTGCTGACCCAGCTGGTGAAGCGGCGCGGCGGGATCGTTGTCGCCACCACCTCGGGCGGGGAGAAGGCAGAACTCGCTCGCGGGGCCGGCGCCGACCACATCACCGGCTATGACGACTTCCGTGCCGTCGTTGACGACGTGACCGACGGCGCGGGCGCGCACGTGGTGTACGACGGCGTCGGCAAGGACACGTTCGACGACGGACTGGCGGCCCTGCGCCCGCGCGGGATGATGGTCCTCTACGGAGCCGCGAGCGGTCAGGTGCCGCCGGTCGACCCGCAGCGATTGAACAGCGGCGGCTCGCTATTCCTGACCCGGCCGACCATGCTGCACTACGTCGCCGACCCAGAAGAACTGCGGTGGCGGGCCGGCCAGGTCTTCGGATGGATCGCCGCAGGCGAGCTCGACGTGCGGATTGGCGGCACCTATCCGCTGGCCGACGCCCGCCGGGCACAGGAGGATCTCGCGGCCCGGCGGACCACGGGCAAGCTGCTTCTCCTGCCGGGGCTGTAGCCGTCACGCCGGGGCCGTCCTGCAGGGCTGTCACGGCAGCCTGTCCCTGCGCGCGCGGCACCGTTCGTTCGGTTTATAAATTTCGTTTGGGTTCCGGTTACGTTAGCAACTGATGCCTAAGTCCCTTTCCGGCGGACCGCGCCGGTCGTATGCCATTCCGCTGCTGGTGCTGGCGGTCGCCGCGGCCGGGTTCAACCTGCGTACCGCCATCACGAGCTTGCCGCCGCTGTTTCCCGACCTGCAAACGCGGCTGCACCTGTCGTCGGCCGCGCTGTCGCTGCTGGCGGCGACGCCGGTGATCTGCTTCGGCGTGGTCTCCGCCTTCGCCGCCTGGCTGAACCGGCGTTTCGGCGAGGAAGCGATCCTGCTGGTGGCCCTGGGCGTGCTAACCGCGGGACTACTGCTGCGGGGGGCGGCCCCCGGGATTCTGCTGTTCCCGGGGACGGCGCTGGCGGCGAGCGCGATCGCCATTCTCAACGTGCTGCTGTCCAGCATGGTCAAGCGGCGCTGGCCGGAACGAGCCGGGTTCGGAATCGGGATCTACCTGACCGCGCTGTCCGTGGGAGCGATCCTGTCCTCGCTGATCAGCGTACCGCTGTACCGGAGCTCCGGCGGTTCGGTGCGGCTCGCGCTCGGGCTGTGGGCCGGGCCGGCCGCGCTGGCCATGCTGCTGTGGCTGCCGCAGCTCAGGTACCGGGGCGCCGGGAGCCCGGCCACCGCCGCGCCCGCCGCTGCATCGGCGATGGCTCCCGCCGCGGGCCGGATCAAGATCTCCAGGTACGCGCTCACTTGGCAGGTCACGGCGTTCATGGGGTTGCAGAGCCTGCTGTACTACGCGGCCCTGTCCTGGCTACCCACCATCTTCCAGGACCGCGGCTCGTCGCCGGTCGCGGGCGGTAACCTGCTGGCCCTGATGGGTGTCGGCAACCTGGCCAGCTCGCTGATCGTGCCGGTGCTCGCCCACCGCACCCCCGGCCAGCGTGCCCTGGTCGTGCCCAGCCTGGTCGGGACCGCCGCCGGCCTGGCCGGATCGCTCTGGGCGCCGCTGGGCCAGGCCCCGCTCTGGGTGCTCGTCCTCGGCATCAGTCAGGGTTCCTGCCTCGGCCTGGCCATCTTCTTCATGATGGCCCGGGCCCCGAATCCGGGTGTAGCGGCCTCGCTTTCCGGCTTCTCGCAGTCGGTCGGCTACCTGGTGGCCAGCGCCGGCCCGCTTGAGGTCGGGCTGCTGCACACGGCTACCGGCGGCTGGGATATCCCGGTCGGGCTACTGCTGGTGCTCTCGGCCTGTGAGCTGGCCGTCGGCCTGCTCGCGGCACGCCCGCTCGTGCTTCCCGCCGTCCCTCCTGGGCCGCTTTCTGGCCTAGGAGGGCCAGGGGGGTACGAGGGGATGGAATCCCCCCGTAACCGGAGGGGTTCCCGGGGGGGTCGCCCCCCGGGGGCTAGCACAGCCCCCCGGGGCTAGCACATCTCCGACACACGTGTCGGGGACCGGGCCGCCGCGATGAGCTATCTGAAACACCAGGGTCGTAGACTCGGCTAGTTCGCGTTCCCCATTAGGCCCGCACAGCACATGAGGAGCAGCCGGTGACCCTGCTGGAGCGCATTAACGGTCCTGAGGACCTGAAGGAGCTGAGTCAAGATCAGCTCACCCGCCTCGCCGGGGAGATCCGCGATCTGCTTATCGAGACCACGACAAGGACCGGCGGCCATCTCGGGCCGAACCTGGGCGTGGTCGAGCTCACCATCGCGATCCACCGCGTCTTCGACTCGCCGAAGGACCGGATCGTCTTTGATACCGGCCACCAGTCGTACGTGCACAAACTGCTCACCGGCCGTGTCGCGCAGTTCGGCACGCTGAAGCAGTATGGCGGCCTGACCGGCTACCCGAGCCGGGCCGAATCTGAGCACGACCTGGTGGAGAACTCGCACGCCTCGACCAGCCTGTCCTACGCCGACGGCCTGGCCAAGGCGTACAAGCTGCGGGGCGAGTCGGACCGGACCGTGGTGGCCATCATCGGGGACGGCGCGCTCACCGGCGGTATGGCCTGGGAGGCGCTGAACAACATCGCCGCGGCCAAGGACTCCCGGCTGGTCATGATCGTCAACGACAACGGCTGGTCCTACCAGCCGACGATCGGCGGCCTGGCAGAGCACCTGGCCGCGATCCGCGTCACCCAGCGGTATGAGAACGTGCTCGATTACATCAAGACCACGCTGTCCCGCGCACCACTGGGCGGCCCGCTCTACGGGACGCTGCACGGCATCAAGAAGGGCATCAAGGACGTCCTGCAGCCCCAGGTGATGTTCGAGGACCTGGGCATCAAGTACGTCGGCCCCATCGACGGGCACGACGAGCGAATGGTGGAGAACGCGCTGCGGCGGGCCCGCGACTTCGGTGGCCCGGTGCTGCTGCACGTGATCACCAGGAAGGGCCTGGGCTACCCGGAGGCCGAGCAGAACACGGATGACCGGCTGCACCAGGTGCCCGCCGCCGGCGCGCTGCCAGGCACCTGGAGCCGGGTGTTCGGCGATGAGATGGTGACGATCGGCGCCCGTCGTCCCGACGTCGTGGCGATCACCGCGGCCATGCTGAACCCGACCGGCCTGGCGCAGTTCGCGCACGTCTACCCGAGCCGGGTCTACGACGTGGGGATCGCCGAGCAGCACGCGATAACCAGCGCTGCGGGCCTGGCCATGGGTGGCTTTCACCCGGTCGTGGCCATCTATTCGACGTTCGTCAACCGCGCCTTCGACCAGACGCTGATGGACGTGGCCCTGCACAAGCTTCCGGTGACCATCGTGCTGGACCGGGCGGGCGTGACCGGACCCGACGGCGCCAGCCATCACGGCATGTGGGACGGGTCCATCATGCAGCTCGTCCCGGGCATGAAGATCGCGGCGCCGCGGGACGCCAAGCGGGTCGCCGAGCTGCTGAACGAGGCGGTCGACGTGTCCGACGGCCCGACCGTGGTCAGGTTCCCCAAGGGCAAGGTGGGCGGTGAGGTCGAGGCCGTCGCCAAGCTCGGCGACATGGACGTGCTGCGGTCGCCGGCCGCCGGGCTTGGCGCGGACGTCCTGCTCGTCGGCGCGGGCCCAATGGCGCTGATGGGCCTGGAGGTCGCGGACCGGCTCGCCGGCCACGGGATCGGCGTCACCGTGGTGGACCCGCGCTGGACCAAGCCGATCGACGAGGCGCTGGTCGGTGCCGCGCTCCAGCACCGGCTGGTGGTCGCCGTCGAGGACAACGGCCGGGTCGGCGGGTTCGGTGACGCGGTGTCCAGGCTGCTGCGCGACCATGACGTGGACGTGCCGGTCAAGACGTTCGGGCTGCCGCAGGAGTTCCTCTGCCACGGAACGCGCGACGAGGTGCTCGAAGAGGTGGGCCTGACGCCGCAGCACCTGGCCCGGCAGATCACCGAGGCGGTAGCGCGGCGCTCAGCCGGTGACGTCCGCGAGGCGAGCCAGACCGTGCCGGGGGAGGCCGCGCCGTAGCGGCGGCCGGTCGAGTAGCGTAAGGCTTCATGCTGAACGTAGCCGTGGTCGGTTCGGGTCCTGCCGGGCTGTATGCCGCCGAGGCGCTGGTGAAGCAGGCGGCGGCGCTGCCGGTGCCGGTTCCGGTGCGGGTGGACGTGATCGACCGCCTCCCGACGCCGTACGGCCTGGTCCGCTACGGGGTCGCACCTGACCACAAGTCGATCAAGTCCATCGCGCAGTACCTGCGCAAGGTGCTGGAAAGCCCGGACGTCCGCTTCGCCGGCGGGGTCCACCTCGGCGAGGACGTCACCCGTGATGACCTGGTGGCGGCGTACGACGCGGTGATCTACGCGACCGGGGCGATGCGGGACCGTCGGCTCGGTGTCAAGGGCGAAGACCTGCCCGGCAGCTACGCCGCCACCGACTTCGTGAACTGGTACTGCGGTCATCCGGACTCCGATTCCGGCATGTTCACCCTGGACGCGGAGTCGGTCGCGGTGATCGGCGTGGGCAACGTCGCGGTCGACGTGGCCAGGATCCTGGCCCGGGACCCGGCGGA
>Ga0302324_100022234_pt1 | contig 12329 bp, 11 predicted proteins | sample Palsa_T0_1_FD_201949 | JGI IMG/M metagenome (GOLD analysis project Ga0302324, IMG submission 201949) | Peat permafrost microbial communities from Stordalen Mire near Abisko, Sweden - Palsa_T0_1 | ecosystem: Environmental > Terrestrial > Soil > Palsa > Peat permafrost | place: Sweden: Abisko...
GACCGACCACGCTGAGGAGGTGCAGCCCCAGCATGCGCACCTTGATAGCACCCTCCGTCTCGTCCGCGGTTAGCGTCTTCACGGCGTTCAACAATTTCTTCTGCTCGTCTTCGGGCACGTTTTGCATCAGCGCCAGGCAGTACGGCACCAGAATTTGCTCGGCTTTTTGAAAGTCGACGCCCTGCATGAGCTTGGCGACGGTCGCACCGCGCGCATGCGCGCGCACGCGGTCCACTTCCCGATCGGCCGCCTCTCGCAACGTTTGCAGAAAGCTGCCTGGACCGACGCCGATATCCCGATCACCCGCCCGCACCGTGAACAACGACGTCCGGAAGAGAGCCATGGCGCCGATGCCGGCCACCAGCACCTGCGTCCATCGGAGGTTGGGACCGGCCCCGAATGTCCAGCCAAAGGCCCGAACAAAAGCAAGCGCAATCACGGATGCCGCCATGTTGAGGAAGATGTACAGCAGCGCGGGCCGGGTAACCACCGCGGTCTGCGGAGCATCGCGATAGCGTGAAACCAACTCCGCTCCGCCAACTGCCGCTCCCAGTAGAGCGACTACGATGTAGTCCAGCAGTTCAGGCACGAGGCTACGCAGGTCGCGCGAGCGATCCCACGTCCGCTCCCAGTTGGGTCAATTCGGCTAACTCGCTGCCAGGGGCTCCGCTAATCGTAAGGTAGCCCGAGTCCTGCAGCCGCCTGACCGACTCGGCGAAATCCGTGAAGCTCATATCGCTGGCGGCCTGCAAGTCGGGCAAAGGCATGGCCTTACCGTACTGCGCCAACACGCCGAGAACCGATAAGGCGGTAGCGCCTTGAGCCGGTCTCATCTTTTGTTGCTTCTCCCAGCGCTGCTTCTCCTCCAGATACGTCGTGAAGCTATTCGTCCCGGATTGTCCCATACGTGTATTATAGGCCTGATGCCTCTGCTGCGCCTGCGCCAGATCGCCCGCGGCGAAAACAAATACCAGGTGACCGTGGAGTTAGACAGCACGGGCGTGCGGCGCACGGCCGAAAGTAACTTTGAGTTCCAGCTTACCGCACAAGACCAGGAAGATATCCGCTGGTATCTGGAAGACTTCCTGCAATATCCCATGGAGCCTGCGCCGGCCATCGCGGCGGGCATCGAGCGGCGCATGGCGGAGATCGGCGCCGAGTTATTCAAGAAGGTATTGGGCGAGACTCCGGTGTGGCAGGAGGCCAGGCACGGTCTAAGCGGCACGCGCATCGAGATCGAAACCACCGTGCAGGACGCCACCGCGCTGCCCTGGGAACTGCTGCGCGATCCGGACGCAGATGTGCCGCTGGCCTTGCGCGCGCGGGCGTTTGTCCGGGCGACGCACACTGCGGTGCAGCGCCCTCCGCGGCCGACGCAAAGCGCCGCCGGGCCGATCCGCGTGCTGCTGGTGATCTGCCGCCCCGGCGGCAGTGGCGACGTGCCCTTTCGCTCCGTCGCCCGGCGCATCGTGGAAGGCTTGCGCGAAAGCGACGCCGTGCGGCTCACCCTGCTGCGCCCGCCCACATTCGAGCGGCTGGCGCACGTGCTGCGCGAAGCGCAGGCCGCCGGCGAGCCGTATCACCTGGTGCACTTCGATGGGCACGGCGTGTGGCGCGAAAAGGGTCCACGCGAAGGCGCCCACGGTTACCTGCTTTTTGAAAACGCGGCGCTCGACGACAACCGTCAGCTTGTAGATGGGCCGGCGCTGGGCAGCCTGCTCGCGGAGACCGGCGTCGCCGCGCTGGTGCTGAACGCCTGCCAATCCGCCTATGCCAAGCCGCCCGCGCAGCCCGTCGCCGTGTCGCACGACGATCCGCACCGGGAAGCGCGCGCCCTGGGCTCGCTGGCGCAGGAGATCATGGACGCGGGCACGGCCGCCGTGGTGGCCATGCGCTACAGCGTCTACGTGGTGACCGCGGCGCAGTTCATGAAGGACCTGTACGAACGCCTGGTGCATGGCGATGCGCTGGGCGAAGCGGCCAGTTTCGCGCGCAAGCAGTTGCACGTGCAGCCAATGCGCGAGATCGCCTTCGCGCCGCGTCCGCTGCAGGACTGGATGGTGCCGGTGGTCTTTGAAGCGGAGCCGCTGGCGCTGTTCCCGAAACGCGCGGGCGCGCCCACGCTGTCGTTCAAGCTGGATACGGCCGTCGCGCCGATGGAAGGATTGTCGGCGGGTCCCGACGCGGGTTTCATCGGCCGCGACGAGACCCTGCTGGCGCTCGACCGGGCCTTCGATACTCAGCGCATCGTGCTGCTGCACGCGTATGCCGGGAGCGGCAAGACTACCGCGGCTGTGGAGTTTGCCCGCTGGTATCGCGAGACGGGCGGGGTCCCGGCGGTGCTCTTTTCTTCGTTCCAGCACCACAAACCCTTGTTCAGCGTGCTAGGCGATCTGGGCGGCGTGCTTGACGAAGGACTCACGCTGCAGTGGCATGCGATCAACGACCCAAAGCGGCGCAGAGCGGCGGCCATCGAGATTATGCGGCAATTGCCGTTGCTGTGGGTCTGGGACAACGTGGAGGGCGTAGCCGGTTTTCCCCGCGGAACCGAATCGCAATGGAGCGCGCAGGAGCAGCGCGAACTGGCCGATTTCCTGCGTGAGGCGCGCGGGACGAAAGCCAGGTTTCTGCTCACCTCCCGCCGCGACGAGCGCGGCTGGCTGGGCGATCTGCCGGCGCCCGTCGAAGTGCCGCGCATGCCGTTTCAGGAGCGGCTGGAACTGGCGCGGGCGTTGGCCTCCAAGCACAACCGGTCGTTGACGGAAGTGGAAGACTGGCGGCCGTTGCTGGATTTCACGCAAGGCAATCCGCTGGCGATCACCGTGCTTGTTGGCCAGGCGCTGCGGGACAAACTGCGCACGCGCGACGAAATCGAGGCTTTCGTGGCCCGGCTGCGCGCGGGCGAAAGAGTGTTCCAGGACGAGGAATCGGAAGGCCGGACGCGCTCGCTCGCCGCTTCGCTCAAGTACGGATTTGAGCATGCCTTCAATGAGGAGGAGCGGAAGCAGTTGGCGCTGCTGCACCTGTTCCAGGGATTTGTCGATGTGGATGCCCTGCGACGGATGACTGGCTTCACGCGCGAAGCCGGCATTGTACTGCTGGACCGCGCGGCCGAGGTCGGGTTGCTGACCGCGCATGGCGGCGGATATTATGCGATCCATCCGGCGCTGCCCTGGTTCTTTCGCAAGCTGTTCGAGGAGCGGGATCCCGAGGCGCGCGAGGCGGCCGTCCGAGCGTACGTTGAAGCCGTCGGGGCGCTTGGCAGCTACTACCACAACCAGTACGGAGCCGGCAACCGGGATGTGATAGGCGTGTTGCGAGCCGAGGAGCCGAACCTGCTGCATGCATGGGCTCTAGCGCGGAAACATGGCTGGTGGGATCCGGTGACCAGCGCCATGCAGGGCTTGCGACAGCTTTACGATCACACCGGTCGCCGCGCCGAGTGGGCGCGGCTGGTCGCAGAGATCGTGCCAGACTTCGTAGATCCGGAAACCGGCGGACCGTTGCCGGGCCGGGAGGACGAATGGGGCTTTGCCAACGACTACCGCGTCCGCCTGGCGCGGGAGACGCGCCAGTGGGAGGCAGCGGAGCGCCTGCAACGGATCCGCGTTGAACGGGATCGTCGGCGGTTCCGTGACGATGACCAAAACACCGTCCGAACGCTGGCGGTGGGGCTGCACGAACTCGGTGAAATCCAGCGCGAAACAGGCCGCGCGGAGTGCGCGGATTCCTATCGCGAAAGCTTCGATCTGGCGCTCGGCATTCAGGACCGATCAGGCGCGGCAACGGCTGCTTTCAACCTGGGCCACTCGTATCTGGACACGCCCGCCATGCGCAATCTGGATGAGGCCGAGCGCTGGTATCGCAAGAGCCTGGACTTAACACCCGCTGGCGACCGCCTGGGCCGCGCAAGGTGCCTCGGCCAACTCGGACACGTCGCCTATGAGCGGTTTCAGGACGCCCGAAAGGCCGGCAGGCCCCAAGCCGAGATCCTTCGGCACCTCAACGACGCCGCGCGCCAGTACCATGAGGCGCTGCAAATGACCCCGTCTGACGCCATCGGCCAGTTGGCCGCGATCCACAACCAGTTGGGCGTCATCTACCGAAACGCCGGCGATCTCGACCGCGCCCTGCACCACTACCGCGAATCGATCCGCCTGGAGGAAGCACAAGGCAATCTCTACGGCGCCGCTCAAACACGCTACAACGTCGCCCTCGCGCTCGCCGGAGCCAGGCGCTTCCCCGAAGCTCGCCAATACGCCGACGCCGCCCTCCGCGGCTACCAATCCTACGGCGGCGGCGCGGCAGACAAAGTCCAGGATACCCTCGACCTCATCGCCTACATCGCCAAACTCGCCGCCCCCTAACCCCCATTCCACCGTCGAAGCGCCACTACCAACCACAATCGAGGTGTTTGACAAGTGTGTATAAAGTGTGTATGATCGACTTAGGAAGTAATGGATAGCCGGGACGTAATCAGGAAACTGAAAGCCGACGGCTGGTACGAAGTCAATCAGGTCGGCAGCCACAAGCAATTCAAACACCCCACGAAAAAGGGGCGCGCCACCGTGCCGCATCCGAAACGGGATATCCCGATAAGGACTCTCAAGAGCATCGAAACACAGACCGGCATCAAACTGAGGTGATCGTCATGGACTACCTTGCATATCTGCACAAAGACCGTAATTCCGATTTCGGCGTCAGCTTCCCGGATTTTCCGGGCTGCATTACCGCCGGCCGAACATTGGAAGAAGCGCACCGGATGGCAGCCGAAGCATTGGCGCTGCACATCGCAGGAATGGTCGAGGACGGCGAGACCCTCCCGAAGCCGTCGCCCCTGGACGCGTTGGCCGATGATCCGGCCCTGAAGGGTGCGGTGGCGTTTCTGGTGCACGTCGAGCCAGAGGCGGGGCGGACCGTGCGCATCAACATCACGGCGCGGGCCAAGCATGTGGAGTTGATCGACCAACTGGCAGCCAAGGCGGGCATGACGCGGTCGGCGTACATGGTGCAATCTGCGCTCAAAGCGGCTTCCGGGCGGCCGCGGCATGCGGCGCGATAACCCCCATTCCACCCTCGCAACAACCATTCCCATAACCGGACACTTTCCCCCTCTCCACCACCCCGCCCCTAACCTTTTTCCTCCATTGGAGTCATAATGTTACCAGCCCCGGATCGATTGGCAGGCGCCGTGCCCTTCTCTCCGCGGAACCGAACATGGACGTACCTCGCAAAGACGCAGCCAAGAAACGCCTCATCAAGCGCATTATCATCGGCTTAGTAATCCTTATCGCGCTGGTGCCGGTCGGATATTACGTGGGAGTCCCGTTTCTTTTCGCGGGCAAGCTGAAGCCCGCCGCGCCCAGCGTGGAACTTTCCACCCTGTGGCCCGATACCGTGCGCCGCGGTCCCATGGTGCGCGAAGTGCGCGGCCTGGGCACCCTGGTCCCCGAGGACACGCTGCTGATCCCCGCCAACACCGACGGGCGCATCGAAAAAATCTTGATCAAACCTGGAACCCCCGTCAAGCCGGACAGTATTATCCTGGTGATGACCAATCCGGAGCTGCAGACCGCCCTCCTGGACGCCCAGTTCACGCTGAAGGCCGCCCAAGCCGCGTATACCGATCTGCGAGTAACTCTGGAAAAGCAGGGATTGGACCTGCAAGCGACGGCCGCCCAAGTGTCCGCCGATTACCACACCGCCCAGCTTAAGGCCGAACGCGACGATGCCCTGGTGAAAGAGGGCTTGGTGGCGCCCGTCGACGCAAAAATCTCCGACGTCACCGCGCAGGAGCTGGCCACCCGCAACGGCATTGAGGAAAAACGCCTCAGCATCAACCAGGAATCCGTCGAAGCGCAGTTGGCCGCGCAAAAAGTGAAGGTCGATCAGCTTGAGGCCGAATACAAGCTGAAACAAGAGCAGGTGGAGAAGCTCAACGTACGCGCCGGCACGGAAGGCATGCTGCAGGCGCTGCCGGAAGCCCAGAAGGTCGAGGAAGGCCAGAAGGTACTGGCGGGTACCGCGCTCGCGAAAGTGGCGCAGCCCTGGAAGCTGAAGGCCGAATTGAAGATCGCGGAAACGCAGGCAAAGGACGTGACCATCGGCCAGCCTGCCGTCATCGACACGCGCAACGGCCTGGTGAAGGGACACGTTTCGCGCATCGATCCGGCGGTTTTGAACGGCACCGTCACGGTGGATTGCAAGCTGGAAATGCCGCTGCCGCAAGGCGCGCGCCCGGATTTGAGCGTGGACGGCACCGTCGAACTGGAGCGGCTCGACGATGTGGTTTTCATGGGGCGGCCGGTATTCGGTCAGGCCGACAGCAAGGTGAGCCTGTTCAAGATCGAGCCGGATGGCAAGTACGCCAACCGTGTGCAGGTAACGTTGGGGCGCGCCTCGGTTAATACCATTGAGGTGCGCGAGGGGCTGAAAGTCGGCGACCGGGTCATTTTGTCGGACATGTCGGCCTGGGACGCCTACGAGCGAATAAAACTGAACTAGAACCGGCACTGGTTCGTAATGGAGAAGAAATGGGCACTAACGGAAAAGAATCGCTGATCGTTCTGGACGGAGTTACGAAGGTGTTTGTGACCGATGAGGTCGAAACGCATGCGCTGTCCGGGATACAACTCGATCTGAAGAAGGGCGAGTATCTTTCGATTGCCGGGCCGTCGGGCTGCGGCAAGTCGACCCTCCTGGCCATTCTGGGATTGTTGGATACCCCGAGCGACGGCACCTACACCCTGAACAACCGGGCCGTAAGCGGACTGAAACTTTCGGAACGCGCGCGCATCCGCAACCGGGAGATCGGCTTTATTTTCCAGGCGTTCAACCTGATCGGCGATCTGACGGTGTACGAGAACGTGGAATTGCCGCTGACCTACCGCGGCATGGGCTCGGCCGAGCGCAAGAAGCGCGTGCAGGAAGCGCTGGAGCGCGTGGGGATGTCGCATCGTATGAAACACTACCCATCGCAGCTATCGGGCGGCCAACAGCAGCGCGTAGCCGTGGCGCGCGCGCTGGGCGGGGATCCGGCGATCCTGCTGGCGGATGAGCCCACCGGGAACCTGGATTCGGCCAACGGCGAAGCCGTCATGAATTTGTTGAAGGATCTGCACCGCAATGGCGCCACCATATGCATGGTGACGCACGACCCGCGGTACGCGCAGTTTGCGGATCGCACCATCCGGCTGTTCGATGGCAGGATCGTCGAAGAAAGCGTAGAAGCTACGCGCAACTAAGGTGGGGCAGGCGGTATCGCCCGCCGAGTTTGGAGGAGGGGAGAATGCTGTTCGCAAGCGCCCTGGTGGCGCTGGCAGGCGCGGTCAGCCTGCCGGCAAGCGCAAGTGGAAACTTCCATCAAGAGTCCAGCCGGATTTACGCTCTGTCCGCGCGGGGACGGGTTTCGCTCCAGAACATCAACGGCGACGTGCACATTCGTGCCTGGGACCGCAACGAAGTGCGCATCGAAGCTATCAAGACCGCGGCCAGCCAAAGCCTGCTGAACCAGGCGCGCGTGGTTGTGGATTCGAGCGCCGACTGCATCAGCATCCGCACGCGCTACGGCGATGCTTCCAACACCAATCCCGGCAAAGTGGAATTTACGGTGATGGTGCCGCGGCGCGCGCGCCTGAGCGAAATCAAGCTCATCAATGGCGAACTGGATATCGAAGGCGTCAGCGGCGGGGTCAATGCGTCGTCGGTAAATGGCACGGTGCGCGCGCAGAAGATCGCCGGAGATGCCCGCCTCTCCACCGTGAATGGCAAGCTGGAAGCCAGTTTTGAGCGCCTGGGCGACGCCAAGACCATCTCCATGAATTCCGTCAACGGGCCCATCTCGCTCTCCATCCCCTACGATGCGGGCGCCGAGTTCAATGCGCGCAACGTCACCGGCGGCATCGATAACGATTTCGGCATTCCCGTGAGCCAGGACCACTCGGCCGGCAGCCAGTTGCACGGCGTGCTGAAGGGCGGCGGTACGTACATCAACCTGAAGAACATCAACGGCGCGATCTGCATTACGCCGATGTCGCACGGCCGGCGCGTCAAATTCACGTAGTTTAGTGGGGGCAGGCCCGCGGCCCGATTCTGGTTAATTGTGGGGCGGCCAATGATGGCCGCAGCCGCCTGTCAGGCGGCCAGAGCCGGCTGAAAAGCCGGCTGCGGGCAGAATTGCCCGCCCCACGGTGCAAAGGTATGTGGCATTCGTTATGCCACCCGCATGCTCGTCAAGAGCAAAGGCTACACTGCGGTAGCCGTGCTCGCCCTGGCGCTGGGAATCGGCGCAAACACGGCCATCTTCAGCGTGGCGGACGCTTTTCTGCTGAAGCCGGTGGCCTTGCCGGACCTCCGGCACCCCGGCCACCAGCATGCTGAGACCAAAACCCTGACAGCACGCGGGCGTGTTTCAGTAACGTAACGCGCACCAGAGACCGATACCGGTTTGATTGGCGCTGGTAACGCCGGCTTCCACTGTGGCGGCCGCCCGCTGGCGGGAAATTACCTCGTCATCCCAGCGTCAGGCGGGCAGTTTCGAGGGTCGGCATGCCCATCGGTTCCGACCGTAGCATGCGGCGCGGCCTGTACCCGGATGGGTGATTTCACCCACCTCTGGGCGGGCGCACCGCCGATAAGCCCTTGCAATTCAACACGCGAGCGTTGGCCGTGCAGTTGCAATCCGTTGCATCCGAAGAGCAGGAGGAGGAGACCCTTTATGAATTTTGACCAGTCACCCCTGCTGGTGATATGGGAAGTAACCCAGGCGTGCGATCTGGCATGCGTACACTGCCGCGCATCCGCTCAATCGAACCGGAATCCGGACGAGCTCAGCACCCAGCAGGGCTTCGAACTGCTCGACGAGATCAAATCGTTCGGAAATCCGCTGATGGTGTTCACGGGCGGCGATCCGTTGAAGCGCCCCGACCTCTTTGAACTGATCCGGCATAGCGTGAAGATCGGGCTGCGCACCAACGTGACGCCTAGCGCTACGCCGTTACTGACGGAGGCCGCCATCGACCGTTTTCAGGAGTACGGCGTTTCGCGCATGGCGATCAGCCTGGATGGGGTGGATGCCCAATCGCACGACGATTTCCGCGGTATCCCCGGCACTTTCGACCGCGCCATGCTGGCGCTCTACCACGCCAAGAAGATCGGCCTGGAGACGCAGCTTCAGACCACCGTGACCCGGCGCAATCTGCCGCGCCTGCCGGAAATGGCGCAGATCGCGGAGGATGTAGCCACCAAGATGTGGAGCCTCTTCTTCCTGATCGTGACCGGACGGGCTCTGGAGAACGACGATCTGGCGGCGGAGGAATATGAGCAAGTATTCGATTTCATGTATGAGTTGTCGAAGACCGCGCCCTTCGCCATCAAGACTACCGAAGCCATGCACTACCGCCGGTACGTGGCGCAGCGCATGAAGGCCGAGCACCGCTCCGCGGCGGAAAACGAGAAGACCGGCGCGGTGATGTGGCGCACGGCGGGCGTCAGCGACGGCAAAGGATTCGTGTTCGTTTCGCACACCGGCGAGATCTTTCCCAGCGGATTCCTGCCCATCACGGGCGGGAATGTGTTGCGCGATTCACTGACGGACGTTTACCAGAATTCCAGCCTGTTCCTCTCGCTGCGCGATGTGGACCTGCGCGAAGGCAAATGCGGCATCTGCGAGTATCAGAAGGTGTGCGGCGGCTCGCGCTCGCGGGCCTACGCACTCACGGGGAACTACCTGGCGGAAGATCCGCGCTGCGTGTATCAGCCGCATCTGGCGGAAGCGGTGGCTGGCGTTAGTTAACCCGGCAGGGAGGCTTCCTTTTGGCCGTTGACGCCAAACGTAACTCGCTACTGGCCCTGTAATAGGAGTTCTCCAGCGAGACCTGCCGGCGCGAGATGCGTTCGACGGCGGCGAAGTCGATGACCGGCGCATTCAGAAGGGCAGTTTCGACGGCTTTAAGCCGTTCGAGCCGCCAATGCGCATCAGCCATCTGTTTGACCAGGAATTTTTGGCCTGCGGCCACTGCGCCGAATTCCAGCCGCATACCATTGTAGAGACGGTCGTACTCGTCGTGGTCTTCGTTCTGCCGGACCACGCTGCGGGAGCGCATGCCTCGACGGTAAGCATCGCTGCGCCGGGTGCACTTGGCGTCTGTTTGAGATTGTGTAACCATGATTTGTCCCGACCACAGGGTAACAGACGGGCGAGCGGGATGCGGCCGCCGCGGTGCGCATTGGACTGTAAGTGACTGAAAAACGGCAGAAAAGTTTTGGATTCAAGCTGTGACCGCGACGCGCAATATTTCGGCTACGCTCCACGCCTGCGCAATACATCCGGCAGCGCGCTGGGGCGCATCGCCATCGAAGACTTCAGGGATCTGGCCGAGACCCTCCCCCTGCATGTATCGCCGAAATACGTCCAGCCACTGGGAGACCTGCTCGCGGGCCGCGGGAGACTGGCCGTTTACTGCCAGGTAGGCGGTAATGAACGGCCCCATCAGCCACGGCCAGACCGTACCCTGGTGATAGGCGCTATCGCGGCTATACGGGTCGCCTTCGTAACGGCCGCGATATTGCGGGTCGCCGGGCGCCAGGGTGCGCAGGCCGTAAGGGGTCAGCAGGCGGCGCTCAACCACATCCACCACGGCTTTCATTTTTTCCGGCGGAAGTATCTTGTGGAACAGACTGGCGGCGAAGATCTGGTTCGGGCGGATGGAGGCATCCCGCGCCTCGCCGTCAACGACATCGTACAAGCATCCGGCCGCCTCGTTCCAGAACAGCCGGGCAAAGCTGGACCGCGCGAGATCGGCGGCGGCGCGGTATTGGCCGCTCTCCCGGGCGCGTCCGTACCGGCACGCCAGATCTTCCATCACGCGCAGGGCGTTATACCACAGGGCCTGGATTTCGACCGGCTTGCCGCGCCGTGGAGTGACCACCCAATCGCCGATTTTGGCATCCATCCAAGTTAGCTGCACGCCGGATTCGCCGGCGTTTAGCAAACCGTCGCTATCGACGCGGATGCCGAACCGCGTGCCGCGGACATGCCACCGCACGATGCCGGATAGCACGTCGTAGAGGTGGGCGCGCACGAAATCGTAATCCGCGGTTTGGGCCAGCAACGCGCGCACCGCCTCAAAGAACCAGAGCGTGGCATCCACCGAGTTGTATTCCGGTGTTTCACCCGCGTCGGGAAAACGGTTGGGCAGCATACCGCGATCGACAGGCGCGGCGAAAGACAGCAGGATATTCTTGGCCAGATCGTACCTGCCGGTGACCAGCGTGAGACCCGGCAGGGCGATCATGGTATCGCGTCCCCAATCGGTAAACCAGTGATAGCCGGCGATTACCGTGCGTCGTCCGCCTTGCGTGACGATGAACTGATCGGCGGCCCGCACCAGCATGCGGACCAGCGGCTCGCTCGTTGGGCTGGATGCCAACACGGCTTCACGCCAGGCGATCTGGGCGGCGCGCAGTGTTGCGGCAGAGCGCGCCGATCGCTTTTCGGTGGATGCCAAGACGCCAGCGCGAGCGTCGCGGCGCAAGTCGAAAACCAGGACTAGCGGGTTGAACAGGTCTTCGTGGTAGTCGAGGCCGCGCTCCCGCTCCAGCTCATATACAAAATTGCGATACCAATATCCGGCCGGCTGCACGTCGGCGCCGGTGTGCGCGAGATAGAGCGGCGGCAGGCCCGGATACGGTGCGACGGTGACGGAGTCCGCATCGATTTTGAGGTGCGGGTCCAGCGCGGCGTTCTCATGAGTGGTGCTGTGGTAATCGCGGAAAGCGATCAGTGGCCGCAACTCGAGCGTGCAGGCATGCGGAACCGCGCCGCGCAATTCGTACTGGATCACGGTGGTGTTTTCGCCATGCACCAGGAAGACCGACTTCTCGAGTTGCAGTCCTTCGATTTCGTAAACGAAGACCGGGAATGGATCCTGGCGGAACTGTTGCAGGTATCGATAACCCTGTGGATGAACAAAGCCCGGATAACGGTTCGCGGATAGATCGTAGCGCCGGCCGTCGACGACCAGGGTCTCCTCCAGCTTCGAGAGAAGCACCATGCGCCCCGCCGGGGGTTTGGTGGCGGCCACCAGCAGTCCGTGATAGCGGCGAGTGTTCAGACCGGCAATAGTAGAGGACGCGAAACCGCCCAGGCCGTTGGTTTCCAGCCATTCGCGCCGGAAGGCTATGTCCGGATTTTGGCAATCGGGCGCATCGATGCGCAGTGGGGTCATTCCACTTTATTGGAGCAGTTTTGCGGCCGGGCTGCTTCAACGCATACTCAGCGCCATTCGAACAGCCGGTGCACCTGTTCGCCCAGAGCAAACGCGATCTTG